>WNGR01000431.1_pt1 | contig 45578 bp, 49 predicted proteins | sample 5407581 | NCBI WGS metagenome assembly WNGR01 (sample SAMN13153383, study PRJNA577476) | soil metagenome | isolation source: 80 cm soil or saprolite under Garry oak tree replicate 2 | place: USA:California | collected 2016-06-15 | reverse complement strand
GTGTACGACGTCCATCAGTTCCGGGACGCGATCGAGCGAATCGCGCCTGACCAGTACCTGGCCGCCTCGTACTACGAACGATGGCTGCTGGCGATGGAAACGCTGCTGGCGGAGCGGGGACTGGCATGAGATTCGCGGTCGGCGACCGGGTCCGGGCGCGACCCGGCGATCCAGGTCACCACACCCGCCTGCCGCAATACGTCCGCGGGCATGTTGGCAAGATCGTAGCGGCCGAAGGCGAGTGGCCGGTCCCTGACGACCGGGCCCGGGGGATTGACCCAGCCCGGGCCGAGACCGTGTACGCGGTCCGGTTCCCCGCCGCCGCGCTGTGGGGGGAGGGAACGCACACGGTCACGCTGAACCTGTGGGAGTCCTATCTGGAGGAGGTGGGCTGATGGGTCACGCTGAGCTGCCCGTGGCCGCGCGGGTGCGGCAACTTGAGGAGCGGGTCATCGACGCCGGTCTTGCGACTGACGCGGAACTCGACACGGCGCTGGCCGATCTGTACCAGAAGGCTTCACCGCTGAACGGGGGCCGGATGGTGGCCCGGGCCTGGGCCGACCCGGAGTACCGTGACCGGCTGCTGGCAGACGGCGATGCGGCGGCCGGGGAGCTTGGTTTCGGTGACTTCTCCTATCGGCTCAAAGTGGTCGCCAACGCGCCCGGGCAGCACAACATGATCGTGTGCACCCTGTGCTCCTGCTACCCGGTGTCGCTGCTGGGCCCTTCGCCAAGCTGGTACAAGAGCCTGGCCTACCGGTCGCGGGCGGTGCGGGAGCCACGGGCGGTGCTGGCCGAGTTCGGCCTCGACCTGCCGGGGGACACCGAGATCGTGGTGTGGGACGCCACCGCCGAGACCCGCTACCTGGTGCTACCCTGCCGCCCGCCCGGCACCGAGGGCCTCAGCGAGGAGAAACTGGCCTCGCTTGTCACCCGGGACGGCCTGATTGGCACGGCGGCTGTCTGACCACGAAAAGAAACATTTCCCCAAACGCCTAGCGGGTGCCTGACCGGCCCCGCGCCACGTCCGTGAGGAGGATGCGATGACCAGCACGGCGCCGGTGGCAAGCCCGGTGGATTTTGAAACCTACGGTGATTACTCGGTGAAGGCGACACCCCAGCCGGACGGTAGCTTCGTCCGGCCGCGCTACCGGTTCCAGGGCCGGATCACTGCGGATGGGTCCAGCGGGTACCCGGCCGAGGCGGGCCGGTATCACCTGTATGTGTCGCTGGCCTGCCCGTGGGCGCACCGGAGTGTGATCGTGCGGCGGCTGCTCGGGCTGGACGACGTGGTCTCGCTGTCGGTCGTCGACCCGGTCCGGGACGGGCGTGGCTGGGCGTTCCGGGACGGTCCCAGTCATACCGCTGACCCGGTCAACGGGTTCGCGCTGCTCCGGGAGGCCTACGAAGCGACCGAGCCCGGGTACGACGGGCATGTGTCGGTGCCCGTGTTGTGGGACCGGAAGACATCGAGGATCGTGAGCAACAACTTTCCCGACATCACGATCGACCTGGGCGCGGCGTTCGGCCGCTGGGCGAACCCGGGGGTTGAGCTGTACCCGGAGCGGCTACGGGCGGACATCGACGCGCTCAATGAGCGGGTCTACACCAACATCAACAACGGGGTGTACCGGTGCGGGTTCGCGACCTCGCAGGAGGCGTACGACTCAGCGGTCGCCGGGCTTTTTGGCCTGCTCGATGAGCTGGAAGAGCGGTTGTCGGGCCAGCGGTACCTGTTCGGCGGGCAGATCACCGAGGCTGACGTACGGCTGTGGGTGACGCTCGCGCGCTTTGACGCCGTGTACGTCACGCACTTCAAGGCCAATGTGCGCCGGCTCGCGGACTACCCAAACCTGTGGGGCTACGCGCGTGACCTGTACCAGCGGCCTGCGTTCGGCTCGACCACCAACTTTGATCACATCAAGCGCCACTACTACACGACTCACCCGCACCTCAACCCGAACCGGATCGTGCCTGCCGGGCCTGTGCTCGACTGGGGGACGCCGCACCACCGGGATGCCTTTCCGGCCTGACGGCCGGCAAGGCGGCACCAACAGTTCAGTTTCTGGCTGCTATAGCGTCCAGAAACTGAACTGGTGTTCGAGCGAGTGGCACCGGCGGGCCCGCCTGTCAGCCGTGAGCGGCGAAGATCTCGCGGGCTTCCCGCACGGCGTAGTACACCAGCACGTACGCGGCAGCCGGGTCGGCCCACCACCAGCCCAGAGCGGCGTTGAGCGCCAGTCCGAGCAGCACGGCAGCGGCGAGGATCCCATCGATCAGGGTGACCCGTCCCTCAGTGGTGAGTACGGGGTTCCCCAGCGCGGCACCCGTCCGGGCCTTGCCCGCCGCCAGGCCGAACATCAGCGCCGTGGTCAGAGCGGTCCACACGATTCGGCCCGTGCGGCGGTTGGCGGTGGTGCTGGGACGGGCTCACCGGTAGGCGTTTGGCTGCTCACCTGGGTCATGATCACCAGCGGGAGGCCCTTCGGGCAAGGGCTCGCGGGACACCTCGGCTGGATCCTTGTCCACGCGCAGGCCCTGATATGACGGGGCGCGCATGCGGCCGGCCCGGGACCAGCCGGTGAAGGCAACATCCACAACGAGGACCGGGTCGGCCCAGATCGCGCCGCGTGCGTGCTCGGGCGGCACGGGCGTTGCGAAGGGCGGAGTGTCGCGGCGCAGCGGCGCCAGCCGCTGGCCGAGCATGCGCAGCGTCTGCTGGGTGAAGCCGGTCCCGACATGCCCGGCATAGCTGAGCCCGCCGGGCGTGTGGACGCCGATCAGCAGTGAGCCGATCTGGCCCGCCCGGTTTCCCTGGCCTGGCTTCCAGCCGCCGACCACGGCCTCCTGGCGGCGGATGTTCTTGATCTTGCGCCAGCTTCCCGAGCGCTTGCCTGGCTCATACCGAGATTCCAGCCGCTTGGCCACGATTCCCTCAAGGCCGTGCTGGCGCGACACCGCCAGCACGTCCGCGGCCGCCTCCTCGGTGAACGACGGCGGCGTTTGCCAGCTGGGCCCGTGCAGGCCAAGGGACTCCAGCAGGGCTCGCCGCTCGCGGTAGGGCAGGTCGAGGAGCGGCTGCCCTTCGAGATGAAGCAGGTCGAAGGCAAGGTAGGTGACGGGCAGGTGGGCCGCCAGGCGTTCGGCAGCGCTGGGGGAGCTCACGTGGATGCGGTGCTGGAGCGCCTCGAAGTCGGGCCAGCCCGACTCGCCGAGGGCGACGATCTCACCGTCCAGGAGGGCCTGCCGTGGGCCTACGGCGGTGCCGAGCCCGTGGAGTTCCGGGTACGCATGCGTTATGTCCTGGCCGGTGCGCGAGACGAGCCGGACCTGCCCGTGGGCGGCGAACGCGAGCGCCCGCACACCGTCCCATTTCATCTCCAGCGCCCAGGCGCCGTCATCGGGTGGCATGACGTCGGCGCGGGCGAGCATCGGCTGCAGCCGGCCCGGAAGGTCGAACCATTCCCGGTGAGTCACCCGGGCGCCATCCCTTCGCTGCCGTCGTTTGTGCTGGCAGGCTGCCAGCGGTCCCTGCACTGGGAGTACCCAGGAGCGGGGCCGGCGCAGCGTCCATGCCGGAAACCGGCTGCTTCTGACGTAACGTCGTTGCCATGTGCCGCAACATCACCACGCTCCGGGGCCTGGAACCGGTGGCCACTCCTGAGGAGATCGAGGCCGCCGCCCGTCAGTATGTGCGCAAGGTCAGCGGGGTCCAGTCGGTGACCGCCCGCACCGAAGCTCCGTTCGAGCGAGCTGTCCGGAAGGTCGCGGAGGCAACCGCGGAGCTGCTGGCCGAACTGCCGCCCCGGCAGCAGCCGCCGCCGACGCTCCCGCCGCTGCGCCGCATCGCTGCCAGGGCTCGCTGACCACACCCGGCTGACGGGGGCTCACCGGGGCGGGCAGACCGTGTGGGTCAGTGACCTGTCCTGGCCGTTACCGCGCTGCTCCGGGATCAGGCCCCCGGGTGGTCCGGCTGGCTTTCCCGCGGCGGGTTGTTTCGCCTTGCCGTTTGGGGCGCTGTGGGGCAGTTGCTCAGCGTAGGGGGCACCAGATGCGAGGGCAGCCGCGGCTTGCGCCTCTTCCCAGTCCACGTGGCGCTGGCGGGCCCAGATCGTTGTTGCGGTCCGCTGTGCCATCCGGCCTGCTCGCTGCACCAGCAGGACGGCGGCGAGCAGGACGGCCGCCACGATCCCGTCCAGCCAGTAGTGGTTCGCGGTGATGACGACGACGCCGGTCGTGAGGACGGGATAGGCAAGGGTCAGCCAGCGCCAGCGGCTGCGTGATACGTGCACCACCAGGATGGCGACCAGCAGCGCCCAGCCGATATGAACCGACGGCATGGCGGAAAGCTGATCCGGTTCGAAGCCCGCGTAGGAGCCGTAAACCGACTGCCCGTACTTGATCGCGGTGTCGATCATGCCGTCACCGGGCAGCATGCGGGGCGGCGCCACGGGGACGAGCTGGACGAGCAGGGAGATTCCGGTGAAGAGCACGACCGTGGTCCGTGCTCGCCGGTATTGCTGGCGGTAGCGGGCGAAGAGCCAGGTCAGGCAGGCGATGAGCACGATGAAGTGCAAGCCGGCGTAGTACAGGTTGAAGGCCTCGACCAACAGCGGGTGCGGGAGGAAGGCCCGCTGGATGAGCGTCTCGCTGGGCATGTGCGTTCCGCGCTCAACCTCCCAGATCCACTGGCCGCGGAGCAGAGCCTTGTCAGGTGATCCGAGCGAGAAATTGCCAGCGAACTGCCAGAGCGCGAACAGGCCGAATAGCGTGCCAGCCTCCCGGCTGACCGCGGCAGCCGATGTCACCCGTGGGTGGTCTGCCAGCCGCGCCGCGGGTGCCGATGTCACCCGTGGGTGGTCTGCCAGCCGCGCCGCAGCCGCCGCGCCGAGCAGGCAGGCAGAGGTAATCGCCGCTTGTTGCCACGACAGCTCAATGTTCAGCATGCCCGGCGTCGCTCCCGTTGGGCCGTCCCCAAGCCTCTCATGCGCCCCTGGCGCAGGCCTCTATTCATTATCACGCCAGCGCTGGTGAAGCCCAGGGCCCCCTGGCCCGCCGCCGTGTTCCCTTTCTCACCTGCCTCACGGAGCGCCGGGGCAAATTCCGGGGTTTGCCGGTGCCAGGCGCGCCGATCCCGGTTGATGCGCCGGTCGGGCAGGCGCATGGCTTACTGAACTTCCGGTGGCCAGGACCCCGGTAGGGGGACACCTTCAAGGTGGCGGGGGATGATCCCGCTCCGGAGCCGCTGCCGGACAGCCTCGTAGGTGAGGATCGCGGCGGACGTCGCGACGTTCAGTGAATCCGCGCGCCCATACATGGGGATGCGCACCCTGACATCCGCGTGCGCCAGCCAATGAGCGGGCAGACCGTGCTTCTCTGATCCCACCGCGATCGCCGTCGGAACGGTCAGATCCACGTCTGTCAGGAGCTCCTCGCTCGCTGGTGTGCTCGCCACCAGGGTGAGGGACCGGTCCGCGAGCCACTCCAGGACTTCGGGCGACTCGGCTGAGGCGACGGGCACGGTGAAGACCGTTCCTTTGCTTGCGCGCACCACATTGGGGTTGCCCCAGTCGGTCACCGGCCCGGCCGCGATGACAGCCGACACCCCCGCCGCATCCGCCGTCCGCAGGATGGCACCAAGGTTGCCGGGTTTCTCGACGCCTTCACAGATGAGGACCAGCGGCCGCTCACCAAGGTCCAGCTTGGCCAGGTCCGTAGGCACGGCCGGTACCACTGCCAGCCAGCCGTCGGGCGACTCGCGGTAGGCAACCTTGGCGAAAACGAGCCTGCTGACCTGGATGATCTCGGCGCCCAGGCCCGCCATCCGGTCTGCCAGGTTCAGCGTGCCACTGGTCATCAGTTCCGGGCAGTAGTAGAGCGCTCGCGGCCGCACGCCGGCCGCGAGTGCCAGCCCGATTTCCTCGAAGCCCTCGACCAGGGTGACCCCGGCCCGGTCCCGGTCGCGCCGCCGCCGCAGTGTCACCAGGTGCTTGATCCGTGGATTGGAAGGGCTGGTGATCTCCAGCCCGCCCGTCACGCGACCCGCATCTGACATGCCGTCATCGTAGATCTCAGATCAGCGTGCCCCGTTCTTGGCGGCTGTTCGTGTGGCGCTTTACTCCGGGTCCCGGTGGGCGGTCTCGGGGGAGAAGGCCGGAAGGCACACGGCCACGTACTCGGCTCCCCCGGGTCCCGGGCTGCTGTAGCGGACCCACTCGCCGGGCCGGGTGTGAACGGCCTGCCCGGCGCTCACTTCCATGCGCCCGCCGTCGTGCTCCACGACGACCAGGCCGGCCAGGACGATCGTGTACTCGTCGAACTCGGGGCGCTGGCCCGGCTCAGACCAGCCGGACGGGCTGCGCATGTGGGCGATGCTGACCGCGGTGTCCTCGCTGCTCACCCGGCCGATGTGTTCGTCGATGAGCTTGGGCGGGTGCCCCGCCGCGTCGACCCGGGCGGGTGCCTTGATCAGTCTGGGCATGGCCCAAGCATGCCGCATGGGCGGCATGGTGAGCGTCGCCGCGTGCCGTCGCCCGGCCGTCGCCCGGCGAGGCCCGGCGTCATCTGGCCGTCGCCCGGCGTGGCCCGGCTGTCGCCCGGCGTGGCCCGGCCGTCGCCCGGCCGTCGCCCGGCCCACAGGTAACTGCTGCCTCAATAGCAACTCTGGTGTTGCGCATGCCCGGAATGCATTTGGTGATCATGGGCCTGGTGGGTTGGGAACCCCACCAAACCCATGATCACCAAATGCATGGATCACCAAACCCATGATCACCAGGCTGGCGGAGGATCCAAGTCGGACCGTTGGTGCTTCGCGCCGCGCAGCACACCCCCGGATCTGTGCGTTGGTTTGATATCGTAGGATTAGATATCTAAGATAACTCTAATGACGAGCAAGGGAGGTAGTCATGAATGAGCAGCCGATGCGGGGCCGGGTGGCCCTGGTGGCCGGGGCCAGCAGGGGGATTGGGGCGGTGACCGCCGGGGCGTTCGCGGACGCTGGCGCCGCCGTCGTGCTGGGGGCGCGCGATGCCGCCGCGCTGGAGGCCGTGGTGAAGCGCATCGAGGACAGGGGAGGCCGCGCGGTTGTGGTCCGCACCGATGTAACGGACGTCGACTCGATGCGGAATCTCGTGGACCGGGCTCTCGCGGCCTACGGTCGCCTCGACGCGGCGTTCAACAACGCCACCGACGGGCCGATGCCCGCACCGCTGGCCGAGATCGACCCCGCCGAGTTCGACGGCGGTATCGCGACCAACATTCGTGGCACCTTCCTGGGAATGAAATTCCAGATCCCCGCCATGCTGCGGTCCGGTGGCGGCGCGATCGTGAACATGGCCTCGCTGGGTGGTGTCACCGGGGTGGCCAACCTCGCGGCTTATGTCGCGGGCAAGGCGGGGATCATCGGGCTTACCAAGGTCGCCGCGCTCGACTACGCGGACCAGGGTATCCGGGTCAACGTTGTCGCGCCCGGCCCGATTCTCACCCATCACCTGGAAGCCGCCGGTCCCGAGGCACAACGCCAGGCCGGGCTGGCCACACCCATGCGCAGAACGGGAACGGAGGCTGAAGTCGCGCAAACCGTGCTCTGGTTGTGCTCGGAGCAGTCCTCCTTCATCACCGGAGCAGTGATACCCATCGACGGTGGCCAGTCCGCCGGGTGGAAACCACCGCAGATGTACCGGCAGGGCCAGCAGATGACCGGCGCCGGAGCCGGCTGATTCGCCGTAGTCAGGCGGCGCCTGGACGGAGAGTGGCGGGGACGTTCATTGAGTGGCGTGTCCCGGTTGCGGGATGGTGCTCTGTGCCCAGTTCCAGAAGCGGCGGTGGGCGCTGACCGACCACTGCTCGATCGTGTCCAGGTCGGGTTCGGCGGGCAGTGGGGTGCGGCCGGAGTCGAGCAGTTCGTCGATCTGGCGCTGGATGCCAGCGATTTCGGTCAGCACGTCGGCGACATCGGTCACCTCACCGCGTTTGACCTCCAGCACCCGCTCGCGCTCGGGCTCTGGCATGGGCAGCGTGAGCCGGCCGGCTCGTGCCACTTCCAGGCCCTGGTAGGCGAGCCGAAGGGCGTGAGAGGCGTACTTGACGTCATACCCGTAGCGGGCGACCAGTTCGGGGCGTGCCGGAACCCTCCGGCTCGGCCCTTCACCCGTCAGCCGCTGGCGCTGGGCCTCCATGTATCCCAGGAACCGGTGCACCGCGCGGCGCGACAGCGCCGCTGGAGCCAGTGCCCGCAACTCGGCGCCGAGTTCGGTGAGTATGAGAACGTCCCGTTTGGGGGCAAAGAAGGGAAGGAGAACGGTCGGGTTACCTTTGGTCGCCAGGCGCAAGTATTTCCTCAGCGAATAAATGACCAAATCTGTGTCACCCGGGCCGGAGCGCGCTCCCTCAGGCTGGGTGCGGTAGACGTAATGGTCGAGCGGCCGCCGCAGCCCCAGCACCTGCGCGGCGGGCTCGATGAACACACCCATCTCATCGTGGTCGTCCATTCCGGGAATCGCGATCCCGTGCACGCCCGAGCCGACGACGGTGCGCAGTATTTCCCCGGCCAGCGCCACCCGCCGGTCGCCGTGCTCGGTGTGCCTTCCGGTGCTGGTCACCCGGTGATCGTCGCACAGGCGTGGGTACTCGCCGACTCATTTATGGCACGGGCCGGCCGGGGCGGCCCGGCCTCTTGCAGCCAGGCGGTCTGCGTGCGACGCTGCAATGTAGCGGGAAGAGCGACCACGTTGGCGGGCCTCGCGCCCGGCCTTATTGCCGCACAGACGGCCTTGTCGGCGCTCTTCCCGCGACCATGTCGCGGTCGCTGCCATCAGGGTGGCGTTGTTGAGTGGCAGCACGGGAGCGCAAGAGCTGTGCAGCTGACAGAGGTCAGTGTGACCGGCGTCCGCTCGGCCGTCATCACGATGCGGCGAGTCGGAACGCCGCTGCGTTTTGTGCTGTTCCAATGCTTCATCTTGGCATCCCGCCTATTACCAGTCCGTCGCCGAGCGGCTGGCGCGGTGCCAGGTGGTTGTCGTCGAGGGCATGGGTGGCCGGTCGGTCCTGACCCAGGCGCTCACCCTTGCCTACCGGCTGCCCGCGCGCAGTCGGCGGCTGTGACTGGTGGTGCTCGGCAGGCACCTCGGCACGGAGGACCTTCCGGACCGCGAAGATGAGTTCGCCCGCCAGCTGCTCGCCAGCCATGGGTACCGGCCCGGACGGATGGGTACCGGCCCCCGACGGCCGAATGACTGACGGTGTTCGACTTCTGACGCGAAGTGCGCGCGTCCCTCAGCAGGAAGATGTGACGATCTCTACGTTGCTGCCCGGCCACAGAAGGCCGATCATGTGCCTGAGTGTCGCGGGCGGAGAATGCAGGATCAGGCGCTGGTGGGGATGCCTCACCGTGCGGGACATCAGCTCGCGGGTGCAGATGACGTCGATGAACCGCAGCCCGGCCAGGTCGAGGTGGACGGCGCCCGCGTCCACGGGCAGTCCGGCCAGCGCTTGGCGGAGCTGGTCTTGAGTGGACATGTCGGCTTCACCGTCGAGACGCAGTCCCACGCGATCGGCCAGTGAAGTTATCGTCAGCAGCGAGCCGTCTTCGGCAGGTCTGTGAAGAGGCTTCGTCGGCAGCGGATCTACCAAAGCTCTTCAACCCCTCGTCGGACGTCCAGATATACGGTAGATTGCAAGTCATGGTACCCGCCTGTGTCGAGGATATGAAGAGCTTTCGTAGAACAGGGCGCGTACGGGCGGCGAGGCTGCCGCTGGCTGTGGGAGCGACGCCACGCGACCAGGCAGACAGCCGACAGGGCGAAAAGGCCAGCAAGCGACCGGAAGATAGAGTAAAGCAGATGGAGGGAAGCCGCCCCGTCTACAGCATCAGCGCCGTGGCGCGCATGCTCGGAGTGCCGGTGGCCACCATCCGGACCTGGGAAGACCGCTACAGCCTCGTGGTCCCCGAGCGAAACACCAGCGGTCACCGGCTGTACAGCCGTGACCAGGTTGAACAGCTCAGGTTCGTAAGAACCAGCATGGCCGAAGGTGCCACGGCGGCTGACGCTCATCGTCTGCTGGCTGAGCGCCTGGACAGCGGGACACCTGTGTTGTCCCAGGACGGGGCGGGGGGACGGCTCCTCATCCTGCTCGCCGAGAACGATCCTTACGCCGCAGAGCTGCAGGAGTACTTCCTGAAGACCGAGGGGTTCGAGGTCGAAGTTGCGCTCACCGAAGAGGCTGCGCGGCAATCATTCGCCGAGAACTCTCCCTCCCTTGTGGTTGTCGAACTTCTCATATCTGGCGGGACTGGGCTGGACCTCTGCCGCGCTTTCAAAGAGCGCGACCGCGTGCCGGTCGTCGCGGTGTCGGTGCTGGAGTCCCGGGATCTCGCGATCGAAGTTGGCGCCGATGCCTTCCTGATGAAGCCATTGGATCCTTTGAGTCTGGTGTCAACCGTCAGGGATCTCCTGGGAACAAGCGCGTTCCTTCGTTCCCGTAGCGGAGCCGCGTCATGAATGAACGGCTTCTCAGCGGGCATGAACCACTCGATGCGATCCTGGGAGGGGGGCTGCCCGCATATGCAATCAGTCTCATCATGGGCCGGCCCGGAAGCGGCAAAACAATCGTTGCCCAGCAGTATGCTTTTCACAACGGGAGCCAAGAACGCCCAGCGGTCTACTTCTCGACGGTCTCAGAGCCGCTTGAGAAGATTGTGCATTTTGGCCAGAGCCTAGATTTCTTCGAGCGGGCCGCCATCGGGAAGTCCATTTTCTACGAGGATCTCGGCGCAACTGTGAACCGCAACGGGCTCGCCGGTGTCACTGACCAGATCGTAACGGTGCTCAAGCAGCGCCACCCAGGGCTGGTGGTGATTGACAGTTTCAAGGCGCTGCAGGCGTTTGCGCATGATTATGGGGAATTTCGGAAGTTCCAGCATGAATTGGCCGGAAGGCTGGGTGCTTTTCCGGCGTCCTCTTTGTGGGTGGGCGAATACGAAGAGGCTGAAATTGGCTCCATGGCCGAGTTCGCGGTGGCCGATGCGATCCTGGATTTGACCACCGTAAGGATCGGGCAGCGGGATGTGCGGTTTCTCCAGGTCAGGAAGCTCCGGGGAAGTGGCTTCCGCTCCGGCCAGCATGCGTACCGGCTTACGGGTAGTGGTATGCAGGTCTTTCCACGGCTCGCCGACGCACCGATCGAGCGGGAGTACGGGCTATCCGATGTCCGGCTGTCATCGGGTGTTGCAGCATTGGATGAAATGCTTGCGGACGGGTACTGGCCTGGCGGATCAACCCTTGTTGCGGGTCCAACCGGCTCGGGAAAGACTCTTATGGGCCTGCACTTCATTTTCAACGGTGCGCGTCAGGGGGAGCCAGGCGTAATCGCCACCCTGCAGGAAAACACTACGCAGCTCGAGCGTGTTGTCGGAGGCTTCGGGTGGTCTTTGACCGAGCCGAATGTTGAGCTGATGTACCGTTCGCCGGTCGACATCTACATCGACGAATGGGTCTATGAGCTGTTGCATGTGGTGGAGCGCACGGGAGCCAGGCGGGTTCTCATAGACAGCCTCGCGGATCTCAGGATGGCGGCGGCAGACGAGACCCGGTTCCGCGAATTTGTGTACTCGCTTGTACAGCGTTTTTCTAAGGAAGGCGTCAGCGTGATGATGACCTTCGAGGTACTAGATCTATTCAGTGCCGAACGTCTCTCGGGGTCTGCCATTTCCCCGTTGTCCGACAACGTCGTGCTGCTCAGCTACCTGAAGGACCGGGGAATGGTCAAGCGAACGATGGCGGTCATCAAAACCCGCGCGAGCCGCCACGATCCCGCCATCCGGGAGTTCCTTATAAGCCCTGAGGGAATCCTGCTCGATGGGCCGGTCCCCGCGCCGGAGGCTGGTCCTGGGCAGGTGCCAGAGGTTGCGTCCGCTAAGGCAGGCTCTGCACGCTGACGTCGCTTGCCCGGACGAAGAACCGCCGGTGGTTGAAGGAAATCTGGTAATAGGCGGTCTTCCCAATGATGACCGTGTGGTCATCGGTAGCGCTCGAGTCCCAGTACTTCGTGTAGTAGTAATCAGTCGGAACTGAACCGGCAGTTGGGTACGCCTGCCCCGCGCTAATGGTGTACGAAAGCTTGACCACCTGCTTCGCAGGCACCACCGACGGATAGGCGGACGACTCCGGGTAGGCGGCCCCGTAGACGGGAATGGAGGTCACGCCCGGCTTGGGGGTAGTTACGGTGCCACTTGTGTACCGGGCTTTTTGGTAGGTGCCGGACGGGTTATAGAACCACGCTTTTCTGCCGCGGAACCACACAGCCGTCCAGTTGCCGCTCTGCCCGGCAAAGACGAACGTTTCGCCGGTTTCGGCCTTGTCACCCCAGTCGCTGTCGACGTAGGTGCCTGAGCTGCCATCCGGGTACAGGACCGGATCGCCGGTCAGTGGGTAGGTGCTGGCGGGCCCGGTACGCATGTAGACGAAGTTTGCGGGCTGCTTCGGCAGGGTGGTGCACGTGCCGCCCGAACAGTCGACGACCTTGGGCTCGTTCGTGCTGAACCTGGGATCGATCGTCACTATCTTGTGCGTGCCCCGTGTGAGCGAGCCGCCGTTCGCCCGCTCGGTCGAGTCGCTCACGCCGTGCACCAGTGCCATGAAATGCGTCCAGTTCCAGAACGGGCCCGGATCCCAGTGCTGGGCCCGGGTCAAGGAGTCGGTGGGGCCGGGCGTGTCGTCGTGACCAAGGATGTGCGCGCGATCGAGCTGGATACCGTACTTGCCTGCCAGGTAGCGAACCAGCCTGGCCGACGCCTCGTACATGGCCTCGGTGTACCAGGTCGCCCCCTGCGCGGCGTAACCCTCGTGCTCGATGTTGATCGCGTGCATGTTGACCCACCAGTTGCCCGCGCCCCATGACACGTTGTGCGGGCGCACCATCTCGGTGATGGCGCCGTCGGAGGATCTGATCACATAGTTCGCGCTGACGTAATTTGCCGAGTTCTTGAAGGTGCTGATGGCGCCGGCGTATGACCCTTCGGTGTCATGAATAATGATGTACTTGATCTTCATGCTGACCGTTTGGCCGGACGGGTCACGCATGTTGTCGGGGCGGCCCGCCCGGTCGTAGTTGCCGTAGTTGCTGAGATCGGTTGAGCTGTTCAGGGCATAAGCGGCAGGTACCCAGCTGCAGCTCACCGTGGACGGGCAGTCCACCGTTGTGGAGGAGGTCATCGCCGCGGGTTGCAGTCCCAGGCTCGCGAGCTGGCTGCGGTCCGGCTGCAGGCTGGGCGTGGCCTGCAAGACCAGGGTCTGCCCGTCCGTCGTGGTCAGCGATGCGCCTCTGCGCAGCGTTGCGAACACGTCATCGGCGAACAGTCGCGCCGACTGCACGCTCGTCGCACCGCTGAATTCCGCGACGGCCCCGTACCAGCCAGTGAGCGTGGCCGGCAAGATGCCGCCGGAGAGCGAGCGGGCATAGCGCGCAAGCAGCGCAGCGGCGCCCCGGATGTTCTGCCGTTCGTCGGTCTTCAGCGTCGCTTGCGAGACATGCAGCACTTGTGCTGCCTCATCCAGGGTGTAGTGCGTCCTGCTCACCGTGACCTGGCGTGGCGCGGGGCGGGCGGGATCGCCACGGCCGTCGTCATTGGCGGGAAACGTCTTGGCCGTGAGGTCCATCATCCCGTAGCCACCATCGACGCTGGGTGAATCACCGTGGGGTTCCCAGCGCGACTCCATGTATGAGACGGCAAGCAGGACGCGGACGGGGACGCCGAACTCCTGCGCGGCGGCGCCCATCAGTCCCATCCGGGTGCCAGCCGATGCGCCCTGTGTTGCCAGGTACGCGGCAACTTGCGTGCCGCTGCCGGCCGTTGTCCTGCTAATGACCACACCGGCCACAAGCAGCGGTGCCAGAAAGGCAGCCAGCAGAAACTTGATCCGGTGCCCCCGCCGGTTCTTTTGATGCTTCGCCATCGCCCCGCTCACGTTCTTTGCCTATGTCCCAGTTTAATCCCATCCATCCTGGCGCACCCGCGCCTTGCGCGCAGGTGAACGGCCAACTGCGTGATAATCATGCCGAGGAAACCGGTCCAGCCCAGGGACGAAGGGCCCCTGCCGGTCACGAACCACGCGCTTCTCCTTGGAGGTGGCGAACGGCCGGTTGCTGGACGTTTCGAGGACGAGCCTTACGGGGCGTATGCGCGTGCGCCCGTGGCGACGATCCGTACCCCAAGCGGCGTGAGCGAAATTGGGATGATCTTGAAGTTGGCAATGCCGAGCGGGATACCGATAATTGTCAGGCAGAGCAGGACACCGGTGACTAGATGGCCGAGTGCGAGCCACCATCCGGCCACGATTATCCAGACAATATTTCCTACCAGGGAGGCAATCCCCGCGTGGCGCCGTGACTCGATTTCGCGGCCAAACGGCCAGAGTACATAATTGCCGATCCGCAGCGACGCGATGCCGAATGGAATCGTTATTATCAGGATGAAACAGATGAGCGCCGCCATCGCGTAGGCGATAGCCATCCAGAGGCCGCACAGTACCAGCCAGATAAGGTTAAGGATCACCCGCACGATGTCATCGTACCAAAGAGCTCGTAAGCCCCCTGGGCTTGCCGCCATTCGGTGCCGGCGGGTGTTTTTTTTGCCCAGGCCGAACGGTGACAGCCGGAGTGGGGCACCGCCAAGATCACCTCGGTGCCCTCACCCTCGGTACTGTTCGGTGACGCCTTCCTCGTTCAGCAGCAGCCCGGTACCGTCAGCAGCCAGGCAGCGAGCGGAAGAGCGCGGCAGCGAGCCAGTTCCACGTCAGCGTGTGCCTGCCGCCGGGCACCTGACGAGTTACTCCTAGGCTAGGCGCCGGTCTGCCGCCCACCGCGTCAGCTGATGGCGGGTCGAGAGCTGGAGCTTTCGCAGCACAGAGGAAACGTGGCTCTCCACCGTCTTGACGGAAATGTAGAGTTCCCGTGCGATCTCCTTGTAGGTGTAGCCCCGCGCGATCAGGCGGAGGACCTCCCGCTCGCGGGGTGTGAGCTGGTCGAGCTCAGGATCGAACGACGCGCGCCGCCCGTCGTCCGGGGGAAGCGCGGCGAAGGCGTCGAGGACGAACCCGGCCAGCCTGGGTGAGAAGACCGTGTCATCGGCCGCGATCCGGCGCACGGCAGCCACCAGATCAGGGCCGGAGATCGTCTTCGTCACGTAACCCCGCGCGCCCGCGCGGATGACGGCGATCACGTCCTCGGGAGCATCGGAGGCGGACAGGGCGAGGAAACGCACGTCCGGGTGTGCGGCCCTGATCGCCGCAACCACGGCCTGCCCCCCGCCACTGGGGAGGTGCACATCGAGCAGAACCACATCGGGGAGGCGCTCGGTGATCAGTGCGATCGCCGGTTCCACATCGTCCGCCTCTCCCACGACCTCGACCTGGTCGCCGAGTTCGGACCGGACCCCGGAGCGGAACAAGCCGTGATCGTCGACGATGAAGACCCTCGGCCTGCCGCCGCCCGGTGCGGGCACGCCGGATGTTGTCATGCCCGGCTCGGCTCACGCTGCCCGGCGGCGCGGGGCATGGTCAGGGACACCTCCGTGCCCTCGCCCTCGGTACTGCGAACGGTCGCGGAGCCGCCGTGGCGGGCCATCCTGGCGTGGACGGACTCCGCCAGCCCCTTCCGGTCACCGGGCACCGCGGCAGGGTCGAATCCGCGCCCGCGATCCCGCACGAACAACGAGACCTGCGCTGGTTCGACCTCGGCGAAGAGCGAGACGACAGGGACGCCGGACCACTTCGCGGCGTTGACTGTCGCCTCACGGGCGGCGGCCAGCAGGGCACCGAGGTCATCGTCGAGTTCGCAGTCCCCGACGGTGACGGCCTCGACAGCGACCCCATGCTGGGCCTCCACGTCCTGCTGGATGAGCCGCACCCCGGCGGCAAGCGACCCGCCGCGGTCAGCAAGTGAGCCGGGGGCGCGGCCCTCGAACAGCCAGGAGCGAAGTTCGCGCTCCTGGGCCCGGGCGAGCTGGATGACCTGCTGGGGCTCGCCCGCGCGGCGCTGGATCAAGGCGAGTGTCTGGAGCACCGAGTCGTGAATCCGGGAGGCCATGTCCGCCCGCTCTTCCGCCCGTGCCCGGGCCTGCCGCTCGGCCACGAGATCGCGGGCGATGCCAAACCACCAGGGGCCGAGCAGCACCACGATGGCCGCGATCACCAGCGCCACCCCGCCCAGGGGCCGCAGCAATGCCTGGCTCGGGTGCCCGGCGAGCAGGCTGACCAGGCCGGCGACCAGCAGCAGGCTCGCCACCGTCACCCGCAAACCGGTCCGGGATTGCCAGTGGCCTTCGGTCAGGCCCAGCAGCGGCTCGGCGAGCCGCCGTAGCGTGGCTTGTTCGTCCGCGGGGGCGTTCCGCCAGATCATCACCATGCCGGCCGCGCTGAGAACCAGCGGCCAGGCCAGGTTGCCCAGCCATCCAGCCCCAAACGCGGATGCGATCAGCAGCACTACCAGGAGCAGTGACCCGAGGCCAGCGACGACTGCAATGCCCCGCCGGTCGGTCAGTGCCTTGCTCGCGATGTTGCTGTCCTCACCAGCAGCGGGCAGCAGCAGCCAGGCCAACACGTAGGCCGCAATACCGAAGCCGCTGGCCAGGGAGGCCACCACAAACGCGGTCCGCACGAATGTGACACCAAACCCGGTCCGTGCCGCCACGCCGGCGGCCACCCCGCCAGCCAGGCGGTCTTCCCGCATGCGCCGCAGCGGGCCGCTGTCTCCGGGCCCCCGCCGCCAACGGCCAATGCCGCGGCGCCGGTAGCGCCCGCCGCCGGCCCAGCGTTCCTGCGGCGTCACATCACCGTCAGCCCGCCCCGCCCGCACGGCGACGCGGGGTGGGCAGGCGCTGGGCCGGTGCGAATCAGAGCCCGGTTGTACCCCCACGGGTCAATCATCGCCCTTTAGCGGCCGGCCGGCTATCAGGGTCGACCCTGATCCCGCCCGGGGGGTTATCAGGGGCGGACCGGGGGGCTTCCCGATTGGCTGGCCGGTTCGCCGGGGCCACGCTGGAGTCATGAACGCAACCACTGCCAACGCAGAAGCAAAAGATCAGGCACGGCCACAGCCGCTGTGCCGTCCGGTCGAGGACCGGATGCTGGCGGGAGTCGCCGCTGGCATTGCCCGCTACCTCGGCGCAGACGTGACGGTCGTACGGATCGTGCTCGCCGTGCTCGCCGTCGTCGGCGGCGCCGGTGTGCCCCTATACCTCGCCGGCTGGCTGCTGATCCCCGAGGAGGGCTCCGAGCAGTCCATCGCGGGTGAATTCATCCAGTCCCGGCGGGCCCGGTCGCACTGACCAGGTCGCACCGACTCAAGGAGGTCACACCGAAATGTCAGAGCCGGGCAGGCCCCCGTGGGCACGCCGATACGCGCACGGACGCCGTGCCAGCTACGTCAACCCAGGCCTGCGGGTCTCCGACGCGGATCGCACCGAGGTCGCCGACCAGCTGTCCAAGCACTACAGCGATGGGCGGCTCGACGAAACCGAGTTCAACGAGCGTCTCGACCAGGCGATGAAGGCCAAAACCCGGTCAGACCTGAACGGGCTGTTCGCGGACCTGCCCGACGCACCAGCCACCGACACGTCCCAAGCGCCAGCCCGCCAGGAACGAGCCCATCCGCTGCGCCGCGTCCTCTTCCTCGTCCTCGTCATCGTGCTTGCCGCCGTGGTCGGGCACGCCCTTGCGCACCTATACATCCCGTGGCTGTTGATCGGGGTCCTGGTGTTCTTGTGGTTCCGCTACGGGCCCTGGCATCAGCGCCGGCAGTAAAGCAGCTGGGGTGGAGGAACAGCCGGCCGCCTTCGGCGAAGGCGGCCGGCTGCCGCGCTCCGCGGTTCCGCGGTCATAGAGGGTAACGATGTTGTCGTGATTCCCTGCCTGGGCGAACGCTTTCACCTCACGCGCCGTGCCAGCCGGATCGGCTCGCGCCGCCGCGGGCTTTATCGGCGCGAGAGCGACCACGCGGCTTAACAGCGTGTCCGTCGCCAGGAGCGCTTGCGGTCTCCCTGCCCAGGCAGAGCGGCTGAGCTACCGTCGGCTCATGGGTTCGCCCGTTCCCAGCGTCGACTTCGGAGTACGCCAGCGTCTTACCGCACGCTTCGGAGCCGAGGTCGGGACATGGTTTGACGAGTTGCCGAGTGTTCTGAGCGCTCTTGCAGAGCGCTGGCAGGTCAAGTTTGGCTCGCCTATTCCGCGAGGGAGCATGTCGGTCGTCATCCCGTGCCGCAGGTCGGACGGACGTGCCGCCGTGCTGAAGGTCAGCCCGGACCGCACGCGCATGGCGCACGAGGCGGGCGCGCTGACAAGGTGGATGACCGTTCACACCCCCTCCGTGCTCGCGCACGATGAGAGCGCCGGGGCGCTGCTCATCGAGGCCATCGAACCGGGAACGCCACTCGTTGTCTCCTCGGCCTTTCCCGCTCTGGAGAGCGTGGGCGAGCTCCTGACCTCGCTCCATGCCGACGGTGTACCCGACCCGTCCTATCCGGCGGTCGCTCAGCGCGTCGCCTATCTCTTCGACTCGTGGGCGAGGCAGTACCAGCTCCACCGCGAGCTCGTCGAGGTGCTCCCGCCGACGCTGTACGAACGCGGACGTCGGCTCGCGACCCGGCTCGCGCAGGACGGCTCGCCGACCGTCCTCCTTCACGGCGATCTCACTCCCAGCAACATCCTCGACGGCGGTGAGCGCCGCGGCCTCGTCGCGATCGACCCGGCCCCGTGTCTCGGCGACGCAGCCTTCGACGCCATCGACCTGCTACTTTGGCAGGCCGACGATGTCGAGACGGTCGAGGCACGCGCCGGTCTCCTGGCTCCGGCGATCGGCGCGGACGCGAGCCGTCTGATCGCGTGGTGCACGGCGTTCGCAGGCATGACCGCTCTGGAGCTGGCCGGATCGCCCGGCACCTCCCGCGATCGCATCCAGGCGGTCGTGAGGCTCGCGACCCAGGCTCCAATGGCGTAGGCGGGTGTTCGCCGCAGGTGTCCGCTTATGGCGAACGCTGCTACGAAACATTCACAGCTGTTGGTTGTTGAACTTACAACCAACAGCTGTGAGGAAGTGACCAATGAGCACAGCGCTCTCGCTCCCGGTACTGCCGCTCGACGACACCGTGGTGCTGCCGGGCATGGTGGTGCCGCTCGACATCTCCGACGCCGAGGCCCGCGCCGCGATCGAGGCGGCCCGGATACCGTCCGCTGACACGGGGGGCGACGACGACAAGCCGCGTGTCCTGCTGGTACCACGGCTGGGCGGCAAGTACTCCCCGGTGGGCACGGCTGGCGCCGTGGAACAGATCGGGCGGCTGCCGAGCGGCGAACCAGCCGCGGTCATCCGCGGCCTGTTCCGGGTCAAGATCGGTGTCGGCACCACCGGCCCGGGCGGCGCCCTGTGGGTCGAGGGCACGATGACGGAGGAGCCGCCGCCGAGCCCGCGCGCCCACGAACTGGCGCGTGAATACCGCGGGATTGCGGCCGCCATTTTGCAAAAGCGCGGCGCATGGCAGCTGGTTGATGTCCTTCAGACCCTAGACGATCCGTCCACACTGGCCGACAGCGCCGGTTATGCAACCTACCTGGGCCTGGACCAGCGCAAGGAACTGCTGGAGACGGCCGATCCCGAGCGGCGGCTGGAACGGCTGGTCGGGTGGGCCCGTGACCACCTCGCCGAACTCGACGTGGCGGAGACGATCCAGAACGACGTGCGGGAGGGGATGGAGAAGCAGCAGCGCGAGTTTCTGCTGCGCCAGCAACTAGCGGCCATCCGCAAGGAGCTGTCCGAGCTAGACGGCACGCCTGGGTCCGAGGAGGAGGACTACCGGTCCCGGATCGAGGCTGCGGGTCTGCCGGAGAAGGTGGCGGAGGCTGCTCTCAAGGAAGCGGGCAGGCTGGAAAGCACCCCTGACGCGTCGCCGGAGGCTGGGTGGATCAGGACGTGGCTGGACACTGTCCTGGAAATCCCCTGGAACACCCGAACCGACGACGCCTACGACATCGCAGCGAGCCGGGAGGTCCTCGACGCGGACCACGCGGGGCTTGGTGACGTCAAGGACCGGATCATCGAGTACCTCGCGGTCCGCAAGCGCCGGGCGGACAAAGGCCTGGCTGTGGTGGGCGGCCGCCGCAGCGGTGCGGTGCTCGCCCTGGCTGGCCCGCCCGGCGTCGGCAAGACGTCACTGGGGGAGTCGGTGGCCCGGGCCATGGGGCGTAAGTTCGCACGGGTCGCGCTTGGTGGCGTTCGGGATGAAGCGGAGATCCGGGGTCACCGGCGGACGTATGTGGGCGCGATGCCGGGCCGGATCGTGCGGGCCATCCGTGAGGCCGGCGCCATGAACCCGGTGATTCTGCTCGACGAGGTGGACAAGCTCGGTGCCGACTACCGGGGCGACCCCACGGCGGCCCTGCTGGAGGTGCTGGACCCGGCGCAGAACCACACGTTCCGCGACCATTACCTGGAGGTCGAGCTCGACCTCTCCGATGTGCTGTTCATCGCGACCGCCAACGTGGCCGAGGCGATACCTGGCCCGCTGCTCGACCGGATGGAACTGATCACCCTGGACGGCTACACCGAGGACGAGAAGATCGTCATCGCCCGGGATCATCTGCTCCCACGGCAGCTGGAGCGGGCCGGCCTGGACGCCGATGATGTGGCCATCGCTGATGACACGCTGCGACGGCTGGCTGCGGAATACACCCGCGAGGCAGGTGTCAGGGCGCTGGAGCGGAGCGTCGCCGGTGTGCTGCGGAAGATCGCAGCCCGGGTCGCGGCGGGCGAGGCTGCCTTGCCGGTAGCCGTCGGCCCGGCGGACCTGCATGGCTATCTCGGGCACCCGCGCCACACCCCAGAGTCGGCCGAACGCACCACCGTGCCGGGTGTGGCGACCGGCCTCGCGGTCACGGGCGCCGGCGGTGACGTCTTGTTCGTCGAGGCCTCGCTCGCCGATCCGGAGACGGGAACGACCGGGGTCACCCTCACCGGGCAGCTGGGAGACGTGATGAAGGAGTCGGCCCAGATAGCCCTGTCCTACCTGCGCTCGCACGGCGCCGAGCTTGAGCTGCCGGTCGGCGACCTGAAGGACCGGGGCGTGCATGTGCACGTGCCCGCGGGCGCGGTGCCCAAGGACGGGCCGAGTGCCGGGGTGACCATGACCACCGCGCTGGCGTCCCTGCTTTCGGGCAGGCTGGTCCGCTCCGATGTAGCGATGACCGGCGAGGTGTCGCTCACCGGCCGGGTCCTGCCCATCGGCGGGGTCAAGCAGAAGCTCCTTGCCGCCCACCGGGCAGGCATCACGAGTGTGCTGATCCCTAAGCGGAACGTCCCCGATCTCGATGATGTGCCGGGGGACGTGCGGGCGGGCCTGGAGATCCACCCTGTCGGCGACGTCCGGGAGGTGCTGGAACTGGCCCTTGAGCCCGCTACTGCACAGCCCCGCGTGGCAGCCTGACCGGGCTGGTTGCACAGTTAGGCCGCCGTAGCCAGTCGGGCACGCCCGCCTGGCTGGCCTCGGGTCACTGGGAAGGCGTGATCGTGGGATTGGTGGGGAATTCACCCCACCAATCCCACGATCACCCTTCATCTGGGGTGCCTTACGCGATCGACTGCATCACGCCCAGCACCGGGGTGTGCGCGGTGAGTTGGGTCGGCGCGGAGCCCTAGACCGGCTTGCCAGTGAGCTGCGCCGGGGCCGGTGTGGCCGTCACTCGCATACAGTCGCAGCTCCGACGAATTATGCGTGAATCGTGGCTATTTCCGACAGTGTCGCGCAGTGCGGCTGCCCACTTCAACCCCATGGTGATGGCTTCATGCCACAATCGCGCGGCCTGAAGTGGGACGGGCCCGGGTGAGACGGGCCCGGGTGAGACGGGCCTGGGTGAGACGGGCCCGGGTGAGACGGGCCCGGGTGAGACGGGCCCGGGTGAGATGGGTCCGGCGCTGGCATGTCCCAGGGTTAAGTCTTGTGTGGGCGCCGGACGGTCGCCGCTTAGTGCTCGGCTGATGCGCGCGAGGAGGGTGGATTCGGTGAATGGTTTCTCGACGATGTCCATCTGTCCGTGAGTGGCGCCGTGGGTGTCGAGGATGGGCTGGGCGTAGCCAGACATGTAGAGGACTGGCAGATCTGGGCGCAGTTCGTGTATATGGGCGGCGACCTCGTTGCCGAGCATCTCGGGCATGACGACGTCGGTCAGGAGAAGGTCGATGCGCTGGTCCGGGTTCCTGGCACGCTCGACGGCGTCGCGGCCGGTGGCCGCGTCGCAGACGCGGTAGCCGTTTCGGCTGAGGATACGGTTCGCTAGTTCGCGGAGGCTCCCTTCGTCCTCGACGAGCAGGATGGTTTCGCCGTGCCCCCGGCCGTTGCCGTGTCCCGGGACCGGCAGCGCGTCGGCAGGCTGCGGCTGGGCTGTCTCATGGCTGGCAGGGAGCATGACGCTGACCGTGGTGCCGAGACCGGGTTCGGAGTAGATCTGGATGGTTCCGCCGGCCTGGGTGGTGATCCCGTAGACAGTGGCAAGGCCGAGCCCCGTGCCGTGCCCCTTCGGCTTGGTGGTGAAGAAGGGCTCGAACACGCGGTCAACGGTGGCACGATCCATGCCGGTGCCGGAGTCCGAGACGCGCAGCCGCACGTAGCGGCCGATCCGCAGGTCGGGCCGGCTGGCAGCATAGCTGGCGTCGACGTCGATGTTGGAGCTGTCGATGGCGAGCTTCCCGCCGCGCGGCATCGCGTCGCGAGCATTGATCGCGAGGTTGACCAGGACCTGCTCAAGCTGGCTCCGGTCGGCTTTGACCGGCCATAGGCCCGGGGATGCGGTGATGACCAGATCGATGTGCTCGCCCAGGGTACGGCGCAGCAACTCCGCGGCGCCCTTGATGGAGTCGTTGAGATCGAGAATCTCCGGCTTGATCACGTCGTGGCGCGCGAAGGTCAGCAACTGCCGGGTGAGTCGGCTGGCTTGCTGTGACGCGTTACGGACATGCTCCATGTCGGCCGCCAGGGGCTGGAGCCGGCTGTCGCTGGCGGCAAGGTCCGTGATCTGCTCGGAGACCAGTTCGGTGTAGCCCGCGATCACGTTGAGGAGATTGTTGAAGTCATGTGCGACCCCACCCACCAGCTGTCCCAGGCTCTCCATTTTTTGTGACTGCTGAAGCCGCCGCTGGGCGCGTTCCGTCTCAGCCTCAGCCACCAGCCGCTCCCGCTCAGTCTGGATTGCCAGCCGCTCAGAGATGTCACGGATGGTCGCCGTCGCGATTTGTCCCCGGTCCGTGGGCAGCACGCTCAAGCTGATCTCAACGGGGAACTCGCTGCCATCACTGCGCACTGCGGTCAGTTCCAGGCCCCCGCCCATCGAGCGTTGCTTCCCATTCGCGAAGAAGTTCCGTCGGTGCGAGACGTGCACCGCCCGGGACGCCTCCGGGATCAGGATTTCGACCTGCTGGCCTGCCAGCTCGTCGGCGCTGTAGCCGAACAGGCGCTCGGCCTGGGTGTTCACCATAACGATGGAGCCATCCTGGCGTACTGCCAGGCTGGCATCGGGTGCGGTCTCGAACAGGCGGCGAAACCCTTGCTCTGCCCGCTCGCGTTCTGCGAGCGCAGCGACCAGCCGGGTCCGCATCAGCTCAGTGCTGCGGGCCAGGTCGGCGAACTCACCCGGGCCTGATACAGGAATGGGGCTGTCGTGGCTGCCGGCGGCGACGGTCTCCACCGCGCCGCGGAAGGCATTGAACGGCGAGAGCAGCCAGTGACGCACTGCGGCCACCCCTCCGGCCGCGACCACTACTACCAGGCCGCACATAAGCAGCAGCGCGGTGACAAGCACGCTCTGCCATCCGGTAAGCCTGTCAGTGACAAGTTGCTGCTGGCTGGTGATCTGCGCTTGCAGGGCGGCTACCCGGGAGCGCACAGCGAGCACATAAGGGCGGATGTGAGGAATGTCCAGCTGCATTGCCCGCGCACGGGCGAAGTTACCACGGGCTGCCGCCGACAGCTGGGGCCTGGCGACATTGGCAAACCACGCCCGCTGAGCGGCCACGACAGCGGCGAGCTGTGCTGGCATCCGCCGGTAGGTGTGGATCAGCGCACCAAGCCTGGCCTGGTGCCCCGGGATCTGCCGCCCGGCGCTGCGAAGTGGCGCTAGGTCGGTCGGCCGACCGCTGGTCAGGTAGTCACGCAGCCCGGTTTGCTGCACCGTGTAGTCCTTCAGCAGCACCTCCGCGGCTGCCGCTGCCGGCACCAGCCGCTGGGAAAGTTCCCGGCTGGCCGCATGCGTCCTCGTCACCGCCGCTAGCGCGACGGTAAGTGCAGCGGCAGTCACAATAAGTGCCGCCGCCGCTGCGATACCCACGCGCCATCGCAGGCTGGCGTTCCTCCCCACGCCACACCCCCTTCCCTGACTCCGATCGGTTATACATTGATTACTATACGTAGGCAGCGAGGTGTTTGGCCAGGTAGGATCCACGGGCGCAGGTGCCTGGTCGCGCCCGGACACCGTCGCCCCTTGGGCTTTCCGGGCCGAGTTTGTGCACAGCTTCCCGGTCGGCGCAACGAGGGCCCGGGCTACCGGCACGTGGGGCGCGATGCTGGGCGCTGGCATCGCGTTGGGCCCGATCGTGTCCTCGGCGCTGGCCGCGGAGGCAGGCTGGCGGTCGTGGTACTGGCTGACCGTGCTGGCTGCCGGCCTGCTCAGCACCGCCGCTGCCGCCATGTTGCCGGACTCGCGGGCACAGCAGCGCCGCCGCCTGGATGTGCCCGGCGCGCTGACCATGCCGGCCGGGGTGTCGGCCCTGATGACCGCTGTCACACTGGGCCGGTCGGGCTGGGCTCAGCCCGCCGTCCTCGTGCTGTCCGGCCTGGCAGCTGTCCTGCTGGCCGCCTTCTACCGGATAGAGGCACGCCGACGGGACCCATGATCGAGATGGCCCTCTTCCGCCACCAGGGCTTCGTGGCGGCAGCCCTCGGTGCGCTGTTCACTGTCCTGGCCGTGATCGGGCTCATGAGCTACCTGTCAACGGTGCTGGAGCGTACCCTCGGCCTGACGCCGCTCGGTACGGCGCTGCTCCTCGGCATCTGGTCTGGGCTATCGTTTCTGGTTGCCCTGCACGCCCGGCGGCTGGCCGCCAGACTGTCCGGGCGCCCGCAGCTCGCACTCGGGCTGCTGCTCAGCGCGGCCGGTGAACTCGCGCTGCTCGGCCTCGCGCCAGGTGGCGGCTGGGGGCGGCTGGGTCCCGGGACTGCTCGTGGCGGGCGTCGGCAGCGGGCTGGCCAACGCTGCGCTTGCCCGGCTGGCGGTGGACAGCGTCCCGCGCGACCGGGCGAGCATGGGGTCCGGGGCCAACAACACGGCCCGCTACATCGGGGCCGCGCTTGGCGTGGCGATGGTGGTCACCATCTCCAACCGCAATACCGCCGCGGCCATCCACCCGGCAGCGCAGGTGGAGGCACTGGCTCACGGCGCTACGCTGGCGATCCTTGTCTCCGCCATGCTGGCCCTGATTGCCGCGGGCCTCGCTGCCCTGGCCCGGGGATGAAACTGGCATGCATGCACCGGAGCCAAGAGCCCGTCCGTGAGCAGGTCCGCCCAGCCGAAACGGGAGTGCACCCACGCGACGTCGTCGGTATGAACGACAGCCGATCCGGCCACAACTTCGCAGATCCGTGCAGCGAGCGTGGTCTTCCCGCTGGAGCTGCGCCGCCGTCCAAGCAAGGTCTCGCAGGCTCACGGGAAGATCATGTGTGTCACGTCCAGCGGGTGTGGGAGTGCGCCGTAGAAGGACATCAAGTCCGCGACCCGTTGCAGACTGGCCGCCTTCAGCGAGGTGGGATACACGCCCATCGTGATCAAGGAAGCGGTCTGGCGGCTCATGCCTGCGTAGTGCGTGAGCGCTGCCACTACCGGCGCTGCCTGGGCGGCGTCAGTCTGGGCGCGCATCAGGGCGGAGCGGAAAGCCACCAGGGCAGCCCCATGCTGCTTGGCGAAGGACGCAGGCGCAAAGTACCCCTCCAGCGGAAGGCTCACGTTCTCGCCGCTGCAGGCATCGAGGACGCTTTGCGCGCCAAGCTGGCTTTCGGCCTGGAGGATCTCGGGCTCGGTCACCAGAATGGCGTCTACAAGATGGCTGCGGAGCGCGCCGATCAGGTCATTCGCGGGCATGGGCTTCCAGGTCACCGCCGTCGGTTGCACGCCATCGTTCATCAGCACCGAGGACGCGGCCACGGTGTCCAGACTGTAGGGCTGGCCGTTGGCGATGTCGGGCATCATCTGCGGCGCTGCCGTGCCGATGGTTTTTCCCAGCAGGCCCTGGGGACTGGTGATACCGGAGTCCGGCCTGACTAGCACATTCATGACGTTGGGCCCGGCATCATAGCCGTCGGCTACCACGACAATCGGTGAGCGGGCGTCGTGCTCTTGCGCGAAAAAGAAGTTGGCGTAGTCACCCACGGCGACGTTTGCCTTACCGCTTTGGAGCGCGGCCACCTCGGCTGCCACCGATGAGTAGGAGTGGATGCGAACGGTAATACCCGCCTGCCGAAAAAGCCCCTCGCGGAGGGCGATATACAGTGGCGCGTTCCCAATTCCAGGCACCGATGCCACGGTGATCGAGGATCCCGATGCCGTCGGCCCGGCTGCCGACGAGGTACCGGGCACGTGGCAACCTGCCAGGAACATGGCTACGGCCGCTGCACATCCCGCGGCGACCCGCGCGCGGCCGCGGCTCGGACGCTGCGCCGGCCGACAGCCGGCGAGAACCACCTTCATAAGCGTCCTTGGCGTGCCAGGCAGGGGCAGATATGGATAATTCAGAACATCCCGTACCGCCAGAGCGTATCCTAGTTGTGGCATGCGGGATGGGAAACGCCCGGATATGCCAACTGGTCCTATCATGTCAGTATTACTGGTGGCAGGCCGCGAGAGGCTTAATAATGCGCTGATATTCAGCGACGTGGTCGCAGAATCGTCGCGTCGGGGGGTGTGCCGTCATGTCGCTTCGGCTGCAAGTGGGGGCCTCCAGGCTCGGGCCACCGCCCCGGTGAGGGGTGGAGGGGCTGTGCGGTCCCGGATCGGGGCGAACCATATATCCCGGCCAGATGGTGACGACGGGGTGACGGGTGGGCGCGCACCAGCGCCCGGGGCGGAGCCCGTCACCGAGCCAGGGCTGAATGGCAGGGGCGCCCGCCCCCCGGGGAGCAGCACGGACAGACAGGCTCCGCGGACAGGACGACCGTCACGCCGTGGCCTGAAGAACTGGCGGGTGCGTTCACGCCTGCTGCTCCTCATCGCCATCCCCACGCTGACCGGCCTCGTACTCGGCGGTGCCCGCATCGCCTCGTCGGTTCAGAGCGCCCTTGCGTATCAGCGCGCGGAGCAGCGGGCTGTCCTGACATCCGAAATCACCCAGCTGGCCCAGCGGCTTGAGACTGAGCGTGACCAGACCGTTTACTACATCGCACTGGGCAGCAACGGGCGGGCAGGCGAGCTGTCCAAGGCGGCACCGGCGGCAGCAAACAGCGGCGCGGCACACCAGTACCAGGTGATTCAGGCGTTTTACCGGCAGACCGATCAGGCGCTCGCCCAGTTCAGGGCACTGCTCGCGCAATTTCGGGGTGCTTACTCGTCTGCGACCCAGCAGGACGTGGCCCCCACGCTCGCCGAGCTGAACGGGCTGCAGTACCTGCGGCAGGCGTCAACGAAAACCCTGTTGTCCCCGCTGGTGGTGGTCAAAAAGTACGCGGACCTGATTGACAATCTGATCGCGATCGACAACCTGACTGCCCAGGGAACGGGTGACCCTGTGCTGTCCCAGACTGTCGAGGTGCTGCGCATCGTGTCCCGCATGAAGGAAGAGGCATCGGAACAGCGCGCAATCCTCTCGGCAGCCCTCCTACAGGGGAGACTCGCCCAAGCAGAGGCATCCGCGCTCGACGGCGCCCGAGCGAACCAGCAGAACAGCCTGCAGTCCTTCGCTCTGTTGGCCACGGGGCCGCAGCGTGAGCTTTGGAATAACACCGTCTCAGGATCATTCGTATCCCTGGCCGCCTCCGAGGAGCAGCAGGCGGCCGCGCTGCAGGCACGCGCGCATTCGCTGGCGGGCGATCCCATCACCGCAGACGGCTTCTACGACGCCATGTCGAACGGTATCGACAACCAGATGGGCTCGGTCGAGCGGACCCTAGCGACAGACGCCATCACGCGATCCGATTCACTGCGTGGCTCCGCGGTTGCCTCCGCAATTCTCGTCGGCCTGGCGGTCTTCATCGTGCTCACGCTCGCGCTCATGTCCACCATGATGGTCGGCCGGTCCCTGGTCCAGCCGCTGCGGCGCTTGCGCATGGGCGCGCTTGAGGTCGCAGGAGTTCGACTGCCCGAAAAAGTGCACCGGATGAGCGAGGGAGGCACGGCGGATGTGTCGCCGGAGGTCGATCCCATCGATGTGGACTCTACCGACGAGATTGGCGATGTCGCCCGGGCGTTCGACCAAGTGCACAGGGAAGCGGTCCGGCTGGCATCAAACGAGGCGGCGCTGCGCGGCAATGTGAACGCCATGTTCGTCAACCTCTCTCGCCGCAGCCAATCGCTGGTGCAGCGCCAGATCCACCTGATCGACGACCTGGAACAAGGCGAGCAGGAGCCGGAACGGCTGGCTAGCTTCTTCAAGATGGACCACCTTGCGACCCAGATGCGCCGCAACTCCGAGAACCTGCTGGTGCTGGCAGGCCACGATGTGACCCGGCGATGGACGCAGGCGGTGGCCCTTGTGGACGTCGTGCGCGCGGCTGTGTCCGAGATCGAGCAGTACGAACGGGTCACACTGAACGTCCAGCCCGGCATCTCCGTCCGCGGGCACGCCGTCAACGACGTGGTGCACCTGCTCTCCGAACTGGCGGAGAACGCCACCTCGTTCTCCGCGGATGAGACACCAGTTAGTATTTCCGGCCACCTGCTCACCAGCGGCGGCGTCTTGTTCGCCATCATTGACCAGGGTCTCGGGATGAACTCGGAGGAAATGGCGCATGCCAACTGGCGACTGGACAATCCCCCGGTCGTGGACGTCGCGGTGTCCCGCCGCATGGGCCTGTTCGTGGTCGCCCGGCTGGCCGCCAGGCACGGCATCCGGGTCCGCCTCCGGCCAGCACCCGTTGGCGGCCTCACCGCACTTGTGTGGCTGCCCGATGAAGTAATCAGCCACGAGGCCACGGCTTCACCCCGGAATCTGGACCGGTTCGATACCCGGGCCACCGGAACGGTGGCCGACCCGGTCACAGTGAGGCCGCCAGACGGCCCAATCATCGGTCAGCCGGATGACCGGGGCGCCGCGAGGCAGGCGCTGACCGCCGCCCAGACCCCGCGGTTCGCGCCGCCCGGGCCTGACCCAGGCGACACAGCCGTGTTCGCGCCGATTGGCCCGGACACCGGTGTGGCGCCGCCGGAAGAGGTAGAGGTACGGCTGGCAGCTGACGCCGTGATGGCAGCCGAGGCAGGCGATGACGACGCCGTGGGACTATCGAGCCAGCCGCAAGATATGATCGTGCCTCCTGCGGTCGCCGCAGGAGAGGAGAACCGGCTGCCCATCTTCGACTCCGTGGAATCCGATTGGTTCCGTCGTGGCAGACCCGGTGCGGATCGTTCGGGCCCGGCAAAAACCTGGGCTGCCGACGGCTGGATATCACCCGCGGACGAAGGCTGGCGCGCAGCGGAAGTGGTGGGTGCGCCTGTATCCGGCGGGATGACAGTGGCCGGACTCCCCATACGCGTGCCCAAGGCAAACCTGGTGCCCGGCGGTGTTGGCGCCGACCTGGTTCCCAGTCCGGTCACGTCCTCACGGTCCGCATTGCAGGCGCGAGAACGCCTTGCCAGCTTGCAGCGGGGCATCCGGGAAGGGCGCGCTGCCGCACGTGACGACGAGATATCCAGCGGTGAGGATGACAGTGCCTCATAACGCACGAGTGCCTAGGATCTCCGGCGTTCATCCGGTGGTCACACTGAGGCCACGCAGAGAGGAGGATGTGTGAACTCTCTAACACGTCCGGTCCAAGACTTGAACTGGCTTATCACAAGCTTTGTGGAGCGGGTGCCGTCGGTTGCCAACGCTATCGTTGTTTCGGCTGATGGCTTGCCGCTGGCGTTCTCAGCTGGTTTCCCGCCGGACCGGGTGGACCAGCTGGCTGCTATCACCTCGGGCCTGACCAGCCTCACACAGGGTGCGGCACGGATGTTTGAGGGCGGTCCCGTCACCCAGACAGTTGTAGAAATGCAGCGCGGGCTGCTGCTGGTAATGGCGATCAGCGACGGGTCGAGTCTCGCGGTGCTCGCCTCGGCTGACTGCGACATGGGCCTGGTGGCCTATGAGATGACGCTTCTTGTGGAGAGGGCGCGGGGAGCCCTCACACCCGGCATACACGGGACGCTTCACTCGGGGGACGGCAGGTAGTGACGGGAAAGGGTTGATGCCCGATTCCGGGCCGGGACGACTTGCCACGGGCTGCTGGGTGGCACGGTTCCTCGAACGGGACACGCTCCGTAGAGGCGGACGGCGAGCCCGAAGCTTGTGCCGCTTGTGCTGAGCGCGGCCGGGGGCGCCGCGGAAGATCACCGATGAGCAGGTCGAGCTGGTGATCACCCGCACGCTGGAAGAGCAGGGCGATGTCGTCGGCCTTTACCTGGATCCGCCGGAGAAGGCGCTGGTCTTGTGCGTGGACGACAAGTCCCAGATCCAGGCCTTATCCGGACCGCGCCGTGCCTGCCCCTGCTGCCCACCACCCCGGCGCGGATGACGCATGACTACGTGCGCAACGGCACCACGAGCCTGTTCGCCGCCTTCGAGACCGGGAGCGGCTCGGTGATCGCCCATCCGCGGTTCCACCTGCGCTGCACCCCGACCAGCTCCAGCTGGATCAATCTCGTCGAAGCGGTGGTTCGCCGAGCTGACCAACAAAAAAGCTGCGCCGCTCCGCGCACCGCAGCGTCACCGGACTCGAAGCCGACATCCGCAAGTGGATCAGCGCATGGAACGCCAACCCGAAGCCGTTCATCTGTTGGACCAAGACCGCCGACAAAATCCTCGACACCCTCGCCGCCTACTGCCGACGAATCAACGAATCACGACACTAGCGTCCGGCACGTTTGTGAAACGCGAGCGGCGTAGAAGGGCTCGATCACAGTTCGCAATAGATGCAATCACGCCGATCATCCTTCATAGACAACTTCGACCTTGATCCTGTCTGGATCCTCGAAATAGACGGCATAGTAGTCCGGCGTGTAGTCAGGATATGCTTTGGCACCACCATACAGAACTTCAATCTGTCGTGGCTTCAGGAAGTCATCGACGAACGCATTAACCATGTCTGCGGAGCCAACACGAAAAGCAATGTGACCCAGGCCGGTACGCTTGCGGTGAAATTCCGGCTCCTGGTATCCACGCTTTGTCACCTGAACGCAGAGATAGGTATGCCCGTCAGTGGCATCAAAGTGGTTGCCATCGGGGTTGACCTCGAAATCCAGAAAGGTCAACAGGTCTTTCCAGAAAACAAAGGATTCGTCTTCGGACGAGAGGTTAATTCCGATATGCCCAAGTGTCGATTTCATACGCTCACGGTACCATCATTGGCCGGCGCACCGCAGCGAGATTGCCCAGCATCATCGATGCGCAAGCCCTCCCGCACAAGAGGCATGGTTGAGCACCGGAAAGATCCTGGATGCGAGTCACCTCTGAGTAGTCGACTCGAATGGGATCGATCCCTCTGGCTTCGAGCTCACGCGCAATCCGACTGCTCTTCGCCGCAATTACAACCACGGTAGGTGAGATGGTGAAGGTGTTTACTTCGACGCCCAAGGCCCCTTCCTGCGCCACCCTGGACCAAGACCGCCGACGAGAACCTGACCACCCTCGCCGCATACTGCCAACGAATTAGCGACTCAGGACACTAGTTGCGGTCTTGGTTGAGCTGCATGGCAACGGCTGCGTTCTGGTCAGGCTGTACTGCTGGAGAAGCCACTTATCGATTGGGTCGTAGCCCATCCCCATGGGGCTGGCTTGAGGCGCTGGTCGCAGCCGGGTCCAGGTCCAGGCCCCGATCGGCATGCCGACGCCGAGGATCACGATCGCGGCCAGCGCCCAGGTCACGACTTCGCACTCCTATCTGCTGTTCCGGTTCATCTCATCGGCGCCTTTAGGCCCGGGCGCGGGCGGCCCAGGTGATGATGGCGCGCCCATCATCCGGCCCGAACGCAAGCGCGTTACCAGACACGGCTTTGGGTTGAGCGTCACTCTCCCTCACCTCTCCACGGCCACCGCTCGCTGGGTGCTTGGTGTCCTCCGGGCCGTCGCAGCCGTAGCCGTCGCTGTCGTGAAAACGTGGCCGCAGCACTGGCAAAACAGCGAGCTACCGGTAAAGCCGAAGAGAAACGCAAGATCAAAGTGACCCCTGATGAGCCATTGCACGGTTCCGCCTACGATCAGGATGACCAGAAAGAGACAGGCGGCCAGCCTTCTGACCCGAAGATGTCTGCGTGGCATTCAGCGTCGTCCGGATTGGTTCGGGAGCTGGCATGATCGCCAGTCGCCAGTCCGGACCATTCGCATGGCGCGCAAGGTCGTCCGTCCGGATGGCTCTCAGGCTGGCTCCCAGCTCGGCCGCCTTGAGAACTCCGAGGGCCACCTTGTTCGGCCCTCTGAGCCAGCGCATTCAGCGGCAGGAGCGTGCGTCGCGAACTGCCGCTCAGAGGGGCCGGTGGGCGTCGCGCCGGTGCTTGGCGCATTCGAACCGGGCGCCAGACGTTCCGCCCTCGCCGCCGGGGCCGCGGACGTCTTCGCGATCGTGACCGGGCTCTAGCTAGCTAGCTAGCATCACCGCGAGGTCGCGCTCCGCGTAGCGATGGTGCTCGCACTCCTCCTCCATCACCACGCCGAGGCAGTCTCCGACCGAGCGCGATTCCTCGGGATAACCGGGAGCAGGCGCACGCGTGCATATCCGTTCGAGCTCGGTGTTGGTGAGACGGTCGACGATGCCGCGCACCAGCGCCATGCGGTCGGCGCGCACTGTCATCACCTCTGCGAACGACGGACGCGCGTCGAGGTCGATGCCGAGCGCCGCCGCGTCCGCAGGCGCATAGGCGGTTTGGGTGACGCCGAGCCGGTGGTAGGGCATCGGCTCGGCGAGGACCGTGCGACTCGCCCAGGCGTCGGTGATGAAGACGAGATGGCGCAGCGTCTCGACGAAGGACCACTCGTCGTCGACCCGTTCGTGGAGAGCAGATTCGGGCAGCCGCTCGGCGCGGGCGACGGAGTCCGACCAGAGTCGTTCGATCGTGTCCCACATCGCGCGGTAGTTGTCGGCCGTCTGCATCTCTCTCAGCTGCACACGCTCGGGATGTCGCCGGTCGAGCTCGGCGTTCACGAACGCAGTGACGTCGACGTCGTTGACGGCGAAGTTGCTAACGTATCCGGACACGTTGACGTCGACGAGCCACGAATCGACGATCTTGACCTGGCTCATGTCGCAGTCGAGGAACTTCGCGCCTGTGAGGTCGGCGACCGTGAAGCTCGCACCGCGGAACGCGTCGTTGTTGCCGTCGTCGTGATAACCCGCCGACCACCGATGTGGACCGTACTGCGCTGCCATCGCGCAATTATCCCCGATCGATCCGAGGCCTACAACCGCCGGTTCCCGGCCCGCGGGAGACAGTGCGCGTGCGAATCGAGCGTTGGTTCGCGTTCGTCGACCTCTCTGCCTTCACGCCGTTCGACGACGAGCACGGTGACGACGAATCACCGTAGTCGACCCTTCTGACGGGCATGCGGCGGGCGGGGCTGGGCTGGGCTCGTGGGTGCATAGGTCCGTAGCAGCCGGTGCGCGCCCTTACTTGACCTTGCTGTAGATCAGGTCGAAATCGTGCTCCCAGCTCGACCCGTCCGGCGACTTTTCCCATGTGGCCCGGATCGACTCGCCATCGTCGCTGAGCGTCCCTGAAAAGCGCTGCCAGAAGCCCGGCGCCTTCCTCCATATCTTCCAGACGCCCTGGCCGAAGCTCATCTGGTACACGCGTGAAACCCCGCGCGAATCGTAGTGCAGGACGGTGTAGACCTCGGACGACTCGTCACGGCTAATGATCAAGGTGGCGGACGGCGCGGGATCGGGAGCATCGGCGTGAAAGCGCAGATAGGCGCCATCTTCGAGCCACTCGAAGGTCGCCCGCCCGCGCTGCCCGGGAAACTGCGGGACTTCGACCTCCCACTCTCCTATCAGAGCTTCGAGCTGCTTCAGCGCCGGATTCGGTGGCAGCCTCGACATCGCTGGGTCCTCCAACCTCTGGGTCACCGATCTGACGGTACGGGCTGTGCCCCGGTACGCGCCGCCCGCCGGGGGCAGCCCGTGCATGGGCCGGGTCGGCGGACCTTCCCGTCTGGGTAGTTCCTAAACAACCTGGTCACACTCCGGCGCGAAGGATGCGGCCATGCGCACGGCAGCGGGCATGATTCGCGCTTCCGGTGCACATCATGCCAGCCACCAGGCCAGACACCAGGTAAGGACACGCCCCTAGCCAATACAGGGATCTGGTGAAGTCGCCGGTTCTCCGGCGGCGTTTCTGCCGGTACCTGGCCGCTGGGGATGCCATGGCACGGAAGTGGCCGGTTTTTCGGTGATGGCACGAGCGAGCAGGTCAGGCTAGTCGCTCGGCGTGGATCTCCCGGCACAAGATGAGGCACTCGGAGCATATGGCCGCGTCAGCGGCAATCTTGCCGACTGGGTTGCCGACGCTGGTGACAAGGCCGGTGACTTGCTGGCGGTGCTTGCCGCAGAAGCTGCACCGCCGCTGGGCCGTATTGTCCGCGACGGGCTGCAGGGAGCCGAGCGCGGTTTCGGCGGCGTGCCCGGAGCGGATAACAATCTCGGTCCTCTCGACGCACTTTTCACAGATGTATACGCCGGGCCCGGTTACGAGCCTCTGGGTCTTCCGCTGCGGCCGTCCGCAGAACGAGCAGGCAAGATCCGGGGGAAGGTGGCCGCGCCTTCCCCATCGGCGTGCCCCGCCGGCTGTCTCGACAATCTGGTGCACCCGCTGGTGACTGAGGTGCAGGGCTGCGGCGAGTTCGCGCAGCGATGCGCCGCTCAGGTGCAGGCGGCGCACCGCCCGGTGAAACTCAGCTTTGGCGACGTCGGCAGCGTGGTCTGCCTCGATGAGGTGTTCCTGCGCCAGCCTGGCCGCCGCGAGCAACTCCTCGTCCATGTCGTCTACTGTATCTAGACAGCAGACGCGGCGGTAAGCCTCCTGCAGACATTGAAGCGGTCACCAGCGGGCAGGGTGACGGCAGGCTAGATGATGAGCCTGCAAGCTGGCACCCTCGGCTTGGGCTTCCTCGACGGGGAAGCAGGCGTGAGCTGCATGGCAACGGCTGCGTTCTGGTGAATCCTTTTGTTTCGCCGTGCTTGCATGCCATTTACGAACGTCAACATGCTCCAGCCGGAAAGGCCGAGGATGCCCAGCGCCGCTTGCCAGTCCCATAGGCGGCTGGTGACGAGCAGGCGCATGCCCGCGCCAGCCAATGCCACGGCCGCGATCACGTTGGCCCATTGCATTCCGGTGGACATACGCAAGACCCTGAACTCCCCGCCGAGCACCTTGGCGGCAAGATCATGCGCGGCGGGTGCCAGGGCTGGGTTGTCAACCTGGCGGCCTTGAAACACCGCCGTGCGGACCTGTTCGCGGTCGAGTGGCGGCAGGCTGTACTGCTGGAGAAGCCACTTATCGATTGGGTCGTAGCCCATCCCCATGGGGCTGGCTTGAGGCGCTGGTCGCCCCGGGTCCAGGTCCAGGCCCCGATCGGCATGCCGACGCCGAGGATCACGATCGTGGCCAGCGCCCAGGTCACGACTTCGCACTCCTATCTGCTGTTCCGGTTCATCTCATCGGCGCCTTTAGGCCCGGGTGCGGGCGGCCCCCCGGCAGCGACGTGGTGCGCCTCGGCGGACAGGGTGTAGGCGCGAAGCCGCGCCTCATCGTCGAGCGCGAGGCATGCCTCGTGCAGCCGGGCGAGCAGGCACAGGAGGTGCTTGATCAACTCCGAGTAGTGGCGTGCCTGGCACTGGCACTGGCTCTGGCGCGGTTGACGGCTGCTGCCAGCGCCGCAATGTCAGGTGCAACGTCGAGCGGCCCAGGCGTGGTGTCTGTTGTGTGCCCGGCGAGCACGGGCGCGAAGGGCTCGGCGTCGATGGTCGGGCCGCTGCGTGAGGTGCCTGCGAGCATGGCGCTGAACAGTGACGCGCCGGTCAGCCCGACGATGTTCGGCGTCGCATGCTCGCGCCAGTCAATGCCACGGCCGCGATCACGTTGGCCAATTGGCCACTACCGTCGATTCGCAGGACCGCCGATCTTGTGTTCACTCGTGCTCGTGTCGCCGTACTCAAAGTCCTCGCGACCGAGGATCGCTAGACGCCTGCTTCTGGCACGGATGCCCGGACCATTATCGGCCGTCGCAGCGTAACGAGGGGTTTTGGCGGGAGAAGATCGTGCAGAACCACGAACGTGATGCAGAGACCGACAGGCTGCTTCGGCAAGCTGGGTGGACTGTAGCGGCCACTCGTCGGCCATGTTCGTTCCTCGGGAGTGGGGAGGCAGAACCGGCACCCGGAGCACAGCTCAGGAGACGGGTCCGGGTTGGTGCTCGTCCCGCAACAGTGCCCGGCCCCGGATCCAGCTGGACGAACACGCTCACCAGGTGACGCCATGGTGGCGGGCTCGCCCTGCCGACCATCGAGAGCCTGCTCACAACGCGGAAGCACTAGAACAGCTAGCGCCGCTCGCTCAACGGGATCGCCTATCGCACCACGCCCGCCCGCGTCGTCCCGTCGGACGTTCTCGCGTTGCATGGGCAGGACAGTACAAATGGGATCACGCCCCGGCCAAGGGATTTGCTCGATTTTGCTTCAGAAACTTCTCTTGATCGTTCTATTCCGCCCGGCCAAGATCATCCCTTTGGCCTCCGCGTCATAGACAGCCAGGGCGGCGAGACGCTCGAAGGCCCGTTCGTACAGTGCGATCTCATCAGGCCTTACCAGCGATAGCTCGGCGCTGTAGGTATCGAACTGGACGAGCGCCTCGTCCAGAATCCAGAAGCCGTTGTTGAGTGGCACCCGGTACGGCGCGTCCGCCGGGATGATTCCGAGCTGTAGTCGTGGCAACGTCAGCACGGCCATCAAGTGCTCTAGCTGGGCAGCCATGACCTCAGGGCCTCCCATGTTCGTATGCAGGGCCTGTTCACCGATCACCATGTGGAAGTGGCGGTCGCCATGCGTCAGCACCTTCTGACGTTCCAGCCGGGCAGCTGCTCCCTCCTCGGCATCGTCTGGAACGCGGATGAAGTCGATGAAGGTCGCCAAGACTGCGACGGCATAGTCACGCGTTTGCAGCAGTCCTGGGATCACGTCAGGCTCATAGATCCGAAACAGCCGCGCCCTCTCATAGGCAGCCGCAGAGGCCTGCTGGCGACGCCTGGTGCCACCCCGCATGATCCGCCGCCACTCGGCAAACTGCGTCTCAATGCTGCGAACAGCGGCGATCAGGTCGGGCAACTGGCCCGTAGCCTGGCAGTGCTCGCACCAGACCCGAAGGTCCTGCTCAGATGGAGTCTGCTTGCCGTGCTCAATCTTGCTGACCTTCGACGGCAGCCAGCCAGTGAGCCGGGCCAGCTCCGTACCCGACAGGTCAGCGTCCCTGCGGATGTCGCGCAGGCGAATCCCCAGGGACGCTCGGGCCTGATCGGCTGACGTGGCCAAGACTGCTTCGGCCTTATGCGATGTAGTCGGCGTAAGGGACTGCCCGGTCCCAGACCTGGTCACGCACGGCCAGGCACAGAGCCAGCAGCTGCGGGTTGTTCTCCCGAGCAAACCCGCCCGTGCGCCCGTCCGCCGAGAACACACTCAGCACGAGCTTGTCGTCGTCGAGCAGCCAGAAGTCGTCGTCCGGCCAGTCGATCTCTATCGCCATGTGGCGCGGCAGGTAGCGGACGTCCTCGCCCGCCTCGGCGTTGAGACGGGCGACATCGAGGCCCCAGCGGGTGTAGTCAGTGTGCGGGACGCTCACCACTCTGACCCGCTGGACCTGTGTGCCTGAAGCAGTGACCTCGCGGAGAAAGCTCAACCAGTCCTGGTGCCAGTCGTAGTGATCCGGTTCGCCACGTTGCCACTTGCCGAACGGCTCATCCTCGGCCGCGACGTTATAGGTGTCCTTCAGCTCAAGGTGGAACGCGCGCTTGCTGGTATGGGCGAGGTCTTTGAACTCGTCATAGCTCAGTGGCTCCATGGCCTTCCCTCAGATACTGCATGAGCTTCTGCGGGACGCGGATGACAGCCTTCCCCTCGGGTACGGCCCCGACCTGTGCCAGAGCTTCAGCATCCAGCGTGAAGCCTTGAATCACGTACTGGCCGTTGTCGGTCTTCCAGAGCGTCGGGGAGTTGCCGCCCTGCGTCTCCTTGCCGAGGAACGTTAGCCGCATGGGTCGTCCTTCCGTTGAGAACTTGCCCGAATTTTCTCGAACCCTGGGTCGATGCTCGGTCTGGCGGGATGCACGTCAAGGCGCGGGGACAAGAATCTTTTGAATCAGGCGACGGGGATGATCCTTCCAGGAAGGCGCGCCCAGAATGCTCCCTCTCAGACAACGAGTCACGACTCACGTCAGACCCCAAGCCCAGACCTGGCGAGCCGCGGAGGAACGCAAGCGGCTCGCCCGTGGTGTTGTAACTGGCCCAATCCCGGGTGACCTTGCCCGCGAAGAACACGACCGCATCGCGCATGAGCTTGAAGCAAGCCGAGACGACCCTCGCCGCAGCCCAAATGATCTATGCGCACATCGAGGACGCCTCAAGACGCGCCCTGGCCCTCGTCGGCTCTTGTGATGAGGTCTACCACCGAGGCGGCCCCCCGAGTCCGCCGACTGTCCAATCAGTTCTTCTTCGAGAAGCTGCTCATAACCGAGGACACTGACGATGGCGCTCAAGTGGCTGGAGCCGTCCTCAATGAGCCCTGGGCCACCCTCGTCTAAGAGGACTTCCACTCAGCCATGGCTCGTAGTGCGACAAACGCCCGGGCATGATCTTGTGCCCGAGGTTCGAAAATCAATGCGTCGAGCGCACCCAGCCCTCCACAATGCGAACCTTTCCGACGCGCTGGTTGTCGGGGAGCCTGTCGCGTTGGTGGGCCGGCACGCTAAGGTCAGGCGTAACGGATACCAGACACGGTCGGCCTAGGCACCTGGCCAGCGATCGGTAGTGACCGTTACCGTCTGGCAGAGCGGCGCACTTCGTCACTCGCTGGGCCTGTCAGAAACGCGGTGGCGTTATCGGCGGCCCACTGGTGAAACGTTGGTGGCGGCGATCCGAGGACGTCGAATACGGTAGACGTCACGAACGCTGGCCGCCCGATCGTCGCTCCCCACGCGGTCAGCAGCATGTCCACCACCGGCCGGGGCCAACTCTCAGCCGTCTCGCGTCGGAAATCGTCCGGCGACAACTCCTCGAAATGGATCCGGCGCCCGATGGCGGCGCCGATGATGCTCACCTGCTCTGTCTGACTCAGTGACTCGGGACCGGTGAGGACGTAATCGCCTCCCGCATGGCCGTCCTCATAGAGCGCACGCGCCACCACGGCCGCGACGTCGCGCTCGTCGATCGGTGCCGTCTCGGCAGCGCCGTACGGCCACCGGATGACGTCACCGTCTCGAATCGAGGCCGCCCACCAGTTCAGCGCGTTCGACGCGAACATCCCTGGCCGGATGATTGTCGACGCGAGGCGCGCGTCGGCGATCAGATGCTCGATGTCGGCGTGGAGGATCGCCATAGGATTCGGTTGCTGGAAGAACGGGTGCGGCGTTCGATGCGGCGAGGAGAGGAAGACGACACGCTGCGCGTGGGTGGCGAGACGCTCGACGACCGCGGGAGCGGTGGCGAGTGGGGCCGTCCAAACGAGGAAAACCGCGCTTACGCCCTGCAGCGCCGCGTCGAGCGACTCGGGCGCGGTGAGGTCGCCCGACACGACGTCGACAGCCGCTGGCAATCTCGCCACCGCCGGTCGGCGCGTGAGCGCGCACACGGGCACGTCGGCGCTCAGCAATTGGTCGATCAGGACACGCCCGACCCGGCCGGTGGCTCCGGTCACGAGGACCGGAGCCATGCTTGCTTCTGTCATGAGGCACTCCACGAGTCCGCCGTATGGCGGGGGGTCGATGTTACTGGTTCGGGATCCATGGGGTGGGGTTAGTTGCCGGTTCGGTTCGTTGATCGGGATCAACCGAGAACCGAGCGATAGGCCAGCTCTGGAACGCCCGCTTGTGCCGATGTGCGCATGGATCGGTGACAGCGCAGACCCAGCGCCCAGTCAGCGCGTGGTGTATTCCTCGCCGGTGACGTGCTCGCCCCATTCCGCGTCCGGTCGCCCGTCGCCAGGCGACTCGCTGATCGACAGGTGGGTCATGTAATGGTCCGGGGCTGCGCCGTGCCAGTGCCAGACGTCGGCCGGTGTGACCACGACGTCGCCGGCGCGGATCTCTTCGACAGCGGCGCACCGCGGCTGGTGCAGGCCCAGGCCGTCGGTGACCACGAGCGTCTGGCTGACGGTGTGCGAGTGCCACGCGGTGCGAGCGCCGGGCGTGAACCGGACCGCGCTGACATTGACCCGCGACGGCTCGGTCGCGCGCACCACCGGGTCGATGTACACCTCGCCGGTGAAGCACTCGGCGGGGCCCTTTGCGGTGGGCTGCTTGGGCTCGATGGGCACCGCTGTGTCTCCTCGGTCAGGGTGAGCTTGGTCGGGCTTGCTGGTTACGTCTCGTCGACGGCATGCGCGGCCCGCTCGTGGTCGGCCTGGGCCTGGGTGGCGGCCCAGCTGGCGAGCAGGTTCAGCGCGTCGGCGGTGGGCGTGGCTGGCTCGGCGGTGTAGACGAGCATCCTGAGACCGGGGTCGGCGGGGAGGTCGAACGCCTCGTAAGCGAGGTCGAGGTCGCCGATGACCGGGTGGTGCAGGCGTTTCTGCCCGGTGCGGTGGAACATGACGTCGTGGGTTGCCCACAGCGTGCGGAAGGTCTCGCTGCGGGTGGACAGCTCGCCGACGAGATCGGTCAACCGGCGGTCGTAGGGGTTCCTGCCGGCCTCCGCGCGCAGGACGGCGACCATGTCCTTCGCAGTCGCTTCCCAGTCGCGGTAGAACTCGGGTCCGCGCGGGTTGAGGAAGGTGAACCGGGCGGTGTTCGCCGGGCGAGCACCGGTGCGTACAGGGCGCGGCCGAGCCGGTTGGCGGCGAGCACGTCGGCGCGGCCGTTGCGGATCCAGGCGGGTGCGTCGGTGATCGCGTCGAGCACCCGCTGTAGTCCCGAGCGGACCCTCCGCGGTGAGGGCCGGCGGGGCCTGCTGCCGCTGGCGTTCGCTGCGCGGGCGAGGTCGAACAGGTGGGTGCGCTCGGCGTCGTCGAGCTGGAGTGCGTTCGCGACGGCGTTCAGCACGCTTTCCGAGACGCCCTTGAGGTTGCCGCGCTCGAGCTGCACGTAATAGTCGACGCTCAGCCCCGAGAGCATCGCGGCTTCTTCGCGGCGAAGCCCGGGCACGCGACGGTTCCCGCCGTACGCGGGCAGGCCTGCCTGCTCCGGCTTCAGCCGCGCACGGCGGCTTCGTCACCGGTAGCGACTTCCTCATGGACGGCGGCGTCACCGCCTCATTCTTCTTCGGCGAACTCGCACCTCAGTCATGACTTCCCGCCCCGCGTTGGCGTAGCGAAGCCGCCGGCGATCGGTAGTGCCAGATCTGGAGTGACGGCTATGGTCGTTCTGCGCGCGCCGCAGGTGGGCGCGGGCGCTGCCAGTCTGGGTTCAGCGCCGCTGTGCAGACAGCAACGGGAGCGCCTCACTTGTCATTCGTTCGACGAGCGTCGCCGCTGCTGGAACGTCGGCGATCTCGCTGACACCGCACCCGGCGTACATCGCCATGCCAGACACGTCGCCGTTCGTGAATACCGTCGGGGTTGCGCGGACCAGCGGACGACTTCCCAGGTTTGGTCTGCGTAACTGGCCTCGCCGATAACGGGGTCTGCACTCGCCGCGGCGCGCTCGACAGCGACGCGCAGAACGCGATGCGGGGCGTCGGGCCAGCCTTGATCGAATTTGGTTGCGTAGACGGTGTCGTTGGCGCCTTTCGCCTCCAGCAGGGCCGCCACGTACTCCCGGTGTGCCCCCGACTCGCTCGTCGCAAGGAAGCGCGTGCCGACGCGTGCCCCGCCCGCGCCCGCGTTGAGGACCTCGGCCAGCGCCGCGCCGCTCGCGATACCGCGAGCCGCGATCATAGGCACCTCAACGACCGCAATGACCTGTGCGAGCAGTGTGGCCAACGGCGTCGTACCGCGCACGTGACCCCCGGCTTCTGTTCCTTGGGCGACCACCGTCGCAGCTGGCATCGACGGCGGCCATCGCCTCATCGAGCGAGCCGACTTGCCAGAAGGCGAGCGCCCCACCGGCATGGATACGCTCCACGACACCGGCGTCGGGATCACCCCAGAACACATCCACAACGCTCGCAAGGCAGGCGGCGACTTCGAGTTCCTCAGCACGTGATGCGAGGTCGAAGGCGAAATACCCCACGCCGATCGGCTGGTCCGTTCGGGCCCGTATCCAACTCAACTGGTCAGCGACCGGCATCGGAAAAGTCGACGAGAGCATTCCCAGCCCGCCGGCGTCGCTCACCGCAGCGGCCAGCTGCGGCGTGCCGGTGCCTCCGCCCATGACCGCGAGCTGAATCGGCGCTCGGCACCCGACCAGCCGCGTGAACGAGGTCTCGACGTCGACAACCACGTTGGCGAGGGTAGCTGGCGCGACACGTGGGCCGATCGGTAGTGCCAGTTCCGGCGAAGCGCGCCTCCGTCCGTGGTGCCTGCTCTGGCGTAGCACGCCGTCGGCCGTGACAGTCGGGGCGGTTACGCGCGTACCTCGATGAGAGCGATCAAGTTCCCGTCGGGATCGCTGATTGTCGACTTCCGTCCCGCGTCGCCCTCGGGCAGGATCGGCCCACAGTGGAGTCCCCTGCCATCGATGTCGGCCACCGCGGCCTCGAGATTCCGAACAGAGATCGCGACCAGACTCCGGCCAGCGCGCTCAGGTTCGTGAACGATGTAGAGCCACCCGGCGTCCGTCACTCGCCACATGACCTCGTGCTCGTGCGCGACCACGTCCGCCGGTCGACCAAACAGTCGGGTGTACCACTCAAGCGAGCTTGTGAACTCGCGCACAGGTACGCCCGCGAACAGAACGTCCATCGTCATGAGGGACACGTTGCCATGCCCGGCGTCGCGGGCGCGTCCTCGCACCGTCGAGTAGTGCCAGTTACACGCCGACGACGTCGCTCACGCTCAAAAGTTCGCCAGGTATCGCTGGGCTCCGCGTTGTGCCCCCGGCAGGATTCGAACCTGCGCACACGGCTCCGGAGGTGGTAGGTCGACAGCCTGCTCATCTGCGCAAACACCGACGACGGATGCCTATTGGTCCACACCTGGTCCGCGAAGTGCGCTGTTCATGATCCGGGGGTGGAAGCCCCGCTTCAGTCGCTCAAGGTCTCGTTGCTGCTTGTGGCTGTAGTCGTTCCGTTGGTGTCGGTTGTGGGTGTCAGCGGAACTTTCCTATAGCTCGGATGACAGCAAGAGCTGCACTTGTTAAGTTGCCAGTCGTCGCTGTCAGTTTGATCTGTCCGAAACTTGATAACTCAACAGTAGTGGAAGCAGGGAAGGGTTCATCCTCGTTCATGACCCTGATATAGGTACAACCGTTGGCAGCAGGGCAGTGGCAAGATCGGCAGGGCGTTGAGGGTGCACTCATTGGCCGCAGCGCACCCTCCGCGCTGGCGAAACCGCTGAGCTTATTGACTCAACAGCTATTAGAATAGGGGCTGCTGTTATACCACTCTTGGTAGAATTGGCCTCCACTTACGGAGGAAGGCTTTGACAAGACCGTTCCAGTAGATGTGCAGTTGCTCGTCATGATGTATTTGTCATTTGTCGTAGTCAGCTCATGCAACGTATTGCCTTGATAGAAATTGTTAACTACCACTGCAACAGGACTGAACGATGGCAAATAATGTCCGTTTACGCGCTCATTGATGAAATCGGCGGTGGTTGTTGCATGATACGGGGCTGAGTTGTAGAAGGATTGGGTGTTGCCTGTAGTAGCATTCTCTAGGTAATAGAATGCTTCGTTACTGCCGAGGTATTGGGCGAAGGCATATGCGAGGTTCCCAGCTCTAACAGACGGGCCCTTCCCAGACAGTACTCTGAGGGTAGTCCTCGGTCCAAAACTTGTACGCCGCAGCCGGCGCGCTGCCCTGGAAGCACATCGCGGCCGAGCACGCCACCGTCGACCGCGGCCACGGCCGCGTCGAACTGCGCACCATCGCCGTGCTGCCCGCCACCCCGCGGATCGCGGACCTGTTCCCCCACCCGGCCTGCGTGTTCCTGCTGGAACGCTACATCTACGACCTGGACGGCAACCTGACCGCAGCCGTCGCCGTGCTCGGCATCACCAGCCTGCCCCCCCGGCCAGGCCGGCGGCGCCGCGCTGATGGCCTACGTGCGCGGCCACTGGTCGATTGAGGTCCTGCACCACGTCCGTGACGTCACCCTCGGCGAAGACGCCCGCCGCACCCGCGGCGCCTCCCGCGCCCTCGCCGGCCTGCGGAACCTGATCATCAGCGTGCTGCACCTGCGCGGCATCACCAACATCGCCGCCCAACTCCGCTCCGCCCACCGCGACCCCTACCAGCTGCCGCTGCGCCTGCTCGGCCTGGCAAGCATCCCTGACCCCTGACCGGCAAACGGCACCACACCGGAACAGCACCGCAACCCAAACGAGACCGAACATCAGGCAGTCGCCGGAACCCCGCCCAACCACCAAACCCCAACCAGCCAAGACACCAAATCACCCCACCTACAACACAAGATCATCCGATCTTGCATTCGCCCTGGGCTCGATACCGGGGTGAAAAGCCCAGCGCCTACCCATGCCACATGCACTCGAGGTTTACTGTTGAGGTCTCCCCAGGATTGACCGTCGTATGAGCAATGCAAGTCAGGTACAGGGGGGACTGCCGGGTACCCGGTATCCACAGCCCTACCTTGTAGTGGCCCGGGGGCACCGTGAGGTTGAAACGGTCGCCAGGGCGGACCTTAGCAGTCTTGATGATCTTACCGTTACGAACGGCTCCGACCGTAAACGGTCGGCCGCTGCCTGGCACCCTGCCGGTGAGTATGGCTCGGCCGCTGATTGCGCTGGCGGACCGGGGCCCCACACAACCCGGGAGCCCGAAAAGAAGTGCCGCAATACATGCGAGCGCGGCCACGCTGCGTGCCTTCGGGCGGGCGGTCTTGACGGTGTGCATGACACCTCCAGCTTGGGATTCCCAGATTGGACGGTCAACACCTGCCGCCGGTTGCACCCATTGCGGCCTGCCAGCAATGACGCCCCGACAGCAGGAAGCCCGGCGCGAGGAGGACGGCCCAGCCACTGGTGCAGGCGCGGTCAGCGAAGGTGCGTAACGGCGGGGA
>WNGR01002372.1_pt1 | contig 45657 bp, 45 predicted proteins | sample 5407581 | NCBI WGS metagenome assembly WNGR01 (sample SAMN13153383, study PRJNA577476) | soil metagenome | isolation source: 80 cm soil or saprolite under Garry oak tree replicate 2 | place: USA:California | collected 2016-06-15 | reverse complement strand
CGTGCTGATCGGGCGGGTCTGGGCCGGCGGCGTGCTGATCGGGCGGGTCTGGGCGGGGCCCTGCTGCTGCGGCGGCGGCCCGACCACGGCCGGCGCCGGGCGGGGCGGCTGCGGCTGGTACCCGCGCGGCTGCGGCGCTACCACCGGCCTGGGCGGCTGGACCCGCGGCCGCGGCGGTTGCAGCTGCGGCATCGGCGGGCGTACCGGCGGCGTCGGCGCCCCGATGCACAGCGCGCCCTCGACCACGACGGTCTCCGGCTGTTCGAGCGTGGTCGGGGCGACCTGGAGCTCGGTGTGGATCAGGTGCGCGCACAGCGGGATCCGGCTGGAGCCGCCGACCAGGAAGATGCCGACCAGGTCCTTGGCGGCCATCCCGGCCCCGGCGATGGTCCGGGCCAGGCAGGTGACGGTGCGCTCCAGGTACGGCCGGATCAGCGTCTCCAGCTCTTCCCGGGTCAGGTGCGCGGCGACCTCCAGGCCGGGCAGGTGGATGTCGGCACTGGAGGTGCGGGAGAGCATCTCCTTTGCCGCGCGGCCGTCCTCGTAGAGCATCCGGCGCTGCCGGCGGCCGCCGGCGTCGGTCGGGTTGACCAGCGCCGACCACTGGTCGGGATGGCTGGTCTGGTAGGTCTGGCCGAGCTGCTCGACGATCGCGTGGTCGAAGTCCAGGCCGCCGACATCGGCCAGGCCCTCCTCGGACAGCACCTGGAACCCGGCCGGGGTGCGCCGGACCACCGTGGCGTCGAAGGTACCGCCGCCTAGGTCGTAGATGGCCAGCGAGCGGCCGACCGGTACCGCGGCGCGCAGGATCGCGGTGAAGTACGACGCGGCCGCGACCGGTTCGGCGATCAGCTGCGGGTTGCCCAGCCCGGACTGCCGGGCCGCCTCGCTCAGCAGCCGGCGGCGCTGCTCGCCCCACCGGGCCGGGTGCGTCAGCCGGATCTGCTCGGGCGCGCCGCCCAGTTGCCGGCGCGCCTCTGCCGCCACCTGCCCCAAGACGGCGGCGAACACCTGCGGTACCGGCAGCTCCTGCCCGCCGAGCAGTACCACCCCGTCGTCGATGCGCCGCTTCGGGTTGGGCTCGAACCGGCTCGGGTCGACCCGGGCGTGCCGTTCGGCGTCCCGGCCGACGAGCATCTGACCCTCGGGGGTGAGGTACACCGCGGTCGGCATCAGCGGCGCACCGTCGAACAGCAGCGGTCGCAGCCGGCCGTCCGGCATCCGCAGCATGGACACTGTGTTCGAGGTCCCGAAGTCGATGCCGAGCACGCGCATGAGCGTCACCCTAACGTGCCGCGCCTCGCAGTCGACTACCGGAAAGGCGACGGCTACCCACCGGTCGCCGGGAAGGGTCATACTCCCGGTCATGATCGCCCGACGCTTCGCCTACCTCGATGCGCCCACTCCGATCGCGTTCGCTCATCGGGGCGGCGCCGCGCATGCGACGAGAACACGCTGGCCGCCTTCGAGCGGGCGGTGAAGTTGGGGTACCGGTACATCGAGGCCGACGCCCACGCCACCGCGGACGGGGTGGCGGTGGTGTTCCACGACCACACCCTGGCCCGGGTCGCCGGCCGGCTGGAGCGCATCCGCGAGCTGCGCTGGGCCGACCTGGCCCGGATCCGGGTCGACGGGGAGCCGGTGGTGCCGCGGCTGTCCGAGATGCTCGACGCGTGGCCGCAAGTACGGCTCAACATCGACGTCAAGGCCGACAGCGCGGTCGCGGCCACCCTCGACGCGGTACCCGGGGCGGGCGCCCTGGACCGGGTCCTGCTGGCCTCGTTCTCCGACTCCCGCACGGCCCGGATGCGGGCCGCCGTCGGCCCCGCCGTGGCCACGTCGCTAGGTTCGCGGGGGGTGGCGCAGCTGTGGGTGGCCTCGCGCGCCGGTCGGGGCGCCGCACGGGTGGCCGGACGGGTCGCCGCGGCGCAGGTACCGGTACGGCAGGGTCCGGTACGGGTGGTCGACGAGCGGTTCGTCCGGTACGCGCACGGCCTCGGGCTGCAGGTGTACGTCTGGACGGTGGACGTGCCCGACCGGATGCATGAGTTACTCGACCTCGGCGTGGATGTCATCATGACCGATCGCAGCGACGTTCTGCGCGACGTCTACACCGCGCGCGGCCGGAGCGCATCCGCCTGAGGAGCGATATGACGGCATCGACCACGACCCAGCCGCACGCGGGCTCCACCCGCCGGGAGCGGGTCGGCTGGTACTTCTACTCATTCGCCGACCACGCCTTCTTCACCACGATGCTGGCGGTGTTCATCGGCCCGTACCTGACCAGCCTGGCCAAGAACGCCGCCGACCCGCACGGCAAGGTCCATCCCCTGGGTATCCCGGTCGCGGCCGGCTCCTACTACCCGTACCTGATCGCGCTGTCGGTACTGCTGTCGGTGGTCGTGCTGCCGCTGGTCGGCGCGGTCGCCGACCGGTCCGCGCACCGCAAGCGGCTGCTTGCCGGGTTCGCCTTCGCCGGTGCCGCGCTCACCTGCTGCTTCGCCCTGGCCACCGGTGCCGGGTACCTGTTCGGCGGGGTCCTGTACCTGCTGGCCAACATTGCGCTAAACGCCGCCTCGGTGGTGGCCAACTCGTTCCTCACCCGGCTCGTCGGCGCCGACGAGCGCGACGCCACGTCCAGCCGCGGCTGGGCCATCGGGTACCTGGGCGGCGGGTTGAACCTGGCGCTGTGCCTGGCTCTGGTGCTGTCGGCCGGCGAGAGCGCGGCGTCGATCCGCGCGGTGTTCGTGTTCGCCGGGCTGTGGTGGGCCGGCTTCACGGTGCTTCCGTTGCTGTGGTTGCACGATCGCCTGCCGTTGGAGCCGGCGCCCGGCGAGGGAGGCGCGCTGTCGACCGGCTTCCGCCAGCTCGGGCGGACCCTGCGACACCTGCGCGCGTACCCGCTCACGCTGGTGTTCCTGCTGGCCTTCCTGGTCTACAACGACGGCGTCCAGACCGTCATCGCGCTGGCCAGCACCTACGGGACCCAGGAGCTGAAGCTGTCCGACGCGACGCTGGCCATCACGATCCTGATCGTGCAGTTCGTCGCGTTCGGTGGTGCGCTGCTGCTGGGCTTCATCGCCACCCGGGTCGGGGCGAAGCGGACGGTCCTCGGCTCGCTGGTCGGCTGGACCGCCCTGGTCGTCGCGGCGTACTTCGTGCCGGCCCGGGCGCCGCTGCTGTTCATGGCGCTCGGCGCCGCCATCGGCCTCGTGCTGGGCGGCAGCCAGGCGCTGTCCCGTTCGCTGTTCAGCCAGCTCATCCCGTCCGGCCGCGAGGCGGAGTACTTCGGCTTCTACGGCATCTCCGACAAGGGCTCAAGCTGGCTGGGCCCGCTGCTGTTCGGCGTCGTGAACCAGACCGTCGGCAACTACCGGGCCGCGATCGTGTCGGTGGTGGTGTTCTTCGTGGGCGGGTTCATCCTGCTGCTGGTGGTACCGGTCCGCCGGGCCATCGTGGCGGCCGGCAACACCCCGCCGCGGGTGCTCTAGTACGGCGGCGACCCGCACACCCACCAGGTGTTGCCGTCCTTGACCAGCCGGACGGTGTGCCGGTCGCGGGTGGTGTCGGCCCGGGTCAGGTCGGCGGTGATCAGAGCGGTGGTAGTGCCGTTCACGGTGGCCACCGAGGTACCGACGACCTTGTGACTGCGCAACGCGGGCTGGGCGTGCACGAGGTTGGTGAACGAGTTCTGCGGCAGGTGCGCGCGCACGTCGGGGCAGAGCAACTGGTACGCCCCGGCGGTGTCGTCGTGTTCCAGCTTCGACAGGAACGTCTCGGCGGTGGCCTGCGCCGGCCCGGCCGCCGAGTTGTACCACCGGAACAGCCCGTACCCGGCCACCGCCGCGCCGCCGCAGCACACCACGAGCACCACCGCCACGATGATCAGCACGTGCCGGACGGGGCGGCGCCGGCGCGGCGGTGGCCCGTACGGCGGTGGCCCGGGCAGCGGCAGGTCCGTCATAGCCGGTGACGGTAGCAACCTATCGTCGGGCTGTGCGACAACAGCCCGCAGGGCTGCTCCTGGCGGCCGGCGGCGGGCGCCGGTACGGGATGCCCAAGGCGCTCGTGGAACGCGACGGCGCGCTGCTCGTCGAGCTCGGGGTGAAGACCCTGCGCGACGGCGGCTGCGACCCGGTCGTCGTGGTACTCGGTGCGGCAGCCGACGAGGTACGGCAGCGTGCCGACCTCGACGGCGCGACGCTCGTGGACAACCCGGACTGGGCGCAGGGCATGGGCTCGTCCCTGCGGGCCGGCCTCGCCGCGCTGGAACAGACCCCGGCACAGGCGGCCGTCGTGCTGCTCGTCGACACCCCGGGCATCACCGCCGCGGCGGTCCGCCGGGTGGCCCTGGACAGCACACCGGAGGCGCTGCGCGCCGGGAGCTACCACGGCAGGCAGGGCCATCCGGTGCTGCTCGGCCGGGCCCACTGGGCCGGCGTCGCGCGGCTGGCCGAGGGCGACGTGGGTGCCCGCCCGTACCTGGCCGCCCACGAGGTCACCCTGGTCCCCTGCGACGACATCGCCGACGGCGCCGACGTGGACCATCCGCCCGCGGCCGGAGCATAGTGGGCGGGTGGCCGTCGAATCCCCCGCCCAGCTCGCCCGTGACCTCGCCGCCACCGGGTACCTGGCCGACGACGGGCTGGCCACTGCCGGGTACCTGGCCCTGACGCTGCGCCGGCCGCTGTTCCTGGAGGGCGAGGCGGGGGTCGGCAAGACCGCGTTCGCCCAGGCGCTAGCGCAGGCGAGCGGGGCGCACCTGGTCCGGCTGCAGTGCTACGAGGGGCTCGACGCCGCCCAGGCCCTCTACGACTGGGACTTCCCGCGGCAGATCCTGCACCTGCGCGCGGTCACCGCCACCGAGGCCCATCCGGACCCGGCGAGCCTGGAGGCCAGCCTGTACGACCGGCGCTTCCTCGTCGCCCGGCCGTTGCTGCAGGCCCTGGAGCGCAGCCCGTGCGTCCTGCTGGTCGACGAGATCGACCGGGCCGACGACGAGTTCGAGGCGTTCCTGCTGGAGGTCCTCGCCGACGGGGCGATCACGATCCCGGAGGTCGGCCGGATCGCCGCGGCCGTCCCGCCGGTGGCCGTGCTGACCAGCAACCGCACCCGCGAGGTGCACGACGCGCTCAAGCGCCGCTGCCTGTACCACTGGGTCGAGCACCCGGGCTTCGAGCGGGAGGTGGCGATCCTGCGCCGCCGCCTGCCGGCGCTGACCGAGGAGCTGGCCGGCCAGGTCGCCTCGGCCGCCGCCCGGATGCGCAAGCTGGACCTGATCAAGCCGCCGGGCGTGGCCGAGTCGATCGACTGGGCCGCCGCGTTGACCGCGCTCGGCGCCCGGACGCTGGATCCCGAGGTCGCCGCCGCCACGCTCGGCGCGGTGCTCAAGTACCGCGAGGACATCGACCGGATCCGGTCCACCGGGGTCGTCGAGGACGTCCCGTGATCGACATCCTGGTCGGGTTCGCGCGCACGCTGCGGCACGCCGGGGTGGCGGCCACTCCCGACCGGGTACCGGCGATGCTCGCGGCTGCCGCCGCGCTCGGCGTCGCCGAACCCGCCGGGGTGTACTGGGCCGGCCGGCTCACCCTGTGTAGCGAGCCCGATGACCTGCCGATCTACGACGCCGCGTTCACCGCGTACTTCGGCGGCCAGCGTCCGGCCGTCCCGCGCAGCCTGCCGATGAGCGTCCTGCTGCCGCAGGTCTCCGCCCCGTTCACCGCGGGTACCGGCGACCGCGACGACGAGCCGGCCGAGGTGCTGTCGCTGTCGGCGAGCCCGGTCGAGGTACTGCGCCACCGCGACGTCGCCGAACTGTCCACAGTGGAGCGTGACGAGGTGCGCCGGCTCGTCGCCCTGCTCGCCCCGGCCACCGCACCGCGGCGCAGCCGCCGGCACCGGCCGGCCCGGCGCGGTACCGTCGACGTCCACCGCACCGTCCGGGCCGCGCTACGGCAGGAGGGCGAGGCGGCCTGGCTGGCCCGCCACGGCCGGCGCACCAAGCCGCGCCGCCTGGTGCTGCTGCTGGACGTGTCCGGCTCGATGGCGCCCTACGCCGATGCCCTGCTGCGCTTCGGGCACGCCGCGGTGCGCCGCCGGCCCACGCAGACCGAGGTGTTCACGCTTGGTACCCGGATGACCCGGGTGACCCGGGCGCTGCGCCATCGCGACCCGGACGCCGCGCTGCGCGCCGCCGGCGCGGCGATCCCCGACTGGCACGGCGGTACCCGGCTGGCCGACTCGCTGCGCGCCTTCCTCGACCGCTGGGGCCAGCGGGGTACCGCCCGGGGCGCGGTCGTCGTCGTGTGCAGCGACGGCTGGGAGTTCGGCGACCCGGCGGCGCTCGCGACCCAACTGGCGCGGCTGTCCCGCCTGGCGTACCGGCTGGTCTGGGTCAACCCGCACCGCGGCAAGCCCGGGTACGCCCCGCTCGCCGGCGGGATGGTCGCCGCGCTGCCCTACCTGGACGACTTCGTGGCCGGGCACAGCCTGGCGGCGCTGCAGGAGCTGGTCGGGGTGATCGCCCATGCGTGACGTTCTGGACGAGCTGACCCGCTGGTGGGCCGCCGGCGAGCCGGTCGGCATGGGTACCGTCGTGGCGACCTGGCGCTCCGCGCCCCGCCCGCCCGGCGCGAGCATGCTCGTCGGTCCGGACGGCTCGGCCGTCGGCAGCGTGTCCGGCGGCTGCGTCGAGGGTGCCGTGTACGAGCTGGCCAAGGGGGTCGCGCAGACCGGTACCCCGGTGCTGCAGCGCTACGGCGTCAGCGACGAGGACGCGTTCGCGGTCGGGCTGACCTGCGGCGGCATCATCGACGTGTTCGTCGAGCGGGTCAACCGCGACAGCTTCCCCGAGTTGGGCGAGGTCGCCACGGCGATCCGGGAAAGTACCCCGATCGCGGTCGTCACCTGCGTCGCCGGCGACGAGACGCGGCTCGGCCGCCGCCTGGTGGTCTGGACCGACCGGACGGCGGGCACGCTCGGTACCGCCCGGCTGGACTCGGCCGCGGCCGACGACTCCCGCGGCCTGCTCGCCACCGGCCGCAGCGGCACCCTGCGGTACGGCCGCGACGGGCAGCGCCGCGGCGACGAGCTGAGCCTGTTCGTCGCTGCCCACGCTCCCCGACCACGTATGATCGTTTTCGGAGCGATCGACTTCGCCGCCGCCGTGGCGCGGATCGGTGCGTTCCTCGGCTACCGGGTCACCGTCTGCGACGCCCGGCCGGTGTTCGCCACCGCTCGCCGGTTCCCCGACGCCGACGAGGTGGTCGTGGACTGGCCGCACCGGTACCTGCGCGCCGAAGCGGAGGCCGGCCGCGTCGACGGGCGCACCGTGCTGTGCGTGCTGACCCACGACCCGAAGTTCGACGCTCCGCTGCTGGAGGTCGCGTTGCGGCTTCCCGTCGCCTATGTCGGCGCGATGGGCTCCCGCCGTACCCACGACGAGCGGCTGGCCCGGCTGCGGGAGGCGGGCCTGGCCGATAAGGAGCTGTCCCGGCTGTCCTCGCCGGTCGGGCTGGACCTGGGCGCCCGTACCCCCGAGGAGACCGCGGTCAGCATCGCCGCGGAGATCATCGCGGCGCGCTGGGACGGTACCGGACGGCGCCTCACCGACCTCCCCGGCCGCATCCACCACGAGATGACCAACTGATTTCTCCCCGGTTACGCCGTTGCCCTTGCGATCCACTCGGCGGAGGGATTGGCTGAAGGCACCGAACTTCAACCTTCGCCGGGAGGCCCGATGACCCGGATCAGCATCACCGTCGACGGCGTCCGGTACGACGACGACGTCGAACCGCGTACCCTGCTCGTCCACCATCTGCGCGAGCGGCTCGGCAAGGTCGGCACCGTGGTCGGCTGCGACACCAGCAACTGCGGCGCCTGCACCGTCCTGATGTCCGACCCGGACGGCCGGCTGGTCGGCGTGAAGAGCTGCGCCGTGCTGGCCGTGCAGGCCGACGGCCGGCAGGTCACCACGATCGAAGGCCTGGCCGGGCCGGACAACACCCTGCACCCGGTCCAGCGGGCGTTCCACGAGCGGCACGCGCTGCAGTGCGGGTTCTGCACCCCCGGCATGATCATGGCGGCGGTCGACCTGCTCAGCGAGAACCCCGACCCGTCCGACGCGGAGATCCGCGACGGGCTGGAGGGCAACCTGTGCCGCTGCACCGGGTACCAGAACATCGTGCGGGCGGTGCGCGACGCGGCGCAGGAGCTGCGCACGGCGGGCGAGTCCGCGCGGCCGGCGCCGGCCGGCGCCGAAGCGGGCGAGGCCGGCACCCCCGACGCCGGGCTGCCCCGCGAGCAGGTCCCAGGCGTTGCCGTCCCCCAGCCGGTTCCGTGAGGAGACGCCATGACTGTCACCGCTGAGGTCGGCGCCCCCCGGCAGCGCAAGGAGGACGCCCGCCTGATCACCGGCCGCACCATGTGGACCGAGAACGTCACCCTGCCCGGCATGCTGCACCTGGCGATCCTGCGCAGCCCGCACGCGCACGCCCGGATCACCCGGGTCGACACCGCGCCGGCCCTGGACCAGGCCGGCGTGGTCGCGGCGTTCAGTGGCCGGGATGTCGCCGACATCCAGGGCAGCCTGCCGTGCGCCTGGCCGGTCACCGCGGACATGGTGCACCCGGACCACCCGCCGATCGCCGTGGACGAGGTCCGCCACGTCGGCGACGCGGTCGCGGTGGTGGCCGCCCGCTCGCGGGCCGCCGCGCTGGACGCGCTGGCCGCGATCGAGGTGGACTACGAACCGCTGCCGGTCGTGCTCGACCTGGAGCAGGCGCTGGCCGAGGGCGCCGACCTGGTACACGCGGACAAGGGCACCAACCGGGCCTACGACTGGGTCTTCGACTCCGCGCAGGCCGGCACCGGCGGCTCGGTCGACGAGGCGCTGGCCGGGGCCGAGGTCGTGATCAGGCGACGGTACCGGCAACAGCGGCTGATCCCCGCCTTCATCGAGCCGCGCAGCGTCGTGGTCGACCCGACCGGCGACCAGTACACCATCTGGTCGGCCACGCAGATCCCGCACATCCTGCGGTTCCTCGTCTCGGTCGTGACCGGGACGCCGGAGCACAAGGTGCGCGTGGTCGCCCCCGACGTCGGCGGCGGCTTCGGCGGCAAGCTGCAGGTCACGCCGGAGGAGCTGATCGGGTTCGTGGTCGCGCGGCGGCTGGGCAAGCCGGTCAAGTACACCGAGTCCCGCTCGGACAGCCTGATCTCGGCCCACCACGGCCGCGACGTGATCCAGGATCTGGAGCTGGCCGCCCGGCGCGACGGCACGGTACTCGGGCTCAAGGTGCACCTGACCGCGAACATGGGCGCCTACCTGGGCCTGGTCACCCCGGGCATCCCGCTGCTGGGTGCGTTCATGTACAACGCCATCTACAAGTTCCCCGCGTACCGCTTCGAGTGCACCGGCGTGTTCACCAACACCACGTTCACCGACGCCTACCGGGGCGCCGGCCGGCCCGAGGCCACCTACGCCATCGAGCGGCTGATGGACGAGCTGGCCGTCGAGCTGGACCTGGATCCGCTGGAGGTACGGCGGCGCAACTGGATCGGCAGGGAGGAGTTCCCGTTCACCACGGTCGCCGGGCTGACCTACGACTCCGGCGACTACGCGGCCGCCACCGACAAGGCGCTGGGCCTGTTCGGCTACGACGAGCTGCGCCGGGAGCAGGCGCAGCGGCGGGAGTCGGGCGACCCGGTACAGCTGGGCATCGGAGTGTCCACGTACACCGAGATGTGCGGGCTGGCGCCGTCGCGGGTACTCGGCTCGCTGCGCTACGGCGCCGGCGGCTGGGAGAGCGCCAGCGTACGGGTGCTGCCCACCGGCAAGGTGGAGGTGGTCACCGGTACCTCCCCGCACGGGCAGGGGCACGAGACGGCGTGGAGCCAGATCGTGGCCGACCAGCTCGGCGTCGGCTTCGACGACGTCGAGGTACTGCACGGCGACACCCGCACCTCCTACAAGGGGCTGGACACCTACGGGTCGCGATCGCTGGCGGTCGGCGGGATCGCGCTGTACCAGGCCTGCCAGAAGGTGGTCGAGAAGGCCAAGCCGATCGCCGCCCGGCTGCTCGAATGCGACCCGGGCGACCTGGAGTTCACCGGCGGGCGGTTCCAGGTACGCGGCCACCCCGATGGCGGCAAGACCCTGGCCGACTGCTCGCTGGCCGTGTTCACCTCGCACGACCTGCCCGAGGGCGTCGAGCCGACGCTGGACGCCGACGCGGTGTACGACCCGGTCAACTTCTCCTTCCCGCACGGCACCCACCTGTGCGCGGTCGAGGTGGACACGCAGACCGGCCGGGTGCGCATCCGCTCGTACGTGGCCGTCGACGACGTCGGCAAGGTGATCAACCCGCTGATCGTCGAGGGGCAGGTACACGGCGGGGTGGTGCAGGGCATCGCCCAGGCGCTGTACGAGGAGGCCGTCTACGACGGCGACGGCAACCTGCTGTCGGGCACGTTCGTCGACTACACCATGCCCTCGTCGGCCGACCTGCCGGATCTGGTGACCGACCGCACGGAGAGCCCGGCGCCGGGGCATCCGCTGGGCGCCAAGGGGGTCGGTGAGGCGGGCACCATCGCCGCCACGCCGGCCGTGGTCAACGCGGTCGTCGACGCGCTGCGCCCGCTCGGGGTCCGCGACATCCAGATGCCCTGCACGCCCGAGCGGGTGTGGCAGGCGCTCCAGCGTGGGGCGGGGCGGGGTCCGAACCAGAACGGAGGCACCTCATGATCCCGGCAGCGGTGGAGTACACCCGACCGTCCACAGTGGACGATGCGGTCGCGGCCCTGGCCGACGAGGACGCGAAGGTACTGGCCGGCGGGCAGAGCCTGATCCCGCTGCTGCGGCTGCGCATGTCCGCCCCGTCGGTACTGGTCGACCTCGGCGGCCTTGCCGAGCTGCGCGGGGTACGGGAGGACGGCGACGCGCTCGTCATCGGCGCGATGACCACGCATGCCACCGTGCTGCGCGACCCGCTGGTCGCCTGGTACGCGCCGCTGCTCGCCCAGGCGACGGCGACGGTGGCCGACCGGCAGGTACGGCACCTGGGTACCATCGGCGGCTCGCTGGCCCACGCCGACCCGGCCGGGGACCTGCCGGCCGTGTCGCTGGCGCTGGACGCCACGATGGAGGTCGTCGGGGCGTCCGGTGCCCGGTCGGTACCGGCGGCGGAGTTCTTCGTCGACTACCTCACCACCGCGCTGGCACCTGGCGAGGTGCTGACCGCGGTCCGGGTACCCAGGCGGGACGGCTGGGCCAGCCACTACGAGAAGTTCAACCGGGTCGCCCAGGGCTGGGCGCTGGTCGGCGTCGCCACCATGGTCCGGCGGGACAACGGCGCCATCGCCGAGGCCCGGGTGGCGCTGACCAACATGGCGTCCACCCCGATGCGGGCCTCGGCTACCGAGGCGGCGCTGGCCGGAGCGAACGCCGACCCCGCCGCGGTCGCGGCGGCGGCCGCGCAGGCGGCGGACGGCACGAGCCCGGCCGACGACCTGTCCGCCTCGGCCGGGTACCGTACCCACCTCGCGCGGGTACTCACCGAGCGCGCGGTACTGGCCTGCCTCGCGGGTGCCACGCATGCGGCTTGAACACAGCTTCACCGTGGCGGTACCGGTCGCCGACGCGTGGCAGGCCCTGCTCGACCTGCCCCGCGTGGCGCCGTGCATGCCGGGCGCCACGCTGACCGGCGTGGAAGGCGACACCTTCACCGGCACGGTGAAGGTCAAGCTCGGTCCGATCGGGCTGACCTACCAGGGCAAGGGCCGCTTCGTCGAGCGCGACGAGGCGGCCCACCGGGTGGTCATCCAGGCCAGCGGCCGGGACACCCGCTCCGCCGGTACCGCGTCCGCGACCGTCACCGCGAGCCTCGTCCCGGACGGCGACGGTACCCGCGCCGACGTCCTCACCGACCTGACGGTGACCGGCCGCCCGGCCCAGTTCGGCCGCGGGATGATCGGCGAGGTCGGGGCGAAGCTCATCGGCCAGTTCGCGGACTGCCTCGCCGACACGTTGACCGGCCCGGCCGTGCCGGCACCAGCCGCGACCGAGCCGGCCGCAGCGGCACCAGCCGCGACCGAGCCGGCCGCAGCGGTGGACAGGACCGCGCCGGCCGTACCGGCCGAGGCCGAGCCGATCGACCTGCTCCGCATCACCGGGAGCACGGCGACCGCGCGCCGCCTGGCGGTGTACGCGCTCGCCGCGGTCCTCGCCGTGCTGCTCTGGCGGTTCCTGCGCCGCCGTTAGGACCGCCGGCCTACGGCACCATCCACCGAAGTACCGCCGTGTCCTGCAGCGTCACCAGGATGCACATGAACAGCAGCAGGACGAGACTCCACCCGAACACCTTGCGGAAGATGTCGCCCTCCCGCCCAGCCATGCCGACCGCGCCGGCCGCGATGGCCAGGTTCTGCGGGCTGATCATCTTGCCCATCACGCCGCCGGAGGAGTTGGCGGCGGCCAGCAGTACCGGATCCAGGCCGGTGTGCGCCGCGGTCTGCACCTGCAGGGCGCCGAACAGCGCGTTCGACGACGTGTCCGAGCCGGTCACCGCGACCCCGATCCAGCCGAGGATCGACGAGAGGAAGACGAACGCGGTACCGGCCGTGGCCAGCAGTGCGCTCAACGTGTTGGTCTGGCCGGACTGGTTGAGCACGTAGGCCAGCGCCAGCACGGCCATCACGGTGACGATCGCCCACTTCAGCTCGGCGTACGTCTCGCCGTACGCCTTGACCGCCCGGCCCGCCGCGACACTCAGGACGAGAGTGGTGAGGATGCCGGAGATGAGCATCAGCGTCCCCGGTGTGGACAGCCAGGCGAACACGAAGGTGGCCGACGAGACCGGCTTGCCGTTGGTACCGAGGACATCCAGGCGCGGCCAGTGGAACGAGTACGCCCACGGCTTCTTCGCCAGCGCCGCCTTGACCGGACCGAGGTTGGCGATCGAGAAGACCACGATGATGATCAGGTACGGCGCGTACGCCCGGGCGACGTCGGCGCCGCTGTCCCGCCCCGTCCGGTCGCCCGAGGTGTCGGGCGGCTGCGCCCGCTCGCCGGGCGCCCCGCCCAGTACCTCGCCGGCGATGTACCCACCGCCCGCCGAACCGCTCGCGCGGTGTGCCCCCACCCGGTCGCCCCCGCCGGCCACGGCGAGCTGCTCGGCGTGCAGGTCGGGCGACTCGACCGGCCGCCACACCCGCACCAGCAGGACGACGGCGAGGGCGGACACCAGCGAGGCGATGATGTCGGTCAGCGGTACCGAGACGTAGTTCGACGCCACGAACTGGCCGATCGCGAAGGCCACCCCGGCGGTGACCGCCGCCGGCCACGCCTGGCGCAGGCCGCGCCGGCCGTCGACGAGCGCGACGAGCATCAGCGGGACGATCAGCGCGAGGACCGGGGTCTGCCGGCCGACCATCGAGCCGAGGGTGTCGACGGTCAGCCGCGGGTCGTCGTTCGCGCCGTGGGCCACCGTCGCGAGCGTCACGATCGGGGTGGCCAGCGCCCCGAACGCGACCGGCGCGGTGTTCGCCAGCAGCGCCACGGATGCGGCGTGGATGGGCCGGAACCCCAGCGCGATGAGCATGACGGCGGTGATCGCGACCGGCGTGCCGAAGCCGGCCAGCGCCTCCATCAGCGCGCCGAAGCAGAAGGCGATGATGATCGCCTGGATGCGCATGTCGGGGCTGACCCGCTCCATGGACCGGCGCAGCACGTCGGAGTACCCGCTGGCCACGGTGAGGTTGTAGACCCAGATCGCGTTGAGCACGATCCACAGGATCGGGAAGAAGCCGAACGCCGCGCCCTCGCTCGCCGACAGCACCGCCTGCCCGAGCGGCATCGTGTAGACGGCGACCGCCACGACGAGCGCGACGGCCAGCGAGATGAGCGCGGCGAGCCACGCCTTCATGCGCACGATGCCGAGCAGGACGAACAGCGTGAGCAGCGGCAGAGCCGCGAAGATGGCCGACAGCGCGACCGAATGACCGACCGGATTGGTGTGGATCTTGTACTGGTCCAGCATGGCTCACCTCGTTGGGAGCAGCACCTCGGGGGACAGCGCGCGCAGCGACGCGTCGAGGACCTGCGCGGTATGGGCGAGCCCGATCGAGCCGCCCTGCCGCCGCACCGCGGCGGCCACCTGCATCAGACAGCCCGGGTTCGCGGTGACGAGCAGCCGCGCCCCGGTGGCGAGGACGTCACGGGCCTTGCGGTCACCAAGCTCCCGGCCCGGTTCGGGGTTGAGCAGGTTCCACACCCCGGCCGACCCGCAGCAGATCTCCGGGTCGGCGATCTCCCGTAGCGACAGGCCCGGGATGCCGCCCAGCAGCTGGCGCGGCTGGGCCCGGATCCCCTGGGCGTGGCCGAGGTGGCAGGCGTCGTGGTAGGCCACGGTCACCGGCAGCGGGTGCCGCCTCGCCACGGGGCCGAGCTCGACGAGCAGCTCGGACAGGTCACGCACCTTCGCCGCGAACGCCGCGGCCCGGTCGGCGTATGCCGGGTCGTCGCGCAGCAGGATGCCGTACTCCTTCATCGACGAGCCACAGCCGGCGGCGTTGACGGCGACGTAGTCCACGCCGGCGAACACGTCGACGATCCGGCGGGCGAACCGCTGCGCCTCCGCCTCGCGTCCATTGTGGACACTCAGCGCGCCGCAGCAGCCCTGCCCGCGCGGCACCACCACGTCGCAGCCCTCCAGCGCCAGTACCCGCGCGGTGGCGGCGTTGACGTCGGGGAAGAACGCGTCCTGCACGCAGCCGGTGAGCATGCCGACCACCGCGCGGCGCGGGCCGCGGGCGGCCACCCGGCGGGGCAGCCGCACGCGCCGGCGCAGCCGCGGCGCGAGCGAGTCCGCGGCGGCCAAGGTCGGTGGCAGGCGGAGCCGGCCCTGCAGGTGGCTGGCCTGGTAGGCGCGCAGCGGGCCGCGCAGCAGGCGCAGCCGCCGCGGGTACGGGAAGAGCGCGAAGATGGCGCCGCGCAGCGCCCGCTCTCGGGCCGACCGGGGGTGGCGCCGCTCGACCTGCTGCCGGGTGTCCTCGATGAGCCGGTCGTACTGCACGCCCGACGGGCACGCCGTGACACAGGCCATGCAACCCAGGCACCGGTCGAAGTGCTCGACCATCGAGTCGCTCATCGGCTCCCCGGCAAGGCCCTGCGCCATCAGGTGGATCCGGCCGCGCGGGGAGTCCATCTCCTCGCCCCACAGCACGTAGGTGGGGCACGTCGGCAGGCAGAAGCCGCAGTGCACGCAGTCGGCGATGAGGTCGAGCCGGGGCGGGTGGTGCGCGTCGAACGCGGGCTCGCCGTTCGGTACGCCGACCTCGTGGGGTGCCTGCGTCGGGGTGGAGCCCGTCGTCGCGTCGATCATCGTCAGATCCCTCCCACGAACCGCCCGGGTGCCAGCCGCCCGTCCGGGTCGAACTGCGCCTTGACCCGGCGCATCAGCGCCAGCCCGTCGACCGGACCCCACCGGTCCAGCTCCAGCCCGTCGGGGGCGGTCAGCACCACCGCGTGCCCACCCGCCGCGTGCGCTGCCGCCCGTAGCTCGCCGACCGCCTCCGGGGCGGCGCGCGCGTAAAGGACGCCGGTGCCGGCCGAGCCGCGCACCGCCGCGCCGACCCGCCGCCCGGCCGCGAGCAGCGCCGGTACCCCCGACAGGGCCGCGGTCAGCTTGACGCCCACGTCGCCGGACCCCCACGGGTAGCGCGACCACCAGTCCGGCAGCGCGGTTTCCGCGCCACCGAGCAGTGCCCGGGTCACCTCGACCCGGCCGGCGACCCCGGCCGGTACCCCTTCCAGGAGCACCGCGACCTCGATCGGCCCGTCGGGTGGCGCGTTCACCTCCAGCGCGCTCGGCACCACCTGCCCGGCCCGCACGGCGGCGACCACCTGCCCGGCCTCGTCGGGCGTGTCCACCTGCCGCGTGACGACCGCGGTGGCCGCCGGCAGCGGGTGCAGCCGGAAGGCGCACCCGGCGATCAGGCCGAGCGTGCCGTACGAGCCGGTGACCAGCTTGCCCAGGTCGTACCCGGCGACGTTCTTGACGACCTTCCCGCCGGCCTTGGCGACCACCCCGTCGGCGCGCACCACGGTGACCCCGATGAGCAGGTCCCGCGCCGTGCCGTACAGCATCCGCCGCGGCCCGCTCGCGTTCGCCGCGACGGTACCGCCGACCGTGCCGCCGGCGTCCAGCGCGAGCTGCTGCCCGGCCGGGGCGAGCTTGTCCTGCAGCTCCGCCATCGGCGTCCCGGCCCGTACCACGACGATGAGGTCCCCCGCGGCGTGCTCGACGACGCCGGTGAGCCGGCGGGTTTCCAGGATCAGGTCCAACCGGCGCGGCGGCACCGCCCAGTCCTGCCGGGTACCGGCGCCGCGGACGACCACGGCGAGGTCCTGCGCGGCGGCCGCGCGCAGGACCGCCGCCGCCTCCTGGGTCGAGGCCGGCTCGGCCACGTACCGGGCCGGTACCCCGGCGATGGCGTCCATCGGACCGGCGTCGCGCACGTGGTCGCGCCCGCCGGCCATTCAGAACACCTCCGCGAGCCCGGCCTCCTGCAGCGGATGGGCGCCCTTGTGCCTCCCCGGTACCTCCCCGCACAGCCGCGGGGTCGGGAACACCTTGCCCGGGTTGGCCAGCCCGTCCGGATCGAACGCGCAGCGCAGCAGCTGCATGGTGTCCAGGTCGGCGTCGGTGAACATCCGCGGCATGTACCTGGCCTTGTCCATGCCCACGCCGTGCTCGCCGGTGATCGAGCCGCCGTGCTCGATGCACAGCTCGAGGATCGCGGTGGACACCTGCTCGGCCTGCTCGGCCTGGCCCTGCACCGCGTCGTCGAACAGCACCAGCGGGTGCAGGTTGCCGTCGCCGGCGTGGAACACGTTCGCCACCCGGATCCCGCGCTCCCGGGACAGCTCACCGATGCGGTGCAGTACCTGCGGAAGCGCGGTGCGCGGGATCACCCCGTCCTGCACGATGTAGTCCGGGCTGATCCGGCCGACCGCGGCGAACGCCGACTTGCGGCCCTTCCAGAACAGCGCCCGCTCGGCGTCGTCGGCCGCCACCCGGATCTCGAACGCGCCGTTCTCCTGGCAGAACCGTTCCACCTGGATGAACTGCGCGTCGACCTCGGCCGCCGGGCCGTCCAGCTCGACGATGAGTACCGCGCCGGCACCCTGCGGGTATCCACAGTGGACGGCCGCCTCGGCCGCCTCGATGGCGAGGGCGTCCATCATCTCGACGGCGGCCGGTACCACCCCGGCGCCGATGATCGCCGACGTAGCGGCCCCGGCCCCGTCGGTGGTCGCGAACGCGGCCAGCAGCGTGCGTACCGACTCGGGCAGCCGCACCAGCCGCAGCGTCACCTCGGTCGCGATGCCGAGCGTCCCCTCCGACCCGACGAACGCGCCGAGCAGGTCGTACCCCGGCGGGTCCGGCGCCCGGCCGCCCAGCCGCACCAGGTCCCCGTCGGGCGTGACGATCTGCGCTCCGGTCACGTGGTTGGTGGTGAAGCCGTACTTGAGGCAGTGCGCTCCGCCGGAGTTCTCCGCGACGTTGCCGCCGATCGAGCAGACCTGCTGGCTGGACGGGTCGGGCGCGTAGTAGTACCCGTGCGGCCCCGCCGCCTTGCTCACCGCGAGGTTGACGACGCCGGGCTCGACGACGGCCCGCTCGTCCTGCGGCGCCAGGTCCACGATGCGGCGCATCTGCGAGGTCACGATGAGTACCCCGTCGGCGTGCGGCAGCGCCCCGCCGGACAGCCCGGTACCGGATCCGCGCGCCACGTACGGCACCCCGGCCACGACGCACTCGCGGACCACCACCGCACACTCCTGCGCGGTGTGCGGGAACACCACCAGGGCCGGGATCACCTTGTAGTGGGCCAGCCCGTCGCACTCGTAGGTACGCAGCTGCTGCCGGTCGGTCAGCACCTGCGCGTCGCGCAGCGCCGCGCGTAGCCGCGCCGCCAGGGCTGGGATGTCGCCGGGCATCACGGCATCCGTTCGTACGCGGGCAGCGTGAGGAAGTCGACGAACTCGTCGGCCACCGCCACCTCCAGGAACAGCGCTCGTGCGTCGTCGAAGCCCTCCCCGCCCAGCTTGGCCAGCTCCTCGTCGGTCAGCCGCTCGACGAGCTCACGGGTCACCTTCTCCCCCGAGTCGGCCAGCGTCACGTCGTTGTGCAGCCACTGCCACACCTGCGAACGGGAGATCTCCGCGGTCGCCGCGTCCTCCATCAGGTTGTTGATGGCCACCGCGCCGGTACCGCGCAGCCAGCTCGCCAGGTACTGGATGCCGACGCTGATGTCGCCCCGCAGCCCGGCCTCGGTGATCTGCCCGGGGGTGTCGCGCACGTCGAGCAGGTGCGCCGCGGTGACCCGCACGTCCTCGCGGGTACGGTCCAGCTGGTTGGGCCGGTCGCCGAGTACGCCGTCGAACACCTCCCGGCACACCGGTACCAGGTCGGGATGCGCCACCCAGGAGCCGTCGAACCCGTCCCCGGCCTCCCGCAGCTTGTCCTCGCGTACCTTCGCAAGCGCGGTCGCGTTGACCTGCGGGTCGCGCCGGCTGGGGATGAACGCGGCCATCCCGCCGATCGCGTGCGCGCCGCGCTTGTGGCAGGTCCGCACGAGCAGCTCGGTGTACGCGCGCAGGAACGGCGCGGTCATCGTCACCGAGTTGCGGTCGGGCAGCAGGAAGTCGCGCCCGCGGGTACGGAACTTCTTGATGACGCTGAACATGAAGTCCCACCGGCCGGCGTTCAGCCCGGCCGAGTGCTCCCGCAGCTCGTAGAGGATCTCCTCCATCTCGAACGCGGCCGGGTAGGTCTCGATGAGCACGGTTGCCCGGATCGTGCCCCGCGGGATGCCCAGCCGCTCCTGGGCCGCCACGAACACCTCGTTCCACAGCCGGGCTTCCAGGTGGCTCTCGATCTTCGGCAGGTAGAAGTACGGCCCGGAGCCGCGCTGCAGCTGGGCGGCGGCGTTGTGGAAGAGGTACAGGCCGAAGTCGACCAGGCTGCCGGACATCCGCTCGCCGTCGACGAGCAGGTGCTTCTCGGTCAGGTGCCAGCCGCGCGGCCGGACCACGATGGTCGGCAGGGGTCCCTCGCCGATCGCGTAGCTCTTGCCGTCCGGGGAGTTGAACGCGAGGGTACCGGCGATCGCGTCGCGCAGGTTGAGTTGCCCTTCGATGACGTTCTCCCACAGCGGGGTGTTCGCGTCCTCGTGGTCGGCCAGCCACACCCTGGCACCGGAGTTCAACGCGTTGATCGTCATCTTGGCGTCGGTCGGCCCGGTGATCTCCACCCGGCGGTCGACCAGCCCGGGCGCCGGGCCGGGCACCCGCCACTGCGCCTCGCGCACGTCCTTCGTCTCGTCGAGGAAGCCCAGCAGCGCGCCCGCGGCAAGCTCGGCCTCCCGCTCGGCGCGGCGGGCGAGCAGTTCCCGCCGGCGTCCGTCGAACGCGCGGTGCAACTCGGCGAGGAAGTCCACGGCCGGCGGGGTGAGCACCTCGTCGTACCGTTCCTTGAGGGGTCCGGTGATCTCGACGCCGGCCGATCTGTTCATACCCTCAAGTTACGCCGTCCGGCACCTGCGCGCCCTCGATCAGCCCCGTCGACCTGGCCGGTGGGCGAGTACGGCCACCGGCGTACGGCAGCGTGGTGCGGCTCACGTCCCCGACCGCCGGGAGCGGCCCGAAAGGCTCACTTGCATGACACAAGTGAGTACCCCGCGACCCTGGCACGCCGTCGGGGCGGTTGCTTCGGCGAAACCCCGGCTACCCTCGAAGTGGGCAACGAGGTAGTCTGCCGCCCCGCACCTGGGAATCGCCAGATTGATCGTCTCGTTATAACGGAGAACCAACCACGCACCCGAAGGGGAATCCCGATCATGGGCGAGCGCATGCTGCGCGGAAGCCGCCTCGGAGCCGTCAGCTACGAGTCCGACCGCAACACCGAGCTGGCTCCGCGGCAGACCCGCGAGTACCTGTGCGCCAGGGGCCACCAGTTCGAGGTACCCTTCGCCGTCGACGCTGAGGTCCCGATCACCTGGGAGTGCAAGTTCGACGGGACCGTGGCGCGGTTGGTCGACGGCAACGAGCCCGAGCAGAAGAAGGCCAAGCCGCCGCGTACCCACTGGGACATGCTCCTGGAGCGGCGCTCCATCGCCGAGCTGGAGGACATCCTCGCCGAGCGGTTGGAGGAGGTGCGCGCCCGCCGCGGCCGCGCCTGATCGTCTGCACACCGAAGGGGTCGCCGGCCGGCGACCCCCCTTCATCACGGTGCTGAGCGGCCGCGCAGCGGGGGCCACGGGCGACGCAGAGAGGAGTCGACGATCTCGCCCTCGATCGGCGCGTCCGAGTCCGGAGGCGGCGCACCCCGCCGGACCCGTACCCGCACCTGCCGCGGCCCGAACAGGTCACCGGCCACCGCCGAGGACACCCCCCGCTCGGTCACTCGCCGCACCCCACGCCGCGCACCACCGCGTACCGGCGGCGCCAGCAGCGCCAGCCCAGCGGCATCGGTCAGTAACCCAGGTACCACCAGCAGTAGCGCGCTGAGCAGCCCGACCAGCCCGTCGCTGACCTCGGTGCCGATGGGCCGGCCAGCGGCCGACGCCTCCCGCAGCGCCCGCCAGGCCCGGCTGCCCTCCTGGCGCAGCCGCCAGCCGCCCAGTAGCGACGTGGCGAGCACGAGCAGCACGGTCAACGGCACGCCGATCTGCCGCGCGACGAATACCAGCAGCATGATCTCGACGACCGCGGTCGCTATCAGCGCGATCGCGATCAGGCCCAGTCGTTGTCGCATGCCGCCTCCCGCGGTGTGATCAGCGACGGTTGCCGCCGACCATCTGGCGCAACGCCTCCAGGCGGGCCCGCGTTCCCCACACGCCCACCCGCAACAGCGCCTCCCGCACGATCTTCGAGCTCATCTTGCTCGTCCCGCGCTCCCGGTCGGCGAAGGTGATCGGCACCTCGACGACCCGGAAGCCGCACTTGTGGGTACGCCACAGCATGTCGATCTGGAAGCAGTACCCCTGCGAGGTGACCGAGTCGATCTCGATCTTGTCGAGTACCGGCATCCGGTAAGCCCGGTACCCGGCCGTCGTGTCGCGGTACGGCACACCCAGGCAGATCCGCGTGTAGAGGCTGCCGCCCCGGGAGATCACCAGGCGGCTCTTCGGCCAGTTGACCACCTCGCCCCCGGGCACGTACCGGGAGCCGATGACGAGATCGGCCTCGCGCAGCGCGTCGAGCAGCCGCGGCAGCTGCTCCGGGGCGTGCGAACCGTCGGCGTCCATCTCCACGACCGCCTCGTACCCGTGCTCGCGCGCCCAGCCGAACCCGGCCACGTAGGCCGCGCCGAGGCCCTGCTTGCCGGGCCGGTGCAGCACATGCACCTGGCCGTCGGTCGCGGCGAGCTGGTCGGCGATCGCGCCGGTACCGTCCGGGCTGTTGTCATCCGCGACGAGGACATCCACCTCCGGTACCGCGGTGCGCACCCGCTCGACGATGATCCGCACGTTGTCGGCCTCGTTGTAGGTCGGGATCACCACGAGAACCCGTCCGACCCCGGGGTAGCCGTCGCCGCGCTCGGGTGTGGCCGTGTCCTCAATCACGCTTCCTCCAGGGGATCCGTCGTCTCCGCAGCAGCCCGGCGCCGACGATGGCGAGAACGCCGAGGCCGACGAGCATATACTCCACGGCCGGTCCAAGCTCACTGGCAAGGGTACGTGCCCCGCCGAGATGCAGCTCGCGCACCGCGACGGCCCGGGTGTTGAACCGGGTCGCATCGAAGGTCCGACCGTGCGCGTCGGTGAACGCGGAGATTCCCACGGTGGAGACCATCACCGCGTCGCGCCCGTACTCGACCGCCCGCAGCCGCACCATCGCCAGCTGCTGGCCGGCCTCCGCCGTGGAGAAGTCGGCGTTGTTCGTCTGCACCGCGAGCAGCTGCGCGCCGCCGGTCACGGTGTCGCGCAGGATGCCGTCGTAGGCGACCTCGAAGCAGATGGCGACGCCGACGGTGGCCGGCCCGACCCGCAGCACGCCCGGCCGGTCGCCGGGCACGAAGTCCGAACGGACCAGGTCGACCCGGTCGCTGATCAGCCGGGCGAACGAGCGCCACGGCATGTACTCGGTGAACGGCACCGGGTGCCGCTTGACGTACATGTCGCCCGGCCCGGTACCGGGCCGCCAGACCAGCGCGACGTTGCGCAGGTGGGCACCCGGCCCCTCCAGCAGGGTACCGAGCAGGATCGGCGCCCCGATCGCGTCGGCGGCCTGGGAGATCCGCGCCCGCGCGTCGGCGTCCTCGGCGACCAGCGGGTCGATGTCGCTGGCGTTCTCCGGCCAGACGACGAGGTCCGGCCGGGCCGCCCGGCCGTCGCGTACCCGGGCCGCGAGGTCCAGCGTCGCGTCGACGTGGTTGTCCAGGACCACCCGCCGCTGGGCGTTGAACTCCAGGCCCAGCCGGGGCACGTTGCCCTGCACGATCGCCACGGTCACCGCCGGCCCGTGCGGGGTGGCTGTCGGGACCAGCACGCCGGACGTCATGACCACGATGGCGCCGGCGATCAACGCGGGTGCGGACAGCCGGGCGGGACGGCGCGACCAGAGCGCGGCGGCCACCAGGCCACCGGCCAGCGCCGTGAGAAACGTCATCAGCGGTGCCCCGCCGAGGACCGCGTAGTGCAGCACCGGCGAGTCGCCCTGGCTGAAGACCAGCCGCCCCCAGGGAAAACCGCCGAAGGGGTACCGGTCGCGCGCCGCCTCCTGGGTCGTCCACAGCGCGGCCGTGACCAGCGGCCAACTCCACCGGTACCGGTCGACGAGCGGGCTGCACCACGCCGCCGCCCCGGCGGCCAGGGCGAGGAACCCGGCCTCGAACGCCGACAGGATCAGCCACGGCGCGGTACCCCCGACGATCCGCGTGAAGGACAGCAGCGGGACGAGGAACGCCAGCCCCGCCAGCAGCCCGAGCCCGGTACCGGCCCAGAACCCGCGGCGGTGTACCGCGAGCGCCAGCAGCGCCACCCCGAGCGGGGCGCACCACCAGAGCCCGACGTTCGGGAAGGCGAGCAGGAGCACACCGCCCGCGGCGACCGCCATGGCGACGGCCCACCATCGGGGCACCCGCGCGGGAGGCGCGCCCGGAGCCCGGACTTCGGGCTCGGTAGCCACCTCGGTGGTCGTCATTCCCGCGGCTGCCCTTCGACGTGGACGATCAGGATGGTCCATTGTCGCTCGCCGGCCGGAGACGGAAATCGGGGCGCGACCGGAATGGCCGCGCCCCGCGCTCCCAGGCCCTCTCCCGGGCCGGCGGCAGACTGCGATCCCCCGCGACCTTCGGACCGACCGGACGCGAGCTGGCTGCCCGCTGCCGCCCGTTGTCTACTGGCCGCGCGTACCCCCTGCCCTAACCACCGACGCGGCTGCCGGCTCGCGTCGTCCCGCCGACCCCCACCCGCTGGACCTGGCCGAGCGCGGCGACCGGTTGGCCACCGCCGGCCAGCGGGCAGGGGGACGAAGCGAACACCGCACCGCTCCCCGAAGTAGGACTAGATGACGGTACGCGTCCCACCCGGGCGGCTGTCAACGGGCGTCGCACATTCGGCCGGCCGGGCTCGGCGTGTCGCTCTGGCGTGTCTCGCCGACCAGCACTAATGCGAGATCGACGGTACGGTGGGTAGCCGCTGGCGCAGAAGCGCGACAGCCGCCGAGGTGCTCTGCAGCCAGCAGCCCGGCCGCGGCGAGCACGTAGTCGCGGTCCACGACGACCGTGGCGGCGCGGGGCAGCGGCCAGCCCCCGGCGTGGTCGCACAGCGGCGCGGCGAGGATCCGGGCTGCCCGATCGGGCGCGGTGTGCCGCAGTACCCCACCGGAGCCGATCAGCAACCGGACGTCACGCAGATCCCGGCCACGCCCGTGCCGGCGCAACGCCAGGGTGGCGGCGAGCGCGGCGACCCGCTCGTCCGCGTCCCGCTCCGCGTCGTCGGCGGACAGCAGCCGCTCGGCGACTGCGGCCTCGACCACGCCGGTCGCGCTCCAGCGCATCCCGAGGTCGACGTGGTCGTCGCGCCGCCCACGTCGACCACGGCCAGGTCGGTACCCAGGTCGTCGGCGAGCACCAGGTCCGGCGTGGCACCCCGCACGAGTGACGCGAGCCGGGTACCCCGGGACGGTTTCTTGCCGCCGATGACGTGCCGCAGGAAGACCTCGCGCAGCGCGGCACGCGCAGGCCCGGGGTTCAGCACGCCGATGTGGGGCAGCACGTTCCCGGTGCCGGTCCACCGGTACCGCCCGCGCGCGCGGGCGGTACCGGTGGACCGTCTCACGGGCGTCGGCGTTGCCCGCCACCACGACCGGTACCCGCAGCCGCGCCGTGCCCAGCCGCCGGCCGTTGTGCACGAGCACCTCCGCGTCGCCGCCGTCGGTACCCCCGACGAGCAGGACCACGTCCGGCCGTGCGGCGCGCAACTCGGCGAGCCCGGCGCGGTCCAGGCGCCCGGCCGCCACGTGCACCACCCGCGCCCCGGCCGTGAGCGCCACCTGCTGGGCGGCGCGCGTGGTGACCAGCCGCTCGTACCCGACCACCGCCAGCCGCAGCCCACCCCCCGGACTGGAGCGCACATACAAGGGGCACAGCTCGCCGCCGGCCGCCCGCACGGCCACGTCCAGCCCGTCCAGCACGTCGGTACCGACCGTCGTCGGATACGTCGCCGACCCGACCAGCGCACCGTCGCCCAGGTCGACGACCGCCACCTTGGTGAACGTGGAGCCGACGTCCGCGCAGACGACCCGTCCGGTCACGGCACCACGACGGTGCCGGTGGCGACGACCGCCACGATCGGCGGGTCGAGCACCTCGGCGGCCGAGGCGCCCTTGTCCGGCCGGCCCCGGCACACCACCACGCAGGAGAACTCCAGGACGTCACCGAACAGGCCCAGCGCGTACGCCCCGTCGACGAGGTGACCGGCGTAGTGGGCGTGGGAGTACGGCACGTACCGCCGATGCGTGACGCTCAACCCGATGCACCCATGATTCGCTCGCTGACGCTCGCTCATGCGGCCACCGCCTTCGCCTGAATCAACGCGTGGACCAGGTAGCTGGCCACCTCGCGCGGCGTGGTACCCCGGCCGAAGATCCGGTCAACGCCCAGCTCGGCGGCGTCGCGCTCGTCGAAACGCGGACCGCCGACCACGAGCAGCGGTCGCCGGCCGGCGGGCAGCGCTTCCCGGAACGCCGCGGACATCTGCCGGGCGTTGTGCAGGTGCGCGTCGCGCTGCGTGACCACCTGGGAGACCAGTACCGCGTCGGCCCTCTCCGCGCGGGCCCGCTCCACCAGATCCGGTACCGAGACCTGCGCGCCCAGGTTGACCACCCGGAACTCGCGGTAGTACTCCAGGCCCTTCTCCCCCGCGATGCCCTTGACGTTGAGGATCGCGTCGATGCCCACGGTGTGCGCGTCGGTACCGATGCACGCCCCGACCACCGCCAGCTTGCGCCGCAGCCGCTGCTTGACCAACGTGTTGATCTCCTTCGCGGCGAGCAGCGGAAAGTCCCGCTCCACGACCTGTACCTGCCCGAGGTCGACCAGGTGGCGGACCCGGCCGTAGACGACGAAGAAGGTGTACCCGTCGCCCATCGCCTTGCTGTGTACCACCATCGCCGGGTCCAGCCCCATCTTGCCGGCCAGTTGCAGGGCGGCGCCTTCGGCGCGCTTGTCGGCGGGTACCGGCAGCGTGAACGACACCTGCACCATGCCGTCCCCCGTGGTGTCCCCGTACGGTCTGACGATCGTGCTCATCCCATGATCTTTTCTGCGAGTCGCCACACGGAGGTGGACGGATTGCCGATGTGGTCGGTACCGGTGGCGTCGATCGCCTTGGCGCGCTGGATGGCCTGCGTCACGGTCTCGGCGTAGTCAGCGAAGGTCAGCTCAGCCTTGTCGTAGGCCGGCACATGGCGACGCAGTCGAACGACGGCTGCCCGGTAGTCCGGCAAGGGAGCTCGGCAATCCTCGCAATGCAGCAGCCGGTTGGCCAGACTGTCGCGTAACCCAGCCAGGTACTGCGGTTCGGTGCGCTCGCTGCCGCAGACAACGAGGATCCGGGGCTTCGCCGAGCGTCGTGGTGCTCCGCGTTCCAGTCGCGACTCACGCGACACGGTCGTGCTCCGAGCGGGCCTTGAGGAGCCGTTCGACGAGGGTGTCGGAGAAAACCGCTGGTACGGCGCCGTAGCTGCGCCCCAGGTAGCGGCGTTCGGTGTTCTCGTCTTTGCGCGGGTGGAAATCACTGAGCGGGAACAGTTTCGTCGCGCCGGCGCCGTCCTTCTCCACGAACCGGACCTCGTCCCGCCCGAGGATCTCGTTGCCGAAGCTGGTACCAAGAAGCGTGGCGTCGTGCGTCGTGAACAGCAGTTGTCCACTGTGGACATTGGTCCGCCTGTCGCGGAACAGCTCGATGAGCCGAGCGGTGAGTCGTGGATGCAAGCTGGTGTCGATCTCATCGATGACCAGCAGGGCGCCGGCGTCGATAGCCTCGAGGGCCGCCGATACCGCCCGTGCAGGAAGCTCAACGCAGGTCCAGCATACTCGACCGCCGGGGCGTAGCCGTCGGGGTCGTCGAGGCGTAGGAAATCGGCGATCCTGACCTACTTTCGAGCTGTTTCTGCAAGTAAACCGCAAGAATCAGCCTCTGTCTTCCAGGATTTCGGTCGCCGGGTTGTAGTAGTCGGGCTCGTGGCGGGCCACGCCGGACAGGCCCTTGCCGCCGTCCGGCGGGCGTCTCATGATCCCGAAGGTACCGTCGGCGATCGCGTTGAGCAGCCCGTCGTCCACGATCCGTTCCAGCAGCTCGATCGACTCGTCGAGGACCCGGCGGGCCCGTTGCTGGATGAACCCGCCCGGCGCCGGTACGAAGTCCTCGTGCAGGCCGCCGCACGCGCCCAGCACGTACCGGACGTTCTGCAGCGCGATGTCCCGGTCGGACAGCCACGGCGTGACCACCGCCTCGGTCATCATGCCGACCAGCAGGATGCCCTGGCCGGTCAGCGTCCCGACCAGGTTGAAGAACCCGTCGAGCAGGTTGCCGCGGAACACGTCGCCGGTCATGTGCCGGGTCGGCGGCATCCACTTCAGCGGCGCGTCGGGGAACAGTTCCCGGGCCAGCAGCGCGTGCGCCAGCTCCAGCCGGAACGACTCGGGCAGGTCCGGGTTGATCTCGAAGGCGTGGCCCAGCCCCAGCTGCCAGTCCGCGAGCCCGGCCTCGTGGGCGAAGTACTCGTTGAGCAGCTGGCTGACCGTCACCGTGTGGGCCGCCTCGACCGCGTCGGCGGTGGTGAGGTAGTTGTCCTCGCCGGTGTTGATGATGATGCCCCCCCGGGCGTGGATCTGCCGGGAGAAGCGCTGGTCGACGAAGGTACGGATCGGGTTGATGTCGCGGAACAGGATGCCGTACATGGAGTCGTTGAGCATCATGTCCAGCCGCTCCAGGCCGGCCAGGGTGGCGATCTCCGGCATGCACAGGCCGCTGGCGTAGTTGGTCAGCCGCACGTACCGGCCCAGTTCCCGGCTCGACTCGTCGAGCGCGGCGCGCATCAGCCGGAAGTTCTCCTGGGTGGCGTAGGTACCGGCGAAGCCCTCCCGGGTGGGGCCCTCGGGCACGTAGTCCAGCAGCGACTGCCCGGTGGACCGGATGACCGCGATGACGTCGGCGCCGGCGCGCGCGGCCGCCTGGGCCTGCGGGATGTCCTCGTAGATGTCGCCGGTGGCCACGATCAGGTAGATCCACGGCCGCTGCCTGGGGTCGCCGTACCGCTTGACCAGCCGGTCCCGCTCGACCCGGCGCCGGTCGATCCGCTTGATCCCGGCGGCGACCGCCCGCCGGGCCGAGCGCCGCGCCGCCGCCCAGGCCGCGCCCGACGGGAGCGTGAATCCTACCGACCCGGCCGCCGCCTTCTGCGCGAGCAGGGTCAGGTCGTGCACGCCGGAGGCGGCCAGGGCGTGGAACACCGGTACCGCCACCCCGTGGCCCAGGCCCACGTCGGCGCCCACGGCGTCGACCAGCCGGTTGACCCAGGGGATGCCGTCCGGGTCGGCGCCGGTGATTCCGGCCAGGCGCAGGACGGCGCGTTCGACGGCGACGGTCGTGTGGCTGCGCGCCAGATCGACCACCGAGCGGCCGGCCCGCTTGGCGAGCTGCCGGGCCCGGCGGATCCGGGCCGGGTCGAGATTGAGCTTTCCCTTCACGAAACCTCCCCGGCCCCGTCGTAGATGACCTCGCCACGCAGGACGGTCCGGCGGCACTCGGGCAGCGAAGGCATTGGTTCGTCGGGGGTGGCCGGCAGCAGGGCGGGCAGCCCGGGACAGTCCCACACCGCGAACGTCGCCGGCGCGCCGGGTACCAGTACCCCTTCGTCGTCGCGGCGGACCGCGCGCCAGCCGCCCCGGGTGTGCGCGGCGAACGCGGTGCGGAAGCCGACCCGGTGCGCCGGGTTGTGGTGGGTCATCGCGGCCCGGATGGTCCCCCACGGGTCCAGCGGGGTCACCGGCGAGTCCGAGCCGAAGGCCAGCGGTACCCCGACGCCGGCCAGCGCCGCGAACGGGTTGGACGCCATCGCCCGGTCGGCGCCGAGGCGCTGGGCGTACATGCCGTTCTCCCCGCCCCACAGCCGGTCGAAGGCCGGCTGCACGCTCGCCACCACGCCGAAGGCCACCAGGCCGGCGATGAGCTGCTTGTCGAGGATCTCCAGGTGTTCGATCCGGTGCCGGACGGCGCGCAGCCGGTCCACGCCGACCCGCGCCGCGGCCAGCCCGAAGCCGGCCAGCACCGTGGCGACCGCCCGGTCGCCGATCGCGTGGAACCCGCCCTGCATGCCGAGGTTCGTGCAGTCCACCAGGTGCGCGGCGACCTCCTCGGCGGACAGGTACCCGTTGCCGCAGCTGTTCCCGTCGGTGTACGGGGTGCGCAGGTGGGCGGTGTGCGAGCCGAGCGCACCGTCGGCGAACAGGTCGCCGGCCGCACCGACCGCACCGAGTTCGCGGGCCTTGGCGGCGGCGCCCAGCTCGCCCCAGTACCCGTACACCTCGGGCAGCCGTTGCCCGCGCAGGGCCAGCAGCGCGGTGAAGTCGTCTTCGCCGGACACGTCCCGGCCGGCGCACTCGTGTACCGCCGCGATGCCCAGCGACGCCGCCCGGCGCAGCGCCACCCGCTGCGCCGTGCCCCGCTGGGCCGGCGAGATCGAGTCCAGCGCCACCCGCCGTACCGCGTGGTGCGCGTCGATGCGCAGCCAGCCGGCCGGGTCCCAGCCCCGCTCGTCCGGCGACACCGTGCCCAGCAGCGCCGCGGAGACCATCGCCGAATGGCCGTCGATCCGCGACAGGTACACCGGGCGGCCGGCGGCTGCGCGGCCGATCTGCTCGGCGTTCGGCGGCTCGCGTACCGGCCAGCCCGACTCGTCCCAGCCGTGCCCGATGACCACGCGTTCGGCCGGGTGCTCGGCGGCGTGCCGGGCCAGCCGCTCCAGCACCTCGCCGGCCGAGCGCGCGTCGGACAGGTCCAGGCCCAGCAGGGCGATCCCGGTGCTGGTCGTGTGCATGTGGGCGTCCACGAACGCCGGTGTCACCAGGCAGCCGGCGAGATCCACGACCGCGTCCGCGGCCGGGGCGTCGGCGGCGGCGCCGAGCCAGGCGATCGCGCCGTCGCGGACCAGCATCGCGGTGGCCTGCGGGTCGGCCGGGCTGTGCACGCGGCCGTTGCGGTACAGGGTGACGGGGGTCATAACGCTCAGTGTGCCGTGCGCCGCGCATCGAACAGCGCGCGCGCGCCCGGCTCCGCCCGGATGAGGTCGAGGGCGTAGTCGGCGTGGCCCGGGACGTACCCGTTGCCGATCAGCATCGTGACGTCCGCCGCCAGGCCCTCGGCGCCGAGCGCCGCCGCCGCGAACGAGGTCGCCATGCTGAAGAAGACGACGGTACCGCCGTCCGCCGTCGCCAGGATCGCGCCGTGCTCGCAGCCGGGGACGTCGACACAGACCACGGTCACGTCGGCGGTACCCACCTCGGCGGCCAGCGCCACCGGGTCGCGCGCGTCGGCGATCGCGACCACGTCGGCCAGGCCACTCGCGGCCAGCCGGTCGGCCTCCTGCTGGTTCGGCACCACGCCGATGGTCCGGGCGGCCCCGGCCCGGCGGGCGGCGGCCAGCGACAGGGATCCGCTCTTGCCGGCCCCACCGAGCACCGCCACGGTCGGGTCACGGTAGCCGCGCACCACCCGCGCGGTCAGCGCCGGCGCGCCGCACACGTCCAGGACGGCCAGCGCCAGCTCCGGATCGAGGTCGTCGGGGAGTACGGCGGCGATCGAGCGGGCGAACAGGATCGCGTACCCGTCGCACGGCACCTGCTCGCCGCGCCCGTCCCAGCGGGCCAGCCCGTCGGTGACGGTCAGCGGGGTCAGCGTCAGCGAGACCAGCGTCGCCACCCGGTCGCCGGGCTTGAGCCCCAGCGGCGAGACCGGCCCGACCTCGTCGACCGTACCGATCAGCATGCCGCCCGAGCCGGTCACCGGGTTCTGCATCTTGCCGCGGCGCTCGATGATCCGGAGTACCTCGGCCCGCACCGCGGCACCGTCACCGCTGTGCTTCGTGGCGAGCTGCCGGAAGCTGGCCGCGTCGAGGTTCAGCCGTTCCACCCGGATGCGCACCTCGTCGTCGCCGATCTCCGGTGCGGCGTCCAGCCGGGTCGCCGCCTGCGGGAGCACCCCACGGGGTTCGAGCACGCGGTGCAGGCCCACGGGCGACGTCATCGAAACCTCTTTCGGCGAGCAGAACGGGAAGACTTCCGGTATCGTAGTTTGATCGCGGGATATTTTCCAGTATCCTCCCTCCACCGGAGGAGAATCTAACGGAGGGGCGTCGTGGCCGAGGGACACATGGCGGGACAGCCGTACGAGTACCGGCGGCAGGCGCTCGTCGAGCCCGACTGGACCCGGTTCCCGGGCTGGCGGGACGTGACCCGTGAGCAGTGGGAGTCGGCCCAATGGCAGCGGGCGCACTGCGTCAAGAACGCCCGCCAACTCCGCGACCTGCTCGGCGACCTCGTCGACGACGAGTTCTACGCCGACCTCGACACCGACCAGCGCCGGCTGGCCACGATGTCGATGCTGGTACCGCCACAGATGCTCAACACCATGGTCCCCGACCGGGCCCCGGACACGCAGGGGTTCTACGCCGACCCGGTGCGCCGGTACATGATCCCGGTGGCCTCCGAGCGGCACCCGGACTGGCCGTCGCACCCCAACGCCACCCGGGACTCGCTACACGAGCACGACATGTGGGTCGCCGAAGGGCTCACCCACCGGTACCCCACCAAGGTGCTCGCCGAGCTGCTGTCCACCTGCCCGCAGTACTGTGGCCACTGCACGCGGATGGACCTCGTCGGCAACTCCACGCCCACGGTGGACAAGCTCAAGCTGACCCTCAGGCCGGTCGACCGGTACGACGCGATGATCACCTACCTGCAGGCCCACCCGGGCGTCCGCGACGTGGTGGTCTCCGGTGGCGACGTGGCCAACGTGCCGTGGAAGAACCTGGAGTCCTTCCTCATGCGGCTGCTGGGCATCCAGACCATCCGCGACATCCGGCTGGCCACCAAGGCGCTGGTCGGGCTGCCGCAGCACTGGCTGCAACCCGAGGTCGTCGAGGGCCTGGAGCGGGTCGCCCGCACGGCCGCCCGGCGCGGCGTCAACCTCGCCATCCACACCCACGTCAACCACGTGAACTCGCTCACCCCGCTGGTCGCCCGCGCGGCGCACACCGCACTGGAGGTCGGCGTCCGGGACGTGCGCAACCAGGGCGTCCTCATGCGCGGCGTGAACGCGACCAGCGCCGACCTGCTCGACCTGTGCTTCGGACTGCAGGGCGAGGCTGGCATCCTGCCGTACTACTTCTACATGTGCGACATGATCCCCAACGCCGAGCACTGGCGGGTCGCCGTCTGGCAGGCGCAGGCGCTGCAGCACGACATCATGGGGTACCTGCCGGGGTACGCCACCCCGCGGATCGTGTGCGACGTGCCGTTCGTCGGCAAGCGCTGGGTACACATGGTCACCGAGTACGACCGCGAGCACGGCATCTCGTACTGGACCAAGAACTACCGCACCTCCATCGAGCGCGACGACGCCGAGGCGCTGGTCAAGCAGTACCCGTACTACGACCCGATCGACACCCTCCCCGAGTCGGGCGTGCGCTGGTGGCGCAAGCAGGCCGAAGCCGCACAAGCAGCGGCCTAACCGGCGCAAGACCGGGCCCCGAGCGTTTTACTCGGGGCCCGGTCCGGCAGTGGTTCCCGGGTTGACTACTCGTCGCGGAAGGCGTCCCGCACGTCGCGCCCGGCGTCCTTGACGTGCTCGCCGGCCCGCTTGGCGTTGGCGGACAGCCGCTCGCCGGCCCCCTCAGCCTCGAGGTCGCGGTTGTCGGTCTTGTCGCCGACCCATTCCTTGGTGCGGCCCTTGAACTCTTCGGCCTCGTTCTTGGCCTTATCGGTCACGCCCATTGCTCTCCCCTTCCGTGGCGGGTCGCCTAATCGGTTCCCGCCGCTTCCAGGGCTTAACCGTTGTTACGTCGCCTATGGCATCCTAGGAAGCTAGGTATATCGTCTCGGCGAGGTCCTCCGGGTAGCCGAAGCCGCCACCGGCCTGCAACACGGCGAAACCGCGGCCCGGTGCGGGTACTCCACGAGGTAGTCCCGGTAGGCGCGCAGCAGCGCGACGATCGCCGCGTCGCCGGAGACGCCGACCACGCTGCGCCGCACCTTCTCGGCCAGCTCCCCCATCACCCGTACCGACACCCGGTCACGCAGGTCCGCCAGGCCGCCGACGTGCTTGTACAGCGACGGCGTCGCCACCCGGCCGACTCGGCGACCCGGGCCAGGGTCAGCGCCTCCGGGCCGTCCCGGTCGACGATCGCCAGGGCCAGCGCGGCGAACTTCCGCGAGCCGGGGCGCACCCGGACGCTGCGCGGATACTTCACGTCCTCGCACCGCGCCGCCGAGGCTCGGCTGGGCGACGTGCACACGCCGGTACTCGTCGTCATGGGCACCGGCGACGTGGACTTCCCCGACCCGGCCGCGGAGGCGCGCTGGATCCAGCAGCGGCTGGGCGGTGAGGTACTGCTCATCGACGGCGCCGGACACCACCCGCACGTCGAGCACCCGGGGCGGGTGGCCGCGGCCGTCCTCGCCTTCGACAGCGCGACCCGCGGAGTACCGGGAGAATAGGGCCCGTGGCGGAGCTCGTCCTGATCAGGCACGGCCAGACGGAGTGGAGCGCGAACGGGCGGCACACCTCCTACACCGACCTGTCGCTGACCCCGGCCGGTGAGCGGCAGGCGCGCGAGGTGGGAGCGGCCCTGGCGGGACGCCGGTTCGTCGCGGTGCTGAGCAGTCCCCGCAAGCGCGCGCTGCGCACCGCCGAGCTGGCCGGCCTCACCGTCACGGCGATCGACGAGGACCTGGTCGAGTGGGACTACGGCGAGTACGAGGGCATCCGCACCGCGGAGATCCGCAAGACCCGGCCGGACTGGGACCTGTGGCGCGACGGCTGCCCTGGCGGCGAGACACCCGAACAGGTGGGCGCGCGGCTGGACCGGATACTCGCCCGGGTCCGGGAACCGCTCGCGGACGGGGACGTCGCACTGGTCGGGCACGGCCACGCGCTGCGGGTGGCCGGGGCACGCTGGATCGGCCTGCCGCCCTCGGCCGGCGGCCTGCTCGCGCTGGACACCGGCACGCTGTCGGTCCTCGGGTACGAGCACGAGCGCCAGGTCGTCCGCCGCTGGAACGGGCCGGTCAGCTGACCTGCGGCGCCCGCGCCTCGTAGGGCGTCGAGAGCACCACGGTCGTACGGGTCGCGACGTTGGCCGCGGTACGGATCTCCTGCAGCAGCCGCTCCAGGTCGCCGGGGCTCTTCACCCGTACCAGCAGCAGGTAGAAGTCCTCCCCCGCGACCGAGTAGCAGGAGTCGATCCCGGACAGCCCGGACAGCCGCTCCGGCGCGTCGTCGGGGGCGGCCGGGTCGATCGGCCGGATCGCCACGAACGCGGTCAACGGCAGGCCGATCGCCTCGTAGTCCACCCGGGCGACGTACCCCTTGATCACCCCGCGCTGCTCCAGCCTGCGCACCCGCTGGTGTACCGCGGACACCGACAGCCCGACCTTCTCGGCCAGGTCGGTGTACGACAGCCGGCCGTCACCGGTCAGCGCGGCCACGATGGCGCGGTCGATCTCCTCCACGTCAGGAAAAATACTCTGGCGGATGTCGAGTACGCCGCTCGCCTGTTCGTCAGGTCGGTGAGTGGAAGGAGACGATGATGAAATTCGCCATGCTGATCAACAGCAATGAGGCGGAGCTGGACCGGGTGACCCCGCAGGAGCAGGACGCGGCGATGAAGGAGATCAACGGCTGGTTCGACAAGTGGAGCCAGGCCGGAAAGATCGCCGACGGGGGAGCCCACCTCCAGCGCACCCGGACCGCCAGGACGGTGCGTTCCGGGCCGGACGGCGCCCCGGTCGTCACCGACGGGCCGTACCTGGAGCTCAAGGAGGTGGTCTGCGGCTTCCTGCTGCTGGAGGCCGACGATGTCGATGACGCCGTCGCGGTCGCCGGCACGTGGCCGGGCCTGGTCGGCAGCAGCAGCGTCGAGGTACGCCCGCTGTTCGAGCACTAACCGGTCAGGCGGCGGGCGAGCAGCTCGCGTTCGGCCGGGTTGGTGGCCAGCGCGAGCGCTCGCTCCGTCGCGGCGCGCGCCTCGTCGGTACGCCCGCAGGCGCGCAGCAGCTCCGCGCGGGTGGCGTGGAACAGCCGGTACCCGGAAAGCCGCCCGCCCAGCGCCTCGACCTCGGCGAGCCCCTCGGCAGGGCCGATGGCGTAGCGGGTCGCCACCGCCCGGGACAGCAGCACCACCGGCGACGGTTGCACCTCGTAGAGCTGGTTGTACAGCCCGCGGATCGCGGCCCACCCGGTCTGCTCGTACGACGGGGCCAGCGCGTGCTGCGCGGCGATGCCCGCCTCCAGCTGGTACCGGCCGATCCGGCCCTGCGCCACGGCCCGACCCAGGCGGTGCACCGCCGCGTCGATCCCCGCGCGGTCCCAGCGCGAGCGGTCCTGCTCCTCCAGCGGCACCAGCCGGCCCCACGAGTCGAACCGGGTCGCGGCGCGCGCCTCGTTCAGCTCCAGCAGCGCGGCCAGCCCGGCGACCTCCGGCTCCCCCGGCATCAGCAGCGCGAGCTGCCGGGCCAGGTCCAGCGCCTCGCGCGCCAGATCCCGGCGCTGCGGCGTGATCGGCCCGCTGGCCAGGTACCCCTCGTTGAAAACCAGGTACACGACGGCGAGTACGGCGGGCAGCCGGGTCGGGTAGTCGTCCGGGTCGGGCAGGTCGAAGGGTACGGCGCGTTCGGCGAGTACCCGCCTGGCCCGCACCAGGCGTTGCGCGATCGTCGCCTCGGGTACCAGGTACGCCGCGGCGATCTCCGCCGTGGACAGGCCGCAGACCGCGCGCAGGGTCAGCGGTACCTGTGCGGAGACCGGCAGCGCCGGATGGCAGCAGCCGAAGATCAGCGCAAGCCGGTCCTGGTCGGTCGGCTCCACCGGCACGGCGGCCAGCGTCGCCAGCTTGTCCCGGCCGGTGGCATCGCGGCGCAACCCGTCCAGGGCGCGCCGCCAGGCGGTGGTGACCAGCCATCCGGCCGGATTGTCCGGTACCCCGTCGACCGGCCAGCGGCGCAGCGCCTCGGCCAGCGCGTCCTGCAGCGCGTCCTCGGCCCGGCCGAAGTCCCCCAACCGCCGGGCCAGTACCCCGAGCATGGCGGCCGCGTCGGCGCGCCACACCCGGTCCAGAGCGACCTGCGCATCCACCGGGTCAAGTCTGCCGGATCGGGGCGCATGGCCATCATCGGCAAACCCGGCGGCTCACCCCCGCGCGAGGTGCCGGGCGATGACCAGGCGCTGGATCTGGTTGGTCCCCTCGACGATCTGCAGCACCTTGGCCTCGCGCATGTAGCGCTCGACCGGATGGTCGGCCACGTACCCGTACCCGCCGAGCACCTGGACCGCGTCGGTGGTCACCCGCATCGCCATGTCGGTGGCGAACAGCTTGGCCTTCGCCGCCTCCTGGCTGAACGGCTGGCCGGCGTCCTTGAGCCGGGCGGCCCACAGCGTCTGCGCCCGCGCGGCGGACACCGCGGTCGCCATGTCGGCGAGCAGGAAGCCCAGCCCCTGGAACTCGATGATCGGTTGGCCGAACTGCTCGCGTTCCCGGGCGTAGCCGACCGCGTAGTCCAGCGCCGCCTGGGCCAGGCCGACCGCGCAGGCGGCGATGCCCAGCCGGCCCGAGTCGAGCGCCCGCATGGCGATCCGGAAGCCGGCGCCCTCCTCGCCGATCAGCCGGTCGGCGGGGATCCGCGCGCCGTCGAAGGCGATCTGCGCGACCGGCGAGGCGCGCAGCGCCATCGTGCGCTCCGGGGCCTGCGGGACGATGCCCGGGGTACCGGCGTCGGCCAGCAGGCAGGAGATGCCCTGGGGACCCGGGCCGCCGGTGCGGCAGAAGACGTTGTAGAAGCCCGCGTGGTGGGCGTGGGTGATCCAGGCCTTGGTACCGGTGACCACGAACTCGTCGCCCTCGCGCACCGCCCGGGTGGTCATCGCCCCGGCATCGGAGCCACCGGACGGCTCGGACAGGCAGTAGGCACCGAGCAGGTCACCGCCCAGCAGGTCGGGTAGGAACCGCTTGCGCTGCGCGTCGGTGCCGTACGTGGCGACCGGGTAGCAGGACAGCGTGTGCACGCTGATCGCCTCGGCGGCGGCCAGCCAGCGCGCGGCGATCTCCTCGAGGACCTGGAGGTACACCTCGTACGGCTGGCCTGCGCCGCCGTACTCCTCGTCGTAGGGCAGGCCGAACAGGCCGGCGAGGCCCAGGATGCGCAGCGCGTCACGGGGGAACTCCCCGCGCGCCTCGAAGTCGGCGGCCCTGGACGCGAGTTCGCGGTCGGCGATGTCGCGCACCAGGTCCAGCAGGTCGTACGCCTCGGGGGTGGGGAGGATACGTTGGACGGTCACCGGTCCAGCTTAACGTTCGTTTGGGCGGCTCGTGGGAGTCTTGACGGGTGGACGACCGCCCTCTGCTTCTCGTCGACGCGCCGAGCCTGTACTTCCGGGCCTACTTCGGGATCCCCGAATCCGCCGCCCGGGCACCGGACGGTACCCCGGTCAACGCCGTGCGCGGCTTCCTGGACATGCTCGCCACGCTGATCCGGGCCCGGCATCCGGACCGGCTGATCTGCGCTCTGGACGCGGACTGGCGCCCGGCCTGGCGGGTGGCCCTGCTGCCCTCGTACAAGGCGCACCGGCTGGCCCCCGGGCGGGGCGACGCCGAGGTGGTACCGGACGGGCTCGTCCCGCAGATTCCGATCATCGCGGACCTGCTGGCCGCGCTCGGCATTCCGGCGGTCGGCGCGGCCGGGTACGAGGCCGACGACGTCCTCGGCACCCTGGCGACCCGCGAACCCGGGCCGGTGGAGGTGGCCTCCGGCGACCGGGACCTGTTCCAGCTCGTCGACGACGGCAAGCCGGTCCGGCTGCTGTACTGCGGCCGGGGCGTGGCCAAGCTGGAGGTCTTCGACGACGCCGCGGTACGGCAGCGCTACGGGGTACCGGCTGCCGGGTACGCCGACTTCGCGGCCCTGCGCGGCGACCCGAGCGACGGGCTGCCCGGCGTGGCCGGGATCGGCGAGAAGACCGCGGCCCGGCTGGTCGACCGGTATGGCGACCTGGCCGGCATCCTCGCCGCGACCGGCGACGCGAAGGCCGGCTTCGCACCCGGGCTGCGCGCCAAGCTGGCCGCCGCCGGCGACTACCTCGCCAAGGCGCCGCCCGTCGTACGGGTCGCCCGCGACATCGCCCTGCCGGAGCTGCCCGGCATGCTGCCCGATACGCCGGCCGACCCGGACCGGCTGCTGGACCTCGCCGCGAAGTGGAACCTCGCCGGACCCACGAAACGCCTCGTGGATGCCATCTGCATGCCTAGCTGACGTTCGTGTACGCCAGGATGCCCCGGTTGATCGCGGCCATCGCGGCGCGGGCGGTCTCCCGGACCGGCGAGTGCGCGCCGACCGCCTCGGCGAGCTGGCCGAGCAGGTCGACCACCTGCCGGGCCCACCGCACGAAGTCGCCAGCCGGCAGGTCGCCGTCCAACCCCTGCGCGCTGGCCAGCACCTTGGACAGCGGCTCGCCGCGGGCCCACCGGTAGATCGGCCAGACGAAGCCGGTGTCCGGCTCCCGGGTCAGCTCCAGCCCCCGGTCGGCCTCGTCGGCCTCCAGCGCCGCCCAGGTGGCCTGGATCCGGTCCACCGCCTCGGTGACCGGGCCGCGGGGCAGCGTGATCCGCTCGTCGGCCTCCCGCCGCGCCTCGTAGAGCACGACCGACAGCGCGCCGGCCAGCTCCGGCGGCGTCAGGCCCTCGAACACGCCGTCGCGCACGCACTCGGCGACCAGCAGGTCGGCCTCGGTCCAGATCCGGCCGAGCATCCGCCCCGGCTCGGTGACCCGGTCGGCCGACAGGAACCCCCGGGCGCGCAACAGGTCACAGACCCGGTCGAAGGTACGGGCCAGCGAGCCGGTGCGGCCCTCGACCTTGCCGCGCAGCACCTCGGTGTCCCGGTGCAGCCGGTACCGGCGCTCGGCCCACCGGGCGTGCTCCTCCCGGTCCGGGCAGGCGTGGCACGGGTGCACCCGCAACAGGTGGCGCAGCCGGGCGATCTCCGCGTCCTCGCCGGCACCGTGCCGCCCACCCCGGCGGCCGGCGCGGGCGTCCACCCCGGCGGACCGCAGGGCGGCGGCCAGGTCCCGCCGCTCGGCCGGCGAGCGGTGGTTGAAGTGCTTCGGTACCCGGACCCGGCCGAGCGCCTCGACCGGCCCGGCGAACTCCCCGGCCGACAGGCGACCGGCCCAGCGGTCCTCGGTGAGCACCAGCGGCCGCGGCTCGCCGAACGCCGTGGTACCGGGATCCAGGACGACCGCCAGCCCGGCCCGCCGCCCGTGCGGTACCCGGATCACGTCGCCGGCCTTCAGCCGCTCGATCGAGGCGGCTGCGGCGGCCTTGCGCGCGGCCGCGTTGTGCCGGGCCTGGGCCCGTTCCCGGTCGGCGATGGCCCGGCGGATCTCGAAGTACTCGGCGAAGTCGCCGAGGTCGCACGCCATCTCGGTCTCGTACACCCGCATGGTTTCGGTGTTGCGCTGCACCTGCCGGGCCAGCCCCACCACCGACCGGTCGGCCTGGAACTGCGCGAACGAGGACTCCAGCAACTCCCGGGCCTGGGCGCCGCCGACGGTACCGACGAGGTTGACCGCCATGTTGTACGAGGGCCGGAAGCTGGACCGCAGCGGGTACGTCCGGGTGGACGCGAGGCCGGCGACGTGGCGCGGGTCCACCTCGGGACTCCACACCACGACCGCGTGCCCCTCGATGTCGATCCCGCGCCGCCCGGCCCGCCCGGTCAGCTGGGTGTACTCCCCCGGCGTCAGGTCGACGTGCTGCTCCCCGTTGAACTTGACCAGCCGCTCCAGGACCACGCACCGGGCCGGCATGTTGATGCCCAGCGCCAAGGTCTCGGTCGCGAACACCGCCTTGACCAGGCCGCGGACGAACAGTTCCTCGACGATCTCCTTGAACGCCGGCAGCATCCCCGCGTGGTGCGCGGCGAGCCCGCGCTCCAGACCGTCGAGCCATTCCCAGTACCCGAGGACGTTGAGGTCCTCGCCGGGCATCTCGGCGGTGCGCGCCTCGGCAATGGTCCGGATCTCCGCCCGCTCGTCGGGCGTCGTCAGCCGCAACCCGGCCTGCAGGCACTGCTGGACGGCGGCGTCGCAGCCGGCCCGGCTGAAGATGAACAGGATCGCCGGTAGCAGGCCCTCGCGGTCGAGCCGGTCGACGACGTCCGAGCGGAAGGCGAGCGGGCCGCGGCGGGGCCGGCCCCGGCCGTAGCGGCCGTCGCCGCCCTCCAGCCGCCGGGCCAGCTCCCGGGTGTACCGCAGCAGCTCCGGGTGCACGTCGTGCTTCTGGGCCGCCTCGGCGTCGTGGAACAGGTCGAACATCCGCTTGCCGACCAGCATGTGCTGCCACAGCGGTACCGGCCGGTGCTCGCTGACCACCACCTCGGTGTGCCCGCGGACGGTGACCAGCCAGTCGGCGAACTCCTCGGCGTTGGACACGGTCGCCGACAGGGAGACGAGCGTGACCGACGCGGGCAGGTGGATGATCACTTCTTCCCAGACCGCGCCGCGGAACCGGTCGGCCAGGTAGTGCACCTCGTCCATCACCACGTACGACAGGCCGGACAGCGTGCTCGACCCGGCGTAGAGCATGTTGCGCAGCACCTCGGTGGTCATCACCACCACGGCCGCATCGCCGTTGATCGAGTTGTCCCCGGTGAGCAGGCCGACCCGGGCCGACCCGTACCGCTGGACCAGGTCGTGGAACTTCTGGTTGGACAGCGCCTTGATCGGCGTGGTGTAGAAGCACTTGCGGCCCTGGGCCAGCGCCAGGTGCACGGCGAACTCGCCGACCACGGTCTTGCCGGCGCCGGTCGGCGCGCAGACCAGTACCCCGCTGCCGCGCTCGAGCGCCTCGCAGGCCGCCCGCTGGAACGGGTCCAGCTCGAACCCGAGGTCGGCCGCGAACTCGCTGAACGCGGGTGTTCGGGCGGCCTCCTCGGCCCGCCGGCGGGCCTGGGCGTACCGCTCGGCGGGGCTGGTCATGCCTCAAGGCTAGGCCATCGTGCGGGATCGCTCGTGCCGGCCGCCCGCCACGAAAACCGCTCGCCGCAACCGGCGCCGGACCGGGCGGTGCCGGTCGGTATCGTGCCAGGCGTGCGACAAGATGGACCGCCGGGTACCACGCCATTGGGTGGGGTGGCGGGGTCAATGCCAGAACCGTCGGCGGTCCTCTTCGACTTCCACGGCACGCTGGCGCAGGTCGAGGATCCCGTGCTGTGGGTACGCGCGGCGGCCGCGGCGTGTGGCCGGGACCTGGGGCGCGCCGCGGCTACCGCGCTCGCCGACCGGCTGGTCACCGCCGGCCGGGCGGGCGGGCCGCCGCCGCGGCGGGTACCACCGCACCTCGCCGAGGTGTACGCCGAGCGGGACCTGTACGGGCATGCCCACCGGGCCGCCTACGTGGGCCTGGCCGAGACCGTACCGACCGACGTGGACGGGCTGCCCGAGGCGCTGTACGAGCGGCTGCTGTGCTCCGAGGGCTGGCTGGCCTACCGGGACACCCGGATCACGCTCGCCGAGCTGCACGCCCGCGCGGTACCGGTCGCCGTGGTGAGCGACATCGGCTTCGACATCCGGCCGCTGGTCGCCGAGCTGGGCTTCGGCGACTACGTGGACGCCTACGTGCTGTCGTACGAGCTGGGCCGCTGCAAGCCCGATCCGGCCGTGTTCGTCGCCGCCTGCAGGGCAATCGGCGCCGAGCCGGAGCACACGCTCATGGTCGGCGACACCCCGGCCGACGCCGCGGCCGTGGCGACCGGCTGCCGCGCGTACGTCCTGCCGACCGCCCCGCCCGGCTCCGACAACGGGCTGTCCGCGGTACTGTCGTTGTTAGCACTCTCCTAGGCAGAGTGCTAAGATAGGGGTGGTGCCCGGCGGGCGCCGGGCAGAAGGTTGACGGAGGTGACGTCACGATGCCATTGATGCGATGGGACCCCTTCACGGCGCTGGCGCGCCTGGACGACGAGTTCGACGACCTGGTGCGGCGCAGCTTCGGTAGCGCCCCCTACCAGTACGTGCCGCCGGTGGAGATGTCGACCGAAGGCAGTGACGTGGTCATCACGCTGGAGCTGCCCGGCGTCGACGTCGACGACATCGACATCGAGGTCGACGAGGGCCGGCTGACAATCAGCGGCGAGCGCCGGGACACCCGGGAGGAGACCAAGGGCAAGGTGCTGGTACGGGAGATGCGCTACGGCGCGTTCCGGCGCACCTTCCAGCTCCCCGACGGGGTCACCGCCGACCAGGTCGAGGCCGAGGCCGACAAGGGCCTGTTGCGGGTACGGGTGAAGAACGTGACCAAGCCCGTGATGCCGCCGCGGAAGATCGGCATCAGGTCCGAGTCGGGGTCGCAACCGAAGACCATCGAGTCCAAGGCAACCGAGACGAAGTAAGCGAGATCCGTGGAGCGGCGGGTGCCGCTCCCCGGTCCGTTTAGCACAGCAGGATCAGCACAGCAGGGTCAGCGCCGCCGGGATGCAGGTGACCGTCAGCGGCAGCGGCCCGATCCGCTCCCCGTCCGCGTACGCGGTGATGCCGTCGGCGTCCAGGGTCACCGTCCGCGCCCGGTGCGCGGTCACCAGCCGGTGCCCCAGATGGGTACCGCGCCGCACGTGCGGCAGGATGCGGACCAGTCCCGCGCGGGTGAACCGGCCACCGACCACGATGTCGAGCAGCCCGTCGGTGGGGTCGGCATCGGGGCTGATCCGGAAGCCGCCGCCGTAGCAGGCGGTGTTGGCGACGGCGACGAGGACCGCGTCCACCGGGGTGGTCACCCCGTCCAGCCCGAGCTTGTACCCGCGCGGCCGCAGCCGGGCCAGCTCGGTCAGGATCGCCACGTCGTACCGGCGGGGCCCCCGCGGGAACCGCATGCCGTTGGCCCGCTCGTTGACGACCGCGTCGAACCCGGCCCCGAGCACCCCGGCGAACCAGCGCACGTCGCCGCCGGACAGCGTCACCAGCCCCAGGTCGACCGCCCGGGTACGGCCGGCGCGCAGCGCTCCCGCAAGCGCCTCGGCCGCGTCCAGCGCCCCCGCCGGCAGGCCGAGGTTGCTGGCGATGTCGTTGCCGGTACCGGCCGGGACGATGCCGAACGGCACCGGGGTACCGGCCACCGCCTGAAGACCGAGGTGCACGGTACCGTCGCCGCCGACCGCGACCAGCGCGGACGCGCCGGCAGCCAGCGCCGCCCGGCACGCCGCGGGCGCCTGTGCCCCGCTGTCGGCGGCCACCACCTCGACCGGCCGCCCGGCGGCGGCCAGCTTCTGAAGGACCGCGGGGAGCAGGCCACGGTGCCGGCCATGCCCGACGGTCGGGTTGACGAGGACGGCCACCGGCCCGGTCGGCATCGACTGAAAGGCTGGCTGTAGGCGCTCCGACAAGCTGCGCGCCTAGGTCATGTCGTCGTAGCGGCGCTCGAGCGCGCGGGCTGGCGCGACCGGCTCGATCCGGTCCACCGGCGGCCCGGCCTCGACCGGGTCGATGTCGGCCTCCAGCGGCGAGATCTCGTCGTCGCCGACGTCGCCGTACTCGGCACGCCGGGCCCGGGCGCGCCGCCGGTCGTTGAAGTAGGCGAACAGCACCGCACCGAAGTACAGCGAGCTGAGCGCCCCGCCCATCAGCGTCATGCCGAACGGGTCGGCCGTCGGCACCGTGATCGCCGCGAACAGGAAGAAGACGAAGACGGCGACCCGCCACCAGCCCAGCAACCGCCGGGCGCTGGCGATGCCGGCAAGGTTGAACAGCACCACGATCAGCGGGAACTCGAACGCGATGCCGAACAGCAGCATGAAGTTCGTGATGAACTTGACGTACCCGCTGACCTCCAGCGCGGTCGTCACGTTCGACGGCGTGAACTGGAGCAGGAACGCCAGGCCCTTCGCGACGACGACGTAGGCGAGTACGGCGCCGACCGCGAACAGCGGCGCCGCGATCCCGGCGAACCAGTACGCCCACCGGCGCTCGTGCTTGTGCAGGCCCGGCGCGACGAAGGCCCACAACTGGTACAGCCAGAGCGGGCCGGCGAGGACCAGGCCGATCCAGAGCGCGAGCTGCAGCTTGAGCGTGAACACGTCGGTCAGGCCGGTCTGCAGCAGGTTGCACTGGCCGGGCTGCCCGAGCGCGGGCTTGCCCCGGGTGGACATGTACGTGCAGTAGGGCTGGGTGATGAAGTTGAGCACCCAGCCCGAGAAGAACCAGCCGACGATCATGCCGACCAGCACGCCGAGCGAGGCCTTGAACAGCCTGCCGCGCAGCTCCTGAAGGTGCTCCAGCAGCGTCATCGAGCCGTCGGCGGCCCGCTGGAAATGGGACGGACCCCGCCGACGAGGCAACATCTTCATCGGCGGCGCAGCGCTACTTGTCGCGGACGCGCTCGACCGGGTCGGTCGCCACGGGCGGCGGCGGCGTGACCTGGCCTTCCAGCGGCTGGCGGCCGGACGGCGCCTCCGACTTGCCGGCCACGTCGTCCTCGGCCAGGCCCTTGGTCTCGGCCTTGAGGATGCGCATCGAGCGCCCGAGCGACCGGGCGGCGTCGGGCAGGCGCTTCGCGCCGAACAGCAGGATCAGCACCACCACCAGGACGGCGATGTGCCAGGGCCGGACAAAACCCATCGGGGCCACCTCACTGTCTCGCGGGGGGACGAGACCATCGTACGTGCTGCACAGGGCAACCGAGCCGGCCGCCCGCGCCGCGCAAGTGTTGCCCGCCCTGGGCGGGTTCGTCAACCTTTCCGCACCGTCGGCGGCTGGGCGCCCCGCTTGTCCAGCCGCTGCTGGACCGCGGCCGCCTGCTCGGCCACGCTGGCCAGCCGTTCCTGCAGGTGCGCGACGGACATCTGGACGGTCTGCGCGTCCTTCAGCCGGGCCTGGGCCCGGCTGGTCGCCCGGCCGAGCGCGGACAGCCGGCTCAGCAACGACAGCCCTGCGAGTACCAGCACCAGCAGCCCGAACCCCACCAGCCCCAGGGCGACCAACCACCACATGACGCTGACCTTAGTCCAGCTCCACGCCGTAGGCGGCCAGGGCGACCTGGGCCTGGTCCCACACCGCCTCGGCGAGCGCCGGCGGGGACACCACGGTGACCTCGGGCCCGAGCCCGAGCACCAGCCGGCGGGCCCAGCCGAGATCGGCCGCGCGCATCGAAACCAGCCAGGAGTCCCGGGACTCCTCGACGACCTCCTCGCACGGGTAGTACTCGGTGATCCACCGCCCGCTCCGCCCGACCCGCAAGGTGACCAGCGGCTGGTCCGGCGTGGGCAGGAAGATGCCCTCGCTAAGGTCGGTCGGCTGAGCCTGCGGTGGCGGCGCGGACGGCTCGTCCAGCTCGGTCATGCCGTCGATGCGGTCCACCCGGAACAGCCGGACCGCCCCGGCCCGCCGGCACCACGCCTCCAGGTACGCGCGGCCCTCGGCCACCAGTACCCGCATCGGATCGACGACCCGCTCGGTGGTCTCGTCGCGAGTCGCGGCGTAGTAGGTGATGTGCAGCGCCTTGCGCCGCTCCACCGCGCCCCGGATCGTGGCCAGCCGGTCCGCGTTGCCGGGCAGGCTCACCGCTACCGGCGCGGTGTCGGCCAGGGTGCCGACCGCTGACTCGATCTTGGTTAGCGCCCGCTCGACGGCGTCCCGGTTGGCGGTACCCGGTGTTTCCGCGAGCATCCGCAGCGCCACCACCAGGGCCATCGCCTCGTCCGGGGTGAGCCGCAGCGGCCGGTCGATGCCGGCGTCGTAGGTGATCGTCACCCGGTCGCCGTCCAGCGCCATGTCGATCAGGTCGCCCGGCCCGTACCCGGGCAGCCCGCAGACCCACAACAGCTCCAG
>WNGR01000475.1_pt1 | contig 45696 bp, 56 predicted proteins | sample 5407581 | NCBI WGS metagenome assembly WNGR01 (sample SAMN13153383, study PRJNA577476) | soil metagenome | isolation source: 80 cm soil or saprolite under Garry oak tree replicate 2 | place: USA:California | collected 2016-06-15 | reverse complement strand
TATATATATATATATATATATATATATATATATATATATATATATATATATATATATATATACATATGTATATACTTACTTACTTACATACATACATACATACATACATACCATATCTATCTATTTACTGTATAATATACAGCACAGCGTCATGTATAGGAACAGCGTTGTGTTACCTTTCAGCGTTGTGTGCATAGCTTAGTAATACACTAGTGAAGTGAAACACACGTAAGATGGCTCTCACGTCACAAGTGTCAAGCAATTTCCTCCTGCCTGCAGAGTTGAGTCTGCTTCTCTTAATCTTGTCCAAACTTTCTACCATGCTTACGGTCTGTCGCCTCACACCCTGCCGCAAAGCCTATAAGGAACGCAAACCAAATGGCGAATCCAATTGTGTAGTAATCTATCATATCATATCACCATCACTTTCTCATTAGTAACACTTAAATATTGTTGTCCTCTGCCAACACCTAGGCCAACACTGTATTGCTCGAAACAGTCTGCACAGAGCCAAGCCCATGGTCCTAGTATCGTTGCTGCGTCGTAGAAGAACGTATTATGACGTAAAGGCCCGTGACAAAGGTCACATTCCTGTGGAGCAAATGCTTTTATTAGCTTTTGTTTCATGTTTAAAAAATAGCTTGGCTTAGTCTCTCCGCCAAGCTATCTCTTTTGTTTAGTCGTTCAACCCAACTACCGTCTCACTCGTGCTCTTAAACCCCGCAGCTTTAGCTGCCGCACTTGCATTCGACGCAAAGCCATCGTTGGTTTCCTTGGACACTTCTGCCAACAGTTCGTTAAAGGCATCCTTGAGCATTAGGCGAACATCTTCTGTGGTATCACCTTTCTTGTATGCACTGATGACTTCTTCAATCACTCCATCGCGGATAACGCGAACGGTTGCAGATGAACATATACGACCCTGTGTTGCAGCAGTCGTATTCAAGTCTTTAACAGTCTTTTGATAAGCTGCTATCCATTTTTCTTTGTTGTATTTCATTTTACTTTTTGTCTAGCTCGCCTTACTGGGGCTTGCTTTGACCTATGTATACAATGCCATCGCCAGGACTGAATACTAGTGGAATTAATACGGACAACCCATCCGTAGTTCTACTGACCTATGTCTATTGGCTAAGCTATGTCTATTGGCTAAGCTGATGGATTTTATAAGTCCATCTAATAGTAGTTTGTTTAATGGCCTATATTAGCTCACCTAATGAGTAGCTCTACTAATACACATCATTAGCTTTCCTAATGGTCGGCTCCCCAACCCCCCTGTGTTGATGATACGTAGTGTCGTGGGGGGAGGCTCCATCCCCAACCTTTCAAAAAATCGGGCTTTCCCTAACTCTATACGCATGAAATGTTGAATTCAATGATTGAATTCAACATTTGGAAAAAATATACTTTGTATGCTTGTATGCTTGTATGCTTGTATGCTTGTATGCTTGTATGCCTATGCACATGACCTTTTAACCTTATACCCTTATACAACTACCTTAGTTGCTTCCTCGCCTAGACAATGCTATATTAAATCAGCAAGAGATTGTATACAATTATATATGGAGCAAAAAAAGATTCTTGTGTTGGTGAGGGCGCGTGCAATGTGCAAAAAAAGCAAACCGCCAAGCCTTGAAACGAATAAGTCTAGTTATTCTCTTCGAGTCCAACATCTTTTGCTCGCGCAACCTCTTAATCCGTTGAAACAGATCCAATTCAACATACCCCTAAGAGGCAAGTCAAGGAGACCTGTGAATGGATGAGTTGATGGAACTTGTGGAGTTGGACCGAGCTTTAGTGGAACCAAGTCCTGATTCTGTTTCGAAAGGCGAAGCCGTACCCGTTTGTGGCTCTGGCTCTGGCTCTGGCTCTGGCACTGGCTCTGGCACCTTAACCCTAGGTAGTGCCGAGCCGTTAGCCAACGCAAAACTGCCATACTACCAAAATCAAAGAGAACGTTACACACACCGTATCATGTTGGAAAAAGCAGCCCAAGGATATACGGTGAAAGAAATTGCAGAGCAGACTGGATATTCTTGCGTTGCCGTTAACAACATACTCCGCCAGCCGTATGCCCAGCAGACACTTGTAGACGAAATTCGTCGTATTCACGGAGTAGACGAAGAAGTTGTAGAAATCATCAAAAACAACGTAGTAAAGGCCGCCAAGCTTTATGCCACAGTGTTAAATGACCCTAATGCCGACCGCAAAGATAGAATGCTAGCGGCAGACAAATTCTTTGACCGACGCTATGGCAAAGCAGTCCAACCCATGTCACAAGGTAATTGCATTGATTTAAACTCTTTGTCAGACGACGAGTTAAAAAAGATGTTGCCAACCGCAACCACTGGAACAAATGCCTGAGTTAGCTCCACTTTTTCCAGTCCCTCAGTTGTCTCAAAGCGTTGCAGGCGTTCTTCTTGAACGCCGTGAAATGCGACGGCATTTTACCAAGTGGTGTGAATATCGTATGTCAAAGGTAAATAGAACCTTGGCGGCTCATCATCGTCTTATCACTAACACGATTGAAAAGCTTTTGCGTGGAGAACTTGGAAGCCGTCAGCTCATGATTTTAATGCCACCTGGCTCTGCCAAGTCAACCTACACTTCCGTTCTTCTTCCTAGCTGGTTTCTAAATCCAGAACAACATCCCGAAGAACTAATGTTAGCTTGCTCTTACAGCTACACCTTGATTGAAGGATTTGGTAAACAAGCTCGTGATATTGTCAACGAGGACCACAAAGTATTAGGTATTTCCATTTCCAAGACCTCCGCTGCTGCAGGTGATTGGCGTACAAATCGAAAAGGTGGATACTTTTGTGCTGGTGTCAACGCAGGTATCGCTGGCCACCGTGCAACTTTGGGTCTCATTGACGATTACTTGGGGTCTGAAGAAGAAGCCAACAGCAAAGTAATTCGTGACAAAAACTGGAACTGGTATTGGAATGACTTCTTTCCAAGATTGTTACCCGAAGCTTTTGAAATTATAATTGCAAACCGCCGACATGAAGATGACATGGTGGGAAGGCATCTTAACGAAACCCACAACAAGTGGCATGTTGTCCGCATTCCAATGTTGGCGGAAGATAACGATCCTTTAGGCCGCCAAGTCGGAGAACGACTGTGGTCTGGTTGGTTCACCCAAGACCAAGTAGATGCAGTCCGTAAACGCCTACGAACTTGGGCTAGTCTTTATCAACAACGTCCTGCACCAGAAGAAGGAAACTACTTCAAACGTGATGACATCTTAACCTACAAAATCCACGAACTTCCAAATGATTTACGTATTTATGCAGGGTCAGACTGGGCCTTACGTCGTGGACAAGACAATGATTACACTTGCCATCTTCTCGGAGGTGTTGACAAAAATGGCAGACTCTGGATTTTGCCCGAATGGTTCTGGGGACGTGTTGATACACTTGAAGCCACCAACAAGATGTTCGAGATGTCGAAAAGACACAAGCCAATTTGTTGGTGGCATGGTCGAGAAAACATAACTGGAAGCATTGGCCCATTCATCTACAAGCGGATGGCGGAAGAAAACAACTACATTCCAATCGAGGAGTTACCCGAAGGGCGAGACAAAGAAGCCAAAGCACAGCCAATAAAAGCCCGCATCAGTGCTCGTATGGTTATGTTTCCTGGCTTCGTTCCAGATTGGGAACGTGCCATTACGGAGATGTTAAACTTTCCTGCTGGAACAAACGACGACTTTGTAGACGCACTTGCAAAACTTGGTCAAGGTCTTAGTCATATGACAGTAGCTTCCATACGTCCCGTTACATGGGATGGAATCATTAAACCTCAGCGCATTACGTGTGGTTGGGTGCAGGGGTCACACAAAGCCCGTGAAAGAGTGAATCAGTATGCGAATATTGACAACTGAAAATAAACCAAATCGATCCACTCTACTACTCTCCAAGGAAGAACTTGCTAGAGCTATCATGAAGTCTGCTATTGAAAAGGTGGAAGAATTAGGTTTTGGAATGAAAGTACATCAATTTGGCGGTAACATACGACTTGACCTCCGTTTAGGAAGAGTTGCATTTTATCACGCTAATAAACACTAAAACGATTTAACATCCTAACCTCCATGCTTGCATGCTTCCATGCTTGCATGGTCGTTTTAACTAGATGCTAGGATACGACGATAAACAACAAATGAGTCTCATGGACCAACCCATGGCTTCTATGCAGTCCGCTAGAGCTGAAAGTTCACCAACCTCTAAAGGTTACGAAGACTCTGACTCCGATGTCTCACCTTCTGAAATCGCCAACGTTAAACTTTGGTGTTCTCGTATCAAACAAGCCAAGCGCAAATGGTGCGCCGACTTCGAGCGAATGCGAGAGAACATGGACTTTGTCGCAGGCATCCAATATAAAGCCCAACAATCTATAACTGAAGACCGTTACATCGTCAACCTCACTCTCCGTACTGTCAACCAAGGTGTCGCCGCCATTTACGCACGTGACCCCAAGGTAGAGGCTCGGCGGCGTCCTCGCATGGACTTCCAACTCTGGGATGGAAAAATGGAAACTATCCAACAAGTTGTGGGTATGTCTCAAATGGCTCAGATGCAAGGCGGCATGGTTCCACCTCAATACATGGCCATGCTAAACGATTTCATGCAAGGAATGTTACATAGAGAATTAGTGAAAAAAGTAGGCGACACTCTTGAGACCTTGTTTCAATACCAAATGGACTCCCAGTCTCCTTGCTTCAAACTTCAAATGAAACAACTCGTCCGCCGAGTTCGTGTCTGCGGAGTTGGCTACGTGAAGACTGAGTTTTGTCGCAACTACGAAAACGACCTTACGCAAAGCGAAACTCGGATGTCCATTTCGGACCGAATGAAAATGGCCAAGCACATTTTCGAGAAAATCCAGTCCGACAAACTTGACGAATCTTCTCCCGAATACGAGGAACTTAAATCTCTTTTTGCTAGTCTTCAGTCTGCTCCTTTAGACGCTGAAACTGTCCAAGTAAAAGAACACCTCACTTTCGACTTTCCTCGTGCAACCTCAATCATCCCCGACCCTAACTGTCGAATGTTGAAAGGCTTTGTTGGTTGCCATTGGCTTGTTGAAGAATGTTACTATCCTCTCGACTTCGTCAACGCTTTCTTTGAATGCGACATTAAACCCGGTGGAGAACTAGAACAATATGGTCGTGAAAACAAACCCGACGAAGGTTACCTTGAAAGTGGAGAAAAACAAGATAACCGTAAAAAGAAAGTTTGTGTCTGGACAGTATGGAACCTTGACACCAAATCAACATTCGTCCTCGTTAACGGATACAAAAAGTATGTGGTCGCTCCTGAACCCGTTACTCCAGCTACTAAAGGGTTTTGGAATATCGTTGCCGTCACTTTTAATGATATTGAGGTTGAAGAAGGATGTAAAGCCACTATTTTTCCTCCCAGTGACGTCGACCTTATTAAATCAGCTCAAAAAGAATGGAATCGAACTAGACAGGCTCTTCGTCGCCATCGAAAAGCCAACGCCCCTAGGTATTTATACCCTGATGGAAGTATCGCTGAGGAAGACCTCGACCGACTAGAAAATGCCGAAGACCAACAATTCGTGAAGTTAAAAGGTCTCATGCCAGGTGCTAAACCTTCCGATATACTCCAAGCTCTCGCAGTAGTCCCAATTCAAGAAAACCTCTACAACACCGAACCACTACGCGAAGACACTCTTCTCGCCACTGGTCAACAAGAAGCCAACATTGGACCAGCTCAACCTAACGTAACCGCCACCGGTTCAACTATTGCTGAACAGAGCCGAATGACAGTGTCGGGTTCTGATACTGACGGTTTAGATGACAGTCTCACCGAAGTGGCTAAAATCGGTGGTGAAATGCTTTTAAAAGAAATGTCTATTCAAACAGTTAAACACATCTGTGGTATTGGTGCTGTATGGCCAGACCAAAATCGAGAGGACTTTATAAATGAAATCGAACTACAAGTGGTGGCGGCATCGAGTGGACGTCCAAACAAAGCTGTCGAAATTTCCAATTGGAGTCAAATTGCACCTCTACTTATACAGGCAGGTGCTAACCCCCAAGCAATCATCCGTGAAACGGTTAAAAGAGCTGATGACAAACTCGAACCCGCCGACTTCTTCCCCCTCCCAATTCCCATGATCCAGACTTCGCCGCCATCGGAAACAGAGTCTCCCAACTCTCCGCAAGAGCAACCACAAGTTTCAAACGACCGAGGTCAACAGCAAATGTATCCCAATAGCGCAGCAGAACCAGTCCAACCACAGCCTTAATCTACACTTAAAACTATGGCAGAAATCGACGAAACAGTAGAAATCAACCACCCAGATTCATCTATCGAGGCGACCAACAAATCCTTGAATGAGTTCGTTGCAGAACATGTTAAAGAGTTTCAAAAAGACCCAGCCGCCAAAGACAATGAACCGGCCAAGCTTAAAACGTCTAATTCAACGGTTGAACTCGACACAAAAGATCCTCTAGGTGAGAAAGATGAAAAGCCAATTGAACCTCTTAAAGAGAAAGAAGAGGAGAAAAAGATTGATAGCGACGAAAAGAAAGAGACCGACAGCAAAGAGGAAGAAGAAAAGACCGACAACGAGAAAAAACTTCCAGTCGAAGAAGGCAAACCTGTCCCCTACGAACGATTCCAAGAAGTTATACATGAGCGAAGCGAACTCAAACAAAAGTTTGACCAAGTTCAACCTGTTGTTGACAACTTCAATCGCATCGCCAAGTTCTGCCAGGAAAACAACATCGTCCCAGACCAGTTTGAAAAAGCTTTACGTATCCAAGCTCTTTTGAATACAAACCCAACGGAAGCTCTAAAAGAAATTCTTCCAATCGTGGAGTCTCTCCAAGGTTTTGTTGGAAACAGACTTCCCGAAGACCTACAAAAAGAAGTTGATGAAGACAAACTCAGCTTGGTCCGTGCAAAAGAAATTGCCCAACTTCGTGCACAATCCACCTACAAAGATCGGATGGCGAAGCAGTACACTGAAATAGCACAAAAGCGTGCGGAGGACCAAGCCATTTTGGAAATTTCAAAGGCGGCGGCAGAGTGGGTTAGAACCAAGATGGCAACCGACCCGGATTACAGACAGAAAACAACTGAAAGCATGGCTGACGGTCTTTACGAAGATGTCGCAGATAAATTTGCTGCGCTGCTCAACCAGCGTGACTCGCAAGGTAATTTCGTTAATCTTGTTCATTCGGCCCAACAAATGGTCGCGTTGCAGGAGAAGGCTTATAAAATGGTGAAAGAGAAGTGGCTGTCGAGAATGGCACCAAAGAAACTAGCTACCAAAAAGAAGTTGGATATTAATGGTAGTCAAACCCATGTGACTGATGAAACAATAGAAGGAGCTAAAACAATGAAGGACGCTATTGCGTTGCGACTGAAGTTACGAGGAGTTTCAGTATGAATTTAGGCGTTAACTCGGATTCGCCTACCGAGGACGTTAAAAAACCGAAGATTCGTCGTCTTCAAAAATCGGCCAACAGCACAGCGATAGTGCTATGACAAAGGTTCGCAACCTAAGTGTTATGCCGCCAAGATAGAAAATAGATAGACAAACTAAACTTTCAAACTAAAGGATAAATCTCATGGCTGCGTTAGGATTAAGTGTGGCAAACGATATTGCCAATGCTGCGTTAATATGGTATGTGAGAGGTAAGACATTATCTCAAACGACCCAGGATAAGCCTCTCATGCACTGGCTTCGCAAAGGTCAAAAAACTTTCGCGTCTGGCAACCTTCAAATTTCTGAACCGGTCCAGGGTGTCTACATGTCTGACACCGCTGGATTTCTGCAAGGCTTTAGTGAAGATGACTCAATCAACTTTGCCCAGGCTTCAAGCATTCTGCGTGTAGTTTACAACTGGAAAGAAGTTATTGCATCCCTTATCATCACCTGGACCGAACTTCTCAAGGACGGTATTTCCATCTACGACGATTCTCGTGGTGGACGTCAATCGGAACATTCCGAGGTAGCCATGACTCGCATTACTGGGTTGATGGAAAATCGAATGGACGACTTTGGCGAAAGCTGGGCACGTGCATTTAACAACATGTTGTGGCAAGACGGCACGCTAGATACCAAACAAGTGCCTGGAGTCTTGGCGTTGCTTACAGACACACCACTTACTGGGACTACAGGTGGCCTTTCTCACGCTACATACGCCTGGTGGCGACAACGTTTCAATGTGTCTCTTGTGGCTAGTGCACAAAACAGCACTATTATTCAGTTCTTTAACACAGAACTTCTCCAGCTTCGTCGATTTGGTGGTAAACCCAACAAAGCGCTCTGCGGTAGTGCGTTTCTTGACGCCTTGCGGCTTGAGTTGTTTGCCAAGGGTTACTTCACAATGGAGGGTTTTCAAGGTGAAAAAGCTACTGACCTTGGCATGGGAGGCGTTCATATTACTGGAATGGGTAAGTTTGAATACGACCCTACGTTGGATTCGTTGAATCTTTCCAAGCGTTGTTATATCATGGACGGTCGCAGAATTAGACTTCGTCCAATGGAAGGTGAGGATAATAAAGTCCTTTCACCTGAACGTCCGTATCAATACCTAGTGTTCTTGCACTCGATGAAGTGGACTGGGGCATTAGAAGCGACTCAGCTCAATGCCAATGGTGTCTACGGGATTGCATAAACGAGACCGCCAAGTTTAAAATGGAATTAAACATTATGAAAATTAAAAAGACCTTAGCAGTTTCGCTCATTAAAAAGACCTTAGTAGTTTCACTGTTGGTAGCTTTACCTTTGTTGGCACCAGCACAGCAACATCACGAGATTAACTTTCTCGCACCAATCACTTCTATCACAGTTACAAATCTTAAGCAGTACACTAACATCTTTAGTCCTAACTTGGCTGGAGTAACCACAAATGTTGTAGGGTTAACCTACACTAACCTGATTGGAAGTCAGGTTGTTGTGGCTGCGGGAGACTCTACAGCACTAACTGTGGATGTTCCTTTATGGAGTGACCGAAATGGACTAGTTCCATTTAGTTACGCTCCTGATGCAACCAACATCATCGGGTTTCTTCGGTCTGCGATGACTATTAACGTGCATATTCTAAGTGGAGGTTCTGGCGCGAACAGTGCGGTTAACCTTACGTTTGTACCTTTGCCAGATGGCATACATGAAAGTACGTTATCTGGCGATGCGTTCGTATTCGCGATTACGGCAAATACAACGTCGGAGGTGGATATATCCACAAACTGTCCGATTCACAACTGGGCAGGGTATAAAACATTGCGGTTGAAGAAGATTGTTAATACGGATACAGACGCATCTAGTCAGGTCACGATCGACTCTATTACTCTCAATGGATTTGTTCCTTGAGCTATAGGTGGTGCAGACTCATTGTAGTTGGGTTGGTTGGAAAGCGACACCTGCTTTGAGTGGTGTGACGGGGGAGAGAGAACCTCTTAATTTAACTTGTGAAACAAAACAACTGAAAGGAAAAGAAGTGAAAGAAGCTACAGTATTGGTGAAACTCTCTAAAGACAATCACGTGCAGAAAAAACATGTGACTCCAGTGGAGGTTGTGTTACTAGTTGCAGAGCATCATAGGAGTGTTGGAGATATGCCAGTGGAGGTGTTGGATACACCGGTGGAGGTGACAAGATTGGTGGAAAAGGAAGTTGACAATCCACACAAGCCAGGAACAAAAAGAGTTGATTTGGTGCGAGAAACAACGAAACGTACCATTGACGAAGAACTTAACCGCCTACGAAACATCTACGGTAGGGTGAAGGTAAAGACTCTATTGAGTGAAGTTCGTGACATCCCAACCGAAGATTTTAAAAAGGCAATGGAGATTGGAATGAATGTTACGTTGCCGAGTAGTGAGTTGTCGCAAACTAAGTTGATTTAATTCAAACTCATGGCTCGTGGTACACTTGTCTCAGCGATTCTGTCAATGATAAAGGCAGAAATTGGCGACTACTCTGGTACGAATACCGCCAGTGACAACGCGATTATAGTTCAGGCATCTAACTTCCAAAAGTGGTTAGCAACTGAATATGACTGGCCTTTTCTTGAAAGACGCTGGGACAAGACCGCACTAGTAAATACACAGTTTTTGGCATTTCCGACGGTAGATGATAACACTGACACAACTGCAATAAACATGGAAAGGATGCCGTTGGTGGAAGTGTTTTGGAACAACGTATATCAGCCAGTTGAGTATGGAATTGGACAGGATGAGTACAATACGTTGGATTTTGCTTTGCAGCAACAAAGCGACCCTATTCAGAGGTGGAGAGCTGCAACAAACCCGAATGAACCAACTAGTGCAAATTTCTTTGAAGTCTGGCCTGTGCCTGTAACTCAACAAGTGATACGATTTACTGGACAAAGAACACTTTTGCCGTTTGTAGCAACTACAGATACAGCAGACCTTGACGATATGTTGATTGTTATGGGAGTTGCCGCCGAGAAGCTAACTCGAAGTAATCAGAAAGACGCAACGTTGAAGTTAACCAAATTCCAACATCGGCTTCAATTTATTCGTCAAAACTATCCAACACGAGATAGAATTCGAGTGCTTGGCGGTGGTGACGAAAACCAATTTAAGCGAGAACGTCGTCTTGCAGGTATGATAATTACGGTCAAATAGAAAGGAAATCTACACTTATGTTAATTGCAATGGTGGCAGCAGATTTGAATAAATGGCTGAGTTTTGGTCCTTGTCAAGTTCGTAGTATTTGGGGTTTCAACAACCAAGCTACTGATTTATATATACAACTTCACGAAGCTTCGCGGGTGTCCGCTAGTATTGTAATCGCAAATGGTGCGGTGCCAAAAGGAAAGAGCCTACTTGCACAGCAATCTAACGGGTTCAAATATGAATTCCAACAACCTATTGACTTTTCTGAGTTGGTTCTTGCAATTTCTACGACCGAAGTGAATTTAACCGCTGTAGGTGCCGCTGGTGGGTTAGATATGACAGTGAACATAGACGGACCGTTTCTTGTGTCTAATTATTCTACACTTACTGTAGCGGGCACTTCAGCAGCCACAACAGTTGCACAACAGATATGGGCTGAGTCAGCAGGACCAAAGACATTAATGAGACTCGACGTAGCCACAACTTCTGGCGTAGCCAAGTATGCTGTAGGATACGCAGTGGATACTCCAGATTCTACACATAAACAGTTGTTTATTTTACCACTTCCAGCAGATGGGTCACTTGTGAAATATTCATGTGGAGATGGATTTTCTCCACTAGAAAAAATAGCTTCGGATCAAAGTTTGAAACAGGGGTTGACTATTTGGCAGGCCACTACTACAGCACCTGGAAATCAAGATGCTGTGAGTGAGTTGATTTGTAGAGGAATGTATATATGAAAAGTTTAGTGAAAACAACTTTAGCCTTGGCGGCAGGACTAGCCGCCGTGCTTGAAATTCAAGCACAACCAATTCCTCCACTTGTTGACGCTGGAACAGCAGGACAATACGCAATTTATATTGCTACACATAGACTTGGCCCAGGAAACGGAAGCAATGTTGTGTTTCTTGTAATAACAGATAATAATTTTTACACTTATTTGTCAACAAACGTCGCCTTTAACACATATATTACAACAAATAATTTTACAACATTTACCTCTACTACAGTCAATAGCACTACGTTGAATGTAAATGGCAAAGCAAGTGTTAGTTATTTTGTGTTGACGAATCAGGTTGCATATATACCTAAGGTGTGGAGTGGTCCAAGCAACGTTCTGGATTTGTCGCTGTCAACCGGAGCTAATCAGTGGACGTATTCAACCGTCACACCTGTCCGTCTTACCGGACTCACATTCGATGCTGGTTATGTTGAGGATGGCATGCTTGGTATTACCAACTCAGCTACGACCAACATCACAATCACTGCGGCGGCAGGGTTCAAACTTCCAGTAACCGATACACAGGGTGGGAGTTACACTTTGACTAACGGAGACTACGCAGAGATTCTTGTAGATTATCACGCTGGTCCGTCGAATCTTGTAATAAGATCATGGCATTGAAACTTCCACGACGTAAATTTCTTGGTGGCTTCGCACTTAGTGTAGGAGGGTTGTTTGTTCCTCGCATTGTGCGAGCACAGCTTGGAACTAGTCCACCGTTCATGTATGTGGATTCATCCGCGGTAGGTCTTGATCCATTTGTCACAGCATGGTATGCCTCCGTACAAGCGACTGCCGCAGGTCAAGGAAACACGGCGGTGATTTTAGACACTGAACTAGCAGCCCATAACGCCCTTTATTTAGGTCTTCAAACCGACAGCCTTCTAAGCAAGATCAAGGCGTTGATGACTTATCCGGGCACAGGTGCTGGCGACACGGCACTATATGGTGCGTTGGTTCCGTTAATTAGCAACGTTGGAAATAATCCATGGACAAATGTCGGCCTGAACTTTCAACCAGCAAATCTTACGGTAAACGGTTTGGTGGGAAACGCGTCGAACTACCTGAATACCGGAATTAATCCATCTACCGCGTTTGGAAACCAGACCCATGGAGGTTGGAGCATTTACAGCTACTCTGTCGCGGCGAATGGATTCAACTTTGGAACCTACAACGCATCAGTCGCGTTCATGGGCGCGGCCAAGTACAGCGACAACAACGCCTACGGCTACAACGGTGGAATAGGAAATGTCATCACAGTGGCATCGCCGGGTGCGGGATTCTACACTGACCTACGAGTATCATCAACCGACCATAGACTTTACTTTGCCAATGGTTCAAATGCACATGCGCAAATTGGATCAACTGACACAACTTCATTTTCGGGTACATTGCCTAATGGCAATATGTTCCTGTTCGCTGAAGACTTTATCGGCACCGGGGTTCAATTCTCGTGTTCGGATCGACAGTCATTTGTCTGCATCCATGAAGGATTTACCGCTACAGACTCGGCTAATCTTTTCACGCGCGTGCAGACTTTCCTGCAAGCCAAAGGTGGTGGATTTGTATGAACAATTCTTACATGGAAACAGTCATCGAAGCCCGTCGGACAGTGCGTGAATCTCCGACGCCACGCCAAGAAGAAGCATTAGTGGCTTTGTGGGAAACTGGAAGTCTTAAAGGAGTAGCGATAAAACTTGGGATATCAGTAAAGACAGCGGAGGCACATCTTGGTTGTGAGCACCCCACTGGTGGTCTTAGACACCGTTTAGGCCATCCAGAGTGGACCTTGATTGAGTTGTGCAAGTGGGGAATTCGCGCTGGAATCCTGACCTGTTGGTTGCTACTTGTAACTACCTTCGCGGCTGCCGCACAAGGCAAGCAAGGAACCATCATAGTGCTGGCCAATCCGCCCGATGGCGGGACGGTTTCCGGTTCTGGACGCTACAAGTTCAAAAGCACAGACGTGATTGGAGCGATTGCCAACACGGGATGGCAATTTGTATTTTGGGAAAATGGCGACACCAACCCGGTTCGCTCTGTGACCGTAGGTGGTGGCACTCTGACATTTACTGCCACGTTTGCAAAGTTGAGTGCCGGTACTAATCTTGTCAATGTTTGGTGGACGCCGACGTTCGGTGCTATACTTGGTGTCAAAACTTCAGCTACAGGATATATGTTGCGTTGGGGCGAAACCTCTGGTGGTCCATACACCAACTACTCGGTAGCGTTAAACACCAACCTTACCATTACTGAACTGGCTAACGTTCCGCACTACTTCGTGGTCCAGTCTGGATGGATGAATGGTTATAGCGCCATCTCTTGTGAAGTGGCAATAACGAAGTGGCCATCAACAAATAGTTGTGGAAGTGTGCCAATACTTCCATAACAAAAAATAAAAATTAAAGCCAATGAATCATGGAACAGCTTATAAAAGAATTTGGACCACAAGCACCAGTTTCAGTTCTCTTAGTTATTATAGTTTGGTTATTTCTACGCGAAATACGGTCAATGCACAAAGAAAACAACGTAGCACGAAAGCTTGATCGTGAAGTTCTTGAAAACTCTACCACTGCAAATCGACTTGTTCTAGAAAAATTATCCGATGCAATGCTTTCAGTGGCACAATCTAATTTTCAACTTGCAGCTAAAATTGAGATACTTGGTCATATTTGTCCGTTGACTGAGCCTAAACGAAAAATAGAATAAACAAGTTATGCAAAAACTAAAAGATGCAATTGCTGATAGACTTGTGGCACTAATTAATAATCCACACACAAGTGGTTCTGCATTAGTCTACGGTGCTCTCAAGCTCGCAGGATTGATTTGGCCAGTGAAAAAGCCTCTTCTCGACGAAATTGCTTCGGCAGCAATTATCTGGTTGGGTGTCTCAGCGAGAGATGCTTCCAAAAGTGCCACCAAAGAAGACATCGAAGTTACAAAACAACAAGTTGCAGTTGCCATCGACAAGGGAGATACTTCTTTGTTGAAGAAATCGGATGTCCCGCCTCCTGCAAATGTTACAGCAATGCCAAAAGGACCAATAAATCAGTAAACCAACAAAAAAAAAAATATGAAAAAGTTAAAATTATCTGTAGTTACTTGTCTCTTAACTCTGACCTTAAGTGCCAATTCTCAACAAGGTTCGACTAATGCAAGCGCCAAAGCGACCTTTCAAAGCTCATCTGTGAACGTTCTAAAACCATTTACAAGTAGCACATTAAGTTCTGGTCCTATTACAACACCATGGCAGCCGGTTCTACAACAAACGATAAAGACTGCCAACAACTGGAACTTAGTAGTTACTACAGCATTTGAAGTCGGTCTTTATACCGACACTACCGTCAAATCCAAAAACATGGTGTCTGATACTAGCACTGCTACGGCAGCGGTTGAAATTAGAGTTTTAGTAGACGGAAAGGAATCAGCTCCAGGCCCAGTTGTGTTCAGTCAAAGGACTCAACAACTCACAGCCATACTCGAAGGTGCAATCGCTAGGTGCTTGAGTGTTATCACAAACAATACTGGCGGCTTGCAAATTTTGCTCGACACTAACTGTGTTCAGCCGGAAGTGATAGGACTTATGCAGAACACTATGGCAGCTAATTCATTTATTTTCGGCTCGTTGCTATTGCAGTCAGGTCAACATTCAATCGTGGTTGAGGCGAGACAAACTGCTATGGGCGACAATCAGTTAGGCTCTTTTAAGTCCACAGCTCTACTTGGAAAGGGCACAATCTCGGTAGAGGCTGTTCGGTTTATAAAAGACCCATCACAACCTTACGAGCTGAACTAAACCAACCATGAAAAACATCAAAAAGTTAGCGTTACTTACTTCGCTTGTGGTTGTAGTTTGCTGTGCATGTGCCGTATTCTCAACCAACATCTTCCGAACACAACAAACTAGCGAAAATCTAGCCTACACTGCATACATCGGCTACACCAACTACCTCACCACTCATACTATCAATCCTCAGTTACAGGCACAAATCAAAGATATTCGGTTGAAGTTTGCCGCCACGGATAAAACTATCGACACACTACGCCTTTCTTACGAAACCAACAGCGCATTGAAACCACAAATTGAAGCTACAATCTTAACTTTACAAGACCAAGCTTCAAACATAGTTTGGTTAATTCACTACTATCAACAATAAATTTATGACCCCAGAACAAACCAAAGATCTTCTTACAAACATTGTTAGCGACGCCAACGAGGTTGGCGGCATCGCAAGCATGTTTGCACCTCAATATGCTGCCTTTATCGCTATTGGCATGGCCATGGACAAACAAATCCCAGGGCTTGTTTCCAGTGTTCAAGCGTGGATTGAAGGAGAAGACCCTACAGAAGAAGAATTAATCGACCATGCCGCCAAGCTTACAGTTTTGTCTAACCCAAATGCGCCGTAGGCCTACGAGCGGTTGAATTCAATGGTTGAACTCGACATTCTATGAGCGAGAAGTATATATCCCTTAATTCGTTTAAGTATGGGCTTGACGGACGTAGAGATATACTAACCACTGTTCCAGGAGCTTTGTCTCAGTTAGTCAACGCACACATCAATGCTGGAGGTGAGGTTGAACAAAGAATGTCTTTCGCAAAGGACGCAACTGCTTTTCCTACAAACACGTTTGGATTAGTTGACACTGACTCTGGATTAATGACGTTTGGTAGTGCTGCTTCACCAAATGCAAGTCTTCCAACAGGAGTAACATATCAACAACTACCTGCACCTTTTCCAACGCTTGTTATGCAGTCAGTTGTATTTGCTTGTAATTACCTAGGCAAAGCATTTGTGATTGCATCGTTTACCAATACTGTAACTAACTTCATTTATTATAATGGAGTATTAGTAGCTGCAACTAGAAATGGAATTGTTCTATCAATTCTGACCGGACAGCCCGAAAGTTTAGCGCAACTCGCAATTGACCTTGCAGGCCAGGTCAACTCACTAACAGGCTGGAGTGCAACAGCAAATGTAGATAAAGATGGCAACGCAGTTAATGGATTTGTAATAGTTAAAACTCCAAGTGGCGTACACATTACACCTACTATAAACGTTAATTCAACTTCTGGTGCAATGGGAGCAATCCTTTTGGACCAAAATAATCCTGGGACTCCTGGAAAAGCTGCGTTAGCGGCATTCTTAATTAACGCTTCTACAAATGGAACAATTGTAGTTACAGCACCTTTGCATAGTGATGGAAGTGGAACTGCTAACCTTACAGGAACTATAAATTGGACAACAGATGCGACAACAACCGCAGGTTTGATAGTAACTGCAATTAATCGCAACACAATGTTTTATGGTTACACCGCAGTAAACAATGCAGGAAACGTTACTGTGTATGCGCCAGTTGAATTTGGAAACTTCACGTTTAACTTAACTACAACGACAACTGGAGATATTACAGTTTCAGTAGGGACTATTACAGGTAGTTTCACTGCAAAGATAACCCCAGAAAATCTTGAGGTAATCAAAACAATTCCTTTAGGACAACACGGTGCAAAAACCATTTCTGGGTTTTTAACTGCAAGTTACTCTGGTCAGACAGGTACTGTTTCATTTCTCTGGGAGGAGACAGATCAAAATGGAAATCCTTTAACAGTAGGAGTAACTAGTGGAATTGTAATGAGTAACACAGCAACCGCTAGTGTTGGATTTTCTAAGACTTTGCAGGAAAATACTTCAACGCAAGGTTATTTCAAGGTTACAATACACGATGCAGGAACTAATACAACAGTTAAAATTACTTTTTACGTTTTACTTGAACTAGATAATTTGCTTTGATTTTGATGTATGCCAACAGTAGTAACTAACTTTGCCTTTGGTAGTGGCCAGACAGCTATTCCTGGTTATGGAGACAGATGGTTGTTTGGGTTTAGTGGAACTTGGTCTGTGGTTGGTCCTATTGTTCCTGAAAGGTGGCAAATTTTACTTGCAACTTCCGAAGGAAACATCACGCTTGGAATAGGGAATTTTTCGATAAACGCTGACTTAACACTAGCAATACCATCTGCTACTGTAGCGTTGGTGTATAGAGAAAGGGCTTATGTTGGAGTAGTAAGCCAAGTTAACTACTCCGATAATGATAACATTACTGGATGGGAAGAACAAGACCCAGGAGCAGGGTTTATACGGTATTTGAGTCAATATGGCGCGCAAGATGCAGTTGTTGGATTGGCACTTATTCAAGGTAGAGTTGCTTTTCTTGGAAGAAGGTCTATACAAATTTGGAATGTTGATGCAGACCCAGCTAACTTTTCCTTGGCACAGGTGTTAGATAATACAGGAACATTCGCGAAATTATCTGTGCAGCAACAAGGAGATTTTGACGTAATCTATCTTGATGATACTGGAGTAAGGTCGTTGAGAACAAAAGAAGTTACGTTGGGTGCTTATATTGACGATATTGGAAGTCCAATAGATGAATTTATAAGAACTGCGTTAGATAGTCTTTCTGAAATACAGAAGGCTACTTCGTGTGGAATAGTTGAACCTGCCACTAAAAACTATTGGTTGTTTGTCAAAGATACGTTGTATGTGCTTTCCCGCCATCCATCAAGCAAGATAAGTGCATGGTCGACTTACGAACCTAGAGGTGATGATAACCAACTTTTCGTGCCTTTGAAGTTTGTGGTGTTGACTGGAAGAGTGTATCTTCGTGGAACAAGTTCGTTTGATTCTAGAGACTATTTGTATACTTATGGAGGCGTAGATAATACAACTTATGACCAGTATTCACAAGTTACTCTAAAAACACCTTACCTTGATGACAAAAGACCTGGAACAATGAAGCAGTTTGCAGGTTTAAGTGTTGCTAAGGAGGGAAAATGGACTGTGTCTATTGCTACAGACCCACAAAGCAATAACTATGTTGATTTTTTGACTGCCCATGGTAGTGCTACGAGCCCTAATGTGTTGGCTGATTCAACTTATGATATTGGCAATGTCGAGGCTCCATTGAAAGGCACTCATTTTTCGGTGAAAGCAATTAGTGCAAGTATTTCAACCTCAGCTCCTGTCGTTTTGGGTGCGTTGCTTCTTTATTATAATCCCGCCGAGCTTACAGGTTAAACAAAATAAACATATGAGAGAACAAGAACAGGTGCAGATAGAAACAAGAAAAGTAGTACTCCTCTGGCATACCTTTTGCAGAGACCAAGCCGAGTCCTTCATCAAACTTGCAAAACTCAATAACTACACAACTTTTGATACGCCACTACATCCAGAGGGACCATTTGAGTTTTGCGTTTATGGTGGACAGCCAAACGAAAAAATTAAAGGTCTTAAACTTCTGGGAGAAGAAATAGGACTAAAATTCAAAGAACTTCACTCAGAAAAATAATTATGATTAATGGTTTTGTCTATCTTGACCGAATTAAATCTCGAGACGAGTTTAACGAACTTGTTGAACTTGCCAAAGTTGACAAACACGGAGTCTACTGTCCAACCCATGTGGTAAAACGAAACAACGAAAAAATTGGTTGGTTTTCCATTGGCAGTCCAGGTGTTCCAGTTGTGTTTGCTTGGCTTTCAACCGAAAAGGTTGGTCCAAGAGAATCATTCAGTTTGATTAACTTGATTGAAAATCATGTTGAATTAAATGGAGCCACAGCGGTTGCTTTTCCAATACCTAGGGAAAGTCCATTCCATCCACTTATGGAGAATATGGGGTATGCTTTTTCAGGTAATTATGACTATTTTGTAAAGAAATTGTAACTTTAAGAAAATGAACTACACTATATGAGTTACGCGTTATTTGATTTAGCAAGCGGTGGAAGTCCCGACTACGCCGGCGAAGCACAAAAAGCCGAGGACAAACGTCAAGCAGCAATCCGCCAAGGCACTAGACAAGTAAACCAAGCATTTGGCGGCTTTAACCAAGATTTTTACAACAAACGTCGTCAAGCCTACATTGACTATGCAATGCCACAGCTTTCAGATCAATTCACCCAAACCCGTAATCAAGTCGGTTTTGGTCTCGCCAACAAAGGTCTAACTCAAAGCTCTACTGCCGGAAAGCAATGGAGTGACGTCTTTCGCCAAGCTCAAACATCCAAGCAAGGCATTGCAGACGCAGCGACTGCACAGAGTCAAGACCTTGCAAAGCAAGTTGAATTACAGAGGCAGAACCTACTCGGTCAACTTTACACAACCGCTGACCCTGCAAGTGCTTCACAACAGGCCATTTCAACTGCGGCGGGTTTTCAAGCACCAAGTACGTTTGCTCCGTTAGTAAATCAATTTAGTGGATTGTTAAATCAATATTACATTTCACAGCTTTTGAATCAAAAACAACCTATTGGTTCATTAGGAACTGGAACTGGTGGCTATGGAAATAGTTTTGCTCCTTTACCTAGTGTTCAGCAAGATAGCTATTTACCGGGTTAGGGCGTAGGCAAGAGTGGCTTAATTTTCAACTGAAAGGATATTTATTGTGAGTTACGCAGGCGCAGCAACCAACATCATCGGAGGTGAACTCCAAGGCTGGGCAAGTGTTCTCGAAAAGCGCGCTATGTTCGATGAATTTCGCAAAGAACAAGCTCGTCAACAAGGCTATCGTGACCAAGGTGCAGGCTTATTCCAAGGTTTTCTTCAACAAGCTAGTCCCGCCAACGCGCAAAAACTCCTCACTTCCGGCAAAGCGCAACGAGAACAGTCATATCAAGACCTTGCAAACGTGCCATTAGCTCCACAAACCCCAACCATGCAAAGCACTTCTGCTCCTCGTGATGCGGCATGGGCAGATATGCGTGGGCAAGCAAGAGCAGGACTTGGAGCATATGGAGACTGGGCATTTAAGGAAACAATCAACAACATACAAAACCAAGAAGCTTTAAAACAGTTAAGCAGTTTTGCTAGTGGTACCGCGGGTGTATTTCCATACAAAATGTATGGTGCGCAACATTCTCAAGACGACCTAGCCATGATTGGAGCAGCGATTTCAAGCATTGGTGGTGGAGCAGCAAATTTTAGCCAATACAATCAGTCTCCACAACAAACTGGACCCGGTGGAGTGCAAAATTTCGGTTCACTTCCATTAAACTCACAACTTTCCTATAATCAAGGATATAATTATTACAACAATCCATATTCTCCAGGTTATGTCCCACCTGGAACATTTGAATAAGAAAGGAGTTAAAAAATGCCTTTGAACTACCTCAGTGGAGGTCAAGAAAATGTCTACGCCTTAAACCGTCTTGGCGGAACCTTTTCTGACATGGTGATTGGTTTACAACAAAATCGAATTCGTCAGCAACAATTTATGGCACAACAAGCCATGGAGCAAGCACGTTTGCAGTTAGAACGTGAACAAATGAATAACAACGAGTTAACTGCAAGGGCTACTCGACAAAAAATTGGTGCAGAGGTTGACGAACTCAAGCAACGCACTGGGCTTTATGGTGCACAAGCACAAAATGAAAGAGACATCGGCACTGCTGGTCAGTCTTTAGGAATGTCTATTGAAAATATCAATAGTGGCCGCTTTCCTGAAAACAAAGCGATGATGATATCTGAACGTGCAAATGCTGCCCGCCAAGGAGCTATCCTTGCCGCGACACATCCAGCAAACATTGGTGTGCAAATCCCTCAGTTAATGTCTTTAAATGACCCAATCATTCGCAACCTTATCGCAACTCAATCTTCTGCAACGCAAAGTGTAGCTCCAGGTTCAACTCTTTATGATGTTGGTGGTCGCCAACCTTTATTCACATCACCACAAAAAGTATCTTTACAAGACCCAGACCTTCTCCATGCACGTATTGCAAATGAATATGCTAGAGGCGCAGGGGCACTTAGAGGAAAATACGGTGAACCAACTCCTGCCTACAATCAATTCCTCGATAGGGCACTTCAAGCCGCCGGAGGTGGAGAAGGCCAAGGAGCTAAACTAATCCGTGTCAAACACAAAGATGGAAGAATTGGAACCATTCCTGCTGAACAACGTGATAAAGCCATACAAGAAGGTTACACTGTTCTTGGAGAAGAGTAGTCGAGTGTCTATAGTACGTCAAGTTCAACGATTGAATTCAACATTTTATGCCTATAGATTTTCTTCCAGATACTAAGTCGGAGGTTAGTTTCACACCTGATGGCGGAAGTGGTGGAATTGATTTTACACCTGACACACCTGTTACATCGGTAGAGCCTTCGTTACTTGAGCAAGTTAAGCAAGGCTTTAAGAAAGGTGCAGAATTAGTTAGGCCGTTAGCTTCGATTCCGGGACAGGTTGCAAGTAAGGCAACAGAACTTGCAGGAAAAGGTGTGCTTGGAGTGATGAACTTACCAATTACGTTGGGAATTGACAAAACACACACTCCTTTAACAAGTGAGAATTTTCTTCCCAACACAGATATAATGACAGATGTGATAAAGAATGCCTTGTTTCAACCAGATAAAGGAAGTATTAATCCGTTTTCACTAAAGGTACAGACTTCAATTACACCAGAATGGCAACAAAAACTTGCACACTTCCTCGCAAGAGGTGTAAAAGAAAATATAACTCCTGAAAACGTAGGTGTGGCCATGGCAACCGGCGGAGCTGCAAGTGCCGCAGGTGCACGTGCAATCCCTGCACTTAAAGCTATGGGAATTGGTTTTGGAGGAGAAGCCTTAAGAAGTGGAGTAGAAAGGGCACAACAAGGAGATACAGAAGGTTCAATCTTGAATAGTGCACTGGCCGCTTTAATGCTTGGCGGTTCAGCTGCTGGAGTCGATTCAACGTATCGAAATACAAGTGGTTTAGCTCTAGGTGATATTCAAGACCTAGGATATAGTAAAGTTCCAGAAGAAAGACAGCTTATACAAGGACAGGTGCCAAAACAGTTGTCTAGTTACACACCTTCTACTCTAAACTTGCGTCAATTTTCACCTTCCACGATAAACGACCTTGTCGCGGAGCAGGTCCGCCAGCTTTCAGTTCGATCAATGTCGGGTGAAGTTCCATATGTCGGCCAGCGTCCTATTGATATAGGACAAAATCTAGTCTTACCGGGAGAGGCACAACCCACTTCTTTGGTAACTCCCGAATTAACCACTGCACCAAAGAAAGTGCCTCTCTCGGGTCAAATTAGTTTTGAGGGACAAGAAGGCATCCCAAGTGCAATGCAGGCAAAGGAAATGGTGCAAGCACCTGCGACACAAATGGGAGAGAAACGAATTGAAACGAGAAATGCAGGTGTATCTTTGCCTGGAGATTTTGAGCGATACCAAGAACTTACCGAAGATGCTTTACGTGTGATTCATGCAGGCACGTTTCCTTCCAAAGAAGCGTTGGCGGAGATTGAACAGATTAAAGATCAATATGGTGGAATGCCGCCAAGGGCACCTGGGCAAGTTGAAGCGCGAAAGTTGAGACCCGCAGTAAAAATAGGTGAAAAAGTCTACATTGGAGAACAAGGTGCTACACATGCAGACATTCTAAAGGCAAATGGATTTGACCCAAAACAATACACTCACTTCAATGAAGCTAGAGGGTTTGTTTCGGTTGACAAACCCGGAGAGTTTCTTAACAGGCAACAAGCACAGCAGCTTAGTGGAATTCCTGGAACCGCCAAGGCCGGCGGGTTGGATTCACAGGATTTGCTTGGCGCAACTAGTGAGACCAAGGTAAAACCCATAGAAGCAGAACAAGTAACTCCTAAACAACTAGCATCTGAAAAGAACGTTCGAAACATTGAAATTGAAATAAACAACCTCGAAAGTGATTTAATCAACGCAGGCTACGATATCGAATATCCTTCCAGTGGAGACACATACATCACAAAAGCAGGTGAAGCTGTAGATATGGACACACTGCATCCAAGTGTCGAGAACGCAGTTCAACGCTTGGCGGAGTTAAAAGGAGAACGTAAGTTTGCGGTGTCAGAAATGAAGGCAAGCCAGTCTCAAAATCAAAAACCCTTTGATATTCACGAATACAAACTCCACGTAGGCGTTCCACTCAACCTTGCAGACTTCGCCAAAAAAGCCGAAGACTTCTTCAAAACTTTTCGTGCAACCTCCAACAACGAGCTTAGTGCTCAGCTTCTAGATGGCGCAGAAACTCGTGCAAAGAACGATGCGAGAGCAATGCGAAACGAATTTGAAAGAGCTAATCCAACAATTCCAAAGGATGCTATTGACTCATACGAAAATGCACAGTTCAAACGCTTGAAAGGAGAGTATAAGAAAAAATGGGTAACACAACTTTCTATTTTCCGTGCTCCAGATTCACGTCCTTTCTTAACCGATGCAAGAGTCGCACCTGGAGATTACAAAACTATTCAAATAATGGAAGATGTGCATGTTGCTATACACCCAGACTATTTACCTTTAATGGAAAGTCTATCCAAACCAAGCCAAATTCAAGACTCTCGTCTTGGAAATTTTCTGTTGGAAGTTGAAAGTGGACTAAAACACTCGATTCTAGCAGTTGACACCTTCCATATGGCTAGAGTCATGTTTCGTCTAGGGACTATTATGGGAACTAATTCTTCTTGGAAAAGAGGACTTTCTCTATTGGAGTACAACGACAAAACTTTAGCCGATATGGTAAAAACAGGAGAAATCACTCAAAGCGTTGCGGATTGGTCAAAGCAGAATAGACCACTAGCACAACTTCTGCAACACAATGGTTTAAACGTTGGTCGCATTTCCGAAAACATGTATGGAAATTGGATTGACAAAATTCCTGGACTTGGAACTAAAGTCGTTGGTCCGTATAGAAAATGGGTGTTTGAAAAACTTTCTCGTGGAGCCATGCTTGAAGCTTCATTCTATCAGTTTGAAAAAGTAAAAGCCTCTAATCCAACTTGGTCTGATACGCAAGTTGCGCGAAAAGTTGCAAGAGACATTAACGTAAATTTCGGTAACATCCAACGTCAAGGGTTCCTTAAAAATCCTTCCTTACGTGACATTGCACAAATCACTCTTCTTGCTCCTCAGTGGATTGAAGCTGGCCTTCGTCGTGACATTATGGGAACCGCTCAACTTGGCAAGGCTGCCACAGGGCAAGGACTTGGTACACTAGGCAAAAGTGTTGGTGTAGGCATTCTTGCTGGTGTTTTTGCAAACCAGTTAGTAAATTTAATAACTCGTGGCAAACCAACATGGGAAAACGAAGAAAAAGACCACAAGTTAGACGCCTTCATTCCTGACGTCTCTAATCTTCTTGGTGGCAAAAAGGGAGAAGGTTTCTGGATTAGTCCCTTACCCGAAAATATGGCCCAGTATAGCGAATATCGCCGCCAAGGTAAAACTCCACTTGAGACTACATCACGAATGGCTTTGAACAAGCTTTCTCCCATTGCACGTGCCGGTGAAATTGGTTTCACAGGCCAAGACTATAGCGGAAGAAAACTTTCTGATACAGAACGTGTCAAAGAAGCTACTAGTGCACTTGCTCCTTTTCCGATTCCTGTGAGTAGGCTTTTTAGCCAAACACCTGGTGCAGCCCAACGTCAACTTTTCTCCGCAGGAGGTATTAAACTTGAGCCAGTAGGTCGTAAAGAACGACTCGACTTCATGACTCTTAATGAACGCCTCGACAAATACAAAAAGGATAAAGTGGCCAAGCCGCCAACCTATGAAGGAAAGGAACGTGGTGCAGGAACCGCGTCGGTGGAAAATGTTCGTCGAGGAAAAGAAATCGCAGACGAACTGCCAAAAGTAGACCGAAACTGGTTAGATTCAAGAAACCTACTTTTGTCAGGCTATCCTAACACTATAAAGTACCAAGGTGTTAATCTACCCTTGAGTGAGACCGAAAGTGAAAAATTCGCGTCTATTGTTAAAGACGAGTATTCCAAAGCGCTTGAAGTTATCAAGAAACGCTACGACAAAATTCCTTCCGAACGTGGCCAGACTGCTTTCTTTAGCGACGTGATGGACGACGCACGTGGAAAAGCACGCGAACGTATGGAGAAAGAAGTTAGAAAGTCGAGTTCAACTATTGAACTCGACCGTAAAAGATATAAAACGCCTGGACTAGGAAAATAACCTATCTAGTTCTTGCTCGTATGTTTTCCAGTCGACTTGAAGTTCAGATGCCAACAGTCTTTCTATTCCAGTTGCAAAGCAATGTTCGCGCTTGTAGGGTGCTTGTGTATCGTCACCTGGTTCGTCGACGTTATCTGGGTGACGGTGTTCCTCGAATTGAGTGTCGAATCTATCTACCATTTGTTGTGTGATGCCACGATGCTCGCAGAGGATGACTTCAATTAATTCGTGAAGTGCTACAAGAAGCATGTGTCTACGGTCTTGCATATGACTCACCTTGATTACAAGCGTGGCGGAGACTGGATCGTAGTACCAGTCGCCTATGGTGGGGTAACGTTGTTTGGAGTGTTCGATTGAACTAATTTCAATTTTCATAACATATGAAGGATACTAGTGATGTTGTTTGTTGTATTGTTGACTTTGGAATGATAGGTGTGCCGATGGCGGAACGCTTATCAAGACAACCAGGTGGATTCAAGAAGGTTTTTTTGTTTCAGGACTGGGAGGAGGATTATTCAACTTTGAACCGTGCTATAATGGGGGATGGATATGTACAGTTTGAACGTACTTCTGAAATTTGGTCGATAAAGAACGAAGTCGACTTATTCGTCTTTCCAGATGTCCAGAGGAGTAGTTTACAACTAGAACTTGAAGCGCAAGGAAAGACCGTTTGGGGTTCTCGTGGTGGAGATTGCTTTGAACTCGACAGAGAACTCTTTCTTGCCACCTTAAAGCAAGTTGGGTTAGAAGTTCCGCCACACAAAGTGATAGTTGGATTAAACGCATTAAGAGCATATGTTCAAGACAAAAAAGATTTGTATATTAAAGTTTCGTTGTATCGTGGTTCGTTTGAGACTTGTCATTTTCGTTCGTGGAAACTAGATGAATGTTTAATTGACTTATTTGCTATTCGATTTGGTCCTGCGAAGGAGTTAGTTCGATTTCTTGTGTTTCCAAACATAGAGACTCCGCTAGAGCTAGGTTGTGACACGTATTGTATTGATGGACAATGGCCCTCTACAATGTTGTACGGAGTCGAATACAAAGACCGAAGCTATCTTGGGTCTGTGTCGAAACAGAAGGAAATGCCAAAGCAGTTGGTTGGAGTGATGGAAAAGTTTGGGCCAGTTTTGTTGCCACATAGATACAGAAATCAGTTTAGCTTTGAAGTTAGAGTTAAAGGAGATAAGTCGTACTTTATAGATGCAACTTGTCGAATGGGTTTGCCTAGCACTGCAAGCCAGCTAGAGTTATGGAAAAATTGGCCTGACATTGTATGGAAAGGAGCCAACGGACAGTTGGTTGAGCCTATACCTATTGCTAAATATAGTGCAGAAGCAATTCTTACCGCCAAGCGTGACCCGAATGAATGGGCAATTTTTGATATTCCACAAAATTTAAAGCAATGGTGTAAATTCGCATCATGTTTTGAGTATGAAGGGAGTGTTTGTTTTCCTAGTGAAGACTCTAATAGTGGGGACGATGTTGGTTGGCTTGTTGCCGTGGCAGATTCTCCTGGAGAAGTCATAAAGAAAATAAATAGACAAGCTGATGATTTACCGGATGGGCTAGAAGCTAACACTGAGCATTTGGCTTATGTGTTAAAAGAGATTCACTTGGCAGAGAAGCAGGGTGCGAAGTTTGGTCAATTGCCGGTTCCGGGTCCAGAGTTTGTAATGAAGTGAAAAAGTGTCACGCTTTCTTATCGGCCGGCAGCAAGCCTTCTGACCAAGCACTCCCATCGAACCATCCAGTCCAAACTTTGACTCCAGTCTTCGGATCATAAAGCAGCACATCCAAAGGCCCATCCGGTAAATCCGTTGCGCAGCACTCTACAGTTGTTGTCACTGAGTCTTTCATTGAGTGCCGCCTTTACACGTTTCCTCCTTGAGCGATTCGGTGGCGGCTTGCAGCTCTTCTAAATAAGTTGGACCGACATAAGGTCCGTAATGGATGTGTGCTAACTCCCACACTGCTTTATACTCGGAGCTTCCGTGGACGTAATGAAGTCGGTCGCACAACTCTCTGGCGGTAACTTCAACTCGCGCCAAATACTTCTCGCGTTCTTCGCATTCTATGACCGCTTCATAGGCGGCCAGCTTGACCTGCAATGCGTCCCGGTCCTCGCACGCCACGGCCAGTTCCTTTCGGTCGGCTTCACGCTCGGTGCGTAACTGCTGTAGTTCCAGTCTTTGTTCATCTTGTCTACGAAGCGATTGCTTGAGGGCATCAGCGTTGCGAAGGTAGCCTTCCTTCCATTTGTCGCGGTTATTCCGCATTTGGGCGTAGGCTGCCTCCAAGTTAGCAATGTGCTTGGCGTGGTTGGCGTTCCAATATGTGAATGAATTCATATACAATATGTCAGTTCTTCTGCTGCACGTGTAATTGCCGTGTATCTCCAACGTTTCATATCCCAAATCGAAGGATGCATCCATTCGTCCCATACGAGAACTTTGTTCCACTCGCTACCTTGAGATTTGTGGCAAGTGATGGCATAACCGAAGTTGCACCAAATAGTGTTTTTAGGTATTTTTGGTTGCTTGTCAAGTGAAGGACTAACAAAAGGGTCCATCCAGATAGGGAGATTGTAGAGTTTCCGGTCAACTTCGTCATGACAGTTGACAATCCAAGAGTTGAAAGTAGTTGTAACGATTTTATCGACAAATAGAATCATGCCATTATATACACCGTAGTTTAGATTGTTACGTAAGCAGATTAACTTCTCACCGATGGTAATTTCGGTTGGTGGAAGTTTTTTGTAAATACGTATTTTGTCGTTGAAGAGTTTACGGGTCGCGTTCTTAGCACAGATTACTTGGTCGTTAGATAAAAATTCTGGAGAGGTTATTTCTTTTTGCTTCACCCACAGACCATCTACTTTAGTTAAAGCAACGGTCTGTCCTTGGCGGACGTTATTGGCAAGAGTGATAATGGGAGACATTTCAGCTTGCCTATGTATCTTGGAGAGAACCAAGTCTAGTGTCGACATTAAATTCGGGTTATCTCCAATTGGTTCGAGTTGGCCAGGGTCACCTACAAAAAGGTATCGACAGCCAAAAGAAAGAAGATCACGATAAAGGTCGGAACTTATCATGGAGGCTTCGTCTATGATGATAAGGTCAGGGTCAGCTTCAAGAATGGATTTGCGAAAGAATTTGATTGTATTGTCGGGCTGAGGTTCGACGTTATATATTAAGGAGTGCATGGTTTGAGCAATCACTTGCTTTTTGCCAAGAACATTAACTGCTTTGCCAGTGAAGGCACATACCACAATCGAATAAGTAGAGCGAAGTTCTTTCAACAGAAATTTGATTACGGTAGTTTTGCCGGTTCCTGCATATCCGCCAAGCTTGTATTCGACTTGACCAAGCGGATCTTCTAGCCACTTTTTGATACTGTCAACTGCAAACTGTTGTTCTTCTGTTAACTCTATTTCTAGGTTTGTGTTCATGTGTTTTGTTTATATAACCTTGTTGTTTATTTGTTGTTTTAGTTTACGAACTGCTCTCAACGCCGCGAGTAAATGGTGGTGTGCTTCTTCCACATGCAATTCTTTAAGTTCGACTGCTAAGATAATATCTAACATATAAGCTCTTGCACTGTTTATGTGGATGATTGCGTTATTCGTTGGAGGTATGTGGAATTTTAGTTGTTTGTGTTTCTCCATTATTTTCAAACTCCTTTGCAAGCCTTGGTAACGTAATTCCATATTTGGGTTTCACGATTCCTGGGAACTTCACCATTTTCTTCACAATCTGTTCACTTTCTTCTAAGTGTCTCATCACGCTGAACGTTTCATGTGGACCTAGTTCGTTTTGTATCATGCGTTGGATTGTAGAAAGCTCCATCCAACGCTGTTCTTTTTCAAGTATGTCAAGAATCCGTTGTTGTGCACCAAGAAGTTCATTTCGACCCGCAGCTTGTGAAAGCTTACACATGTTGACTTCGATTCCATCAAGGTAGTACAACGCTTCTTCAAGAAGGGTTGGAGTGAATTGTAGCATCGGTTTATCTTTGATAACGTCTAAAAGCATCATGAGTTTGAATGCCTGCACATGTTTTGTACGCAGGTATCCCTTCATCATTACATTGGCTTCACTTCGTCGGCTGGCGGAATTCTTTTTATACCAGAGGTCGTAGACGCGGAGGCCGGGGATGGACCAGGTGTATTTTCCAACGACACTTTTAGCTTCAATGAGCCGTTTCTTACATCGTTCAATGGCGCTTCTAGCGTCTTGAGTAATGACCGGTATTGGCTTATCGACAAGGTCCTCGACTTCGTAGACGTATACGATCCTCCGTCCAAATCCTCCAGAGATAACATCACCTTTAATGTTGCGTATAATCCACTCCGGTGTTTCGCAACACAAGATGTTAACAGCTGGGTTAATAATATATTCCAGTCCTCGAACAATTGTTGAGGCGTCATAAGCTTTAACGTCGTAAATATCTGTGAGAAAGGTTAGCATGTCGAAAGGACTTCTCCCGACAAAGTTTTTGAATTCATTTATAAAGAACGCGAACGGCCTGACTTCGATGAGGTCGCCTTCCGCGTTTTTGTAGCACCGCAAGAACTTTTCGTCGGACATAATTTTAACGAGGGACTCAGGCGAAGAACGACTCGGTCCAATTTGTAGGTCTGGACATGCTTCTTTAAACCAGTCACGTGCGAAAGAACAACAAGTTGATTTGGACGAACCTTGAGGACCGATGAGTCCAATGTATTCAGTTGGGTGCATTTCAATATCTCCGTGTATGTAACAGACTCGACGATGAATAACTGCTCCAAGCAGTCCAATACCTGACCAAAGCGCATAGTTTCGTGGTATTTCATAGCATGAGTGATATTTCCAGTAATCACCTAGAAAATCCATTTGCAGTTTCCTTTTCTACTGTTGTGTAAACTCTCCAGCGATTATTAAGTTGTGTTTTATTGCAATGTGTGTTAACGCGTTTATTGTTCTAGCGTTTAGTTTGTATCTGATTATTTCTAGGTGTTTATCAATGGTCGATACACTCCTTCCGAGGTGGGCCGCCATGCTTCGAGTTGTCAAACCACTAACGGCGAGGATGAAAACTGTAAATTGGGTGTAGGTTAATACTTTTTCTCCAACTTTAACAAGCTTGTATTTGTGTTTATGTTTTTCGTTATTCCATAATTTAATGACAAGCTTTGCTTGTGGTGGGAGACAAAGTTCTTCTATAGATGTAGACATAGGCATGACTTTTTTTGGTTATGAAGTTTATAGTATGTCGAGTTCAATAATTGAATTGAACATTTCAATAAATTTCAAACGTACTACCATTGAGAACAACTACGTTGTTTACTTTTATCAAGTGTGTTCTTAATTCAATTCGTGTTAGTCCTTTTATGACTACAACGTTTTTATCAGTTGTAATTTGCATTTTCAGATTCTCATTTATGCTTGTAGGAATTACAACAGCGCTTAAAATAACTCCCAGGTCTTCTTTTGTATCTTCAACAGTAGGTTGTTGTGGTTCGCAACTACACAAAGTTAAAGTAACCAAAAACAATGCAGCAATGGTTTTATTTTTATTCATATCATTATCATTATCATTATCATTATCATGTATCCACTTATCATATATCGCCAACTTTTGATTTGCTATCCATACTCCAGTTTGTTCCATAACTTCCTTCAAAAGGAATCGTTACTTTAATTCCTGCGATAGTTATTTCATTAGCAAACCAGGACTTAATCTTACCAATCGCCCATGTGGTATCCATGACTTTGAATTGAAATAAGACTTCGTCGTGGACTTGATGAAGAGGTTCCACTCGTAACTTACAAGAGTAGTCAACTGGAACATCGAGGCTAATGGAGATTCGATTCTCTGGGTCGGTCCAACAATTAAAGACGGCAAGGTTTGTAGCATACGTAGTCACACTTTGTGGTTCATGGGCAAGTGCTTGCCCAATTATGTCGAGTTTACGTCCCCAGAATTCACGTAGATGACCTGAAGGACTTAGTAGCTTTGGAGGATAGGGTTGCTTTGAGAGTTTCTGTTCCATTGCTCGCCACCAAAGTTGTCCGTTGTAGCGAGACATAAGAGTGTTTTTGAATTGTGCCATGTCAGATTCAGTGACATGGACAGAACCTTCCGACACATTAAATACATGCTTGGCAGCTTTTTCAAGTCCCATTAGATAGAAAAATCCCCAGGTGCATTGCTTGGATGCGAAGTAGTCCCAGTCGGATTTTTTTATTTCTGTGAAAAGCTCTTTTAGCTCTTGGCGGGTTTTTCCTCTAGTGCTTCCCTGTCCATGTCGACGTTCGTAACACGGAAAATGGGCTGGTTTTAGCCCAAACCGTAAATCACAAAGCATTGTATCGTCACCGAGACTAGCAAGGTTAGCACCAATAGTCCAACCATCGGCACCTCTGAGGTCACACTTAGCAAGAAAACAGTTATTATCTGCAATAACCAAATCGCGCATACCACTATGTAGTGGATGGGTTTGTGGTTTGAGTTCATTTTCGTCAGGTATTGTTTGTAGGTTATGGCCACTGTGGGTTGGAGATTCACTGGAGGTGATACGGCCAGTTTCACTCCCAACTTCGTTGTAGGACGTGCGAATACGAAGGTCTGGGTCAGCTCGCATTTCGAGCATGGAGAGACGGGTGCGAAGCTCAGTGAGCTCAATAAGTATTGGCAAAGAAGGATGGTTGGATTTTCTTCGTAACGTAATTAAGGCTAGGTAGTCCGTCGTGATTAAACCTGTTTGCGGATTAAGTTGGACTGGCAAGCCAAGGTTATTTGACCCACTACCGTAGAGAAACTCAGCTTTTTGTTTTGTCGATTTAACGTTGATAGATTTACCGAGAGCTGTAGCAAGCCTACCAAGCTCATTTTTTGTAAGGTCACCATCACCAAGAAGAGTCTTCATGTTAATATCGTAATGGTCAAGGTAGTCTGCTTTGACTTTAGATGCATCTTTTTTATAACACATGGTGTCTCTAACGATTGCTCTAAGTATTGTTTTATCTGTCGTTGGCAACCCTCGATTAGTGACTTGGTCAAGGTCGTTTTGGCGTTCATAAATATAAGTTTCGATTTCTTTGTGACGCTTTTGAGCGAGAGTCAAATCGTAGCGAATGCCACGAATTTCCATGTAAAGGAGTGCGTTAAGAAGAGTTTCATTGAACTCATAATGTTTGGTTGACGTTGGATTGAGGTATTTGGTTAATTTTTGGTCGATTTCTTTTGTGGTTGCACTGTCTTTACAGCAGTATCTAAGAAACATAGTCAAATCATCGGCCTCGATTTCAGACTTGTAGTATGGTTCGGATGTGTAGATAGAGTTTTGCACGCTGAGATTTTTCTCGAATTCACAGTGATTTTCCCAATGTGCGAGCATAATATCGCGATTTCTACCTCTACTGACCATGTGGTAACGATATTGGTTAGAAAAGCGGTCGTAAAGACCATTTTGCCAGATTTTTGTGATTCTTGGATTTCCCAAGACTTTTGAAACTTGTCCAACAAGAGTGGATTCTTCGTCCAAAGTCCAATATGGGCTTCCGTCCATGCACATGAACGGAACAACAAATGCATAAGTAGAAGTCGGTGCGAAGGAGATGCAACGAATACAATTCCAGTATCCTTCAATGTCCATCCCGACTGGAGAAGTGCATTGGTGAAGTCGTTCAAGTTCGGAGAGTAGTTCGACATAGGTGAGGTTTACTTTAAGTTCACGAACTGGGAGATTAAGTTCTGGAAAGGTTGCTTGAGATATGGCACGAGAAATGTCAAGGAGAAGGTAGGGAGTGTAAGAATATTCACGAAGGCAGGCGGCGGGGTGGTAGGTCGCCATACACTTAACTCCAGGGAGTGGGGAAGATTCGTGTGAGACAAAGAAGGAGCCTCGCCAATCTCCGATTGAGTTGGGAAAGATAAATCGAACACCGTCTTTGGCTTTTTTACGCTTTGGAATGATATGTGGTGCTTTAAATGCATGTAAGGCGGAGCCGCCAAGAAGCAATACGAGGTTTGGATGTTTTGGCAAGCTCGCTAGGTCGCTTGCGAGTTGGCGTAAGCCACTTTGGATCTGTGGCCCATCCCAGTCAAAGGATGCTATTTGGTTTTTGTTGGGACGATGTTGGCAAATGTTTCCCACGAAACATGCTTCGCGGAGTATGCCAAACCTGCTAAGATATCTATCTAAGTCACGACCAGAATAACCAACAAAAGGTTTGCCTTGTTCGATTTCATCTTTACCAGGTGCTTCTCCAATGATTGCAATAGAGTAAGGAGTGGAATGGATACGAGGAAAAACGTTAGAGACAGTAATAGTGCTTTCATGTTCGGAAAGGGGTTCGTTGGCACTAAGACCGAGGATTTCGTCGAGGTTGTTTTTCATGCATGGCGGTTCTTTGTTTCACGAGATTTTATTGAAAATCGTGTCATGAACCAGTCGTAGTCTCCGCCTGTGAGGTTAGAGATTAGACTAGGAAATAAATCTATAACGCACTTAACACAGAAACGAATGGAATATTCTGGAGTGTCGTCGCGGTAAACTATGCGGTCGCGATGAAAAGGTTTGCCGCAACGAGTGCAGGTTGTAGTGTAACGACTCATATTTCGAGAAGAATTTGGTGCACCTTATCCAAGATTCGATCTTGCACTTCCATTGACAAGTCTGAGTAATCTAGCTCTTGGCGGAGCGAGCTACCATTGACGTAACGTGTAATGCCTGCGATTGTGCAGCCGTGGAGCCGAATTTCGTAGCAGTCACTACTATTTATGAAGGTAAAGGTGGATTGTTGGTCATATTTCATTTAAAGATGTAGTTTGGGTTTTTTGTTAAATAGAACAGGTTTTTCACATTTCCCAGTAACGAGTTAAAATGATGCTCTTCTTTTTCACACGCAATAACTTCCCTTTCCATTCGTAACATCTGTATCACCATAGATCCACCACCAGCGAAAGGGTCAAGAATTAACTGACCTTTCATGGAAATCATTTCACAAAGGTCGCGAGTTAGTTCATATGGCTTTGCGAACGGATGACCTGTATCTTTAATGACTTGCACGTTAGAAGCGTCGGTAAATGAAGTGTTGCGTTTCGTAGCTACAGCCGTGGCGGGCTTACGACAAATCATAACGATTTCGTAGTCTTTGGTGGTGTTGTATTGAGCTGCATTGTTGGCGACGGACTGGTTTAACTTGCGCCAAATATACGGCCAGTCTTGGACAAGAAATCCAGCGTTAAGTGCAAGGTCTTTGAGATATTGCCAGTTTGAAATATCACAACACACTACAACATAAGCTTTGTTCTTTGTGCAATGCCACGCAGCAGGGAAAAAGTTCTTTAAAAGTTCTAAATTCTCGTTGACTTGGTGTGCTCCAATTACGCGTTCGATTGCTACAATACGTCCTTCGGTATTTTGGTTCATGTTGGACATGTCTATAGCGTAAGGTGGGTCGGTTATAATATGGTCGAATAATGCGTTGCGTGAAGGGTCGTTCATGAACTTAATGCAGTGAACGTGGTAGAAGCGATTGGTGATGTAGATTGTGTTTTTGACTTCGTTGGAAAATTTTTCCGCAGCTTCTCGTTTTTCCTTGATGTATTGGTCAAACGGAACCACATTTAAAGGGTTGGAAGCATACCGCCGCCGAGCTAGGTCTAGGGAGTCGGGAGAAGCTTCCATCTGTTTAATCTCATTTATCTCGATGGCGGCTTTCTCTGCGAGAACTTTGGTTTCAGCTTGTTGTGCAATGGTGTTGGTTCGACGCTTGAGTTCTTCTGCGTTGTACTTTTCAATTCTGTCTTCTTCGTCTGCAATGATACCGAGGCGGAAGGCTTCACTTGCGTTGTTGTAGGAGTGCCATCTACCATTGGGGTCGGTTTCCTTTTCGAGTTTCTTTGCGACTGCAAGAATGTAGTTGATGGTGCCGACAGACATGCCAAACATACGAGAGACTACTTGTTGGTAAGGTTCAAGCCAACCTTCCAGGGCAGAGGCGGACTTCTTTTTGCGATAGATGTTGAGAATGCCAAGGGCTTCTTCTTGCCAAGACATGGACTTGCGCCAGAAGTTTTCCTCGAACTCAAGTTCACTTTGTACGTCTATTGGTGCTTGGTCTCGATAAATACAACGTATTGTCTCAAGTTTAAGTGCTTCGTGGGCACGAAAGCGACGTTCTCCACCGATGAGAAAGTTTTCGTGGTCGATAACGATAGGGTGAATGAGACCATGACGTTTAATTGAGTCCATTAGTCCAGATAAATCACCAATATCTTTTCGCATTCGGTCGCGGATTTTGATGGACACGAGTGGAAGGGTGTGGATTTTTTCTTCAATGGAGGTCATTTTGGTTTAATAAATAATACTCAAACTTGGTGCGGAGTTTAATAAAATAATTTCTAACAACTCTTTAAAAATTTAATATCTTCATCAATCGTTGCCAAGTCTATCCAGACTGCTTCAATCCAGTCTCGGTTTTCGGGTTGTGGGTCTTCCATAAGTGTAGCAAAATGCCTGCAGTAGTCACCAAGATGGTGAAGACGTGCGGAGGTTTCTGGAGTTAGTTGCATAAAGTCAAAGTCAGTGCCATTTGTCTTTCTCAACCATCAAAATTATATTCATGTAATTTGAAATGTCTCGAAACGAATCTTCGAGTTTTTCGTTTGCTGGTTTTTTTCGGTTAGCTTGAAAAAGATGTTCAATTCGTGCGAATTTGTCGGATGCTTTCACAATGCAACCAAACGTTCCAAATTTAATGTTGTTTAGACCGTAGTCTTGATGCTTTCTATCAAACAAAAGTACGTTAGCAATGGCAAAACGAAGAAATTCTGTACTGAGTTCACACTTAAATCCAAGGTTGGCTGATGTCTGTTTTAGGTCAAGATTGGAGACGACTTCAAGGTCATCTTTTAGTGATTTGGGCATATAAAGGAGTTGAATTCAATGATTGAATTGGACCGCCAAGCCGTTACGTTGTGAGACGTTTCAAGGCTTGGCGGGGTTTGTAGTAGCGTTTTGTCTACCTCTCCGGTGGGATGAAGTTGAAAGAGTTAGACTCTGGAAATCCACCTTGTGCGGGTTGTATGCCAGTTTTCATTACAACAATGGACTTCAACACTATGGACGGGTCGTTGATTAAATCTCGTGGAGCACGAGTTGACATGCCAGCGCACTTGAGAACCATTGCTAGGTCTGCACCAACGTCCTTAAGAGTGCGGTCACGCTTGGTTGGGTCGCCAGTGATAGCACTTAGACCGATACGTTTGAAGCCAGTGAAACCAGCTCGAATGGGTTTGCCGTCTTTGTCAGTGTAGTCTTTGACGGTTTTGAGTTTCAACGTCAAGGATTCGTTACCCTTGGCTTTGCCTGCTTCGTCTTTGACGAGGCCTTTGGTGGATTCGACTATTTCCATTTCGACGAGTCGGTCCGCGGCAAGAACGGGAAACTTGGGCGCGTCCCAGCCAGCAGCGGCTCCGGCGAGTGGGTCTACTTCGGTTGCGCCAGCAGAGTCAGGGAAACGAAGGATTTGAGTATGTTGTATCATTTGATTTGATTTGATTTGATTTGATTTGATTTGATTTGACTGTTTGTAACTTCACTTGGCTACCCACCAAGTAAATCTTTTTTGCCACTTAAGGTGGGGTCAGACTCGATAGTTTCAAGTATTATGTCGGTGTGAATGACGGCACAGATTTGGATTAGGTCGTCGCGAGTAAAGAGGAGTTGCGTATCGAATGCTTCGAGATAGAGTGTAAGGATAAGATGTCTGATGGCGGCCGTATCTTTCCAACCACCTGCCGCCAAGATTGGTTTTATGATTTCACGCACCTTGGAGGTTACGTCCATTGCCTTTTGAAGTAAACGTTCTACTTCGGAAGGTTCTTTGGGCTTGAACTTGGATTTGGAAAGCGCGTCGGAGACATACTTTGCGTTGTGTTCTTGCTGTGCAGCAGAGAACTTAGAAGAGCGAAGTGGGTTGTATTTGTTGTCGCTCATAACCTGTGCGCAATATATGGTTGAAGTATTTTGAAACCTTCCGTTACGTCAAGTTCTGCAGGTATACCAAGTGAGTTTTTAAGGTGTGAACAAAGTGAAATTCGGTCGGTTTGAAGAAAAAGTCTACGTGTATTTGCTGGGCCTGGGCGAAGATCAGTGCGCCACACATCAGTAAAGAAGGCACCTATCATGTCGCCGACTTTGCCTTGAAAGAAAGGTTCGACTCCAATGACTTCTTGAACCATGATTTGGCTAGAGGGTTTTGTAAGAGTTACCTCGTGGGCACTACAAATCACATTACGTCCAGTCTCTTCAAGCCTTGCAACAAGGAAAGAATAGGCGAGGGACTTAAAGTCAGTCCAGTGGTTTGGTTCCATTGAGTCTTTTCCTTTTAGCTTGAGTATCTTGCGAATGATAAACTCGTTGATATGAGAAAGGCTGTCAACGAAGATGTTTTTATATTGTTTGTATACACCTTTGGTGTCGATATCTGGTTTAGTTCTACGAAGGCAGTCAAGAGCTTCATCAAAACACTGCCAAATTTCACGAGGATTGCCGTGGGAGTCGTAGCGGATGTCTTCAACACCAAACGTGAGAGAAGGGTGACCGTTTTTGCGAAGGTAAGTTTCAGGGCCAACTAAGTTTCTATCGCAGTCAAGAACTAAAAGGTTGGGAAACTGCAATACAAGGGAAGTTTTATGTGAACCTGGAGGGCCAAGGATAAGAATTTTGAGTGGAGTGGTGGAAGGAGTGGTTGGACTTGATGTGCGCATAAAGGTTTAAGGAAGGAAAGGAAGTTTTGTTACTGCAAATTCACATGCTCCTTTGTGTCCTCCACCGTTATATTTAATGGCAATGGCGGAAAGGTCGAGGTCTATACGATGCTTTGCGTGATAAAGAGAAACTGTCCATGTTTTACCATTCCAGTAGAACTTCATAAGTGCGTCATGTCCAGTCTCAGGAATGTCCTTGGCGGCGAAAAGAAGCGAGTTGAAATGAGTGGAGTTGATGGTGAGAAATTTAAGTCCTTCCCATTCGACAAGAAAAGATTTAGATTTAACAATGGATTCATTTTCACTTTGTGCATATCGTTGACAGAGTTTGCCGTCAAGGAGCATTCTATTGATTAACTCGGTAGATTCAACGTTATCGGGAAATACACCAAGTAGTATGTCCCATTGTGGGATACAACTTCGTAAAGCGTATTGAAATGTTTCAGCGTCTGGGTCTCGTTTATCCCAGATATCGTATTCACCAGCAAGACGAACTGCAAAGGGTTCGTAAACTTTTCTTTCTAAGAAAAGGTCTATTGTTGGAAGCCAGAGTGGTGCGCTCGTTGTTTTTTCTACTTCTTGTCGGTAGAACCACTGCCACGCTAGCCGACAAGCTGCTACACCATCGATGCGATAACCTGGGATGTTCTTTGGATGTGTGTTGATTGCAGACTTATGATGATCAATCCAAATTATTCTGGACCATCCGTTAAAAATATGGGCTTGTTCTTTATCTTCAAAATCAAACCCAAATGGCTTGTCTAGGGGAAGGTCGAGAACTATAATATTTCCATTTGGAATAGATATAGGTCGGTCTCCAAAGTTCCATTCGATTAACTCTGCGTCAGGAAGAAACTTGCGTGCAATCTCGCGACAAAATATTCCGTCGTAATCTGCACTATGGTGGATTACTGTTGTTTTCATGATTTAGTTTTAGTTTATTGCATTGACTGAGTTGGTTGATGTAACGGACTCCATGTATTTTCAGTATAAAGGCCAGATTGTAGCATAAAATTTTGGTCCGCCAAGGGTAAACTGCAAACGTCGAAATAAGGGCACTTGCCAAACGAACTGCACCATTTGGTTTTCATTGGCATATAACCACGTTCATAGTGCCAAAAGAATTCTTCGCAGAGGTCGATAACGTTGTTTTTCCAGTAATCCAGTTCACCGGAGGTGAGAACCTTGCGTTCGCGGACAAAAGACTCATTCCACCATTGGGCTGGAGATTGAGATTTTTTGGTGTATGGAGAAGGTTTGTTGGCAAGAACGTATTGTGGAGGTTCTTTTGAACGGATGGCGGTCACCATAAAACCCTGGACAGGTTGATTGGTAAGTTGTTCAAATGCGTAGCAGTATCCACGATGTTGGTTGGACATGAATTCACCGTTCCAGAATTGTTCACCTAGAGAGCCGACATGTTTGAAGTCGTTGGTAAAGATACCGACATTAGGAATGGAAACTGGAAGGTCGATACGACCTGTATACATTACCTGAATCTGAGAAGGGTCTTCGTTTCGGCCTTTTTCAACATAGTGTGTATAGAGCGGTAACACAAATGGCATTTCTACCATGTAGTTGCGAAGGCCGGTGCCAAGACAGAAATAGCAAGGTATGGTTGTATCCCGCCAAGTGCCTTTACCATCACACTCAGGACAATTGATAGGTGTCTTGTATTCCAACAAACTGAAATCTTCATCTGCAAACCTGTCGTTATAACGTCGAGTTGTTTCCACGCACCAATTTAATCCTCGCCAGTCGTCAGCAGGGCAAGGGTGTTCTTTGAAAAATTCAGTGAGAAGTATTGTCAGGTCTTCGTAGTATTGGTCGTCAACGTGTCTATTGCCATAGCGTGTATAACGTAGTTCTTTTGCAAGGTGTCCAGCGGAACCGAAATTCAAGGCAGGTTTCTGGCCGGTATGCACACGCAAAGAAAGGCACTGATGTTGGAGTTTACGTGAGCAAGTGGACATGTTTTCAACCCAAGAAGAGTTGTCAATAAATAAACAGTTGTCGATTAGTGGAAGAGGGGGTAGGGACATTGATGTAGACATAGACATAGACATAGACATAGACGTAGACATAGACATAGACATAGACATCAATTAAGAAGCTTTAATCTGTTTCAAAGTTTCTTTTATGTAATCTAAAGTTTGTTTGGAGAGAACTGCTCCTACCATTGTAGTTATAGAACAGGCTTTGTTAGTGTAGTCAACTTGGTCCAATAAAGTTTCAATTAAAGCAACTAGCTTTTCAACCTTCTCTTTATTTTTGATTTTGGTTTTCATTCTAATAAAGAGTCTATTTCATTGCTTGTCATTTTCTTTGTCGGTCCCTTCACTTTTTTTATTTTCACTATTTCTTCTTCTTTTCGTTCGATTTCGCTCTTGTAGATTTGCGCCGACTGTCTCAACTGACGTAGCAGTAGAACCTGATTCTTTCGTTCTGTCTCCGACAGAAGATGAAGTGGAGTTGTACAAATCCCCATTAACGGGGCTGTTAGAAAGTCCAGTTCCTCCGATGCTAGAAGATTTTGTATTTCCGCTGAGTTGACTGAATTTGTAGTTAAATTCGTCGACAATTCGTCCTTCTTCGTAGGAGACGATTCGACAGTTTGCGACGAATCGTTCGAATTCTTTGATGTCTGCGATGGAGTGGATATTTCGTTTGTTAAGTTCATTAATAAGTTTTTTCCATAATGTTCCAATGACACCTGTGTTTGTTCCATGTGAAGGACGAATACATCTAATGTAGTTGTAGTCGTCTGGTGCAATTTGACATGTTAACTTGGTTGAAAGTTCACCTGAGTCTGCGTATGGATTGGCGAAAGGCTCGTTGCCGGAGGCTACCGCCAAGCTTTGGAGGATGGTAGGTGGTGTTGTTTTGTTTTCAGACATAAAACTATCTTAAAGTATTAAAGTATCAAGTTCGAGTTTTGCTTGTTTCAACCTTGGCGGCACGAACTGGGTGCTACGCACTCATGTGTAGATGCATAGTGGGACGTGGCCAACCAAGGCCGAAAGAAACACCCACTTTGCACAACTTTAGAAACCGGGATTTTTTGCATTGTGGGTGTCTTCTACGTTGGTGTAGAGGAAAAAGGATGGAACCGTTGCCTAAATGGCTTCCACGCGCTGAACGACGCGTGAAGTTATATATGTGTTGTTCAGCCACATAATACAGCTCGGTTCCAAATTTGTGTTACTCTATCAAAGCAGCCAATTCTTGGGTGGATTTCCAGTCTTGGTATTCTTTAACCAACCAACCAAGAGCTTCTGCATCCTTGTCGGAGACATTGAAGTCAACCTGGACTTCTGAGCCGTCGGCGGCTTTGTTAGGATATTTACCAGTGAACATTTTGGATGTGTCGTTGGTTGGGGTGAATTGCTTGTTAATGGTGGTTGAGAAGAGTTTGTTGAGCTTGTCAATCGAACCAACGGCGAGGGACTTAGATGCAGCAAGCTTGAAACGTCCGGCAAGCTTCTTCGGGCCACGTTCACCGATTTCGCGTTCGGTAACGTCGAATGGAACATACGACGCAAGACGCTTGATGATTGGGTCAAAATGGTCGCGTGCGAGATCCTCGGAACCGAACTTTTTGTACTTGACGGCCAACTGCAAGACTCGGTTGTAATAGATTTCCTGAGACTCATCAAACTTTGTAACTTCAACACCGTCTTTGGTGCGCACTTCACCTTTGGCGTTCTTTGCCACAATACGTTTACGTGTAGGGATTTCGTTTGGCTCGAGTGGGGCATTGGCTAGAAGCGTTTCCATTTCAGACTCAACACCTTCAAATGGAATATACTCAAATGTGGGGTTGGCAGCGACGAGTTTTTTAACATCATCGTCAGCGAGGTCGAAACCGTGTAGGAACCAATCTCGTGTGAAGGGATTCATGGAACGATAGACGATGTTGTTGTTGGCTTCTACACAAGCAGCGTCGGGTCGTATATGGTCAAGTTTGTTAAACTCAATAGAGCTTTCGGCAACGGTGTAGTAGATTTCGTGACCAAGGACTTTGAATTTTTGTTCTTTCATTTGAGTTAAAACGAATTTAAGCGTCGTTGGCGCTTCTACCGAGTTGGTTTACAGACGGTAGAGTTTCTGTTGTAACACATACAGGTGTTACTTCTGTTTGCAGCTGTTTGGTGACAGACTGCGAAATTACTAGAACAGGGTTATTTGGAAAAGAAGAACATGCAGGTGTAATCCAGTAGTCTGGTTTTCCATTTTCGAGCTTTACAAAACGAATTGCACCACACCTGCCACACCACTGAACGTTGGTTGAGATGCACGCACAGAAAAGATACTGGTGGAAACAGTTCATAAACAGCAACCGAGGTCGAAGATTATTTCTCTTTTGAGACTTGCTAGTTTGTTACCGTGCTTTTGAATTGGAGAATACAGAGCAACAATCCATAGTCTTTCCCCTTTCCATTTTATTGGGTCTAGGGTTCCGTGGAGTGCTTGTTTAGTGCAGATTTTTAAAGGGCCTTCTAGTTCTTCAATTTGACCTAATTTACGAGGCCCTCCTATTCCGTTATTTGATGGAGTGCCATCACGATTGGATCTCCAATAGGCAAAAGTGACTGTTGGATTTGGAGAATGGAAGCAACTTAAAAAGGTTGTAAAGTCAGCGCCACTGCCATCGCCACTGTTGTAGCCATAGCCACCGCCATTGCCATAGCCACTGCCACTGCCACTGCCATAGCCGTTGCCATAGCTATAGCCATTGCCATTGTCATAGCTATCGCCATAGCCACTACCATAGCCATAGCCATAACCATTGCTATAGCCACTGCCATAGACATTGCCATAGCCATGGCCACCGCCACTGCCACTGCCATGGCCATCGCAATAGCCATAACCATCGCCACTGCCACTGCCACTGCCACTGCCACTGCCATGGCCACTGCTATAGCCATAGCCATTGCTATAGCCATAGCTATTGCTATAGTCATAGCTATTGCTATAGTCATAGCTATTGCTATTGCTATTGCTATTGCTATTGCTATAGCTATAGTCATAGCCACTGCTATAGCCATAGCTATTGCTATTGCTATAGCTATAGTCGTTATTTATAGTATCCATTTATCTTCAGCGACTTTACTAGCTTCCATACAGCTTGTTACATCTTGTAAAGTTATTGCAGGAACCGCTGGTGTTAGTTTCGACCCTGGTTGGGGACCAATAGAAGCTAGTCCCAACACTCCTTTTGTTTCAACAGACCAATAAAGGCACATTATTGCATTTTCCAGTCTGATAGTTTTTTCAGTTGTGGGTGTCCCATAACCAAAGAAAACACCTTTGTGAAGAGTTGTAATGACTAAAGGAATTTTTTCGTTGTTTTTGTTGTTTTTGTTCATAATTATTAGAGCTTTATTTGAGTAGAGAATCTATTTCAGTTATAGTTGAGTTTGAATATTTGAATTGATGATTAAATTTGGGCTTCGGTTTGGAAATTGTTCCTAGTGGAATGACTGAAAGCTTGGCGGTATAAGGAAAACCGCTGCGACGGCGGAGTGGTAGACCAAATTTAGGAAGTATTTGATTGCACAAAGGATGGGAGAGGATGTGGGAAAGGTTGGGAAGGTTGAGAGTTTGAGCTTGAGTTTGAGTTTCGGGCATTTTTTGATTTATTCCAAAAGTATATCTACTTCATTTGCACTGTATCGACGTAAACTTCTGTGCTTGGTCGTTTTCATTGTAGGGTTGGCGGAAGGCTCTTCCTCAAGCTCAACCTTTTCAAACCAAGCTAAGTGTCCTTGGTAGACTCCAGTGTGGTTCTCGATATAACACAAGATACCGTTTGTAGCGGTTAAATGTCCAAAGGACTGTGGGAGTCCTTGAATAGACCCTACAAGGCGTGAAGTAAGCCGCCAAGGCGGACCTTTCTTTGAGACTGTTGTGAGGTTATGGGTGCGAAAGAAATCAATTACACTCGTGTATTTCTGTGGACAGAATCGAATTTCGTTCTCGGCGGCAATTCGTGCTAATAGCCACGCGGGGATTTTACGTGTTTTGGTGGTGCCAGAGTTGAATTGACTAAGGCTACAGTGAAAAGTGCTCATTTTGTTTTCGCGTCTAAGCTAAAATCTAAAATCTAAAAGCACCAAGCGGAGCTTGGCCCGCTTGGCCCGCTTGGCCCGCTTGGCCCGCTTGGCCCGCTTGGCCCGCTTGGCCCGTATGTATGCTTGTATGCTTGTATCATGGTATACAAAGTAGCATACTTCCCTGGGAGCTGTCAAGCTAATAATGCAAAATTTTTCATCAAGGAGAGCTTATAGAAGGGAGGCTTATGAAGAAAAGAAGGGCAGCTAATGAGGAATGTATATATGATATCTTGTATACATCGCCTTGTACATCTACCTTATTGCGTATACCCTATGCCTATGCTATATTGCACAAGGTGGGGTTCAATGATTGAATTCAACTAAATATAGAAAAGGATAAAACATGACAAAACGTGAACGTGTGTTAGAGAAAGCCAACTATCGTTGCTATTACTGCAACGGAGTGTTGAATATGCTTGTGGGTATACAAGACCCGAGCTATCCTTGTGTGGTTAACTATATTCAAGGATTGAGTGGTGAAGCTAACTTAGTGGCGTGTTGTAGGGCGTGTTCTAGGATAAAACAGAACCTGGATACAAAAGAAGCACCTATTGCAGCGGTGCGAAAGTGGATAAACAAAGAAAAGTATAGACTAGGATATGACTACAACAAGGAATGGATGGAGAGTGATGCAGATAACATTGGACCACGAAAATATGTAGGTAGGCCGAGTCTGGATGAAATTGTGGTGGATGCTACGTTGTCTAGGTCACCACACGCGCAGAGGGTTGGCGGAGAAATAGAGAACGAAACAAAAGAGGACGAAGAGTGGATTGTAAGTGAAGCGAAGCGACTTGCTGAAAAGTATGGAAAAAACGACGCGCAACGTGTGTTGGATGTGAAGTTTGGTGTGGCTAATCCGAATACTTTGATGACAGAAGGACAGATGGAAGAGTTTGTGAACAGGGGACAGCACGAGAACATAAAGCGTGTGGAGGTGCAGAGCAAAGCGATCTTGGAGAGACTGAAAACGTTAGATGCAGTTGAGACCGAGGGCGGCGGCTCGGTGGTGGAACGTCCAAAGGTTGTGGGGAAGAACATTGAGTTTGATGCATTGTTGGATGACTGAGAATAGGAAATACTTTTTCTATGTTTGTATGTGTGATGCTTTGTATGCATGTATCCTTGTATCCTTGTATCCTTGTATACATCCTAACATCCCAACACCCTACCAAGGATACAAGGATACATTGCTAAGGTAGGTAAGGTAGCTATGTAGAATACATACATACATTTACCTACCTTATATGGTATTAGCATATAGGGCAGGAAGGCCAAGGTGAACGAGACACCAAATCTCGTGGAAACGATAATACAGTGGACTAATTTTTTTTTTTTTTTTTACTACACTAGCGGATTTTTTTTTTGTGGGGGGGGGGGGTGCCATAAATCGACGTAGATTTATGGCTTATTTGGGGTATGGGGTAA
>WNGR01000736.1_pt1 | contig 45705 bp, 34 predicted proteins | sample 5407581 | NCBI WGS metagenome assembly WNGR01 (sample SAMN13153383, study PRJNA577476) | soil metagenome | isolation source: 80 cm soil or saprolite under Garry oak tree replicate 2 | place: USA:California | collected 2016-06-15 | reverse complement strand
CACCCGCCGAGACCGACATGCAGCGCCACTTTCAGGTCAGCCCGCCCTCGGTCCACCAGATGATCGTGACGCTCGAACGAAACGGCCTCATTCGCCGTCAACCAGGCGTCGCCCGAAGCATCCAGATCCTCGTGGCTCCAAGTGACCTGCCCATCCTGAACTGGCTTGGAATCAACCAGTCATAATCACTGTGGCGAGGTACTAGTCGGTTGCGAAGGGCCAAAAGGGTGCATCGTGTTCGTGCAAGATATTTCGTGTCCTCGGCGGTGAACCATGCAAGATGCGGGGCCATCAGAGCGAATAATCCAAACATCATTATCGGAAGGAATTGCCATGGACCGGCGGATCATTCTAACCGGCGCCGCAGCGTCAGCCACAGGGCTGGCGCTGTCTTGGGTGGCGTCTCACGCACAGCAGGCCGGCAAGGTTTACCGGATTGGCGTGCTCTTGAACCGTAACAACCCCAGCCCAGAAACCGAGTCACTTCGTGCGGGGTTGACGCAACTCGGCTATATCGAAGGGACCAACATCGTCTATGAGGTGCGTCCTGCTGAAGGACAGCTCGACCGTCTCCCTGGCTTCGCAGCCGAACTGGTCAACAAGGGCGTGGACGTCATCGTCAGCTACGGCGGTCCGCCAACAAACGCGGCACGAAAAGCGACCACGACGATCCCGATTGTGTTTACCCTTGTCGCCGATCCGGTCGCCATTGGCGCAGCGGCTACGCTTGAGCGGCCTGGGGGAAACCTCACGGGGGTCACCAACAACGATCCCGAGCTGCCCGTTCGGCACATGGCACTTCTCAAGGAGATGTTGCCGAAACTCGCGCGCGTCGCGATTTTCAGCGACGCAGACATTCCCGGCGCCGACGCCAGCGGTTTGGCGCCCATCGACCGCACCAACGCGGCCGCCGCCCGCGCGGCCGGCCTCACGCCTCAGGTGCTAAAATTGCGCGGCCCAAAGCCCGATTTTGATGCTGCGTTCAAGGCAATGGCCAGCGAAGGCGCCGAGGCGCTGGTCGCGCTGGAAGTTCCGGCCGTATTCGCTATTGCAAAAACAGTTGCGGAATTGGCCACGGCGCGTCGCATACCGACGATGTTGTGGGGTGGGCAGGCGGACGCGGGCGGCCTGATGTCCTACGGTACAAGTTACACGTCCACCTATCCGCGCGTGCCGGTCTATGTCGACAGGATCCTCAAGGGCGCCAAGCCCGCGGAAACAGCGATTGAAGTCTTTTCGAAGCACCAACTCGTGATCAATCTCAAGACTGCCCGCGAACTCGGCTTGACCGTTCCGGCCGAAATGCTGAAACGCGCCGACCGCGTCATTGAGTGAAGACGCAATTGCCGTTGTCAATGATTATGTAGGTTGGAGTGCGGCGCGACCCAACCTGCATTTTTTAGCCCGCGGAAATGTCCGGTTGGGGTCAAAGGCGGCGGTCCGGCGCTCGCATGAGGCGGGTCCGATTTTTCCGCGACAGCGGACCTATCCACACCCACGAGGCGCAGTACCTCAGACACCCGATCCCCAATCTATTGACGATTTGCCGGTGGCACCGCCCAGCGCTTTCATTGGGCGATGCCCCATCTCACCCGCCGTCGAGACCGCAATGCCGGACAGGAAAGTTGGCTGATCTACTACGGCGATGTCCTGGTCGGCTCCATCGGCCGACGCTCTGGCAATCCAACTGAGAGCGATCCATGGCAATGGCGCTGCGGCTTCTATCCGGGATCACGACCCGGCGAATGCACCTCCGGCACGGCCGTAACTTTTGAGAGTGCACGTGCCGCGTTCTTTGCCGCTTGGTCCGTGTTCTTATCCAAGCGGACGGAAGCTGACTTCGAGGCGTGGCGGCAGGAGCGCGATTGGACTGCGCGGAAATATGCCGCGTGGGAACGCGGCGAAAGAGTGCTGGTTCGCTAGAATACGTCTAGCGAAGGCGCCGGGACTGGTTCTGCTTGTGGCCGCTCCCTTCGACTGCATCATCAGAGGTTGAGGCCCGCGCACGGAGGGCAACCCGTAAATTTCCCAAGTGCCTTGGCTATTGGCTCGCTGTTTAACTGGTGGCGGTCGGGCGCCGCACCATGAAAACACCGAAGCCAAAGCAATGGGCCGAGCAGGAAGTCCGACGATTAGTCAGGCTCGCCCGACAGGGAGTTGGCGCATCGAAGATAGCAGCCGAGCTGGGCCGTCACGCCGGGTCGGTGAGGCGAATGGCGCGAACAGTGGGAATACTGTTGAAGAAGTAGCCCTGCGCCTCCTTGCCAGCGGATCAGTTCGACGGACTAAAACGCGCGCACGTGACACATCATTCCGTTTGTGCGGCGCGAAAGGATTGGCCGCCTCGCGTTGTCCGTAATCTTACGGACGTTGCACATCTGCGATCTTTGGCATCTACTTCAGATTGTTCTTATGACGATCTAATTTTCAGACGAGGTCCCATGAGCGTCAAAGCCATGATGGCGACCATTCTCCAAGACCAGATGACGTTGCGCGGTGTGAGTTCGCTATCGCCCTCTGACTACGAGGATATCGTAGAACTGCTGGTAGAACAGCTCAGAGAGCTGGAGCTTAGCCTGGCGGCGCGAGAACTGACGGAAAAGCACGAGCCGCAGTAGCGTAATGAACAACCGAGGCTGGCAGCGGACTTTCGACGATCCGATCCTACTGCCAGATGGCCGCAAGCTGATCACGCTGCACAACGCCGCCACCTTCAGCACGAAGCTGCCGGAGCGCGAGCATGATGCGCCGGAATGGCAGGCTGCGATCGAGGCGCTGATGTTAGTGGTCGACCTCGGAGGCCCGACGATGATGGCGCGGATCGGCGTAATGCGGGCGCTGTATCCCGGCGAGATGGAGCCGATGTCGCGCAAGAAGCGCGTGAAGAAAGTGTCTTTTTGTAGTAGACTTGCCGCCAACGTTTTGGTTGGCGCTATTTTCCTTTTGCGATTTCATGATCCCGCTCCTGTTGAACCTACTAACGGTGTTTTTCATCATCGCGGGTCTGGCTCTACTTTGGCTGAACCTGCGCGAGTGGCACCGAAGCAAAGTCACCATAACGCCGGGCGATCGTGATGCCTTTCGTGATGGGTTCCGGAATTAACCAGCAGCGTGCACATCAAGCTTAATGCGAGAGTTGTGTTGCGCGGACAGCACCATCAGCTAAGGTTGATGGGCGGTCACAGTGGATATTGTGGAGCACCCCTCAACATAGGGGCGACGAGTTTCCCTTGTATTGGTAGGGCTCGGACTGATGAGACAACAACAGATACAACAGACGAGCGACGGGGCGTCGCCCGTGTCCAGATACTTGGTTCGCCAGGGGTCCAAGGGCTGGATGGTTTACGATCGGCAACGTCGGGGGCCCGCAATGGTCGGGACCAATCCCGTGGTCAATCTGACGAAGGAAATAGCCGACCGCATCGGGTGGCGGCTGAGGGCTGGGTGGGAAGGCAACGGGTTCAACTTGAGCAGCACTCAGGATTAGGCGCCCCCCGACGATGATGGCGCGGGATCCTGCATGCGCGCCATGAGATGTGGCGAAGGCGCTACAGCAGCCGTTGCCCTACGATGCGCTCAAGATCGTGGCGCGCGGCGCCGAGAAGGAAGATCGGGCGGCAGCGTGATTTGTCTGCTTAGCCCCAAGAAGCAGACCAAGATTAGACGACCCGGTACGGACGCGAAGGGTCAAAAAGCGAAATACTCAAACTGAGCTTAGCTCTTCCGGGTCACCCCCGAGAGCGGACATTCGGCCCTTGTCGCCCTGGCGCGTTCAGGCGATCAGGTAATGGTCCGTGCCGTCGTCACGCCTCGCCCCCGATGCTCCGCGCAATCTGCACAACTTCCGGCAGCCTTATAATCTGTCGGCCATGGTCGGAGTGATCGACTCAACCTGTTCCGCTGCCGCTCTCGCCGAAAACGTTGGCCTTTGTTGGTCTCATTGGCCGCAACCCCGCGATAATGGCTTGAACCCAAAAATATATCGGCCTTCGCCTGACGGCGTCCGGCGCTTCTACAGAAGGATTGGCAGAGGATCGCGAAGGATCCCGGGTTAGAGCACCGATAGCGCCTGGCGGGCTTCCCTGGCGGGTCAGGTGGCGTGGTTTGCGCCGGATCCGAGCCACAGTCAGATTTGGGCACGACCGAACGAGCCGTGTTGACCGGGACGTTGGCCCGGCTGGCACTTTGAATCCGCGATCCCCATGTCACCGGAATGAGGATCGATTCAAAACGTCTGACGAAAGACTGTGCCAGCGCGCAGTCGAATTTGATTGAGTCCGGTCACATGCGTCGTGGCACGGGCGCGACTGCGCTAATCGAACCAGTCCTGCCGTTGATCCGCGAACTGCGCGCCCAGAAGCATGGCTGGGCGGCTATCGCCGGCGCGCTGGCCAAACAGGGTGTCGCACAAGGTGCGGAGCGCCAACCGATCACAGCGCGGCGGCTGACTGCACTCATTGCAGCCATCGACAAACGTGAGCGACGGAAACAAGGCCAGTTGGCGGCTAGGATAATGCGGCGGGACCTAGCACCGGCGCCGGCGCGTTCTCACGCACTGGTGCTATCGGCTGACCTGAACGTAGTAGGCCGCGCAGCCGAGGTCATCACGACCACCGAGGAAAATATCCGGCGACAGGAGTTCGAGGACCGCGTGCGGTCGCTGTTGCGGGAGGATCCGGTGTGACCAAGGTCTTGTTAGGAGTCCAGGACAAGGGTGGCGTCGGCAAGACGCTGATTTCCCGCGGGCTGGCGGAGGTCGTCCCAGGCGCACCTGTAATCGAAATCGATTCAAGTCCGCGAATGCTTGAACTTGGGAAACGCGTGACATTCTTTCAGATGCGAGCCGACCGCGACGCCATCGAGCGCACCGGCGGCGCAGCATCCCGCGCCGAATTCGATCAGGTCATCGATGCCATCGCGTCGGCGACGCTTCCGACGGTGGTCGACGTCGGCGCCAACACCGGCGCGTCCCTGCTGGCAGTGATTGGTGGGCTGGCCGCAGACTTCGCTGCTGCCAATATCGAGGTCGGGTTGCTTGTCGTGACGACGGCGGAGCCCGGGGCGCTTGCGCAGGTGCCGAAACTGCTCGCGCTCGCGGCCCCGTGGGCGAAAAAGAAGTTCATCATCGAGAACCGCGTCCAGGGTGAGATCGATTCGAAGGTCATGGCGAAGATCGCAACGGGTGCCACGGTGACCTGCCTAATGAATCAGGTGATGGACGACAAAGCTTCCGCGATCCTGCAGGCGGGCGGTCTGGCGTCCATCGCAAGGCTCGACGGCAAGGTGCTGAATGACAAGTTCGGCGTCGCCCAGGGCAGCCGTATCCGCCGCGACCTCACCCGCGTCCGCCTGGAAGTGATGCAGTCGGTTCGCCTCGCCGCCGAGTGGCTGGTCGAGAAATGAGATTTCTTCTCAACCTATTTCGGGACTGGCGCAAACAGCAGGCCGCTACCAACCCCCGGGCCGGGCACCCTGCCCGGCCGGCTCCGCGGACGGCACAAGCGGGAGTGAGCGCCGTTGCAACGAGACCGACGGCCAGGGCCCCCGCGGACCCGCTCGAGCAGGCGCGGCGGGACGCCGCCCATGCCGCCAACGACGTGACCGAAATCAGCCGCTCGCACCTGGCCACGCTTATGGCGCTCCCTCCCCGTGCGCGGATCGCACATCTGACCGATCCGGAGCTGACGCCGTTGCATCAAGCCGAGCTAGAAGCATCAGTACGCCTCGCGCTGCCGCGAACCGCTCCGGCCAAGGCCGCACCGCCCAAGCTGTCCGCCGCTCTCCGGCGACTCCTGCAGCCTTGCGGGTACCGGTGTGCCGTAACCATCGTGGTGCTGGCCATTGCTGGCCTGCTCACCGGTATCGCCTGGCGCAACACCGGCGAGCGGCTGCTCGCCTCGAACAAGACATGGGTCATCGATTGGAGGCTCCCCGACGGCTCAATCTGGCATGGGGCCTGGAGAGCGGGGTTGCCTGCGGTCGCGATGCATCCGCGGAACGGAAAGGTTGTCCTACGCTACTGGTTAGCAGCTCGTGGCTACGCCACAACGGAAGTCGACCAAGGCTGGCTGATCGCAAACAGCTTTGACTATGTCGTCGCGCCGACGGGCGCGACCGGCGTGGTCAGCCCGGCAAAACGCGCATCGTCATGACGAGTCTTGCGTAGTCGAACCGCCCGCTTCGCATACCGATCGCTGTTCGGAAACAGGATGAGATCGCTTGACGGCATCCTGCCCAATTCCTCTGCGGTCATCAGCCTAACCCCGCGCGGCGCCTGAGAACTACTCGTGCGAGCGCCTTGCGCCGACTTGTCGCTGACCTTCGTTTCTTCCAGAATTGTAAAATCGCTGAGCGCGCGCGACCAGAATTCACGTTCATCCGGATCGACCATCGCCGGATCCGACATTGTGACGAACTCGGAGGTTCGCAACAATGTTGCCCCGTTTTCGGGGCCGTAGCAGGCCATTATCTGCGATCTATCTTGCCAGAACGTCCAAAGCGACGCTCCGGCACCAGGCAGCTCCCCGGCTGCCGTAATTAGCTCCCGGCAGTTTCCGAGCGTCCTCGTTTCGTCAACAAAGATGATCAGCCTTTCGGCCACGCGATTGCGCCGAATAGTCGCAAAGAGGTCGGCCAAAAGCCACCGGAGAAACGGCGCGAGCGCCTCCAGATTTTCCGTCGGCAACGTGATGAACAGATCCGTGTTACCCGCGCAGAGGTCGACGAGTGAGAACGTGCTTTCGGAAGTCAGCACCTGCATCCGTTCGTCATCGCACCATTGAAACGCTTGCTGTGCGGTCGACAACACGGGATCGCGGGTCTTTGGGTCCATGGTCAGGAACTGCCGCACACGGCTCGCCGTGGTACCGGGGACGCCCTTCAAGGCGTCAGCGAGTTGATCCGGACTCGCCAAAAGCTCAGACACCGCAAGCGGCGTTGCATTTCGGATGTGCTGCGCGGCTTGGAAAGCGGCGACGATCACGTCGGTGGCCTTGTTCAGAAAATATGCATTCTCTTCCGACGCCGCCGCCGGCAGCAAGGTTCTGGCGACCCGCTGCAGGTAAGCCGTGTCCGCCGGATTCATGGCCGTGAGCGGATTCCACCGGTCGGTGCCACCGCAGATGGCCATAGGATCGAGACATCGGACGGTCTTGCCGAGAGCCTGCCGCCGCTCTACCACGGCGCGATAGGCATGGCCCTTCGGATCCAGCACGACTGCCGGTCCGTTCCAGGCGGCCTCGTCGGCCGCGACAAGATTCGGAATGATCAGACCGCTGGTTTTACGGCGCCTCGGAGGTGCAATGGTCAAAATGTTGCCCTCGACCGCCACGCGAATGGGCTTGCCGGTCTCGCAATCGCGGCCAAATTCCAGGCCCTTCTTCATGGTGGAACGCTCGCCCTTGGTCGCCCAGCGGGCATCCCCTTGCAATGCGTCCGGATCCCGGCGCGGCCCGCGTTTTGGCGATGGCAACATCACTATGAACGCGATCGGCACGGAGCAAATGGCAAATATCTGCAGCAGACCACCGCCGGCAAACGCAGGCGAATAACCAATTGCCATTTCCAGCAGTGCTCCGGCATTTGGAAGGGCATGGGACGACAAAAACCCCTGGAGCCATTGGTCAGGGGACATCACGGCGGGAGGCCACGCTGCTGGATTGAGGCCGTGCGCCACGGCCGCGGCACAGGGATAGCCGAGCACGATTGCAAGGCCGGCTATAAAGAGGATTGCCCCGATTTTCAGCATTGAAGATTCTCGCCCTGTGACGCCGTATGAGTTGGCGCAACACCTTGTGTGCTGGGGTCGCGGGTACGCTTGTAGCTACCAATTCTTGGTCGCGCGCTTCTGCCAAGCCTGCTCGATCGCAAGCGGGAAGCTGATCGGCGCCGCTTTCATGGCTTTCTCAGCGATGTTCCAGGCGCAGGCATAACGTTCGTCCGTGGTGAAAATGTTCATCATCCAGGCGATGCGCTCCTCAAGCGTCAATGAATTGAGGGCTTCTGCGATGATTGGGATCTGCGCAATCGCAGCATTGTGCCGTCTCTGGCTCTCCATCACATGGTCGATTGATCCTTCGATTTCGACGGGCGGCGTCGGCGGGCGGCCTTGCGTGATGAAGTCGGACATCGCCGCAACAACGGCTGCTGCCGTCTCGCGAATTGCGTAATTCATTCTGTTCTCCCATCCCGTATCCGCGCGGCAGGACACCGCTCTCGGCCTCAAGTGGGAATCGCGGATGACTCGCGCAAGAGTCTCAAGGGATCGGGCCGCGACTCGCACTAACGATCGTCGCTGGATTTCGGGCGAAAGAGCTTGTCACCATAAAGCGACGCGCCTTTGTGGCGAGCACGATGTGTTGCAAAAGCTGTTGGTATCAATTGGTACGCCTCCAACGGAGCAGCCGGTTAACTGCAAGAAAAAGAGGGGCCGCCCGACGGCGGCCCCCTTGACTCAGTCGGTTGCCGTAGCATCGGCCTCATCGATCTTCGGCTTGCGAATGACGATCTCCGCGCCGTTCAGCGGGAGGTAATCGAGCTTCACATTGAAGCCCCAGCCGTCGCTGTGGACCCAGGCAGCGCCTATTGCGTTCCAGAAATTGCGCTCGCCGGTTTTCGTTACGGCGTAGACGCGGTGGGTCGGGCGGTTGTTGCTCATGGTAGATCCTCTCGTTAGGAAGCCATGCACCTTGCGCGGCCTCGTGGGGTCCTAAGGCCCGCGCGCTAGAGTGGTGTGGTTCAAAGGCTGCCCTACAGGGCACCGCCACGCGGCGCGGAGCTGCACAAGCCCCGGCCCTTCGCCGGGGCGCGGAAGCGAGCGGCCTTGAACTGCGACGCGCGCGCGGGCATAACCCCCCGAAATTCGAAGCCGCTGGTGACTGACTTGTTTATCGAAGGATCACCCGAAAAATGAGCGGCCGACGCTCTTGGCCCACGTCGAAACATCGAACCGCGGGCGAACGGCTGGCATTGCGAGCGCGTGCGGAGGACAATGCGTGGTAGGGCCGTCGGAAGTGAATTCGCAACCATCCCGACCTTTTCCCGGAGCGTGATCATGTTCCGCAATAGGGGTCGGCTCGGCGTAGCCGGCGGCGGTCCGCGCGGCAATCGTCCTTTAGCTCGAACAAGGCAAGCTGCCGTAACTGCGCGGCTTTCCATGCCTCTAGCTATTGGCGGCGGAGTTGGAAAATCCCCTGCCAGCGATAGGCGTGACCACCAATAAGTATGATGTCGGGCTGCGCCCAGGCAGAAGCTTAAGCGGCGTCCACCTGGGCGGATGCGGATTTCTGCAGGCCGTGCAGGAAGTCAGCCGCGCGCTGCGCATGGGATGCAGCGGTGAAGATCCCCCGCTTGTCGTCTTTCAAAACTTTGATCCACGAGGCGATATAGGACGCATGATCCTCGCGAAGCTCCGGCGTCAAATCGAGGTCGGCGGATAGAAACGCGGAGCCCAATTCGGCGACTAGCTCTTCCATGGCGTAGCCTTCGTCGCCAAGGCGCTTGCGGCCAAAATCGCGATCAAGGCGCGATTTGTGGCGGGTCCAGTGGACTGTCTCATGCGCAAGCGTGCCGTAAAATGACTCTGCGTCGCGGAAGGCCTCGAACGGCGGCATCTGCACGAAATCTTGCGAGACATTATAGAAGGCCATCGTGCCGCCGTGCCGAATAGCGGCGCCGGTGCCCGCGAAAAACGCCTCCGCCCGGTCGATCCGCGGCATCGTGTCCAACCGTGGTTCGGGCTTGGCGTAGTAATGCTGCGGCAAACCGTCGATCTGCTCGACATTGAAAACCGTGTAGCCCTTCATGAACGGAATCGCGCGTTCGGCCTCCTCGCCGGTTACGGCGTCGGCCTCGGTACGGATGATCTTGTCGGCATAAACAACGAGGCTGCCGTGTTCGCCCTTGCGGACGTTGGCTTTCAACTCGCTTGCCTGCTTGAAGGTCATCCAGACCGGCGCGGCGTAACCTTTCTCCATCGCCGCCGACCACAGCATCAGAACATTGATACCGTGATAGGGAATTCCGTTCCCGCGCAGGGGGCGCGTGATACGCCCAGCAGCATGCTCGGCGTTCCACGGCCTGAGCCAGGGCCTCACGCCTTTCTCAAGCTCGCCGACGATTTGATCGGTGATGCGCTGATAGATATCCGCTTTCATTGCCTGTTCCTTCGTTGGCTTCCGGGTTCGCATGAACCCGACTAGCCACGCGGCAATGAGCGGGGGCTGGGCCGTCACAGGCCAAAAAACGCGGGGTGGTGCGGGCCGGAGCCCGGCCTTGATCCGGGGCGACAACACGGCCCTGCGTTTTTTGCCCACCGGGCTTGGCCTTGACGGCCAGGGGGTCGCAGACCCCGTCTTCCAAAAAAATGCGGCCTTGGGCCGCCATCACAGGAAAGTGGCGTATGGGCGGAGCGAAGCGGAGACTATCTGGCGACGCCGAGACTGAAGGGCAGCCGCAGGAGCGTCAGCATAGCGACGCCGTGAGGCGGGACGCGGGACCGACTGCTCCAGGCGGAGCGTTCAATATCTCTCCGCAAGGACCGTCACCAGAGGCGGAGGCCAGGATTGAAAAGCGATCAGCACGCTCAGATAAATCGGGGATATGACGCGCGCGGTACCGCGCGATACAAAATCTATTTCGAAGGATCGCGCCGGCGACCGCCGACAGGAGAGGAAGCCAAAACCGCTGCAGGTCCGCGTGGTCGGGCAGCTCTCTCGAAAGTCCCTAGGAATTTCGTATAAGAAACCTTATGCGAACCGACCAGGAAGCGCACATGTCCCGCACTTGTGAACTGTGCTCGACGTTGGATTTTGGCACTGGCGGGACTCGATTTTGGCACTGACCGGGAGCCCGGTCTTCCCTGCGACGGACGCCGAGGTCAATAAACCGTCCCGAACGGTCAGAGCAGGAATGAAAGAGCAGTCTCGCAGCGGTCTTCCACCTTCATGGTCAATAGATCGTCCGCGCGGGTCCGTCCGAGATTAACGGCTGCGATCGGGATGCAGCGGCGCGCCGCAAGCTGCGCGAAGCGAAACCCCGAAAAACCATCAGTGACGAACCGACGATCAGCATTGCGTCCGCTTGTTCCATGGATGCCTGCGCGACGGCCACCTGGCTGCGCGGAACGTTCTCGCCGAAGAGAACGACGCATGGTTCGAGGATGCCGCCGCATGATTGGCACGGCGGCACTGCGAAGCCAGAAAAGTCGAGGTGATCGAGATCGGCATCGCCGTCTGGTAAGGTCGCGGCGTCCAATTCGACCCGAGTCGCATTGAAGCGCGCGAGTTCGTCCTAGAAATCCGCGCGGCGGATGGTTGCCGAGCAGACGGTGCAGCGGACCAGATCTAGCCGCCCGTGCAGGTCGATGACCTCCCTACTCCCGGCGGCCTGGTGCAGACGGTCGACGTTCTGGGTGAGAAGGAGTTGGCATTGTCCCTTGGTTTGAAGGCGGCAGGCGTTCTGTCAGCCGCCTCGGACGACCTCGCGGACGCAAATTGCCTGTTCGGTGCTGAAAAGGGCTCCCTGGCGGCGACAGAGGCCTCGGCGGCCAACCTCACCCTCCTCAAAGCCGGCGAATACCTCAACGCGCCCCGCGTGCAGCGCGCCCTGCTCTCCTGGGCCGGCCTCATCGTGCCCCGGATCCGGGGCGTCGATCACGGTGCCGCCGACCTGTTCTCGTCTTCTGACCTGGACGGTTTCCTCGGGCGACTGCTGGGCGGCGCCGTGCCGGTGCCGACTGCGGCCGAGGGCCAGGCCACCATCCCCGAGGCCGCCAAGAAGGCCTGCTGCGGGGCCGAGGCCATCGTCCGTCTGGTGCTCGACGGAAAGCTGAAGTGGAAGGGCCGACTCGCCGGCGAACGGGGCTATATGTCCCTCCTCGTCGATGTCGAAGAGGTCCGTGCTCTCGTCCGCGGCGCCGATCACGGCGGCTTCACCGCCTCGGCGCTGCAAGACCGGCTGCAGACCGCCGACCGCGCGATCCGGAAGCTGACTGCCGGCGGGCATCTCAAGACCGTCACCGTGGTGAACCCCATCAACCGCTGCCCGACCCTGGTCGTGCCCAACGAGGAGGTCGAGCGGTTCGAGCGCGAATACGTATCCTTGTTCGCGCTCGCGAAGCAGCAGGGGCGGCATTTCAGGGTAGTGAAGAAGGAGCTTGAGGCCGACGGCGTGAAGCCGGCGAAGGACCCGGAGAAAGTCGGGGCGACATTCTATCGGCGCGGGGTTGCCAACAGGAAAGCGGAGCCTGGCACTTGACGTTGACTAAATCGTCTGAATCGATGCTTACAACCTTTCGGTGTGCCTAAACTTGTAGTAGCCGCTATCAACCCTTTGGTTCCTACGTCACGAGCAACATCAACATGAGCGTCCGCGATCTGTTCAAGGATCCAAGAATTTCGATCGAGAACGCTGTTGATTTGGATAGCGTCGCTTTCGCAGCGGCATGTCGGCAATTAGCACGGTTCAGGTTTCGAGCAACCAACTCAGCGTCCACGCCAAAACTTTGGGAGCATCAGGATGCTGCCGTTCGTCTTTGCATCGCTTATCTCGGCGCCAGCCGTGCCATTCCCATCGAAAGCATCTCGAACGAGGCCGCTCTTGTTAAGATGGCTACGGGTACGGGAAAATCAGCAATTATTGCAGTCCTTGCACGGTGTCTGCCGCAGATAAAACGAGTGCTCATACTCACTCCCCGAGAGGCACTGACCGATCAGCTTTTCCGATACGTAAGGCAGGGCTTTTGGACAAAAATGGGCTTCCCGGTTAGGGCTCCGAAAGAGATTTTTGTCGATACCGACGGCTCTGTTACCGGCGGCCCTATTCCTCTGGCGTATATCACCAAACTGCTTCCAAAAACGGTTGCGTCCATAGTGCGCGCGGCCGAGCAGCAAGAAGAACGCCTTGTGCTTGTAGGCACGCTTCAGGCACTGGATCAAATTCGGCGAGAAGCGGCCAAACCGCCCTCCGGCGATACCGCTATCGACGCAAAAAAGGATCTATGCCGAGACCTAATCCGGATCATCGGCGATTTCGATCTCGTTGTTGTCGACGAGGGTCACTATGAGCCTGCAATTTCCTGGAGCCGCGCAATTCGCGATGCCGACCTGCCGACGATTCTGTTCAGCGCAACTCCATACCGCAACGACTACAAATCGTTCAGAGTTCGAGGCAGATTTGTTTTCAACCAACCCATCAAGGAGGCGATCGACGCCAAAACAATCCGGGATCCCCGCTTCAAACCGCTACCGGGCGTTCGGACCGATTTAGGACTCGACCAGCAGAGCCGATTCAATGTTGTCTCGGCGGGGGAGGACACTGATGATACCGAGCCTCTAACCAGCCTGAGTGATCGTGACAAGGCCGACGCAGTCGCGTTTGTCAATGCGTTGAAACAAGAGCGGCTCCCCAAACTTGCCGGCATTAAAAATCCCAAAATAATCATTCGCGCCGACGCAAGATCCAAGTTGGAGCTTTTACAGGACGAAATAGAGCGCACGACGGCTGATCGAGCATTGATAATACACCACGGGATCGACAAGAACGATGACGCACGTCGCCGTTACAAGAGCGTTAGAGCAGCACAGGCCGACGACAAGAATGTAACCGTCCGATATTGGCTTCACCAAACCAAACTTCTGGAAGGCGTAGATGATCCGTCTTTCGTCGCCGTTGCTGTCTACGACGTATTTGGCAATGCACGCCAACTTGTTCAGCAGATAGGTCGGGCGCTCCGTTCCTCCGACAAGAATCGGAACCAATCTCAACGGGCAATCATCTGGGCGGCGCCCGATCTTCTTGAGCGCATAAAAACATCGTGGTCTCACTATCGCGAATTCGAAGACTATTGTGCAGAAAACACCAGCCACGTCGTGACAAATGAGGCTGCGCTTCCGGACCGCCTTCTTCGAGATATGCCAGACCTTCAATACGTCGAAGGTCAATTTCGACCGCGATTCATGTTGCGTCGCGCGCTAACGGTGGATGACATCCGGCTGCCCGCCAGCGGAGCTATCTTTGAGTTCAGCGGAGCACAGTTCGACAAGTCCGCGATGAAAAAGGAAATCACCGAGGCGATCTTAAACGAAGACCGGTTCCAACCCATCGAGATCGATGGCCTTCCCGACAATGCGGTAGCAGTTGCGTACTATGGATGGCAGACATCCCCGCTGCTGACCCGCCAGTTCTTCCCGGAGTGGACGCTTGGTCTCTGCATTATGATAAAAAGCGGAAACCTCGTTTTAGCGCATGACACCGAGGGGATCGTCTTCGACTCGGCAAAGCTCGACCTGGGCCGTATCGACCAGGATGTATTGGCGCGAGGATTGCCAGGATCTTCAACGACAGTTCCTGTGAGGCTTTCACGCATGTCGACCGCATCACTTGACATGTCCGAACGAGCCATTCGGTCGCAGGCCACACGTACTCGTTCTTTTGAAGATACGTTTACCGACTTACTCGATCCCGGGATGGTTCCCACTTCGGCATATGGCTTCATAAACGGTCGCGGACGATACCTCGGGTTGATGCGCGCCCGCATTCGAGACGCTTTTCCAGAGCCACTTCATCTGTCCAATTATTTACGGTGGGCGACATCTACTCTTATTGAATTCACCCAGACGGGCCGGAAAAAGAACCCGGTCTTCGACCGATACGCTCGCGTTTCGCCGCCGCTTACGACGGATGATGCGGAGCCGCAAAACATCCTTCTTGACCTGGGTGATAGCTTCAACGACTTTCTGTTCGATACTGACGACACCAGGGTCCGCAAGGCGTTAGTCGACGCCGATCATTCTGATCTTTGTGCGGACGTAGACGATAAGGGGAAATTCCAGGTCCGCATCGACAACAAAATGTTCGATTGCGAAATAAAATTCACTAAATCCGGCCGCTACAACGTCACTAGCCGCGATCTCGATGGCCATTTTTTCGCAAAATCGGATGGTGGGCGGCAGTCGGCCATGACCTTCACTCAGATACTAAACCGTAACCAGGCATTTCGCCTCATCCCGAAGAAACAGGGTGTGGTTTACGCGAACGGCACATTCTATCTACCTCAAGGCTTCGAGCCCAGACCAGACGGCACGATTTCGCAGTTGCAAGATGTGATCGCCGTACCAATTTTATCCGTTATCATCACGGAAAAAGGCGAAGACCTCTACTTTCCGAAAAAGAGCGCATGGAAAAAGCAATCCCTGTTTGGTCTGATGAAAAGCATGGCGGATCATTCGGTCGCTGCAACCCCTGCGGAATGGGGAGAACTCGGCAACGCAGTCGCTTGCTTCGACCTCATCGTTTGCGACGACGACGGTGAAGAAGTCGGGGATTTTCTTGCCATCGACAGCAAGAACCGATTGGCCTGCATAATCCATGCAAAGGCGTCTAAAGACGGACATTCCATGAGCGTTACGGCCATAGAAGCAGTTGGTCGCCAGGCACTGGCGTCGCTCGCGTTTTGCTCGACAACCTCGCTTCCTCCAAAAATCAAAGACAAGCGTTGGGAAAGCGACGTTAACGCTAATGGGAAGACCCTCACGGGGCTAAATAGAGTGTTCAAAAACAGCCGCGGACTCGACGCTGCAGCCATTCTCAAAGAAGTCACGGAGGCTTTGACCAATCGCTCTTGGAATCGCGAAATCTGGATCCTAGCCGCTCGCTTGCTGGATCGGGCAGCGTTCGAAAAAAGCATCCGTGCCGGAGTGAAGAATAGGAATTGGCAGCTACTTATGTACATCGATAGTTTGGGAACCGCGTGCGCACGTGGTAACGCGCGTCTTCGCATTTATTGTCACTAATTGCCCAGGTGCGAGGGATTGCAGATGACCTCAATGGATAGCAAAGCCTCCTCCCGCATATGGAAGACCACCGACGGTAGTTTTTTGGATGATAACGACCGGTTCCTTTTCTTCAGTACAGAACGCTTCGTTCGAGACATTTGCCTCGGGCATAGTTGTCTTATTTGCGGGGCGGATCCAAAACAGAAATTGTTCAACGACGAACACGTTATCCCCCAGTGGATCTTGCACAAGTACGACCTTTACAACCGGCAAATGACGCTCTCCAACGGGACTAAGCTTCCCTATCGTCAAAACACGGTGCCTTGTTGCGCCGAGTGCAATGGATTCCTCGGTCGCTCACTCGAAGAGCCAATGCTGGAGCTGATGACTAATGGCTTTGACGCCTTCAGCGCAGGACTCCAAGATGCCATTCCGATCGTCTTCAGATGGCTTTGTTTAACAGTTTTCAAGAACCACTATCGCGACCGTCTGCTGCGGATGGATCGTGATCGCCGAGCTCCGGACGTCAAACTCGGAGACCAGTACACGTGGGACGAGCTCCACCACATGCATACTATGGCTCGGTCGACTTACAGTGGCGCCGACATTGAAAGCGATGTGCAGGGTTCACTGCTTATTTTTCAGGTTAAGAAAACCGACCTGGAGGAGACGTTCGACTATGTCGACCTCTACCCAGCACAAGCGGTCCTTCTCCGAGTCGAAGACATTGGAATCGTCGCCGTCTTAAACGACTCATGTGGAGCAAGCCAAGTATTTCGAAATTCAGGCCTAGCCGACCGTATCGCAGGAGGGTCCATCTCCAACGTTCAGTTGCGGGAGATTCTTGCCCATCTCGCGACGATCAACATGCATTTGAAAGAACGCCCTCGATACCGGACCGAAGTCAACGGCGATGCAGGTACGTGCACTATCCGCGTGACGCTGCCGCCCCAACTCGAAGTAGATGAATCTGCCGAAGATGACTTTGGAAGTGTCATGGAGACAGCGTGCGGCGAACTCATTCGAGCGTCGACGGTAAACAGCGAGGAGGTGCTTGAGCACGTTCGGAAGGGCACGTATACATTCCTCTTCAAGGAAGATGGCACGTTCAACGACCAATGCCTTGTGGTTATGCCTCCAATAGGCAATTCGAGTTAGAGGGTATGCCCATTCCCGGGACGCTCCTCCCCTTCCTCGATCGTCATCTCCAGACGGAATCCCGTCAGCCTGGTGCTGCGGCGGTACATCTCGGTGGCGCTCATGGCGAGGAACTTGAACCGGTCGCCGACCAGCAGCGTCAGGATCGGCGCCAAGGCATCCATCGGGATCGGGATCAGCCCGACGAGCATGTTGCCGGAGATCTCCAGGGTGCCAAGCGAGATCGGCTCATGGTTGCGGCGGCGTTCTGCGTCGAGATTGCGGTCCGGCAGAAGCCGCACCTCGACCTGGTCGGTCCTCAGTCCCGTCGGCTTGAGCAGCGTGCCCTTGATCAGGAGGTGCCGAAACTCATGGTATGGCTCGCTGCGGTCTCGCGAAGTGTCCAGGCTCAGCGAATAGCTCCAGTCCCACCCCGCGATCGCGACTACGTATTCCTGGAACTCAAGGCGCAGCGCCTTTCGTGGGCGCTTGGGTCTCTTGGGGCGGGGTTTCGGGATGTCGGCCATGTCCGAAATTGGATCAGCCTATAGGCGCGTAAGACCCGATGATCTTCTTGACGGCTTCGTCGCTTGTAACCTTTCCGTCAGCGAGGTCTTTCATCAGGAGCTTGGTGGCATCCGTGATTTGAAGCCTTTCATGCGCGCGGATTGCAATTGCCAGCCGCATTCGCCGGTCATTTTCTTTTTCGATTTCGCGTGCTTCTTTGTCAGTCATTAGCATCGATCCTACGATGGCGTTCGCCTATCTCGGTGAAGTATTGCCGGTCTGTCTGGTCACCCGGATGGGCAATTCCCTGAGCAATTCGCGCGCGCCCTGCAACTCTTCGGCAGATAGGGCCGAACCGTGCGCGTTGGCACGGCCAACGGAGGCCGCCGCGTCATCTGCTCGCCCCATATCTGCTTCGATCCGCGCCTTAAGATACCATGCCCGCGCATACCCCTCGTCGATCCGTACTGCCCTAGACAATTCCTCAATGGCCGCTTCCTTTTGGCCGTCCAAACAGAGCGCCACTGCCAGATTGTAGAGCATGAGCGGCTGTTCGGGGAAAATCTCGACGCTACGACCCAGATACGTGGCGGCCCGAGCGTAGTTCGCCTCTTGCAGATAGGCCGTCCCCGCGAAACCCTGGTACCTCCAGTTCTCGGGTTCGAGTTCGCAGGCACGGGCGAAATATTCGGCGGCTTTTCCGTTACGTCCACCATCGGCCTCGAGATCGCCCAATCGAGAGTGGGGCAAGGCGTCGTCCGGGTCGGCTTTTATCGCCTGCCGATAGGACTCGGCGGCGGACCCGACATCGCCCAACTTGAGCTGCGCGTTGCCGACGTTGACCATCATGACCGCCCGAGATTCGGGCACCGTTTCAGCAAGCCCCCGGAACACCTCGATCGCCCCCTTTGCATGCCCGCCCTCGGACATGTGCACGGCGATGTCGTTCAGTGTCTCCGGATTGTCCCGGAAAAGCCGAACCGCACGCTTGTACTCCTCAGCGGCTGGACCAAGCGCCTTTTGCCGAGTCAGCACAGAAGCCAGGCCAAGTCGGGCATGTACCGCCACCGGATTGATGCGCAGGCACGCTTCGAATGCCCTAGCTGCCTCGGCAGGCTTGCCCAGGCTCGAGAGGGCACGCCCATGATATTCGTGCGCGCGCCAGTCGCGTGGATCGAGAGCAATCGTCTCCTCGATGATTTCCAACGCCGCGTGGTCATCGCCTTCCGCGCCGCAGACGTGCGCGAGCAGCAACAGCGCCCCGAGATCGTCCGGCTGACGAGCAAGCACCGCATCAAGCGCGGCGCGGGCCTTCTGCGGCAAGTCGAGCGCGAGCCACGCAAACGCCATGCCGAGGATTGGCGCAGCTTCCTCCGGTTTCTGGTCGCGGGCCGCCTCATAGGTTCGTACCGCTTCCACATAGCGGCCGCGATGAGCCAATGCCTCGGCACGCGCGACAAGCGCGGGATACGAAGTCGGGTCGTGCTTGACAGCCTTGTCAAGAATCGCCAGCGCGCGTTCGTGTCGCCCAAGGACGAGGTAGGATCTTCCACGGTTGACGTAGTCTTCAAGGCTGCCCTTGAAACCCGGGGCCACGATGAAGTCCATCGCGGGAATTTTGACGGCCTTCAGCGCGTTCTTGATCGCTTCGCGCAAGGCGGGGAAGTCTGGATACCGTTGCGTCGGATCCGGCGCCAGGCAGCGGCGAACGACGTCGAAGAATGGCGACTCAATGCGCCTTACGCGGTGAGCTATCGCCTCCTCGAGAACGGCGCGCTGATACTCAATGGTGTCACCGCATACATTCACGCCGTACGGGGAGGTCAACGACCGCGCCGCCAGTTGCCACAAGGTCACGCCAAAGCTGAACATGTCGCTCTGCTGGGAGGCCTTGCCGCTCAAAAACAACTCAGGCGCAACATATCCGGGAGTGCCGCAGGTGCGACGCCAGTCCTCGGCCTCCAGCCACTGCAGATGCGAGAGCCCTTTCGCCCGGCCCTCGACGAGCGCCGGGTGCCGGCTGACCGCCAACGCCAAGCCGAAATCCGCGATCTTCAGGAAGGCACCGGAACCGATCAACAGGTTCGCAGGCTTGATGTCCCTATGCGCCGCCATTCCGGAGGCGAGCGCGTGCTCCATCCCTACGCAGAATTCCACGGCCCAAGCGCCAAGCAGGCGGTCGTTGTAGTCCCGTTTTCTGACGATAAAGTCCGCGGCCGTCGTACAGTCGGACGTAGGAGCAACGTACTCCATTATCAGTACCGTGTCGTTTCCCTGCTCACGCACATCGAAAAGTTGGACGACAAACGGATGGGTGCCGGCGTTCAGAAGCGAGACCGCCTCCTGGCGAAAGCCGGCGAGATCGTCACCACTCGCGCCGTCCCTGGTCTTCATAACCTTGGCCGCACGCAGATCTCCGGAAGAGACGTGCTCGATGAGATAGACCTCGCCCATGCCGCCCTCGCCCAAAGGCAGCCGCACCACGTAGTCGTCGCAGATGGTTTCTCCGATAGCGTAAGTTTCCGTCACGACTGAGGCTCCCGAGGGCGGCGGGCAAACTAATACTTTACACCGGCACTTGTTCAAGTAGGTGCTGGATGGCGGTTTAGACAGGTCGTCGGGCTACCGGAGCGCACCGTAGGCATCATGAAAACCTAGAGGCATCGTGCCTGGCAGGCTACGGACCTCGTACACCGGGCTTGGATGTTTAAAGCCCTATCCCTATCCGAGGGATCACGAAGGTCACCGTCGTTATTGGGGGCCCGCAGCCGGCCTGACGAGGCCTGCCGCCGCGCCCCGGTATCCGGCCGGCTATTTCCGGAAGCATGTCTTGTCGCTGACCTTGTGGCCGCCGGAAAACTTCGGCCAGTCGCAGACCGTTCCGGACTTCGCCATCTCCTCGGCGACATCGAGCTTTTCGATGAAACACTGCGCCACGATGCGGTCTCGGGTGTTCGGCCTCGACCTGCCATCGCACGGGGTGCCCTCGCCGACCTGCAGGCAATGGACCGTCTTGCCCTCGATCAAGGAGGCGAGTGCGCCGGCGGCCTGGCGGTAACGAGGCTGACCGCGTTCCGGCGCGTCGATGACGCAAATCCGGACGCGGACCTTTTCGCTCTCCGCTTGCATCGTGAAGGTATCGCCCCGTCAGCGCAAGATCATCCACGTCGACATGGACGCCTTCTACGCGTCCGTCGAGCAGCGGGACAATCCGGAGCTCCGCGGCAAGCCGGTCGCCGTCGGCGGATCCCGCGAACGCGGCGTCGTGGCCGCGGCAAGCTACGAAGCCCGCAAGTTCGGCGTCCGATCGGCGATGCCGTCGGTCACGGCCAAGCGGCAATGCCCGGATTTGATCTTCGTGAAGCCGCGCTTCGAGGTCGGCAGTGTCCCAACAGATCCGGGAGATATTCGCCGAGCACACGCCGATTATCGAGCGGCTGTCGTTGGACGAAGCCTACCTCGACGTGACGGAGAACTTGCAGAACATTCCGCTGGCACGCGACGTCGCGCTCGCGATCCGCGCGAAGATCAAGGAGGTGACCGGGCTCAACGCGTCCGCGGGCATCTCCTACAACAAGTTTTTGGCGAAGCTCGCCTCCGACCATCGTAAGCCGAACGGGCAGTACGTCATCACGCCCGAGATGGGACCGGCGTTCGTCGAGGCCCTGCCCGTCGGCAAATTCCACGGCATCGGTCCGGCGACCAGCGCCAAGTTGAACACCCTCGGACTCTACACCGGCCTCGACATGTGCAATCAGACGCTCGAATTCATGCAAGCCAACTTCGGCAAGGCCGGCGCCTACTACTATTGGATATCGAGGGGCGTCGACAATCGAGAGGTCCGCGCTAACCGGATCCGGAAATCGGTCGGCGCCGAGAATACGTTCTCCAGCGATCTCACGGAATTCGACGCCATGGTCGCCGAGCTGGAGCCGCTGATCGACAAGGTCTGGCGCCACTGCGACGAAAAGGGTTTGCGGGGCCGGACGGTGACCCTGAAGGTGAAGTTCAACGACTTCGAGAGCATCACCCGCAGCAGGTCCGTCCCCATAGCGGTTTCAAGCCGCAGCGATCTCGAACACTTAGCGGTCGCATTGCTCCAGAACGAGATACCCTTCCTAAAGCCGGTCCGGCTTCTGGGGGTCTCGCTGTCGTCACTGCAAGGCGAAGACGAGCAGGAGCCGCAACTCGGATTTCCGATCTGAAGAGCGCAGCGGCCGCCGACGGGACGCCACTCTCAGCGATTCACTCGTCAGCCCATATTAGCAGGCCGCCACATGGCCGATTTCTGGTATCTTGGCCGATCACTCAACAGAGTCACTAAAGCGCTAGAATCCGATGTTCGAAAACGACGGCGAATTGGCTGCCTTAGCCGAAGCATTGGTCAGATCCGGGAACTACCGCGTGCTTCGTCGCCTGGTGCCCCGGACGACTTCGGTCCCTTCTACCGATCAGGTCTGCCGAACTGGCGTGATCATCGATTTGGAGACCACCGGCCTCGACCAGCAGAATGATGAGATCATCGAGCTCGGGATGGTCAAGTTCGATTATCTGCCCGACGGCAGCATCGCGGGCCTCAGGGACGTCTTCACGTCGTTCAACCAGCCTTCTGGCTCTATCCCGGAGGAGGTCACCGCCCTCACCGGCATCACGGACGAAATGGTTGCGGGACAACGCATCGACGAGGCGGCTGTCTCGGCTTTCGTGGCCGATGCAGTGATCGTCATCGCACACAACGCGGGCTTCGACCGGAAATTCGCCGAGCGCTACTGGCCTGTATTCGAGCGCAAAGCTTGGGGCTGCTCGGCAACCGAGATCGAATGGCGAAAGCACGGCTTCGAAGGCTCGCGCCTGGGCTATCTCCTGAACGGTGCCGGCTTCTTCCATCAGGCTCACAGGGCGGTCGACGACTGCCATGCAGTGCTCGAGATCTTGGCGTTTGAACTGCCGACGGTTAGTGCGCCGGCGCTTGCCGTCCTGCTCGAGCAAGCCCGCAAGAAGACGATGCGGGTCTGGGCGGAGCAGTCGCCGTTCGACCTCAAGGACGTCCTCAAGCGGCGCGGCTACCGATGGTGCGACGGAAGCGATGGCCGGCCACGATCATGGTACATCGACGTGGGGGAAGACCAGCTGAAAGACGAAATCGCGTTTCTCAAGACGGAGATCTATCTCTCCGAAGTGGAGCCGCGGTTGCAGACCTTGACGGCACTCAGCCGATTTTCCGTCAGAGCGTAGATCGCGAGAGCTCGCGATCTACGTCGACCACTGATGTGAGAATGTGTCGTCGACCCGCCCTATTTCATCATGCGGCCTTGGCGACCTTCTCCGGTCCGGCCTGCTCCATCGCCCGCATGTAGAGATCGAGCATGCTCTCGCGCTCGTCGCGCTCTTCCTGGTCCTGCTTCCGAAGCTTGATGATCTCTCTGAGGATCTTGACGTCGAATCCTTCGCCTTTGGCTTCCGCAAACACTTCCTTTTTTTGCTCGCTCAACTCGAGCATTTCGGTGTCCAGATTTTCGATCCGTTCGACGAACGCGCGAATTTTGCCGCCGGGAATAGTGACGTCAGACATGGTGCCTCCCTGATAAATGGAAGCGCGAAAATGCCCGCAAAGAAATGACCAATGTGTTAACCGAGCGAGCCAAGCCGAAAGGTGATTAACGGCGGTCCGGCATCTACGGCCGCCGATTCCGCAGCGGCTTTGAGAGGTCCGTATTCCCGCAACAAAGCCTGATCGCAACTGATCGGGTGACTACTCTCGGCCCTGGAGGGTCGACCTTCCGCCCTCGCGGGCGTCTTCTTCCTGCTTCCGGCCGGTAGTTGGGCTAGATTCACAGGTCATCCCCGGAAGTCCTCCGGTTGGGCTACCTGCGTAACCCGCCTTCCCGCACTGTTCTCTCGTGGCGCGTTATAATCGTTCTGTCTTTGTTCTTACCATCGCCCGCCTGATGAGTCCACTCGGCGCATAGCCCCTCATTCGGTGTTGGCCTTATTCGTCCTCTTTTTAGCCTCTCCAGCCATCCGGACGATGCACATCCAAGCCAGTCCGGGGAGCCAATCGTTGACGGATCCGAGCCAGCGGTGGAACGGCGGCGCTGCGGCGGAAGGGGGACCGCTGCGGGCCGTCAGGATCGACGGACCCGGCTTAATGGCCCTTTTCCCCAGATTCACCGCCGAGGCCCCCTGTTGGAGGCTCGGGAGCCGTCCAATGGGATCAGTTAAGCCCTAGCGCCTTGAAGGCAGCCGTCTTGGGGTCCCCGAAGAAGATCGGGTCGACGTGTTCGACGACATCGCCCGTGACCTCCAGGAAGCTTCGTTTGTTTTCCAAGGGGATCAACGCCCGCTTAGCGCCGTTGTCCATGGCAAGCTGCAGCGGCTCCGCAAGGGACCGCAGGCCCTTGATGTTACCTTGGACGCTTAGATCTCCCAGCACCAGCATTGCGGGGGCCGGCGGTGCCTTCTTGAGCGCTGAGAATGCAGCGATGAAAAAGCCGAGACCGATCTCACCCTCGACGCGGTTGTTCATCAGATCGATCACTTCGACGTGGAGGTCCGAGACGTCCAACTCGCGCGCAATCGATAGCTCTCCCTTTTTGGCCAGCATGTAACTGAATGCCCGCCCGATTGACTCTTTGGTGACCCCGCTCACCCCGCCGGCTGTCCGGAGCTTTCCGGAGCCGGCCGACACCGACACTTCGACGCGGTACATCCCGACCGTGCCGTCTGGAGCGACGGAAGCGGTGTAGATGCTGCCTGGCGGGAGCGGGTCGGTGGAGATCATGTTCCGCCCGCCCTGCTCCGGCACGCCGACGAAACGCTCCTCGCCGGTGTCGTTCAGGGTGTAGCTGAAGGACGTATGATAGTATTCGAAGGAGCCCATTTTCTTGAGCTGCTCCTTCACGCGCCGGCGCCCTTCCATGGCGAATTCGAGGAGTTCGGCAATCTCGCCCTGGGTCGCCTCACCGTTCGGATGGATGATCTTTATCAACCCTGACACGGTCTTTTTGACGGCCTTCCGATCGCGCGTGACCAAGTGCGATCCCATCGTGAAGTGGCGGTCGCTGATTTCCGTGAAATTGTGGCGGCGAAGCTCGCGCAGGGCTTCGGCCAGGTAATCGACGACGAAGCCGTAGTGGTCCGTGAACAGGTCATTCCGCATCTTCGGAATTTCCCAGCCAGGCAGATAGAAATGCAGGCGGTCGATGAACGCCATATCATCCCGGATAACTTCGGGCATCGGCTCGAACAGGTGGCCGGTCTGCACCATGATGTCGATCGCCTGCTGGGTGTTCCCGAAAAGCGCAATGCTGGCGTCTCCGGACGCCGCTTCCTGGCCGCGCTGGAACGATCCCGACTCGCAGTAGGTCTTCATTGTGGTGATGACCTCCTTCGGCATCTTCTCCAGGTCAGCCACTTCGTCGAAACCGACGACATCCCAAATCTGGACCAGCCCCTTGGCGCGGCCGCCCATATGCCCGAACAGATTGGCGACCGTGGTCGGACCGGTCATCAGGGCTGCGTACGGTGACACTTCCTGCACCACGTAGCTCTTGCCGGTGCCCCGGGGGCCTAGTTCGACCAGGTTGTAGTTGCGTTCGCAGAGAGGAATGAGCCTGGTCAGGAACAGGAGCTTCAGCCGCTTGCTCATTTCCGCGGGCTCGTACCCCATACTGCGCAGCATGAGATGAATCCATTCCTCGGTCGTGAACTCGCTGCGCAGGCGCTGGTATTCCGCCAGATCGAAAGCCGCGATCTGAATGGGCGTCAGCTTCTCGATCCAGAACGGATTCTTTCCCTTGCCTTCCTCGTCATATTCGAAGCGCATGTCGATCTGCGCCCAGATGCCGCCGGTCAAAAGCCGTTCGTAGTCCCGAACATACTGGGTCTGGATATGTACGAACTTGCTGCCGAAGTTGTTCACCTCGGCCCAGTAATCGGAGTCGACGAGCCTGACCTTGATCTTGTCGATGAAGGTCCAGTTGCCCTTTTCCTTGACCTTGCTCTGCGCCTTCATCGACTCGTCGGCGCGGATGTAGTTGTTGGCCAGCGTGTCGTTGACGACCTGCAACCCCATCTGGATCGCCATTTCATCGGACGACGCGCAGTATTTGCCGAGCAGAAACTCCAGGACAAACACCGGGACGTTGGCGCCAACCTTCACCTTCCGGACCAAGTCCTTTCGAACCACCTTGCCGGCAAAGGTCCGATTGACCTTGTCGTCGAGCGCATCGCGCAACGGAACGCTACTCATACTCAAACTCCCAACCGAACAGGAATGTCTTTCGGCGACAAATAGAGGACCGCATCGGTCTCGGCGTCGAGAACCTGAATTCGCACCGTCTTGACCTCGTCGTCCGTCAGCATGAAGGCCACAGTTGCCTGGACGCCAGGACCAAGGGTCAGACGTCCATCTTCAAGCGCAGCACCTGTAGCTATGGCAGCCCGCGCCACAGGCTTGTCATTAGAGAGCACCAACGGACGCAGCCTACGGGCGTTTTCAAAGAGGTTCTTTGAAGCCCCACCAAGCTCGACCCGGATCGTAAAGATGCGGTTGGTGACGGCGTCGAAATCGTGGGCAACGGTGACGGCGTGTTTCTCCGCCTTGGCGGCGCCGTCGACCTTCAGTTTCGCCGTGATGACCGGGATCACCAGTTCCTGAATCGACGGCCCGCCGTGGTGATACGCGAGATCGCCGCCGCTCTTGAAGACCGACGTGCTGGTGGGAAATGCGAATTCCAGGTCGGAATTGTAGCCAAGCTTCGGCCCCGACGACCTGACCGATCCCGGAGGGGTCGTGCCGCCTCTTCCAATCCAGCAACGCCGGTGCAGGTCGACGGTTTCTCCACCGGGAGCATCGATCCGCATCGACGGATCGCGGTCTTCCGCGAAGAAAAGGTGACCATGGTCGGCGGTAATGACCGCCTCGCCGATGCCAACGCTGGCCAGGCGCTGCAGGCAACGAGCCAGGTCCTCCACAACCCGGTCCATGATCCGTCGGGCATAGAACGTGCTGGTGTTCTCGCCGGCCCCGTCGATTTCGGTGGAGCGCACTACAATGATCTTGGCGTCGCCAATCTTCTTTTGAAGTACCTTGGCGTTCGAGGACAGGACCTCGTCGAGAGTCAGATCGGCAGACTCCGAAACCCTTGATTTAATGAACTTTTGGCGAGCAGCCAAATCCGGAAGAAACTCCCCGTCGACCGAAGCGCCGAACTTGCCTTTCGATGCGACAACCGAGAACGTGCCGCTTGCGCCGGGCAACAGGGCCGCCATCCCTATCGGAGTGATCGACGGAAGCGCGGCGATGGCAGGTCGGATGACGACTTCGGTGGCTTGGGCAAGCCTGCCAACGAGCTCCTGGCCCATTTCGTAGCGCATCGCATCAACGAGCACATAGGCGACAGGAACCGGACGGCTGGCCACGACGTCGGACCAAATGCGGGTTTGCTGCAGGACGCCCGGTACGCTCCAATCCGCCTTCTGGAAGGCTTTCACAAACCCGTCGGTCATCCGGCGAACGGCGTTCTCGTAGACAGCGCGCATCTTCGCAACCGCGCGCTCGTCGATCGGGTCCTCGACGGACGCCAGAAACCCTTCGAGGCGCCTTTGGGCATGGTCGAGCAGGTACCATCCGTCGCCGGCGGTTGAGACGTAGCGTTCGACCCAGAGTAAGGGATTGCCGTTGGATTTCGCGATCGTCTCGCAGGCGGAGGCGGCAACCAACCCCAGATCGACCATGAGCCGGCAGACGGCCCAGACGGTCTTCCGCCCGACATCAAGGTTGACCCAAAAGCTTTCCTCACGGGCCGCCAACAAGCTGCTGGCCTCGGAGAACTTCTCCCCTGCGACCAAATCGAAGCAGGCCGACACCACGGCGGCCTCTTCGAACCTGAACGTGTCGATTGCCCCAAGGTGACGGCCGTCGACCGCCTCGGCTGACAGCCCCAATTCGGCTTCGATACCGTCGGCAAGGGGCGCATAAGTGGCCGGATGGCGCTCGCGAAGGCGCTTGGCCAATTCGCGAACGGCCTTTTGCTGGTCCGAGGTCGAGGGTTCAGGGATGTTCTTTAGCAAAGCTGCGGCCGGCCCATGCTTGCCTTGGTCTTCCAAGTCGGAGCGAAACTCGTTCGCCAAGACGTAGCGGGCTGCGATGGATCGCATCCGAACGTTGGTACCGTCGTGCGGCAACGTCACGCCAAGGCGCGCAAGCGCGGCGGATCGGAGCTCACCCAGCGCGCCCTTCGCGTCGAGTTCGCTGTCCTTTTCGGTGTCGCCAATCCAGGTAGTCAGGATCGCAAGCGTATCCGAGCCGCCGAATACACTCTTCAGCAGGGACGCGCCCTCTCCCAAGGATTCGTCCTGCGTCATCCTGGCTAGATCTACGTAGGTCAAGCTGTCCGACTTCAGCATTTCGTCGAGGGCCACGTCGGTGAAGCGCTTGCGCAGCACAAGCCGTGCAAACTGCTTCAGCGCCGGCTGAAGATAGAAGATTCCTGCCTTCTCGAGCTCCATAAGGAGCGAGCCCTTGGCATCTCGATCCAACGATGGAACATAGACAAGGACTTGCTCGGGCTGATCACCCCGAGTGACATCTTCGACGACTGTACGTGTCTTCAAGTACGATCCGTCGAAGATATGCAGCTTCGCGGTTTGCTGGCCGATTTTGATGGGCACCAACTGGCCATCGCCTGCGCCCATCGCGAGTTCGTTAAAAAACGGCCTCAGTTCTTCACGCTTATCGTACATAACGACCACGCGCCGCGCTTTGAGGCGGTCGCTAATTTGGCCAGCGATGTAATCGTAAAGTGGATGCATACTGGTCATGCCGATTGCGCCGCCCTGGATCTGCGAGTTCGTCTGACGCCGCTGGTCGTGTCCGGAGCCTCAAGGAGGCTTTTTAGTGCCGCCTTAACGGCGCTCGATGTTCGCTCGCGAACCAATGCATCAATCGATCTCTTGGGCTTTTCGTATGATTCCCATTTTCCATCATCATCCTCGAACCAGAAGTTTTCTTGGAGTCCATGGGCAATAGCCAGACTTCGGTCCGCCGCACATTTAGGGACCACGCGCTCAGGCCAAAGATGCATGGCGACCTGGGACCAATCATTTTTACCTGCGACCAGATCATCCCACTTGGCTCTAAGCTCCTTTTGCCAAACCCGGTGGTGCGGAACGAGGCGCCACAACGGAGCCATTGTAATTGCCACCCCATCATCCAGCGATCGCCGCCACAGAGGTGCGACGCGTTTCACCTCGTCAAGCAGAGCCCGCAATTCCTCAACGAGATTGCTCTTTGTCTCAATTGCTCTGAGTTGTTTGGTGTCGATGTTGCCGCTGGCGTCCTGCTTCAATGACGCTAGGTTGAGCTCTTCGTCGAACAGCTTCGGTCCGACAACGTCGTTCTGTATCTGAAGGAGTGAATCTTTGCTCAAGCGATGCGCGTAGACCCAAACACTATAGCTGCCGGATGCGGTAGATAGCTGCCAGAAGATTGGCGCCTTGCGCCGACTTTTAGAATATCCCTTCAGGTGATAATCGAAGAAGGTCGTCGCGAACCAAGCCCGCAACCCAGATCCCTGCATATCGAGACATGCCTCGATGTCGACCCACCAATCCTCCGCATGCGACCCAAAAACCAGGGCGAAGACAAACCGCACTTGCGCGGTGAGATCGCGAGAATGCCCTTCGTCGTGGACCAACAGACCATCCGCGGGAAACGGCACGGGATAACCAAAACTCGGCGACGCATCTTTGGCCAGCGCGAGCATTCCTGGAGAGGATGTTGGCATCTTGGCAAATGGATCTGGTGCGACCGGTGTTGCACGTTCACCGGTGGAAAGGCGCACGTCGAAGCGGCCGAAGGCTACACCAACTGCCCACGACAGCATCTCTGTTGCGAGGACCCTTCGAGACGAATCAAATGCGCCAGACGCTGACGACAGGAGTTCCACCGAACCATCCTTCTCCTCATCTTCTTCGTCTGTCGACACCTCTCCGTTAGTTATGCCGTCCGCTTCAGCCACTGTACGCTCCATTGCCGCGTACGCATCCGCCTCTACGACCCCGTACAACCTAAAGCACAATCCATCGATGTTCTTCTGGATAGCGGCCTTTTCAAGAGCGATTCCTTCGACTCTTTCCAAGCATCGTTTCGACCGCTCAGCCAGGGACTCTCCTTCGACCTGCAGCAGAGCCGGCAGCGTGAAGGCGTGTGAAGTCTCGACGTGACTATCCAACATCCGGCCCAGAGACCAGCCCCGTTGAGCGAGCGCAGCTAGTTCATTGCGATCGACTTCACCCAAGTTGGGCACGGGAGTATTTTGAATCAGCCCGACTTCAAAGGATTGGGCCAATTCCGTACGGGCCAGTTGAAGAGCAACCAACAGGAAGAAGACGCGGCTATTCGTTATGGAAGCAAGCGCCAGCAGGTCGCGGCTATCATTGCCTTCAATGTATGCCGATGGGCCTTTGTCGGCAAAAATGCAGCCGGCAGGCAATACCCGCATTGACAGCCCATTTGTACGCCGGGGCCAGGTTAGACCTGGACGAAAATACCAACCCTGTGCCTGGATCTTTCTAGTAGCACTACCAACCTTGGCCGCTACAAAGCATTGGAGCTCGGCTCCGTCGTCCTGCCATGCAATGGTCAGATAGATGTCAGAGTAGAACCGACCGAACGATCCACCCTTTGCAAATGGGACCCAGCGCGTAGAGTCTGGTTGCGTCTCCCAACTCAACCGCAAGAAACGAAAGTCATCCAACGTTCCCGCACCACACTTTGCAGTGCGGCCTTCGCTTTCAAACCGCGGTAAGCGCTCGAATACATTACGAAGCCTGTCGCTTACCCAGTAGGAAAATGGAGATGACGGCACCGCCGCAAAGTCAGCGGCGTCGAGCTCGAAACGAACCCTATCCTGCGCCGCATCCGGATAAAGGATGGCTTGCTTCAGTGCGCCAGCTTTATCGGAAGCTTCCAGCAATCGGAAAAACGCGGTCTTCATAAGGCATCCCTCGGACGTTTCTCCAAGCAATAGGCCGCAACTTCGACCATCGCGCTATCCAGCACTCCGTACCCTAGATCGGCGAACACAGTCGGCTGTACCTCTTTTAGGAGCAATTCTTCACGCCATTGCTGGAATGAACTGAGAAAGAAACCGGTTCGCGACGTGAGGGCCCCAAGAATTCCATGCACACGAAGCAACTCGATGCCACGCTCCACGAAAGCCGCATAAACGTCGTTCTTGGTGCGCGGATAGCTGCTCTCAAAGTCTCGCTTCGCAACCAGACTGCCCGCTCCGAAAGGAGGATTCATGAGCACAACATCGAATTTCCGACCCATCGTCTCAACGAAAGCGATGCCTTGTTCGGCGTCGTCCGCAAAGAGCCGACGACGCGTACCACGACCGTTCACCGCATCGGTGACATAGGTCTTAAGAGAATTGAGGATTTGTTCCTCCGCCCGTTCAAAAAACGCGAAATTGCCGATCCCGGACAGATCCAATTCACCTTGACGCTTTACAGGCGCCAATCCTGGAAGAAAGTCTTCTGAACGTTTGGCTTGCTCTAAAAAGGCTAGGCGCGCTGTCTGAATTGAAGCCGACAGTTTGCGCTCGATTGGCAGCAATGTGCCCATCTCACCGGCGAGCCGCATCTCGAGAACAATTTCCTTGAATAGGCTGGCCATGAATGCCGGACGCAACGTAGCTGCGAACTCATCCAGGAGTTTGGTGTCGCCGGGCATCGGTTCTGCAATGACAATGTTGGCCCGACGGATAATCGGACGCTCGGAACGTGCAACGCCTGCTTCTTTGAAGGCGCGCTGGCCGCGCATCCAAAGAGCAAGCTGGGCGATCTGCGCGCAGCGAGGGTCGATGTCCACTCCATGGAGATTATGGCTGAGAATGAGCGCTGGCGCCGCTTTGCGAAGGTCTTCCAGGGTCGAATAGTCAGCCCGTAGCGTCCTGCCGGTTGCGCCGCTTTCCGGAGACGCTTCGTCCGCCCAGGCCTCTTCGTAGATGATGAGGAGCAACAAGAAGCAATAGAGAAGGAAATGGCCGGATCCGCACGCGGGATCGATGATCCGGATGTCCCTAGGATCCTTCATGGCTCGTCCGTCGGCGCTGTTTACTTCGGCGTCGCCGTCGACGTGGTGAACCAGGTATTCACAAACGGCCGACAGACGAGTATCGCCTCCCCGCATGCCATGCCAGATGCGCCCCAGCGTGTTGTCGCAGAGGAACTGGACAACATAGCTCGGCGTAAAGAACTGGTTACGGATCGCAAGCTCACGGCTATTGCGTGGGGCCTGGCTTTCATCCCGCATCTTCCGACGTTCCTCGCCGGAGTTGAAGAACTGGTAGACCCAGCCGATCGTCTCATCTTCTGACCAGATTCCAGCCAGGTCCGCGTGATTCAGAATGGCGAGCAGGTCGTCGAACGCGAGTTTTGTCGGCCAAAGCACCGAGGCCGGGTCCCGCCGGTCGAACAGTACCTTCACCTCTGTAGAAAGCTCGTCAAAGATGCTCTCGATGTACAGACGATAGCCCGCGCCATCGGCCGTCTTCAGCGCCGGAGCCAAGCCGCAAAACTCGACGAATCCGCTAGAGGCGTCGCCGCGGCTGACGCACTCCTGAACGAGCTCGCGGGCCTCCAGCATTTTCAAGGCCGTGAATCGGTTCAACGCCGTGAAGGCGGCGTCCCGGACGTAGTCCGCAACTGCCTCCTCGGGCTTCATGCCGGCGCTGCGCTTGTGCTCGATCGCCGCGACAATCTTGTCGCGCAGCAGATACTGACGACCAGTCAGATGCGCACCGCCCTTGCTGGCGATCCGACCATCCGCCCGCACGTCGAACACGCCATCCAGTTGCTCGGAAAAATCCAACTCGAGGAGGCGCCGAGCCTTCTGGGTCGCGCGTTCGATCGCGTTCCTGGTGTCCTTGTCCATTACCGACGGCTCACTTCACGATGACCTTCTTGCCCTCGCCGATGAGGCGGGAGAACTCGTCGCGGATGCCGTCGAGGGCCTGATCAAGCTGTTCTTCGGTTTCGATGCCTCCGGAGAAGAACTGGTTGACCGAAACCGTGGCGAGGCGCTCACCTTCCAGAACCTGATGCATTTTCGTGATTGCCGCAGCGAGGCGGCTATCGCAAAGCTCGGTCTCGGAACGAAGGTGTCGAATGGTCTGGTTGTTCCAGTTCCTGTCCGCGCATTGACGGAGATGGCGGGAAATCTCCTCCCGCTGCGCTTCGTCCAGGCGTTCCCAACCCGGCTCTTTTGAAAGGGCTTCGAGCGCCGCTAGGTAGGTCTTGACCCGAGTGTCCAGTGCTTCGTTGTAGCGGCGCTTGTATTCGGCGCTGATGGCAGTCCCCGCCTGGGCGATCGGGCCAAGCTCACGAAAGAACGTTTCCCGTTTGAGAAGATCCTCCAGGAGCTTACCCTTCTCGGGAAAAACCGGATCGAGATTGGGTTCTTCGGCCAGGACCGGCAGCGTCGCTACCGCTGCGCGTGCGTTCTCGATGTCGGCCAAAGCTGATACCGTCAGGGCCTTTTCGAGATCGGCACCACGTTTAATCGCGTCCTTGATGTTCTTATGGGAAGCATTGAATGCCAGGATCGCATTCTCTTCGTTGCCGCGGCGGATGCCGCGCATCTGGCTGACGGCCGAGTCGATGAAATCCGCGCCGGGTAGCTGCGCGCTGCGCATCGTCACCAGGACGCCGTCGAGAGCTTCTTCGTGACGTTCGACAGCCGCCCGGATTTCTACCGCGATCGGCCCGGCGGCGAGTTCCTTCACCTCGTTTCCGAACGTATCCCGATAGTTTTCGCCGGCCTCGGCGATAACCTTGAAATCGATGCCCTTCTTGGGCCGGAAGCTGGCAGCGCGGAACAGGTTGTTTCCGGAGAAGCACTCCTTGGCGGCGGTGCTGGTCGCCTGCTCGATCGTTTGTCCCTTGGATGTCGCCTCGATCATGCCGGCGCGCAGCAGCGCCAGCGTCAGAAGGCGCATGACGTCGAAATCCCAGCCGAATGGCGGCTTAAGGAACTCATCTTCAAGGTATTTGCCGGTTGCCTGCTCGCCGTATGCAGCGCGCTCCTCAATCTTGGTCATGATCTCGGACAGCGGCACGACGTCGGTCTTGAAAACCCGCTTGTTCTGTTCGTCCCGCAATAGTTCGAGGTGGGTGAAGACGTGCGGGAGGCCCGACAGGTTTTCCGCGCTCAACAGGGCATCGATGCCCTTGGTGACTTCGGTCTTCTTGGCCGAAGCCTCTGAAAAGCGGTTGTAGACGTCCGGAAGGACCTGCTCGAGAACCGCGGACACGGCCTTCCCAACCTCGGAGACCGTTCCGGCCGGGCTGCGGTCGTTGCCGCGGAAAAACACCTTGCCGGAAAGGCATGCGGCCTTCAGTCGCCGCTGAAGTTCCTGCATATGGTTGCGTTGACGGACCTTCTCCTCGGCAATCAGGGCCGTTTCGTCGGCGGTGGTGGCGCCGCGCGTCTTGCGCTTGATCATTTCGTCCGAACGGAACGCCTCGCGCATCTCCCGGCGGATTTCATCGTCCAGCGTCACGCACCAGAAGACGTCCTTCGGCTCCAATTGGCTCCGCTTCCGGAGGTTCTCCGCATCCTTTTCCGCGTCCTCGGCGTTGTCGGCAAGCTCGACACGGAAGGTGATGTCGCCGGAGACCTCCTCGTTGCCGCCGACCGTGAGGCCCGCCCTGAAGATCTTGGCGTCGCCGAGCGTGAAGCCGGGCTGCGGCGCCCAGAACGCGCTGGACAGGACGGAGGCATAGAGTCGCTTCTCGTCCGCACGCTTCGCTTCGATCGACGAGCGGGTGAGATCCCAATCGTCCTCGGCCGGTGTGGGAATTCGGTATCCGCCCTCCCCCTGCCTGACCATGAGACCCGTCTCAAGTTTGGTCAGGGCCTCGCGGACTTCGGTCAGCCTGGAATCGGCATCGACGCGATCGACAAGCGCCGCATCAATATTCTCGGCGGTGCGGTGGACGGTTTTCGCAAACTGCAGCAGGCAAACGACCTTGGCGACCGCCTGGGCCAAGGGATGCTTCACCTTGCTCGGGATAGAGATGATTTTGGCGCGGATGTCCGATCCGATGTTGCCCTCGATCAAGTCATAGACCTGGTCGAGCCGGATCAGCGTTCCGATCGGCGCATCGGACACCATCGTGGCCGGATTGATCAGCAGTTGCTGGGCCAGCTTGATGATGGTGCGGTTGGCGCCGCCGACGTGCTTGCTGGCGCCGCCCTGCATGCGGAGGCCCGAAACGATGTCGATGATGAGCTCGATCTGGTACGGCAACAGCGGATAGAGGTCGACGAAGCGCTCGCGGGACAAGGCCGGAAACGTGACGTCGGCCGTGATGCGCGAGTTGAGATCGAGCCGGGGCCGGTTGTCGTCGTAGAGCTTGCCCAGAACCGTCTCAGCCGCTGACGTCTTCTTCAGGACACGCCGGCTGGTCACCTCCGAGATGTCCGACGGCTCCAGGTGGACCTGTAGCGGGAAACGGTCCATCAGCTTGGGAAGCTCGATCCGGCGGTCGTCGAGACCGCTCACCACTTCGCTGAGGCGCTCCTGCGAGGTGACGGCAATCCAATATTTCCCGCGGCCTTTCACGCCGAGCTGCTGCACGATCCCCTGCAGGTCGAGCATCTTCTGGGTATCGCGGGCGACAAACTGGCCGACCTCGTCGACCACGAACATCAGCGAGTGGCCAGGCTTGCGCCGCTTCATCAATTCGACAATGCGGTCAGCCAGGCGGCCGGCGGTGATGTCCATCTTCGGCCTGCCCTTCGACCAGGAATCCGCCATCGGATAGGTCGCCGGGTTGAGCTTGTGCAGCACGGCGCTCGCCTCGTTGAGCGCGAAGATAGTCATGCCCTTCTTTTCGTCCCAGGCTTTGCCATGCAAGCTCTCGAAGGTCTTCTTGAACTCCTCGAACCTGCCTTCGGCCTCCAGGCCGATTTCGAGTTCGGCGAGATCGATATCCTTGGCATACCCGAGGCTCGCCAGGAACAGCCGGTACATGATCTCGGTCAGCATCTGGTTGCCGGACCGGATGCCGCGGTCCGTGGAAACGTCGAAGATCACCGTGTGGGTGGGGATCTTCTCGTTGATGGTGTTGAGAACAACGTTGAGCTTGGCGTCGTTGGCCCGGGCCGCGAACCGCTTGGCGGCCGGCGTGCCCAGGATGTTCCGGTCTTCGATCGCCAGTCCAAGCACCTTGGCGAAGCTGGATTTACCGGACCCGAAGAAGCCGGAGATCCAGATCGCGACACCTTCGTGCGGCTTCTGCGGTGTTTCCTGATATCGCTCCAGCACGTGCACGAAATGCTTCTTGATGGCGTCGGTGACGACGTATTCGTCGATTTCCGAAGCAATGATGTCGGCGGAGGTCTGGTCGACCTTGATGACCTCCTCGATCTGCCGGGAGATGTCGTTATCGAAAAGCGTTGCTATCTTGCCCACGGCGTTCATCCCTCAGAAGATCTTGGGGCGGTAGTTATGCTCTGCGTCGAGCACGCCCATGAAGCGAAGTCCGGATGCGCCATCAAGGTCGCCCGGATAAAACAGGATTGTCGGAACGAGCACGCGTCCCTTCAATTGCTCCAGCAATGAGAACGTGCGGTAGACCGGAAACAATGCACCTGTCCGATTGATGAGAACGACGTCGGCGCGCGGATCCGGATTTGCCGGCATCCGCTTTGCCACCAGGTCGACCAGCGGCGCGTATTCCTCAAGGATGTTCGTGATGGTCTGAACGGTCTCCTCGACCGTGCCGCCGCGTTCGGCCTCGTACCAGTCTTCCATCGGGCGCTGCGAAGCCATCGCCTCGTATTCTCCCTGGGATCCGGGGAGCCGAGAATTGGCTCCAGGTCATCCCGGAGGCGCCGTTCGAAATCGGTCATGCGGCAACCCTTTCGGCGCACTCTAGGGCGCTTCTGAACGGAAGACCGACCTGCACGATGTTGCCCGCCACCTCGTAATTCAGCCGCTTGTACTGGTGGAGCCGCAGCAGTGCGACATGCACGTCAGGATGAGACATGTACGCCAGCCGCCAGAGCTTGCTCTCAGGCATCTTCGACGGATTGCCTTCGAGATCGGCGATCATATGAGCATAAAACATGGTCACGTCGTCGCTCATGGCGATCGATGCGAACGTCTTCACGGGCCCCAGCCCCGACAGCATACCGAGTTCGGTCGCCATCCTCAGAAGATCACGCGCCCCGCGCAGCTTTCCATAGTCGGAGAACGCCTTCGCCTTCGGGCCCCGGGCCAGCGCAACCTTGTCGAAGAACGCATGAACATCATCGGTGCGAACCTGATAGCGCCCTTTCTCGTGCTCGACGAACAGCCAGATCGTACCGAAATCATGAAATGGCTGCTCAGTGGCCCCGATCCAAAGACGCAGACAATCCCGCCAGTCCGCGACCGACATGCCGCCCTTGGCGAGCGCGATCAACGGACGGATGAGCTCAATGTGACGCAGGCGCCTGACCAGCGTCGACTCCACCTCGCGCTCCCAGCCTGCCGTCGGGTATCGTCCGGAAAGCGTCGCCTTCAGGTTTTGGCTTTCGGTCAGGCTGTCGTCCCAAGCTGCAAAGACTTCATAGGTCTCCTTGACCAGGACGCCTTTGCGCAGCAGCCGCTGAGACCATTCCGGACGCACTTTCACGCGTCTGCCCTCCGCGCGTACGGCACCACCAGTTTTCCGGGTGAACCGTTGCCAAAAGACAGGGCCAGCATGACGACCGACTTGCGGCTTCCGTCGAACAATCCGGGCATCTGCATGGAGCGGCCGTCGGTCGACTTTTTGAGGCTGCGGGTCGCAGCAACTTCCTCGATGGTCACAAGGTCCAGATCGGTAAGGCACTCCGCGAGGTCAGTAGCCTTGATTGCCGCGATCCGCTCAAAGAACGGCCGCCAACTCTTTGCGTCGTCGAGCCAGCCTTCCCATACGGTTTCAAGCCGTTCTTCGATGGGATCGGTCAGACGCCAGACCGTCACCGAGCCTGGAGGGTCGAAGATTTGCGCACACCGGTCGGCGGCGACCATGAAAACCGACCTGGCTTGGGCAAAGTGATGCGTTCTGGGAAATCCGCGGCGCAGGACCGATGCGCCCTGGGGGCCAAGCTGTCCGGTGGAATTCCACCAGCGAGCAAGGTCCATCTCTCCGATACGGGCGACGACGGTCCTCACCTTTAGGAGCCACGCTAGATCAAGTTCTTGCTCGAAAGTGCCGCTCTTTGACATACTACGTGCTCAGGCCTTCTTTGCCGTGGATTTCCGCCGGTCCAACTACTACCTTGCGGCCTCCTCCATGGCTTCCCACGCGGTAGCTCGTCGTCCAAGACAGCATTGCTTGACCAGCCTTGATCACGTTGACGACGTCCTGGTCAAGAATTGCCGCTTGTTGCGTTCGCCTGGCTTGCAGTCTTCGCGCGCACTTCTTTATCGGTAGCCCGATTCCACCCACCCACCCACCTATCCAGCCCCCAAAGCCACGCGCGGGCAAGTGCAATCAGAGGGACCCCAATTACAGCCAAAGCATCCTCTCCGGTAGCTTGCGCGGCTTCTATGTTCACTGTATGTTCTGTGTTGGCGCGTGTCGAATCCGGTCTCCCAACCAAACCGCTAATGCCCAATCAGATCGTCATTACTGAGAAGACCAGTCAAGCAAAAGACGTCCGTGCCGCCGTTGGCTCTCGTTACGGAGATGTCCTTCCGGCCGAGGGCCATCTGTTCGACCTTCTCGAACCAGAGGATGTTGTGCCGGCTTGGAAGCGCTGGTCACCGATACTTCTGCGTCCGGAAGGCCTTTACGACACTCGCCCAGCAGAGGGCGGCAACAAAGCCGCCAAGCTCAAGGCCATTCGCGAGGCCCTTCGTAGCGCCAAGCGGGTTTGGCTCGCCACCGATTGCGATCGCGAAGGTCAGCTCATCGGTCAGGAGATTCTCGAGCATTACAAGTACCGCGGCGACGTCATGCGGGTGCTGTTCACCGCGCAGGACTCGCAAACCATCCGCGATGCATTCGGTCGGGCAAAGCCAAATACCGAATATGCACGCCTTTATGGCGCCGCCGTCGCGCGCCGGCAGGCCGACCAGATCTACAATTTATCACTCACTCGCACAGCGACCGTCATCCTGGGTCGAGGTACGAGGAGAGTGATCGGGGTTGGTCGCGTGAAGACGCCGACCTTGGCCATTGTGTGCAAGCGCGAGCTGGAAATCCGCAATTTTGTACCCCTCGCCTATTTTGAAGTTGTTGCCACAGCGAAGGTGGCGGGAGGCCAATTCCAAATGCGGCATGCGCCGCAGGACCGGATCGTTCGACGCGAGGTTGCCCAAGAGGTCGTCGAAGCGGCTCAGGGCTTCGAGGGCGCGCTTGCTGTGCGCGTCGAGGATAGGCGGCAAGGACCGCCCAAACTGCATGATTTACCGTCGCTGCAAAAACTATGCGGCTCACGCTTCGGCTGGTCGGCCAGCAAGACGCTTGAGGTAGCGCAGGAGCTCTATGACGGTCAGGGTAAGAAGATCATCACCTACCCTCGCGCCGAGGTGCGCTATCTGCCGGCGAGCTTGATTTCGGACGTGCCGCGGATCGTGGCCGGCCTGCGGGTGGGCCAATCGTTCAGCACGATCCCCGTGCCCGAGCCGCCGGTCATCCGTAAGGGGGCGAGCGGCACCTTCTATGACAAGGGACTGGAGGGCGCGAGCCATCACGCCGTCATTCCCAACGTCAACACGATCGACAAACTGGCCGAGGTCTGGCCTCGTCTGTCGTCTGACGAGAAGAAACTGTTCGACGTCATCGCACGGGCCTATCTCGCAGCCCTGATGCCTGACTTCCGCTACCGGCAGACAACCGCAACGCTCGATGTGCGCGGCTTCGAATTCCGTGCCGCCGGCCGCCAGCCTATCGATATCGGCTGGCGAGCAGCATTTCCGGAGTGGCAACCCGCCGAAGAAAAGGGCGACGAGGCGCAATTGCTGCCGCCACTGCACAACGGCGAGACCGCAATGCTGCAGGATCCAAAAATTGAGGACAAGGAAACCCGGCCGCCACCGCGTTACAACGAAGGCACTCTGATAGAGGCGATGCAGAACGCTTGGCGTTTTGTCGATGATGAAGTTCTGCGGGAACGTCTGAAGGAAGCCAAGGGCATTGGCACGCCGGCGACCCGGGCTGAGGTCATCGGCGGACTGAAGAAGCAGGGTTTTCTGATTGCCCAGGGAAAGAATATTGTGCCGACCGAGACCGGCCTGTCGCTGTTCGGCGTCCTCAAACAGGCCGATCCGGCACTGGTTGATCCGGGCGTGACGGCGCAACTTGAATGCCTGCTCGACGATGTCGTAGTTGGCAAGCAGGAGATGGTCGGCGCAATCGACGCCGTGTGTGATGTCGCCCAGCGCATCATTGGCAAGCTCATGGAAGGCGCCGCCATTGGAGGACCTCCCTTGCTTGGTGCCGCAGTCGGCAACGGCGCTGTAGCATATCCACCCACGCCTGCGATGAAGCGCTTTGCCGACAGCCTCGCCCGGCAAAACGGCATCAAACCTCCGCGCGGCTACAAGACGTCGATATCGATCTGCGGCGCGTTTCTCAAGCAGCACGCACCCAAGAAAGCCGACGGTGAAACGGCTGGGAAGCTCGACCCTAAACCGGCAAGTCCGGCACAGTTGTTGTACGCCACGAAGATCGCGCTCGGGAAAGGCGTCGTCGTTCCCGACGAGGCCAAGGCCAACTCGGCTGCAATGGCCGCGTGGATTGACTCGAACAAAGGCACGAAGCGACGCAACAGTGGTCGTAAGACCGCCTTCCGGCCGGCGGGATCAATTGCGGCTCAACCGACGGCACCAGCGAGGATATCCCGAAAGCGGAAGGCCGCTGCTGCCGCCGGTGGATCAATGCCCGCCCAACCAAATCCGGCGGCAGGGACGCCGCTGCGGATTCCTTATGGCAACAAGGATCTCGCTCTGAAGCTTGGCGCCCGTTATGGCTCGACGGGATGGTATGCCCCGCCTGGAGTGGATCTCTCGGCATTTGGCGCGCGGGGCTGGCTGTAGCGCTCGGCCCCCACGCCGGGTGCCAGTGGCGCCGCCCCGGAGGCAAATGGGAAGGGTCCGGACCCGGGCCCAATTCACCGGCGAGAATTCGAGTTCAGATCATCCGAGACTCGGAATAAGATGCGTCCGGGTCCGGACATAATCTCCGACGACGACAATTCGAGACTCGGATTGTCCCGTCGACCGGCCAGATCCCGGTCGCTCGGTACAGACCCGCGGTCAGCAGTGGACCCTTTTTGTTGGCCGGCGCCGCCGGTATGCGGGCGAATGGCGCACCAAAGGTCTCGTCCATAACAACGTCCGCGGAGGCAGGCATAGCCGCCACGCCCCTGCCGGCTTACCACGTCGGCCTTTGCCACCTGGGCGCACCCGCCGGCCTTCTCGGCCAGATCAGCGACCATGGCTGGGACATTTCCACCGAGAACTGCTGTTCGCTTCCCATGGCACTGCCCTCACGTCCGATAACCCTCTGTTATTGGAACTCAGGATAAACGAATCCACCCGAACAGACCGGGCTGGGTTTTTAGCGACCGATCATCCAATCCGCATCGGACCCCGCTGTCTTTCGTGGCGGATTGAACCATGGGGAGGTGCTATGCCCGATCAACCGGACGAAACCGAGGACGATGCCAGCGAGATAGCCTCGTCGTTGGTTCATACATTACGCAAAGAGCCGGCCGAAGGACCGAGACTTTACAGGGTTACGGAGCAGCGCGGGATTCGCGCAGCGAGCTGGATCTTCGACCCCTTGCTGGTCGATCCCGAGGTGGAGACGGCGTCGGCAGACACGCACGCTCTTCTGTTTATGGCCGCTAACCGGCATTTGTGCGCCGTCGGCCAAATGGATTTCTCGGCCGTGGTCGAAACCGCCGAGATATGTGTACCATCGGGCGAATATCCGACCCCTGAAAAGATCTCTCAGCATTTCGCAATGTGGGCCAATGGTCTGAAAAATCAGAAAGGATCGCTATCCATCGACGCGATCGCGGCGCGTTTCATCCAGGCTCATAATCGCCTCTTCATGCTGTTGAACGAAAACCTCGAGACGCACATGGCCGCGTTCGCGTATGCTGACGCATGGCATTGGCTTCATATGGAGCTTTTTGGCGAGCATGAGCTTGCGGCAAGTGCTGAGGTTGCCGAACAAGCGGCTGACGCGGCTCAGCAGTTAGCTGCAAAGGCGATCGCCGGTCGTATCGAGGGTCCTCAAGCCAAAAAAAGATATGCTGCCCTCCGCAACGCGGTCATAGCTACCGAATATGAGAAATACAGGCAGGCGGAGCCAAATGAGGATCGGCGAACCAGTGCGAAGAGCGCGGCGGCTCAAATTCTCGATCCGGTAAATGCGACATTGAACCGAGAGAATCTAGGGTCGCTGGAATTATCAACGCTTGAAAAGCGACTGCGCAAGATCATTAATGAGGATGAATAGGCCGCGTAACTGTTGGATCGCAATCTTACTCGCCCCTACCTGCACCCACTGTCGAAGCGTTCCTGAAGGCCGGGGCGCCTCCGGGTCAAGCTGCGCTAATCCTGCGCTTTCATTATAGCGTTCGTGCCATCGCAGTCAGACAAATCAATCCCGATCTCGCGGGCGACCTTGCGGACCACCATCAGAGCTACGAACAGCGAGCTCGCGGCGCATTCCAGATCGAGCGCATCGCGCGATGCGCTGAACCGCTTGAGCTCGTCAAGCCCGCACGTCGCGTTCTTGATCGCCAACTCGAGGTCGGCCTTCTTTTTGGTCTCGCATTCGATGCGGGAGATGAACGTTCCATCATAACTCTCGATCGACGTAATGATGTCGTCATCGCAACGGCCGCGATAGACGTCCTGCAAGTCTGCAGGAATTAAGTACACATCGAGCATATGAGCACGCTCGCTCCAAGCGAACTGACCGACCTCACGGAAGGAAAGGTCGCGCGGATCGTACTGCGGATAAACCCTCTCATGCATCTGGCGAACCGCGGTGATCAAGTCTTTGGCAACGACAACATCGAACACCGTCGTATCGCGGGTATCGATGGCAACGAAACGCTTCATTTTGTTCACGCCCTGTGTTCATGCAGGATTTCGCGACGGTCCCGATCGCGTCGTTCGCATCCCAATCTAATCTCCGATCGGGGACGTGCGCGCAATACTGAGCCATCTATGAGTCCCTGCCCTAGCGGACAAATTGGCCAATCCGTCCCTTGGTAAGATGGATGACGTGGACAGATTGGCCAGTTCGTCCATCACAGACTTTGCTCTGTTTCCAGAAGGCATCGATCATAACCACCAAGCACCCGACGTTACCGGGACTGCACCGAGGGTTACTGATGGTACAATCTCGCTACCTGAGCCGCGTCGAAGCGAGCGGTTATTTGCTCATGCATTACGGTCTGCGGCGTTCGCCCAAGTATCTCGCGAAGTTGGCCGTCAACGGCCGCGGTCCAGCGTTTCACAAAGCCAACAACGCGGTTTTGTACGACCCGCTCGACCTCGACGCCTATGCAGCCCGGATCATTGGGCCGGCTGGTTATTCCACCACGGAGCACCGGCTGATGACCGCAGTGAGCAAAGCCGTCTGACATGCAGCCTTCTAAAGTACGAAGCCCGCGCATCGATGGCGCTGAATAGTGCGGGGCGGAGGTCGTGTGGTCATGACCGTCATTCAATTTCCGCGCCAGTGCCGGCAGGAGACGAATACCCGCCCCGGTCGGCGCCGAGGTGGCAACGTCTTCGTGTTTCGAATGGATAACGGCCACGCCGATGGCACCGAGCAGCGCTTCTGCGTGATGCATGAAACGCTCGGGAGCAAATTTCTCGCGACCGCCGGCTGTTTCGATTCCGCGACCGAAGCAAACCTTTTCGCGCGCGCGCGAGCCACAAGGTTCGGAGCCGTTTTAGTCCCCTTTTTCGAGTGGGGCTTGTCAGAATGAACGGCCTTCCTCCAAATTTCCCGCCCGGCGGCGGCAATGTCGACTTTGCAGCGGTGAAAGCCGCCTCCCTGAGGTCGATCGAGAGCCTCGTCCGCCGCTGGCTTCCGGGTGGCAAGCGCAAGGGCGATGAATGGGTCGCGATCAATCCCAAACGTCACGACGAGAAGGCCGGATCGTTTTCAATAAATCTCCGCACCGGCGTTTGGTCCGATTTCGCCACGAACGAAGTCGGTGCCGACATGATCGATCTGCTCGCCTATCTCAGGGGTCTCTCCTTGCTTGAGGCGGCGAAGGAAGTCGGCGAAATCCTGGGCGTCCCGACGACGAGTTCACTGGCCGCTCGCGCTCTGACGCCTATCCGCAGCGACAAGCCGTCCGCGGTTCTTATGCCGGCCGAAGCTTGCCGTGACCCCGAAGCCTTTCCGCCGCGGATGCCTCCCGACAATGAAGGCAAGCCGCGCTTTGTCGTGGCCGGCGAAATCGGGCCGCCGCGCCGATCGGATGAACTGCGTCGCCATACTTATAAGCTCGGCACGACGGCAGTCCGCATCAAGGTAATACGAAAGGACAAGGACGGCGCCCTCAATTGGTATCGCGTGACGGACGTTAACGGAACCTCTGGCTGGCAGCTTCGTAAGCCTCATGGATTCAAGGATGTGCCCTTCATCGGCGTTTTGGATCCCTTCGATCCGGAAACTTGCGATGCTGGTCAGCACTCGAACCCGCTTTATTGGCCCGAAGGCGAAAAGGACGTCGAAACCGTAAGCAGCAAGGGAGCGCTCGCTTTCACGTTCGGTGGTACCGGCGATGGCCTGCCGGCCGGATGCGAAGAATATGTGTGCGGTCGGCATGTGGTGATCCTGGCCGACAACGACGCCCCCGGCAGAGAACATGCGGCCAAGAAAGCCGACCTGGCGGCGCCAATAGCGGCTTCTGTCAAGGTTGTTCACTTCACGGAGGTGAAACACCAGGGCGATGTAACCGACTTTTTCGAAGGCGGAGGATCGATCGAGGCGCTTGAACAGATCGCCGCCCTGCAGGTACCCTACAAGCCGCGAACGGCGCCTGCTATGCTGGCGCCGGAGGCCGTGCTCGCTGTCATCCGCGCAACGCCCTACGTCTGGGTTGAACCAGAAAGCATCCCTCTCCGCGACTGGCTTTACGGCAATCATCTAATCCGGAAGTTCGTTTCCGCCACGGTTGCGCCAGGCGCAGTCGGAAAGAGCTCGTTGGTTCTGGCCGAAGCGCTGGCGATGGTGAGCGGCAAGCCCCTCCTCGGGACGTCTCCGCCCCAGAAGTTGCGGGTCTGGCTCTGGAATCTCGAAGATCCAATTGAGGAGACCACGCGTCGCGTCCAGGCTACGGCGAAATTTTACAATCTAAACCCTGAGGATATCGGTGACCGACTGTTTGTCGACAGCGGGCGCGATCAATCGATGGTTATTGCCACCACCACCAGGAGCGGGGCGATTATCTTAGTTCCAGTGGTAGACAAAATCATCGCGGAGATCCTGAAGTATCGGATCGATGTTTTGGACGTCGACCCCTTCGTAAGTTGCCATCAGTTGTCGGAAAACGACAACCAGGCGATGGACATGGTCGCGAAGGAATGGGCCAAGATCGCCGACCGCACGAACTGCGCGATCGAGCTAGTCCATCACACCCGCAAACAGGGCGGCAACGAGGTGGAAGTGACCACCGAGTCCGCCCGCGGTGCCAAGGCACTCACCGATGCCTGCAGGTCGGTGCGCGCCGTCAATCGCATGACCAAAGAGGAAGGTGAACGAGCCGGGTTGGAAAACCACCGGTCGTTTTTCAGGGTCTTTAATGACAAGGCCAATCTCGCGCCGCCGGCCGACAAGAGCGACTGGTTCGAGCTGAAGAGCGTCGACCTTGGGAACGGTCCCGGGCCGTTCGGCGACAGCATCGGCGTCGTCGCGACGTGGGAATGGCCGGATCATTTCGCCGACGTGTCCGTGACCGATTTGCGCCTCGTTCAAGCAAAGGTCGCCGGAGGCAAGTGGCGCGAAAGTCCCCAATCGCCGGAGTGGGTCGGTTTCGCCGTCGCCAACGTCCTGCGGCTGGACGCTTCCAACAAGATTGAAAAAGCGAAAATCCGCGGCCTGCTCAAGGTCTGGTATGCGGATTCCGGGGATTGCGGCCAGGGATTCCGATTGAACGCGACCATGCATTCCGATCGAAGGCGGCCACCTGTTCCGACGAAGGCGGCCGGGGTGTGGTTGCCGGCATGAGGAGTTGGGTCAGGTTTTCTTGGCG
>WNGR01000422.1_pt1 | contig 45905 bp, 38 predicted proteins | sample 5407581 | NCBI WGS metagenome assembly WNGR01 (sample SAMN13153383, study PRJNA577476) | soil metagenome | isolation source: 80 cm soil or saprolite under Garry oak tree replicate 2 | place: USA:California | collected 2016-06-15 | reverse complement strand
AGAAGTGTTAAATCCAATTAGCGAGGTATGAGATGAGGCCCAGGCTGGTAATGTCGTCCGCCCTGGTCGTAACGCTTTTAGTGGTTTGCGCCTCGATGCTGGCGCACCATGGAAATACGGCTTACGACTATGAACATCCGGCCACCATCACGGGAAATGTGACGGAATTCGTGTGGTCCAATCCTCATTGCCAGATCTATCTCGACGTGAAAGACGAGAAAGGGAACGTGGTGAGCTGGTCCGTCGAATCTCAAAGTCCCGGCATTCTGCGCAGGAACGGCTGGACCAGGGATTCCATCAAACCGGGAGATCACATTGCGGTAACGCTGATTCCCGCCAAGAGCGGAGCACCTGTCGGATTTTCCGGCGAGAAATTGGGAAAAGTCGTTTTTGACGATGGCCACATCCTGAAAATGGATATGAGGTGAAGAATGCCAAGTCGGCCCGTTTGTTTGACGATAGTATTAGCAACGATGCTGGCATTCGCGTCCGGTATTTCCGCGCAATCCGGCAAGCAAGAAGAGACCGCAAGGACCAACCGCGGCCCTGCTCCTAAACGTGACCTATCCGGAGTCTGGTTATACCAAGGCAGCGGTGGTGCTGAAAGCACCGCCCCGGAGAAAGATATGCCTCCGATGACTCCGTGGGCGCAGGCGAGGTTCGCTACGGAGCGGCCCGGATACGGAACCAGAGCCGTCCCTGATGGCAATGATCCTATTTTGCAATGCGATCCGACAGGCTTCCCGCGTATTGTGTTTTTTCCCACGCCGTTCGAGTTGGTGCAAGCTTCGGACAGGATCATTCAGTTTTTCGAGCGTGAACACGCCTGGCGGCCGATCTGGACTGATGGACGATCCGTTCCTAAAGATCCAGATCCGACGTGGTACGGATACGCAATCGGGCATTGGGAGGGAGACTACACGCTGGTGGTTGAATCTGCCGGCTTCAACGATAAAACCTGGCTTGGAGCAACGGGCTATCCACACAGCGAAGACATGCGCGTCACCGAACGCTACCAGCGCGTGGACGGTAACACCATCGTATACAACATCAGAGTAGACGATCCGAAGGCTTATACCAGGCCGATCATTGGACCTGAGAGGATCATGAAGCTGCGACCGGGCGTGGAGATCGGCGAGCTTCCCTGCGTGTGGTCGGAAGAGAACAGCTTTACGAAAAGGATCCGGGAGCCCGCTGTCGGGAAGCCTAACCGATAGCGGCGGATCCACAGAATCATTGAGTCGCATGCGCAGATCAATGATGAGATGAGCGATCATTCCAGTCGCCCCTTTCGAACACGATTTGCGATTGCTTTGGCAGTGGCGACCGTTTCTGATCTTCTCTCGCTCGGAGCGGAATTTGTTCCGCCCGTTCAGTGGGCAGTCGACCTGACCACGGCGTCTCTCTTGTTTTTGATTCTGGGCCGGCGGTGGGCAATTTTGCCCGGTCTTATCGCTGAAGCTATTCCGGACCTGGCGGCGTTCCCGTTCTGGGTTCTCGTCGTGCTTTCCATCATTCTGTACGATCAAACCGGGCGCAAGAGTTACGCGGCGATCTAAGATCACGGAAGCATGAATGGTAGGAACGCCTTGAAGTGATTTGGCGGATCAGTATCCTCGCGCTAGCATACCGGCAAATCACAAACAGTAGGGGAGCACCCGGTTAGCGTCCGGAAGTCGCGCCGAAGGCGCGGATGGCGGTTGTCTGCACTTGCGCCTCATTAGGATGATTGATTCGCTGCGCCACGCGAGCTTGGTTCGCGCCCGCAGAGGCGAGTGAGCGGCTGCCGGTCCACACCAGTTGCAATCCCGCCAGAATGGCGATCAATGCAATAGCGGATCTGAGTTTTCGGGCAGGTGTCCGCCGGGCGAGAATGAAACCCAGCAGCACGCCGGGGATCCCAGCAGCCAGAAGTTGCAGCAGCGTGCCGGAACTGACAGAGCCAAACTCAAGATGAATCGCACTGCCGATGGCGGCGAGACCCAAGCCGAAGAGCAAGTCCGTGCCGACGACTTCCGCGGGCGACATCTCCGAATAGTTCAACAGCAACACTGTGCCCAGCGCGCCCGCACCCGCAGACGAGAAGCCGGATTCGATGCCAATGGGCAGCGCAAACCAGGGCAGCCAGCGGCCGTTCTTTCGCGCGAATTCGGGATTGTGCAAGCGACGCACAAACGTCAAACTGGAAGAGCCCGCCAGTAACGCCCCGAGCGCAATCACAACCACCGGATTACCCGCATTCGTGCTCAGCTGCCGAAGCACATAAGTGCCCATCAGCAGGCCCGGGACTGCACCTGCCAGGAGGCGCCACACATATGCTCCACGGACTTGTTTGCCCCAGATGTAAAACGGTCCCACGATTAGCCTGAGGACTCCGGCAAAGATGAAGGCAGTGCCGACCGCCGCCTTAGGCGACAGCCCAACCAAAAGAATGAGGGCGGGAACCGTGAAGCTGCCGCCGCCAATTCCGGTGAGCCCCACCGTGACGGCAATTACAAACCCAATAACGAACAGCATGGAACTTCCACCTCGCAGTTCAGTCTTTGACCAGTCCGCACTCAGCCTTATTCAATCCAGATCAGCGCCCGGCCCCGCGATCTTCTTCAGCCGCAATCTCCTTGCCAGACGCAATAAGAAATTGGTTCACAAAACAAAAAACCCACCTGCCAGCAACTCTCTGGCGGTGGGTTTGGAGCGGACGCTTTAATCTAGAACTTACTAGATCGTGCACCTCGCTGCGCCAGAGAGCAGAGTCGTACAACAGCAGAGACAACAGCTCTGGCAGCAAACAGAAGCTAAGGCGCCTCTAATCATGAGAGCGTTACTCTACCTCTTCCATTTCTTAAAATCAAGCAACAATATCGCGACGACTCTACCGGCCGGAGCTGCCATTCGAGTTTAGTAGGGCTCGGGTAGATGCGATCTCCTTCGTGAAAGATACTCGCGATTATTAAAACATCGCGATTGTATCCCGGAGTGGGATTCGATTCCGCACAGGTGTTCGCTTTTGGAACCACTAAGAACTCCTACCCCCGAACAGTAAGCCGGAAGCAACAGAGTCCAAAGCCCTTACCACAAGCCAGAGGTCCCACAGAAAGACTGGCGGGGGATTTGCAAGTCATTTTTGGTCACAAGTTGACGGCACCTTGTGGGCACGTCTGGGCCGGGCAGGCGTCTGAACCGCGCAGAGCACGTGTTGTTCTTAACAGCAGACATCTGCGCGATTGACGGCGGAGGCTAAGCGGTGTCGCTCGGAAGATTGATTTGGAGAGATGCGGCGTTTAGAAATTTTTTGGTGTTTCGGGTTTGCATGGGTTGTCTCCTGTTGGGATCAACCACGCTTGCCCAACCAGCAACCGGCCAGGAATCTGCAATTTCCGTTTCCGAACTTGCGAAAGACAATCTCGAGCGAGTCGCCGCTTCAGAAGCGCAGATTACGGCCGTGTTGAACGCGAATCCAGGGCTATTTGTCGAGTTGAAACGCTGGGCGGCGAGAGATGCGGCCGATCGCGGGCAGATCGTAAGAGATTCCGATCTAACCGACGCAGCCCTTCTCTCACGACTTACGAATGATGGTCGATTCCGGGCCGCCGCGACGCGGCTTTTGCAAAGCTATGGTTATTTGCTGCCTAAAGCCAATCCCGATTCCGAAGTAGGCCGCGAGCAGGCTGCCCTGGAGCAAGAGCGGATTCGGGAACTCGTGGCAGCCGAGCAAGTCCGGCAAGCGCAGCAAACTCAATTAGCCAAATGCGATCCCACCTCCGATGGCTCTGATCCAAACTGCCAGGCCAGACAGAAGCAGGCGCCCAGGACGGTTCAGACAAGCGGCGCCAATCCTGCGGAATTACCCCGGGACAAGGATTTCGATCAGCTTCTGACCAATCCGGTTACACAGCCGGTTAGCGGCAATGGCTCGCTTCTAAGGACCAGCCTTAATCCGGTCGACGGTGGCAGCGCTGCCGGTCTTCAGGCCGCAAGTGATGGCGACCTGACGCTCCTGCCGATCTCCTACGACCGAACAGCGCTGCCCGATCCCGATGCTCCGCCGCAACCCTCTCCGGCCACAGCGGCACCCGCGGGCGGAAGGACGAAGCGAGCTAGTCCCGCAGGCGACGCGCTGCTTGAAACGAGCACGCCAGCAGTGGATCACCGCTGGTCGCCCTATTCAGATCTTCCGTCTGTCTACGACATCTTTGCTCACGCCGGGAGTTCTTCGGCGTCGATCGAGCGCTTCGGCGAGGCGGTATTTGAAAATCCCCCTGCCGCGGCCGGAACAATTCCCATCGATTTCCCGGCATCGCCGGATTATGTGCTTGGTCCGGGGGATGGCCTGACGATCGACCTCTGGGGCGGCGTTTCGCAGAGGCTGGTGCGCACCGTCGATCATGAAGGGCGCATTGCGCTTCCGGAAATTGGGCCCATGCTGGTGAATGGCCAGAGTCTGGAAGATGTGCAGCAGTCGGTACAGCGATTGCTGCGCACGCAATTCCGTGACGTTTCCGCCGACGTGTCGCTGTCTCGATTGCGCACCGTGCGCGTTTATCTTGTGGGCGACGTAAATCATCCCGGCCCTTATGACGTAAGTTCTCTCTCCACTCCGCTCAATGCTTTGCTCGCGGCCGGCGGGCCGGCTTCGGGCGGATCGATGCGCATCGTGAAGCACTATCGCGGCAACACACTCGTGCAGCAAGTGGATTTATACGATCTGTTTCTGCGCGGCGTGCGCACCGACATCAAGCGATTGGAACCGGGCGATACCCTGCTGGTTCCGGCAGTGGGTGCGCTGGTGCAGATGGACGGCATGGTGCGGCGTCCGGCGATCTATGAATTGCGTGGTGAGACGACACTTGCGCAAGCCATCGACATGGCCGGAGGAATCCTTCCTACAGCGGCCCTGAGCCACATCGAAGTGCAGCGGCTCGATGCTCACGAGAAGCGCACCATGCTCAGCCTGGATGTTTCGGGAACGACGGACGCCAGCGAGATCGAAGCGAAACTCGCGGCGTTTCAGGTTCAGGATCGCGATGAGATCCACATCTTTCCGGTCGCCACGTTCAATCAGGACGCGGTTTATCTGCAGGGCCATGTGCTGCGGGCGGGAAGATACGCGTACCAGCCGGGCATGAGGCTTACCGACCTGATTTCGTCCTATGGCGACCTGCTGCCGGAGCCGTCCACGAAATACGCCGAGATCATTCACCTGAATCCGCCCGATTACCACCCTACGGTAGAAAGCTTCGATCTGGCTGCCGCTCTTTCCGATTCTGCGGTATCGCCGCAGCTCAAACCGCTGGATACCGTGCGCATCTTCAGCCGCTTTGATTTTGAGGATGCGCCGGCGGTGTCTGTCAGCGGCGCCGTGCGCAACCCGGGAACATTCCAGACCTCCGGGCAGGTCCATTTACGCGACGCCGTCGAATTGGCGGGCGGAGTGACTCCGGATGCCGCGATGGATGCCGCCCAGCTCATTCGGATCATGCCGGACAGTGCACTCAAGATGGTGAGCGTCCGGCTGGGCGAGGCTCTTGCAGGCGACCCGGACAGCAACATCCTGCTCGAGCCGCGAGACCGCATCGTGATTCAGCAAAATATATTCCATGCCGATACGCCCTCTGTGGAGATCGCCGGCGAGGTGCTGAAACCGGGAAGATACCCGCTGAGTGGCAATTTACGGGTGTCAGACTTGATCCAGCTTGCGGGCGGGTTCAAGCGCAGCGCCTACACCGAAACCGCAGATCTCACTCGCTTCGATCCCAAGGCCGGCGAAAGCAAGTTAGGGGAGCACATCGAGGTCAGTATCCCGGCCGCACTAACGAGCGACCTAAGCAAGGATCCCGCCCTTCGCGACGGCGACGTGCTGACCATCCGTCAGCTCTCTGGCTGGAACGATATCGGCGCCTCCATCAATCTGCAAGGAGAGGTCGAGCACCCAGGAAGCTACGGGATCAAGCCCGGCGAACGGCTCAGTTCCGTGCTGAAGCGGGCGGGCGGCTTCGCACCTCAGGCCTATGTTTATGGGACGGTTTTCACCCGGCCCGAAGTGCAGGCCATAGAAGAGCAGTCGCGCTCGGAACTCATTCAGCGCATCCGCGGCGAAGAGGCCGAGCTGGCGCCGATGCCCAGCGATGATCCGGAAAAGAAAGCCGCCAAACAAAACGGCATGCAGCAACTTGAGGCTATGCTCGGCCGTCTGGGAACGCAACCGCCGACTGGCCGCATGGTTGTGCGCATCTCCGCAAATGGGAAACAGTGGGAAGGCGGCCCCGACGACGTCGTGGTCCATAGCGGCGACACCCTGCTGGTTCCCAAGATGCCCAACTTCGTTCTTGTGTACGGCGCGGTCTACAACCAGACAGCGATCACCTTCAGGCCCGGCCGGAATGCGAACTGGTATTTGGCCCAGGCCGGCGGTCCCAACCAGCTTGCAGACAAAAAGGCCATTTTTGTCATTCGCGCCAATGGATCGATCGTGGGCGGACAATCTTCCGACGGATGGTTCAGAGGGAATCCGTTGAGCGTGGCTTTACATCCGGGCGACATGGTTGTTGTTCCGGAGAAGGTGGTTGGGCAAAACCAAAAGTGGAAGACCCTAATGCAAACAGCCACAACGATTTCTTCGATCGGCACATCCGCAGCAATCGCGGCGAGATTCTGAGGGGATAAATCGGGGCAGGTGCGCACGCTGAGGTCAAATGTTGTTTGCAGCCTGATCTTTTTCGCGATGCTTGCTGCGCCGCTGCGGTCACAAGACTCGACAATGAATGAAGAGCAGCTCTTGGCAGATCAATCCGGTACTAAGCAGCTGAATAATTCCGAGGAATTTTCGCCAAGCCGGATGGGCTTTTCGTTGCTGAGGAATATCGCTCTCGATCAGAAGAGTATATGGACGAGCCCTTTTCACCTGCATTGGGAGGACGGCACCTGGCTGTTTCCTTTCGCCACAGTAACCGCCTTCTCGGTTGCCACGGATCGCTCCTTCGTTCATGCCCTCTCGAGCGACCCTCAGAAATTGAGCCGATATCGCGGGTTTTCGAACGATGGCGTGGCGGCGCTCGTCGGAGCTGGTGCTGGTTCTTACTTCTGGAGCTATATCTCACATGACGAACACGAGCGAGAGACGGGAATTCTCTCCGGCGAGGCCGTGATTGACGGCCTGCTTACCACGCAGGCTCTCAAGTATTCGTTCGGCAGGGAGCGCCCCACGGCGGATCAAGGCCGGCTCGATTTCTTTAAGGGCGGCAATTCATTTCCGTCGGATCATGCCGCAGCGGCCTGGTCAGCGGCAACGGTCATCGCACACGAATATCCCGGGTTCGTCACCAAGACGCTAGCTTACGGACTGGCCGCGGCCGTTAGCGCTTCTGCCATGATCGGTAAAGACCACTCGCCTTCAGATGCACTGGTTGGGAGCGCCATTGGCTGGCTCATTGGCCGCCAGATCTATCGCGCGCATCATGATCCGGATCTTGGAGGAGCAACGGTTGGAGATCTCCCTGGGAAAGAGAGCCGCAAGGGGGAACGGGACCGGCAAGACATGGGTTCTCCGTTCGCTCCATTGGATAGCTGGGTTTACGCGACATTCGAGCGACTGGCGGCGCTGCGTTACGTCAGCAGTGCGATTCTCGGGTTAAAGCCTTGGACGCGGATGGAATGCGCGCGCCTCACCGAAGAGGCGGCTGAGGCCTTGCAAGCAGCCGATGTGCCGAACGAGGAGGCTGCTGGGCTGGTCACGCGGCTGCAGCAGGAATTTGGTTATGAGGTTGGCCTGCTTAGCGGCGGGCACAATCTGACCGCGAATCTCGACTCTGTTTATGTCAGAGCGGTGTCCATCGGCGGACCGGCGCTGACCGATAGCTATCACTTCGGGCAAACCGTCGCTTACGACTTCGGGCGCCCGTTTGAGCGCGGAACTAACGGCCAAGCCGGCGGATCGTTCGATGCCGCCGCAGGGCCACTCGTCATCTATGTGCGCGCAGAATATCAACACGCGCCGGCCGCGCCCGCATTTTCTGATGCAGCGCGAAACGTGATGGCGCGAGTAGACGGAGTATCGCTCGATGAAGTGGAACCGCGAGCAGTGGCAACAACGAATCAAGCGCAACTTCTTGATGCTTACGTCGCCATAGACCTGCATAACTGGCAATTGGCGGTGGGCCGGCAGAGTCTGTCGTGGGCTCCAGGACCCGGCTCCATGATGTGGAGTGACAACATCGAGCCGGTGAATATGGTCCGACTCGTGAATCCGGAGCCATTTCTTCTGCCCGGCATTCTTCGGCACCTCGGCCCTGTCCGGATCGACCAGTTCTTCGGACGACTCGAGGGGCATCCCTACGTTCCGAACCCGTTTGTTTACGGCCAAAAGATCAACGTAAAGCTGTTCCCATTCCTAGAGCTCGGATTCGGGCGCAGAAGCATGATCGGAGGCACGGGAGGAGACCCGCTTAACGCGAGCAATCTTCTTCACACTTTCCTTGGCCTGACAAGCACCCGGACCGGTGGTTCGGTTCCGGGCGACAACGAGTCCGAGATGGACTGGACCTTTTACGTTCCTAAGGTCCACAACTACATAATCCTTTACGGAGACGCGTACGCCGAAGACGACATCTTACCGGTGGAGAATCCTCCGCGAAATCCTTGGCATCCGGGCATCTTCCTTACGCGCATTCCCGGAGTTCCCAAACTTGATTTCCATATGGAAGGCGTCTCGACGGAGTCTTCCTCGGCTTTAATCGGCGGCGGCAATAGCGGACGTTACACCTATTGGAACGACCACTATCCGGACGGGAACACCGCCAACGGCAATCTGATTGGCAACACAGTCGGCCGAGAAGGCCGCGCTATTCAAGGGTGGTTCACGTATTGGATTTCGCCGCGGAATACTTTCCAAATCATCTACCGGCACAACACCGTAAACGCGGAGTTCATTCCCGGCGGAGGCGCCTGGCAAGACTACGCCGTGCGCAACGAGTTTTATCTGCGGAATGGCTTTTACCTGCACAGCGAAGTGCAGTACGAAAACATTTCGCGCTACCCGATTCTCTTCAACGGGCGGCAAAGAAATGTCACGGCGGCGCTGGAAATGGGATTTTATCCCCGGAGGGGCTTTCGAGCACGGAGCAATGGTTCGTAGACGTAAAACGTCTTATCGGAGCGAGTAAGTTCGATTCATGGAAGACTCAGCCAATCCGCAGCAATCGCCCGTTGAAGCCGCCGAAAACGGCGAGCCGTCAAGTGCCGCCAGCGATAAATGGGTCACCAACCTGCGGCTGTTGTGGACCGAGCGGCATTTCCTGCTGCGTGTGGCTGCTATGGGATTGATGTTGTCGGCCGGGGCCGCTTTTTCCATTCCCAAACGCTACACCACCAGCACACGGCTCATGCCACCGGATTCACAGTCCGGCTCGAGCATGCTGATGCTGGCGGGAATGGCAGAGAAAGCAGGCAGTGGGCTTGGATCGGTGCCAGGTGATCTGCTCGGACTTAGGAGCTCCGGCGCGCTATTCGTCGGCATGCTTCAAAGCCAGACGATTCAGGACCGCCTGGTCGAGCAGTTTGAGCTGAAGAAGGTTTACCACGCACAGCTGCTACAGGGTGCCCGTGCGCAGCTAGCTCAGAACACCGCCATTCAAGAAGACCGGAAGAGCGGCATCATCACCATAACCGTGACGGATCGGAGCCCGCAAAGAGCCGCTGCAATCGGCAACGGGTACGTCAATGAATTGAATACCATGGTCGCGCAACTCTCGACTTCTGCCGCCCATCGTGAGCGGGTATTCCTGGAAGATCGCCTGCAATCGATCAAGCGAGATTTGGACGATGCCGAGGCCCAGCTTGCGCAATTTTCCAGTAAGAACAGCACGCTCGATATTCAGCAACAAGGAAAGGCCATGCTCGATGCGGCCGCAAGTCTGGCCGGCCAGATGATTGCGGCCGAATCCGAGCTGCAGGGCTTGCGGCAGATCTACACGGAAAACAACGCGCGCGTTCGGGAGTTGGGTGCGCGCGTCGCGGAGTTGCGCAAAGAGCTCGACAAGATCGGCGGCACGGATAGCACTGTGGCACGCACCAGACAAAGCAACGCAGATCCCCCGGCTGAGCCGGTTGCAGATACGTCGCCAGACATGCCCTACCCCTCGATCCGCAGACTGCCCCTGCTCGGCGCGAAGTACGCCGACTACTACCGCGAAGCGAAGATTCAGGAGACGGTATACGAATTGCTGACACAACAAAACGAGCTCGCCAAAGTGGAAGAGGCTAAAGAGACGCCCAGCGTCAAGGTGCTCGATCCGGCCGAAATTCCGGAGAAAAAGTCGTTTCCACCGCGGCTCGTGATCATGTGCCTGGGCACATTGATCGCCATCGCCCTTTCTGTGATGGCCATACTCGGAAGCACGCGTTGGCGTCAAATTGGTCCCGAAGATCAACGCAAAGTTCTTGTGCAAGAAATCATCGGGAACGTGAAAGGCCAGCTCGTTTGGGCGGCTCAGAGCGGGAGGAGATTTGAGGCGCTGCAAAAGGTCCGCGGTTGGGTTCGCCGCAGACCGTCGGAGACGCGAGAGCGGCACGAAGATTTAGCGTAATTTCCTGTTTGTCGATGTTAGGCCAGCGCAGCCCTGTAAGGGACGGAGCGAAGCTGCGCGCGGAGCATTGATTCCGACGACGAGCAAATCCGTAGCTGATTCTGCTTTCACTGGAACTTTCTCTCCACATTTGCAAAGCAGTGTGACGCGATGGTACGTGGCGCAGACCTGCGCCCATCGAGAAAAGCGGGTCTCCGAGCAACTCGGCCGCAGGGAGATCGAAAATTTTCTCCCGCTTTACGAGAAAGTCAGCCAGTGGAAGGACCGCCGAGTGTGTCTCCGGGTGCCGCTCTTTGCGGGCTATGTATTCGTTCGCTTGGCTCTGCGCGAGCGGCTTCGAGTTCTTGAAGTTCCAGGCGTGGCGCGGCTGGTTGGATTTGGGGGATTGCCGGCAGAATTGCCGGACGACGAACTGGAAGGCATCCGAAACGGCTTGAAGGGCAATCTGCGGGCCGAACCTTGTGCCTATCTTTCGATCGGCCAGCGCGTAAGGGTGGAACGGGGACCGCTCCAGGGGATCGAAGGCATCCTCGTTCGCAGGAAGAATGGCCTTCGCCTGGTCTTGTCCGTTGCCCTGATACAGCGGTCGATCGGCTTGGAAATCGATGCGGCAGACGTGTCTGTAATCGCCGGTGTAAGCGCGTTGCTGGACGCGTAAGACCGTTGATCCGCGAATGTTCTCAATTTTCGGTGAGGAGAAAAGATACCGATGAGGATACTGATTCTAGGTGGTGACGGATATTTGGGCTGGCCGACGGCCATGTATTTGTCCCGCCGGGGACACGCTGTCGGCGTCCTGGACAATTTCGCCAAACGCCGCTGGGAGATGGAACTGAACGTCGAACCACTGATTCCCATCCGCACCTTGCACGACCGTGTGGCGGCCTGGTGCGAGGTCGCTGGCCGGGAAATGGAATTTTTCGTGGCCGACCTGCGCAACTACGGCCTTGTCGAAAGCGTGCTGGAGGCTTTTCGGCCAGACGCCATTGTCCATTACGGCGAACAACCCTCGGCTCCATACTCGATGATTGACCATAATCGCGCCGTATTCACCCAAATCAATAACGTCAGCGGCACTCTTAATCTTCTCTGGGCGATTCGGAAGGTCGTCCCGGCGTGCCGGCTGGTGAAGCTGGGAACCATGGGCGAGTATGGAACTCCCAATATTGATATCGAAGAGGGCTTTATTGAGATTGAGCATAAGGGTAGACGAGACGTTCTTCCGTTCCCTTGTCAACCGGGCTCCTTCTACCATCTTTCCAAGGTTCATGACAGCCACAATATTCGTTTCGCTTGCAAAGCGTGGAAACTCGCAGCCACAGATCTCCACCAGGGCGTCGTCTATGGGATCGAAACAGACGAAACGCGGCTGGATGAGCGTTTGGAGACGAGTTTCCATTATGACGAGGTTTTCGGCACCGCACTCAATCGCTTCTGCGCCCAGGCGGTCGCGGGGATTCCACTAACGGTGTACGGAAAAGGCGGGCAGAACCGCGGCTTCCTGAATATCCGAGATACGTTGCGCTGCGTGGAGCTGGCCATCGTGAATCCCGCGCGCGGAGGAGAGTATCGCGTGTTCAACCAGTTCACCGAAACCTACAGCGTCTCTGAATTGGCCCAGTTGGTGCTCGAGCAGGGCCGAAAGCTGGGTCTTGCGGTTGAAGTGGGGCACATCGAGAATCCGCGCGTGGAGCTCGAGGAACACCACTACAACCCGAAGCACACCAAACTGCTGGATCTGGGCCTGGAACCGCACAACCTCTCCGAGGTCCTGGTCGACAGCATGATCAAACGAATCGCCGAATTTAAGCACCGCATCAAGCCGAACATCATCCTGCCGCGGGTTCGATGGAACGGTGCCGCAGCCCAAGTGGAAGAACTCAAACTGATGTGGGCGGGAGCCTAGCCGCAACACGAAGCCCAAGACAGGCGAGAAACCTGCCGCGGTGTGCTGAACGTTTCCCTGAGACTGAATTCTGCATGCGCGAAAGCAGAACGCGCAGACAACGATGAACGCGGAAGTTTTTGCGGAATGGCTGCGCCGGCAAGGCCAGCAGGTAATCCGGACTGCGAGCACGTATTGGCACAGCGACGGGCTGCGCGTTTATCAGGCTTTCCCCTATCACTCGTTGATTCAGCCATCAGAGGAAGAACTCGCAGAAATGTTTTTTGCCCATGGTGCGATTGTGTTGCGCTATTCCGCGCCTGCCGAATCCGCGATCGGATTGATGAGCTACCATGCGGTTCATGACCACCCAAGCTATGACCTGAATAGCTTAGGGCCTTGGGCTCGCAAGAATGTCCGGCGAGGCCTTAAGAACTGCGTTGTTGAACCGATCTCCGTCCAGCGGTTTGTGGAGGAAGGCCGGGCGCTGCGAAGCGATACCTTGGACCGCCAGGGACGACGCTTCCGCATGTCGCGTGAAACCTGGAAGAGGCGGTATTCGATTGTCGCCGAGTTGCAAGGTTTCGAGGTGTGGGCAGCTTTGGTCCAGGGCAAGCTCGGTGCATTCTTGCTTACGTTTCAAATGGAAGAAGTTTGTTATTTCCTTTATCAACAGTGCCACCGCGACTATTTGAGGGAACACGTGAATAACGCCCTTACTTTTGTGGTGACGCAGACGATGATCCGGCGTTCGGGGATTCGCTGCATATTCTACGGTACACATTCTCTGGACGCTCCCGCGAGCGTAGATGAATTCAAATTTCGCATGGGCTATCGTGCCAAACCTATTCGCCAGCGAGTGATTTTTCATCCTTACCTCGCACCTTTTGTGAACAGAACCAGTTATGGCTTGCTGAAGCGGATGGCGGCATGGGTGCCAGCGAGCCGGCATCTGTCTAAAGCCGAAGGAATGTTGCGGTTTTATCTCGATGGATCGTCTTCGAAGCCGTCAAAGACCGAAGGCATGCCGCGGCTGAACCTTTCTGCCGCGAATTCTGCGGAACCGCCGCAAACCGAACTGGCCACGGAGAGGAAGTGAGCGGGGTCACCAACAATCCTGAGCCGTTGGACATTACCCACGGCCTCTTGGCGCGAAACTGGGCTTTGAACCTTGTCAGTCAGAGCCTGCCGCTTTTGGTGGCTGTGCCCTGTATTTCTTACCTGATTCGGAAGGTAGGTACGGAACGCTTTGGCATTCTGTCGATTGCCTGGGCGCTCCTGGGTTATCTCGGCTTGTTCGATCTGGGGCTGGGACGCGCCACGACCAAATTTGTAGCCGAATGCCTGGGTCGGGGGGAGATGGAGAAAATGCCGGGGCTGGCGTGGACATCGATGGCCTCCCAGGTTTTGTTCGGGATCGCCGGCGGGCTGCTCTCCGCTGCAGCCGTCCCGCCGTTGGTCCATCACGTTCTAAAAATCTCGCCGGCACTTGTTTCTGAAACCGAAAGCAGTTTCTTCATATTGGCCGGAGCACTTCCTGTCGTGTTGGCCGCAAATTCCCTGCGTGGAGTGCTCGAGGCAGCGCAACGTTTTGACCTCGTGAATGCTGTCAAAGTGCCGGTGAACGCTTCTTTTTTTTTGCTACCGGTTCTCGCGGCTTCCTTCGGAGCGCGGGTTCCATCGATAGTCTTGCTGCTCGTGCTGGCCAGGATCGCTGCGGGAGCAGCGTATCTCTGGTTGTGCTTCGAAGTGTTTCCGGCACTCCGCCGGAGCTTCTCGATCGATGCCAGAACTTTTCGTGAGCTCTTGGGTTATGGGGGCTGGGTCACTGTATCGAACATCGTCAGTCCGCTGCTGGCTTATCTAGACCGCTTCGTGATCGGGTCCATGATGTCCATGACCTTTGTCGGCTATTACACCGCGCCTTCGGAAGCCATTACCCGGGCCTCGGTCGTGCCCAGCAGCCTGGCCACCACCATTTTTCCGGCTTTCAGCTCGCTCGATGCCACAGGATCGAAGAAGAAGCTGGAAGAGCTTTGCCTGAGGTCCGTGAAATCGCTTCTCATCCTATTGGGTCCGATCTTGCTTCTCGTGGTCGCCTTTGCGCACGAGATCTTGCGGATGTGGTTGGGTGCAGAGTTCGCCGACAGAGGTTCGAGCGTCCTTCGTATTCTCGCCATTGGCATGCTTGTGAATTCCGTTGCGTTCGTACCATTCGGCTTGTTGCAGGGTCTGGGCAGGCCGGATGTTACCGCCAAGATCCACCTCGTCGAAATTCCGGCGTATGGACTCTTATTGTGGTTTTTAGTGAAGCACCTGGGGCTTGCCGGAGCAGCCGCGGCCTGGACCATTCGCATTACCGTAGATGCCGGTTTGCTGTTTGCGGCGTCGGCTTGGTTGAAATACGTCTCGTTCGCCGGCCGCCCCAGCAGCACGGTTTGGAAGGCTGCCGGTTTGGTCTTTCTCTTTGGTGTTTTGCTTGTGGTTCCGGCTTTGGCCACCGAGCCCCTGGCGATGCGCACGGCCTACGCTGGTATGCTGCTGATTTCTTTTGCACTGGTTTCCTGGAAGTACTTGCTGGACGGCAAGGATCGGGGCGCGCTGTTGAACCTTGCCGGACGGTTCAGGGCAGCGTTGGCGGCGAGCAAGTAGGCCGATGCCGATGATCAATCAAACTCGCGGGAAGTTCCGGGTCCTTTTGCCCCCGGTGATCGAAGTTTGAGGAAGGCTTAATGGAATCGCTGCCGGGCAAAATATCGCATCAAACATTCGCTGGGACTCGCATGTGGACTGCGGCGATCCTAGGTTCTTTTGGTTCTCTTGCGGCCCTCTTTGCAGCATTGACTTTACATAGGAGCTTGGGGGGAACTGATATTTCATTGTCCCTTGCTGTAGGGCTGGGTTTTCTCGCTGTCTTGGCTGCGGTTTTGATTCCGCCGATTGTTCCTCTTCTGCTGACGCTAATATTGCTGGAGAGCCCATTGCCACCGCTCCTGGACAACCAACCATCAGCCTACATCACAGCTGGGCTCCTAGCATGGGCGGCGTTGGGATCTTTTGTTTCCGTTTCGCGGCCCAGGAGCAAAGTTTCGCACCCTTTACTGAAGAAGGTTTGGCTATTTGCAATTTACGGGCTCGTATGTGCCATCCGAGGCTTTCTCGCTGGGAACCCCGCCGAATATGTCGTCGGTGACCTATTTCAAGTCGAGGAATTTGCGATCATATTTATCTTGGTTTGTCGATTAGCGGTAGACGAAAAGACCTCGCGGCTCCTCTTGGGGCTGGCTCTTGCCTCTACGTTCCTCACCATGTTATGGCAGCTGTGTGTGCATGTTTCAGGCGCTGACCTTAACGGAATTCTGTCTTTCTGGGAAGGAGGGGGATCGGGTGCTGAGCTCCTGCGAACGATCAACCTGGATGCTATCTTTGTGCTTGTGGTTCTGGTCAGCCTGTACGTTGCTCTCACGTCTTTGCGGCATCGTCTAGTTGGCTGGCTCTTATTCATTCCCACGATGGCTAATCTGGTATTGAGCCTCACGCGCGGACTGTGGGCTGCATCGTTGGTCGCAGTACTAATCTCTGCTTGGTTGATGACCAGAAATGAGAAAACTAAGCTGCTGAAAGGGATGATCGTTATAGCTCTGTCTCTGGCCATGTTGGTTTCTGCCTGGAGGATGGTGGGAGGAGCTACCGAGGGCGGCGTTTTTGACGCAGTCAAGGAGAGGTTATCTTTCGCTTTGGTTCAAGTGGAAGAGGGGTGGCAGGGAAACGTTGGCGTGGAGACGCGAAGGTTTGTTGAGGTCACTACGATCGGGCGGCAAATCCTGCCTTCCCCCTTTTTTGGCAGAGGCTTAGGGGCTTTGTTCTCCATCGATTCGGCCGCTCTCGTAAGCTCCGACCCTGAGGCGACAATCGACTATCATTATATGCACAACCTTTATTTACTCGTGGCCTTTCGCATGGGCCTGATTGGCCTCGCTATCTTTGCCTGGATTTTGTACTCCTATTTTCGGCAGGCCCTCGTTGTTTACGCCAAACTGCCGTTTAATACCTCCAGGGCGTTGACCTGCGGACTTATTGCTGGTGTAGCCGGCCAAGTCGCCCTTTCGATAACGTCCCCGACCATCTTGAACCACCCCACGTGTGGCCTCGCGGCATGTGCAATGGCTCTGACGTTCCGATTTCCCGGTTCCCACGCTGGCTTGGAAGCGGCGGGCGAGTCTGCGATTGAGGGGCGCCGTATAACCGTAAACCCGAAACGCCTATATTCCCATTCGTTTTAAACGAGCTGGGTGGCAGTGTGCCAAAGAACGCTGTTTGTGGCCCAACTGAAAGTCCGCATCGGGGACCACAGATAAAGAACGCCAGCAGTTCCATTTCCGCAATTATCGTGAATTACTGCACGAAAGATCTGCTGCGAGACTGTCTAGTTTCGCTTGGAGAGAGCAGAGTCTCGGGTCTTGAGGTCATTGTTGTTGATAACCACTCGACGGATGGCAGCGCCGAAAAGGTGCGCGGGGAATTTCCCGACGTTCGTGTGATTGAAAATTCGGAAAATCTGGGCTTTTCGAGGGCCAATAATCAAGGAATCAAAGAGGCCCGCGGAAAATACATTTTGCTTTTAAACAGCGACACGGTAGTTCGTCCGGGAGCCGTCCCAGCGATGGCCGGATTCATGGACGGGCATCCTAAAGCAGGGGGCGTGGCCTGCCGGCTGCTGAATGCCGATGGGAGTATTCAGCCCTCCGTGGGACGGCGGTTGGGAGCAGGGCCGGGAATCCTGCGTCTGATGGTCCGAATCTCTGGCCTCGCCGGGCTGCTTCACAGCGAGCGGGTGCGCCGTTTTCTCGGGCGCTATCTGAGTTTTGCCCTCGGGCCAGCCTTGCGTTCCTATCTCGACCCCTATGTCATCGGCGACTCCGCCATGGAAGTGGACAGCATTTCGGGAGCGTGCTTGATGTTGCGGCGCGAGGCGATTGACCAAGCCGGGCTGCTGGACGAAAACTTTTTCATGTACCTGGAGGACTTGGACTATTGCATCCGGCTTCGAGCGGCGGGCTGGAAGCTGTATTACGTGCCGACAGGAGAAATCGTGCACTTGGTGGGAAAAAGCTCGGGTGGACGCATGCGGCGCTACAGCGTCCACGCTTACGAGAGCCTCTTCTACTTTTACAGCAAGCATTACTCGGCCTGGGCGCTATTTCTCGCGCGTCTTCTGGTCTTTTCTGCGATGTGCCCGCGCTGGCTTTGGAACTTCGCTCGCAGCAGCCTCTTCCATTCCGCGATTCATCGCCAGAACTACATGGATCTTGAGAAAGTAATTCGCCTCTGCTTGCAGTGGCACGCCCCGCAAGTGCATTTACGAAGAAGAGAATCCTTGCCGGCCGAACCGATCAACCGGGTCAACTAGAGCAAGAACGAGAGGAACAGGCACATTGAGCTGGGACGCCTGCTGTTTTCTTATCGCGATTCTGATCCTCGCGTACACCTGGGTGGGGTATCCCGCGCTGTTGTGGATATTGAGAAGGGTACTTGGCCGTCGGGCGATCCGAGAGAGTTGTGAGCTCACCGTGTCGATTATTGTAGCTGTTCACAATGAGCAGGCCCATATCGCCGCCAAGTTGCAGGATTGCCTGGCACTGCAATACCCACACGATCGCTTAGAAATTCTGATTGTTTCCGACGGTTCTACCGACCGTACCGAAGAGATTGTGCATGAGTTTGCCCAGCGTGATCCACGCATCCGTTTGCTACGTGGTGAAGGGCGGGCAGGAAAAAGCGGTGTACAAAATTTAGCCGCGCGCCAAGCACGCGGCAAGATATTGTTCTTGACGGATGCGAATACACGTACCACGCCAGGGGTGCTTAAGCTGTTGGTAGAGAATTTTGGAGATCCGAAAGTCGGATTAGTGTCGGCAACGGTCCACTTCGGTCAGCCGGCAGGCACCGTCTTAAACGGGCAGGGCTTGTATTGGCGTTATGAGTACTTCCTCCGGCAGGCGGAATCCGACATTGGCATTCTGGCGACTGGTGGTGGCGCGGCGATGGCCATGCGACGGGAGCTCTTTTCGCCGATTCCTTCCCGATACGGTGATGACTGCATACTCCCTTTAGATGTTCGTCTAAAGGGTTACCGAGTTCTGAACGACCCACGAGCCCAGGTCTTCGATAGCTCTCCACACTCGGTCGATGGCGAACTTGGTGCGCGCATTCGGATGACGGCCCGTAACTGGACTGGAACCCTGAGCAGACCGGCTCTGTTGAACCCGTTGCGATATCCCATGACAGCGCTGGGCCTGCTCTCTCACAAGCTGCTGCGCTGGCTAACACCGTTTCTCTTGCTTATCGCCTTCGCCGTAAATACGCTGTTGATTTTTCGACAAGAGCAAATTGGCCTTTGGATTGTCGAGGTCCTGTTCTACGTTTCCGCGCTTGTTGGTTGGTGGCGCGTCCGTAAAGAGAGGCGCGCGGGGATATTCGGTTACGCCTTCTCGTTTTGCTTGGTGAATGTCGGCTTTTTCCTGGGAATGGCTAAAGTCTTCCGCAACCAGAAAATCGTGACTTATTAACGCGTTCTTCCCGCTATTTTCGGAAACGAGCCGGGCGCAAATCAACCAGCCGTTCGATAAGTAGAATACTGAGCAGAGTTGCGCGAAATGCTGAACTGTTTTTCCATCGATGTCGAAAGTTTTCCCGAGTCCAACGTAGAGGGCTTTCCCATTGCCGCCGAATACCTCGATCGAGCCCACCAGGACCATGAAATCGAGGAGAATACGGAATCGATTTTGAGTCTGTTGGACGAACAGAATGTCAAAGCCACTTTTTTCTTCCTCGGCAGGATCGCGCGCGACCTTCCTCACGTGGTGCGCTGTGTGGCCCAACAGAAGCACGAAATTGGCTGTCACGGCTTTGAACACTTGCGGATTTATGGTCTGAAGCAGCAGGTTTTTGAAGGACACTTGCGTCAAGCCAAGGGGTTCCTCGAAGATGCTTCGGGGCAGCGGGTCTACGGTTTCCGAGCTCCCGATTTTTCGATTACGCGATCCTCTGCTTGGGCGCTCGACACGCTCAAAGAAGTCGGCTTTATATATGACTCCAGTATCTTTCCCTTCGGCTGGCACGATGTCTATGGTATTAAAGAAGCGCAGCCACATATTCACAGGTTGTCCAATGGACTGATCGAATGGCCCCTCGCCACTCTGAGGCTGTGGAATAGACGCCTGCCCTTTGGTGGAGGAGGTTATTTTCGGTTGTATCCTCTCAGGTGGACGGAGTTTTGTTTCTCCCGATTGAACCGGGAGGGGCACCCTTGCATGTTTTATATTCACCCGTATGAGGTCGGGCCTATCATTCCCAAAATGCAGGACCTCTCTGTTTTTAGGCGATTCCGGCACTACTATAATTGCGGTACCCTGGGCGAGCGGTTGAAGCGCCTTGTTCAGGAATTCCGCTTTGCCCCCGCTGTAACAGTCCTGCGGGAGATTGGATACCTAGAGGAAATAGCAAATGTCTGAGATCGCAAGGGTTCAACAATATTTCACTCGTTCAGCAACGGTTTTTGACTCCTTGTATGCGGATAACGCAACCGCTCTGGCAAAATGGGTGAATAGAAACTTTCGGCGAGACATCTATGAACGATTCCGCCTGAGTGTAGAGCATGTTGAAAGACACGGGCTAAGAACAGCACTGGACGTAGGATGTGGGTCCGGCCGCTATCAATTCGGATTAGCCCAAATCGGGGTTCGAAGAATTGTTGGAATTGATGTGAGTCCAGTGATGATACAACTGGCCCGCGGTCTTTCTAAGGGTGTTGTAAGTTCCTCCGTGTCCTTGGAATTCATGAACGAAAGGTTCGAGACTTTCCAAACCAAGGAGAGTTTTGATGTGGTTCTAGCGATGGGTTTTTTCGATTACATTCAGGACCAGATTCCCGTACTGCAGCGCATGGGGGAGTTGGCAAATCACTCTGTGATCGCGAGCTTTCCGAGTATTTCGTGGTATCGAACCCCGATCCGTAAGATCCGATATTTTGCAAAACGGTGTCCCGTGTATTTCTACAAACGTAAAGACATAGATTCATTTGCAAAAGCAGCGGGTTTCGCTCGGAATGAAACGCTCAAGATCGACGGTGCCGGCCAAGACTATTTCGTTGCATTCTTCAAATAGTCTCAAGCGACCCACCTCATATGCGTCTTGGTTCCCAAAGCAAGGCCGAGAGTACTCAGTCAGTACGCTTACACATTCTGTTGTAAGTCAACTCACGAAGAAATAGTTCACGGGGTCACCAACACTCTGTTCTCCAATGCAACCCTCTGGGAGATGAAGGAATGAGCTGTCTGGCAAAACAGCCGGTGCTCACGGCTGTGACCGAGTTACCCGGGTGCCCACTTTGCCGTGGCATCGTGCTCAAGACCATATCGGAACACAACGGCAAGCGGCTCCTAAAGTGTGTCCAATGTAGCGCCAGTTTCGTCTTACCCCAACCCACCGCGGGAGCGCTAACCGCCCACTTTGAAGATTCCCCCAAGCTTAGCGAGAGGGATCTCGAGATTAAGTTTGAACGAAATAGGGAACGAGTACTCGCTCGAGTGGCAGACTACATCCAGAGCTACAAGAGAGGCGGATCTATTCTCGATGTCGGATGCGCAACAGGATTTTTTCTCGCGCGATTCTTTTCCAGCGCGAACTGGCAGGCGTGGGGCGTCGAACTCTCTCCCCAGGCGGCGGAGAAGGCCATTCGCAAGGGCCTCCGAGTCCGCCAGGGGAACATCCATAGCGCAAAATTTGCGGAAAGCTTTTTCGATGTCGTGAGCGTCGTCGATACTTTTTATTACTTTTTGGAGCCGCAATTTGAACTGGCTGAATGCCATCGAATCCTCAAGCCCGGCGGTCTTCTTGTGTTGGAGCTGCCTTTGGGCGACAGCCGGATCTGGCGCGCCTCCCATCAAGTGGGCAAGCTGCTGAGCGGGAGACGCCAGGAGCTTCTCGAAAGCAGCGATCATCTCTTCTACTACAATCCAAAATCAATAAAACTTCTCTTAGAGAGATGCGGATTTCGGGTGCAGGCCATTTTGCCCTTGCCCGGAAACACACAAGAGCATTTTTGTCGAAACCTGATCTACCGGGCGTATTCCCTTGTGTCGCTGGCTCTCCACTCTGTTTCAGGTTCGAGAATGTTCGGACCGCGTTTTCTTGTCGCTGCCGGAAAAATAGCGGAATAAACACTTAGCTGACTGCGGTAAATACCAGAACGGCAGCGCAATGCGAAGGACGATCGTTTACGGACGCGCCTTCATCGACGCCTGTTATAGATGTCCAGTTCCCTTGCCAGAATTACGTCTAGTTGCGACGGAGAATGCATGAGCTCGCAAAGCGCCAATCTCACTGTCCCATTCCATCGCGCATGTATCGGTGAGGAGGAGGTACAGGCCGTGGCGGAAGTGCTTCGCGGCGGCTGGATGACTATGGGACCGAAAACCTTCGAATTTGAGCAGGAGTTCGCCAAGTACGTGGGATCGAAGTATGCCGTTGCTGTTTCCAGCGGCACTGCGGCTTTGCACTTGGCGCTCGAGGCCGCCGGGGTTAAGAGGGGCGACGACGTCTTAGTTCCGACCGCAACGTTTACAGCCACGGCCGAGGCAGTCACTTATTTGGGCGCACGTCCGCTGCTGGTCGATATTGATCCCTCCACGATGAATATCAGCGTGCCGGATGCGGCGCGGCGGATCACTTCGAAAACGACGGCCATAATCCCGGTACATATTGCAGGTCAACCCTGCGATATGGACGAAATTGGCGACTTCGCTCGGGTGCACCAACTGAGGGTCATTGAAGATGCCGCTCATGCCCTCCCATCCGAATATCGAGGCAAGCGAGTCGGCAGAATCAGCGAGTTCACTTGTTTCAGTTTCTATGCCACTAAGACGCTAACCACCGGCGAAGGTGGAATGATCACCACCGATAATGCTCTCGCTGCGGATCGGATGCGCCTGATGCGGCTCCACGGCATAGAACGCGACGCTTGGAAGCGCTATCGTGGCGATGGGGTCTGGCGTTACGAAGTTCTGGAAGCGGGGTTCAAATACAACCTGACCGATTTGCAAGCGGCGATCGGCCTGGTGCAATTAGTCAAATGCGATAGCATGAAGGGGGCTCGTCAGGCCATCGCCCAGCGGTACTCCGCTGGTTTCTCATTTTTTGAAGAGCTGATCACGCCGGCCGTTCGTTCCGCTCGCAGTAGTTCCTGGCACCTGTACATTTTACGACTTCGCTTAGACCGCTTAACCGTCGATCGCCATACTTTTATCGAAAGATTGTGGCATCGAGGCGTCCACTGCAGTGTCCATTTCATTCCATTGCATCTGCATCCTTATTACCAGAGAGCATTCGGTTATCGATGGGGGCAATTTCCGCAGGCCGAAGAGGAATATCGCACGTGTCTCTCATTGCCGATCTATCCCACCATGACAGATGATGAGATTCGACATGTGATCCGCACCGTGCAAGAAGTGGCCAGCGAATTTCGAACGCCTCGCGTCATTGTCTATGCCCCTCCTATGGCTTCCGCATAACCGTGGTGCAGGAGCTGTTTCGTCGCGACAGAGCGCAACGTCCGGTGCTTCGGCCGGCATTTACGTGAGATACGGCAAGCGCGTACTGGATCTGTTCTTATCTGCCATCGGTTTACTGGTGCTTTCGCCAGTGCTGGCATGGATCGCTTGTTGCATAAAGTTGACTTCGCCTGGCCCGGTGCTTTATCGCCAGATTCGTGTAGGTCAAAATGGCCGCCCGTTCCAGATCTTGAAGTTCCGCTCGATGCTGGTTGACGCGCCGACGCCGGGCTCAGGAATCACTGTGTCCGGGGACAAAAGAGTCACGCGCGTTGGCAGACTTCTTCGGCGCCACAAACTTGACGAACTGCCGCAGCTTTGGAACGTTCTGCGCGGTGACATGAGCCTCGTAGGGCCGAGACCTGAGCTACCCATTTACGTTGACGCGTACACACCCCAACAGCGCCTTGTATTGTCCGCACGCCCGGGAATCACGGACCCGGCCAGCCTCGCCTATCGTCATGAGGAGGAAATTCTCGCCAGCCATGCGGACCCGGAGGCGTTTTATCGATCTGAGATTCTGCCCGATAAACTGGCCCGTAATGCTGCTTACATTCAAGCGGCATCGCTCAAAGGAGATCTCCACATCATTTTGGAAACTCTCTTGTGCTCGTTCCTCTTCCCGCATCGAGCGAGAGAATAAGTCCGGCGACATTGAACAGATTGAGCCAATAGCGCCCCAAATTTGCGCGCTGAGTGACTGCTGAACGTCGGAACCGTGAATTACCCTACGATGCCATCCTTGCTGTTGCGCTACCGGCCGTGGCTTACGGCCATTTTTCAAAGTTGGCTTGTCGTTTGTTCTCTGGTCCTTGCTTGGCTGTTACGTTTTGATTTTACTTTGCCCGACCGTTCCCTTTTGTTGCTCGCTATCCCCATCCTTGTACTTGCTCGTGTTGTGGCAATGGCTTATTTCGGACTGCTCCGTGGATGGTGGAGGTATGCAGGGATCAGAGACGGAATGGATATTCTGAAGGCGGTTGGATCAGGATCGCTTCTGTTTTGGACCACCATGAGTTTTGCGCTAAGAACGGCCGCCTTCCCCCGAACAATCTATGTGCTAGAGGCTCTCCTGACGGCGGGGTTGCTGGCTGGTGTGCGTTTGCTTTCCCGAGCCCTGGCGGAATCTGTGCGCGAAGATGTTTCCTCGTGTAAGAGGGCAATGCTTATTGGCGCCGGCTCCGCGGCGCGTATGATCCTGCGCGAAATCCGTCTTCCGGGGAGCGCTTACGTCGCTGTGAGCTGTTTGGACGACGACCCGTCCAAGCTCGGCATCCGCATCGAGAACATCCGCGTGCTTGGCGCGGTGGACCAACTCGCGGAAGTGCTTTCGTCGCATCCTGCGGATGAGGTGCTGATCGCGGTGCCTTCGGCGACGGCGGCACAAATGCGCCGGTTCGTGGAGATCTGTACTGGTTCGAAGGTTAGCTTCCGCACGGTCCCCGCATTGAAAGATATTATCGCTGGACACGTGACCGTGAGTCAGCTCCGCGAGGTGAGCTTGGAGGATCTGTTGGGGCGTGAGCCCGTAGAAATTGACCTTGAGGCAGTCAGGAGAGAAATTCACGGTCGAACCGTTCTGGTAACCGGAGCGGCTGGTTCGATAGGCTCAGAACTGTGCCGACAAATTCTGAAGTACGGCCCATCTCATCTCATTTGCCTCGATCAGAACGAAACCGCCCTATTCTTTCTCCAGCTCGGAGTGACGGAAGCCGCCGGCTCGGCTCAACTCTCCTTCCGCATCGCGGACGTTTGCGACACGGATTGCGTGCGTGGCCTCTTAGCAGAATTTAGTCCGCAGATCATCTTCCACGCGGCAGCCTACAAGCACGTGCCGATGATGGAATGTAATGTTCGAGAGGCGGTGAAGAACAATGTAGTGGCGTTACTCGGCCTATTGGATTTAGCCGAAGAGGCAGGGTGCAAAAACTTTGTGCTGATCTCCTCGGATAAGGCGGTTAATCCCAGCAACGTGATGGGCGCGACGAAACGAATCTGTGAATTGATCCTTTCCTCTCGTCCGGCGAATGGCATGAGGTGCGTCTCTGTGAGGTTCGGCAACGTCCTGGGCTCCAGTGGAAGTGTGATCCCCGTTCTAAGGCAACAGCTTCAAAACCAGCAGCCATTGACGATTACTCATCCGGAAATGAGCCGCTTTTTCATGCTTATTCCTGAAGCGGTTGCCCTGGTGTTGCAGGCTTTCGCCATTGGCGATCATGGGGACATCCTGGTCTTAGATATGGGCCGATCGGTGCGCATTGTCGACCTCGCGCGCAATCTTATCCGTCTCTCCGGAAAAATTGAGGACGATGTTGAAATGCGGTTTACAGGTCTTCGCGAAGGCGAAAAACTTCAAGAGGAGCTTTTCTATAGCCAGGAAAGCATCCTCTCCACATCGTGTGACAAGATCAAAAGAACGTGTGGACCGCCGAAAAACTGGCCGCATCTCCGCCGGCAATTGAATGAACTGCGCGCCGCGATGAGCACAGATCGGGCTGCGGCAATCCGCGCGCAGATCAGGGAAATTGTCCCTGAGTATTGCTTTCAGCCTGAAGATTCAGTGCGCGAGTTCCCGGCGCCGCGGGCCGACACTCGCCATTCAGCCGTCGCAGCTACCGATTAGGCCGCTTGCGATACTTGGTTTCGTGCGATTTGCAGCGGAATGTACCCCATATCGACATATAGGTGGCGCCTTTCACCGAAACGAAATAATGCCTATGCGATTCAACCCCTTTACCTTGAATCGAGCTTGAACGTTCCGAGTACTGTTGCGCCATCTGATTCATTTCGTTGATCAGAGACGTCCGCGAGAAAAGGCAAAGCTGATCAGCCCTGGCGCCACGGTGCCTAAGGAACGACGCAAGTGCCTCCGACTCACTGTACGCTTTCGGTCCGAGAAAGGGCTCGACTTTGTTGTTCAATAGCATCCCGTTCTTGTTTGTCTTCCTTCCAGTAGTCTATTTGGGCTTCTGGCAGCTCAAGACGAAGAACCTCCGTTTTATCTGGCTCACACTCACAAGCTACATTTTTTACGGAATGTGGAATTATAAGTTTTGTGCCCTCATGGCACTTTCCACTGTCGTGAGTTATCTAGCGGGACTCGGCCTTATGCGTTGGGAGAAGCCGCGCATCAGAAAAGTTTTCCTGATTGCGCCTATTGCGATTGACCTGCTGCTGTTGGGTTTCTTCAAGTACTTCGATTTTTTTGTACGGACAGTAACATACGTCTCCGGCTGGCTTGAATTGCCGGTACATCTGTCCTCGTTCGACATCGTGCTGCCGGTTGGAATTTCATTCTATACGTTTCATACGATCACATACATCGTGGATAGCTACCGACGGGTAGTGGTTCCTACGAAGAATATTTTCGAATTCTCCAGCTATGTTTCGTTGTTCCCTCAACTGGTTGCCGGTCCGATTGTTCGCTTTCGGCAAATCGAAGCCGATCTGGAAAACATCGACCACGCAGATCGCAAGCGTTGGCTCGATCGCGGATGGTCATTTTTTGCAATTGGCGTCATGAAGAAGGTGCTGATCGCGGACACCATCGCCCGGATCATCAACCCGGCCCTGAACGAATATACCCGGCTGTCTACATTTGCGGCTTGGCTTTGCGTGCTCGGCTATGCCTATCAACTCTATTTCGATTTCTCAGGCTACAGCGACATGGCCGTCGGCCTTGGATACCTGTTTGGAATCCGCTTACCACAAAATTTCAATTCGCCTTACAAGGCTTCGAGCATCACCGAACTCTGGCAACGCTGGCACATCTCCTTGTCCGCCTGTCTTCGCGACTACCTATATATCCCGTTGGGTGGCAGTCGCGGTTCGGTGTGGAACACCTACCGAAACTTGATCGTCACGATGCTGCTCGGAGGATTGTGGCATGGAGCCAGCTGGACGTTTGTTTTCTTTGGAGGCTATCACGGCCTGCTCCTATGTCTTGACAAGGCAAATACGAAGCACTGGCGTCGACTGCCCCTCATCACTCAGCGTGTGGGCACATTCCTCCTTTTCCTCCTGGGCTTGATTCTTTTCAGGTCCGACAGCTTCAGAATGGCGTGGACGATTTTGGGGGCGATGTGCTCTTGGCGGCCCGTCGCTACTGCCATGGCCGGCTGCTACGCTTTGGTGGTTATGCTTGCGATTGCGGCATGTATCGCTCATTTAGCGCCCAACACATTTGAGATCAGCCACCAATGGAGGCCCTGGACTGTTACATGGGTCGCAGCTGGATATCTCGCGTGCCTTTTAGTGATTGCTGGGGGCCATCCGTCGCCGTTCTTGTACTTTCAATTCTGACAATAGTGGGACGCGACTCCTAATGACGCCCAGATGGACGCTAGGACGGGTTCTACCGTGCCTCATGTTGATTGCGATAGCTGTCGAAGTTACGCTGCGTTTGGTGGCGTTCAGCCTGTTTGCTGACCGCCCATATGAGGCGCTAAGGGATCTCCACACTTCGGATGGACCATTTAAACCAAATGCGGAATACCATACTGCGCGCTCCTATGGCGATTTGGCCGCTTTAGGCAACCTGCCAGAGCGCCGCCAGTACCACCGCGTAGACTTCGCTACCGATGCCTTCGGCTTTCATAACGCCCCTTCAACGGCGGATGTTCCTTGGGCCGGCATTCTGTTCGGCGACTCGTTTGCCATTGGTGCCGAAGTTCCGGAGGAGAAGGCGTTGTCAGTACAGCTCTCTACGCTGTTCTCAGGGCCCATCTACAACGCAGGTGGCTACCTCCCTCTGGATATCGAGCGTCTGCGTAAGCTTTCTGCCGAACTAAGGTTGCACCGTGGAGTCTTCTTATATGAATTCCATGAAGCTCACTTAAAGGAGATTCCGCCACTCAGCGCTTCATCGCTTCCTACTTGGCGTCATAAACTTGAGTTGCGGGTGCTGGGACCCACGGGAACACTGCGGCTGAAGGAGGCGCTCGCCTCCCTTTCTGAGCTGCGCCTCAGTTTCATTGCGCAGAAATTCGTGAAGTCCGTCGAGAACGATGCACATGTGCCCGACGACTTGGCCGGGAGAGTGATCGAGGGACGTTTTCGGAACGGTGATTGGATGCTTTTTCTGCGTTCGCGTACTGAGCCCGTTGATTCGCCTGAAGCCGCGATAAATCGATGGGCGGATTTCTTTTTGTGGCTTTCAGGTGAGCTGGGTCGCGAGGGACTTGAGCTCGTGGTTATAATTGTTCCAGATAGTAGTACGGTTTACGCTCCGCTTCTGGCGTCGCCAACCATTTCATCGACAGGCGAGGTTCTGCTTGGCCAACTCGAAGGCCGCCTTCGCCATGGCCGCGTCCCGGTGGTCAACGTCACTCCCGCATTCCGTGCCGCCGCGTCCCAGTTGGCGGAGCGTCATCAATATCTGTACTGGCAAGACGACACCCATTGGAACGCTTGTGGAGTAACGATCGCAACGGCGGAGTTCAGAGCACAACTCTCAGGATTACTACACCTACCACGCGTGTGGTCGCAAGATTCGAATTCGAGATCCCAATTCAATTGTGAATCCCAGCAAATGGCTCAGAATTCTACGGATTCCCCTTGACCAAACGACGCCCGAATCTGATTTCTTATCACGCCCGGCGTGGGAGATCGATATCAGGGCTGCCGCCTGGCCGCCGCGCCAGTCATTCAGTGAATCGATAGAATTCTTCTACGGATGTACTAACAAACTAGGCGACAGAACCTCAGTGACAAATAGAAGACGAATGCCAATGGCGCTTGTTCTTCTGGTGTTCTGTGTCACTCCCCCCGAGTTATCCATCGGCCAAGATTCGAAGAGCCCTTTTTCGGATGATACTTTACTGAAAGGCGAACCGGCTGATTTCAACAGAGAGATCTATTTCAAGCGTAAGCTTGAATTCTCCTTGGACACAGGGTGGCTTCCCAACAACATTCCTTTCCTTTTCAATCCGCTTATGGGCGAAAGGTGGGCGCAGAACCCGCTTGATTACACACTGGTGCCTATTATTTTTTCTCTGCGGTGGCACTGGGGGAATATCGCGGCGCCCTCTTTCATACGCGGCAACACGGATCTTACCTTTAGTGGATCCTACACGGTGATTCCGCGAGGACCTGAGCATCTGTTTGCGGCTTTCATGTTTGGCGTGCGGCGTAATTTTGTCCAGCCTAACTGGAGGGTTGTGCCCTACGTAGAGGCACGCGGTGGCGTTGGATACACAGACGCCAAGGGGCCCGAGGGGGTGCTGTTTGCGCAGGGACAGGACCTCACGTTTAATTTCATACTCGGTGGCGGAGTGCGGTACAGCTTCAATCCCCGATACAGCATTTCGAGCGGTATTGCTTACATGCATGTCTCCAATGCTTATTTATCGCAGCCGAAGGTCTACGATTACGGAATAAATGTCTTCGGCCCGACTTTTGGCATCACCGTGGGATTGGGCAAACTTCAATGAATCGCTTGCCCCCTGCTACCGGAAACCGCTACAAACCATCGAAAATCCGGCACACCCGGGGGACACCACAATGTGAGAGTTCAAAAAACGCGCCAAACTGGGGAGAAGGAGGGAGTTGCCCTACCGGGCCGCGCGAGCCCGGAAACTTATCGAGCGACAGCCCCGTAGTGCTATCGATAGCCGTTAGCGCGTCTTCTCGGCGGAAGTACTTGGGTTCACCTTCACGTCCACGTCATAGGTCGAGAACATCGCCCCATCCGTGGCAATGGCGCGGACCCGGTAGTTACCCGGCGCGCTGAAACTCACCTTCGTCTCCGACGTGAGAGGCTTTCCGTAAACGGCCGGGCTCAAGTCCGGATCAAATTGAACTTTGCCCGGCCCCCGATAAAAAATCCATCGAATCTGCACACCTTCCACGCGCCCCCCGCGATCTCCGGGACCCGGCTTCGGAAGCCCGTCATCGGTGGCCGTCACCTTTAATGTGGCCGCAGCAGGTAGAGTGATCGTTTGGGCGGGACCGCCCGTGATGACGGGAGCTTTGTTGTCGGGAGCGGGGTTCGAGTTGGAGGTCCGCAGGAAAGGATCAGAGATGGCATTCTTGGAAATCAGCAACTGGTCGACTTCCCACTCCGGCTGCAGCCAACCCTTGGAGAGATTCGTCCTTCCCCTATTCGTGAGTGTCCATACGAGCCGCTTATCCTTGGGCCAGTCCTTGGGCACAATTACCTTGAACACAAACCATCTTCGTCCGGGGTAGAAGTGCGTCGGCTGGCCTTGATCGCCATTCCCAAGATCGAAAGTATTCTCGGGACCGATCGGCACGTCGATCTCCTCTTCTGAATTTCTGTTGTAGTAGCCAAAGTACAACGCGAAGGTGCCATCAGCATTGCTCTCCCACCCGTCAAATGTGGGACTGACATCCTGCCCCCTGAGGTATCGGGCTCCCGGGTATTGGATTTGAGCGTGCAAGCGCACGCCACCCGCGGCGAGCAGAAGAAGGGCCGCGCAGACTACTACCCCGCATCGATGCTGAGTCGAAACTCTTTTTGCCATTACCGTGTACTGGTCAGTGTCCGGTGTTCCGCCTTCCGCGCTTCAGTTTCCTTTTTGAAATCTTCTTCGGACATGTAGTAATAGCTGAGCCAGGCCGATCCCATCTCGTCTATGGTTCGTTCTCCCCAGGTGATCTGCGCGTCTGGATCAGGGTTGAATCTGCTCTGCTCGCTGTTGTCGTGCCACATAATGGAATGCAGAATAGTCCCTGCCGGCAGCAGCGGCGCCGCATCGTCTGAGTAAACGTAGTTGCGCATCCAGTTAAACTCGAACCTGGCGCAACTCAGCATCTCGGTTTTTCCATTCGGATAAATTGCTTCCAGGCATTCGGCCTTCCCGCGGTCGTGCATGTGCGGCTGGAATGACAGCAGCCGGGCCGGTTTGATGAGCGGCATGTAAGCGTCGGATCGTACGTTCGCCTCGTGGGGCCGAAGGTCGATTTCGTTCACGCCCACCGTCAGTGAAGTAATCACGTGCTTGGGCGTGTAGCCCTTGGGATATAACTTCAAGCCCAAGGCCACATTGGTGGGAGTCTCCGTACCGCTGGCATGCAGGTGGAACTGGAAGTTGATCTTGGTTCCTGCCTTAATTAACCGGCCGGAACCGTCCGTGAACACGTCCGCCCCTTTGCCAATCGCATATTCATTGAGGAAGACTCCCTGTTCTCCTACCTCGAGCGCAACGTTCCCATCGAGTTGACCACTGTGACGGGTCCCGGCATCCGGTTCCACGATGGACGTTCTGATGTGGTGGATTACGGCATAGCCCTTGGTGGGAATAATCTGAATGGCCTGAACGTAGCGGTCCTCTGTGAGACCAGGATCAACCAGAATGTCCGGCCACCAGTCGGGGCCGTGAGCTTTCACGACCACGTCTTTGGGCAGAGCGATGATGAGATCCGGCTTGCCGATCTGCCACGATTGGTCATCTGCGAATTGGCGCGGCGGCGGCATGTCGGCGGGATTTCCCTGAAGAGCGCCGCCGTCCACCCACTTGACGATCGTCGCGATTTCCTCATCGGTCAGCGACTCGTCGTTGGCAAAATGTTGAACTCCTACGTTCTTGTCGATGAACCAAGGTGGCATTTCCCGAGCGGCGACTCTCTGCTTGATCGCCCTCGCCCACGGACGCGCATCTTCGTAAGTTACCAATGACATCGGCGCAACCGTGCCGGCATGATGACAAGCCTGGCAATGCGCCTGGAAGATCGGCGCCACGTTCTTCGCAAAGGTGCCCTGCTCCTGCGCCTCCGCTGCCGCAGACATCACCGTGAATGCGGCAACCGCCATTAACAAAGTGAGCGTGGTCTTCATGTCCTGCCTCCTCGCTTAAGAATACAATTCGCCCTTCAAGTTTCTCATCTCAGGCCTTGGAAACTTCTGCCGTTTCAATGGCTGCGTTCTTCCCGGCGATGCGGCCCTGCACCAGGCAGCGCGCCAGGCCGTGAAGCCCGAATCCGCCGGCGCTCTCGCCCGCGCAATACAGACCGGGAATCACATTGCCGGAAAAATCCATGACTTGACACTTGGCGTTGATACGAAGTCCCGCCCGAGTGTCGTGGACGACGGGGGTGGCCCAAGCCGCGTAGAACGGCGGCGTCTGGATTTTATACTTTGGAGCGGGCTTGCCAAAATCCGCATCGTTCCCGGCGTCCACAAAAGAGTTGTAACGGGAGACGCTGCTTTCGAGGGCAGCGGCAGGCATGGGCTTGCGCTGATACTTGCTTACAATCGCGGCCGCTAATGCAGCCACGGTATTTGCCGAGAAGAAGTATCCCTGGAGATCGACGTACGGAGGCGCAACCGTCCACTGCTCGCGCTTCACGGCATCGGCATCGAAGATGGCCCAGATGGGGCCGCCGCCATTGACAGCCTCTCCGTTGCCAGCGAGCGCGGCGTCGAGGAAATTAGCCGGGGCGTACTTGATATTCGCCGCGTTGAGGTAGCTGCCCGGTTTATAGGAAGAGAGGGCGTGGTAATTGTTGGCAGTGTATTGGCCCTCGGTCTCATCATAAAAGCGTACGCCGGCCTGATTCACGAGGATTACATTCTGGTAATCGCGCACGTTAAGGCCAACCGCACGCACCAGATGAAATAGTGGGCTTCCCGGTTGCCACTCCAAATTTCTATACCCATATTGGGTGCCGATCCGGCCCGCTTTGGTAAGGCGATCGCCAAATTCCCCAACCTGGTTATACGCGCCCCAGAGTGAAGCGCCTATGGCGATACCGGCCAACTCTCCGCTGCCGTCCTGGAAAGAATAGGGCTCACCGGCCACGCCGTTGTATTCCTCGGTCAGCCTGACGTCGAAGATTCTCCGGAAATTAACGTTGCCGCTGGAACCACCAGTGGCGAGGATAACGCCCTTGCGCGCGCCGATATTCAGGACCTTGCCCTCGTTGCTGGCCTTAAGGCCCAAAATTTTTCCGGAGGAAGCACCCTGCCGGATGAGGCTCACCATCTTGTGCTTCAAGAGGATTTGTACATTGGCCTTCCTGGCGGCGGCTTCGAGCGGCCGGACGAGGCCAACGCCGGAGGACATGGTCGCCGCTTCGCTGGGATCCACGGGCTTTCCGGTTTGCATCCGCATCCAGCCCATAGGAGCGGCGTGATTTTCCCGGAGAGCGGAATTCCCAGTCGCGCCGGCTCCTTGGTTGTCGGGGGCTTTCTCGACAAAAGTGACACCATGAGCAACCAGCCATTCGAAAGTTGGCGCGCTATTGTCAGCAAAGGCCCGAATGACTTCTTTGTCGTTATACCGGTAGTCAGGAAAGCCGTTGGGTTCAACGACGGACCAGTCGGTGAGGTCCGTGTACAAAAGGTCCGGTGAATCCTCGATGCCGTACTTCTTCTGCCGGCTCGTGCCGCCGCCGAGAGCGACGTTGCCGCCGCTCACCATGGCATGACCGCCAATATCAAAGTTCGCGTCAATCAAGATGACGGATGCGCCGTTCTCGCTGGCTTCAATCGCGGCGGGAAGCCCCGCGGCTCCGGCACCGACCACGACGATATCCGCCTGTTTGTCCCAATGCGGCGGCCGCCCTTGCGCCTCCGCGTATTCCGCGGCAAGGCCGCTTAGGGCCGCCGCGCCCACCCCGGCGCCCGCTGTCTTTACAAAATCCCGCCGCGACAACCGTTTCTTGTTTTCGGGATCACGTGCCATGCCGGATCTCCCGATTGCGAATTAGGCTTTGCTGCTTGGGCCCTGAGTAAAGATCTCGATTTTGGTTTCTTGGGTAGCCAGTATCCGAGTTCCGCCTTGAGTTTCCCTGGGCCGGAGTGTAGCCCTCCTGCCGAGTCGTGTCAACGCAACTGCGCTAGCCCTTTTCCCGCAGGTGGGCCTCACCGCTGTGAGAGCGCCGAGCGCCACAATCGTGCCACGGGCCGGCTTACAACGCGCCTGTGCGGAGCCGGAGTGCCCTACAACGGGACGTAATCGAGGACGACCTGAAGTGGAAATTGCCTGGCCGCCTTCGGCTCGTCGGAATAGTCCGGCAGCGGAGTGAGACGCACTGTGATTTTGGTGCCGCTGGCAAGTTCCACCGGCTGCTGCAGCCAATAACGCTGGAACCACTGCGGCCTCGGCCCGTGTAGCCGCAAGAGCGGCACAGTGGCGCCGGATGGCGTGATCGCATCAATATTCAAAGACTCATAGGCACGATCGAGCATCGGCCGGAGTGCGACGATGCGTGCGGGCCCCGGGAGCGTGCCCCCAAAACCGCCCCCAGAAATACTGGAGCCGCTCGAGCCGCCGGCGGCTTTCGGCGGATCGATGGCGAACGATTGCAGTTCGCGGCCGGAAGGCGGCGGATCGGCGAAATACAAACCGATCGTGCTCCTGTCGGACACGGCATTCTGCTCCTGGTCGAAATGCTTCTTATAGTGAATCTGCAGGTGGATCTTCGAGCCGGGCGTTAGCCGGAAGGCCGCACCGCTTGGCACGGCTATCGTCTGGCCTCCCGGCTCCCATAGCGCCAACACGGGACCATTCTCGATGCTGACCACCGCGTCCCGCACGATCGACGCCGCACCGGGCATCAGGTCGGCTGCCCTTATCCATTTCGTTTCGGTCACATTGGCCGCTAGCGAGAATTCACAAACTTCCTCAATCGCGCTCGTTGCCACCGTATGCTCGGCGTCCATTTGAATCTTCAGATCGGGCGGGCCGAGCTTCCACTGCGCAGGGAATGCCACGTCCGGCAGCTTTGCGTCGGGATTGCCCTCCGGCGTCCCGCCGGAGGCCCAGACGACAATCACATCAATGTCGTGCGAGCTGATGGGGTATCCGCCTTGGATCGGCGGACTCGTGGGATCGACGGGCCACGGCGGCATGCGGCCGGCGGTAAGCTCGTCACGGATCGATTGAGCCCATGGCATCGCCGCACTGTATGTCATGAGGGACATCGGCGCCGGCCCGCCGGGGACGTGGCAACCGGCGCAGTGATCTCGCAACACTGGAAAGACATCTCTGTTGTAGTCGTATTTCGAGGTCACTGGCGTGTGCGCATCAGTGTGTTCGGTGGCGACCACGAGGAAGAAAACAATCGCCAGCGCGACGACGGCGCACGGTCCGATCATGCGGCTGAATTGTCTACCGGCTTCCATAAACTGACTCGATATCGGCAATCGCCGCGGAGAAGTCCCGATAAAACGGCAGCAGCCGTTCCTTGTTACCGAGATCGCCGGCGGCATCGATCTGCCAGGCGGCCATCGTCAATCGTTTGACCGCGCTCGCCATCTTCGGCCGTTGATCTTCCGGTATTTCGCTGATGTGGTTTCCCTCGAGTGCGAGAGCGACGTCTTTTGCGCCGATGGCGGGGTACCAGAGGCCACCTAAATCGCCTTGGTCAAGCGCCTTGGTCACAGATTGAGCGCGCTTGGCCAGCTCGGCGAGCAGCTCCGGCGTGGTCGTCGGCAGCGGCGTTTCCGGTCTGAGTGTGGGAGGGACGTAAGTGTCGCTCTGCTGAGGGGGCGCTGCTGCCGCCGGAGCCTGATTCGAAGGCGGCAATGATCCGTTGGAAGCACCAGCGACCGCCGGTGCCTGCGATTTCGGCTGTGCGGCGGCCGTTGTGGCGGGGGCCGAAGCGGCAGCAGCAGGAGCCACGGGGCCCGGCTCCCTTGAGAAATCGGCGAACGTGAAGTCGAACACGCGTTCCTTGTCGTCTGGCTTGAACTTTACCCGCAGCGTGAAGTTGGCTGGCAGCGCCGTTGCCGGGAGCGACGCTTCAAGGGTATTGCCATCGTCCGTTCGTCCCGGTTTGAGAGCAAGAGGCGCGGCGATGCCGTTCCCATTTGCGTCGGTTTTGGCGGCACTGGCGGAAAAACCCGTAACTGCAAGCGGCTGGGTCATGTCGTTATAGAAGTACACCCGGAAAATGTTCGGTTGCACCAAGGTGCCCTCGAGGTGGTGCCAGCTGTCGTCGGCCATGAAGAATTGTCCGCCGTGACGCGGGTTGTGGTCGCCGTGGGGACGTCGCTCATATCCGGTGATTCGCGCACTGCCATCTTGGCACGTTCCTGGCTCGAGTTGGCGGACGCTCGAATCGTTCCTGCACGTAAAATACAGCGCCGCGGTGATGGGAACGAGTTCGCTCCTATCCACCGGGCAAACGCCTGGTTTTTCCTGGATAAACGACTGGAACTTGAGGCAGGAGTACACCGTGATCAGGCGCACCGGCAGGAGAGGCAATCCCGATTGCGGACATTTTCCAGGTTTGTCTTCAAGAACGCTTTCCTCGCCCGGCGTGGCGCAGACGTAGGAAATGGGCGGCAGGCCATTGGTGCTTGTGGGCTTGCTTGCGGGCGTCGCGATAACGCGGACGCCATGCAGTGTCGAAAAGTCGCCGTCGTAGACCTTAGCTGTGATGTGATCGCCCACTTTCACGGCCAGGTTGTCAGGCTTGTCAATGCGGTAGTTCATCGTCATCGCCCCCATCCAGCCCGGCACATTCTCGCCACTTACCGTAAGCATCCGGGCATTCGCATCGACTTTTTCAACCGTACCGCGAAACGTGTACTCCTTTTTCGTGTTTACTGGCTTTTTGCCTACCTGCGCTGCACTGGGTTTTGATGGGGCAATCGAAGCGGGTGCGGTCCCCGGTGTCGGCTTGGGAGCAGTGCTGGCTGATTGCTGCGCTTCGACAATGGCGACACCGAGAAGCGAAGTAGTTCCCCGAGACTGGCCCGCGAGCCCCATGAAGGCAAAGATCGCTGCGGTCATCAGAAAAACAGCGACATTCGTGTTGCTCTTGCTCCTGACTTCTCTCATCCGCCTGGGATCACCTGCCGCCCTAAATATCCGTCATTGTAGACCGTCGGTTGCACTTGGTACAAATTCCGCAACCCCTGGTCTCCGCGACCTGTTTCAGCCCCGAGTGTCGCGGTTAAGTTTGTCCCCTAAGGATTAGGCGCGGCCATCAGAGCTGCTGCCGTAGCTGGACCGTTTCAGGAGTTCCACGCCGCCTTAGTTGCCCGAGGAATGTATTTTTCTTGACATCCCCTTTTATAGAACTGGATTCTAGGAAACTGCGGTAGCTGAAAAATGAGACACTTATACCGGGCAGCTATAGCAGGGAGGTCAACCATGAAAGCAATGTGTCTGGTGTGCCTTTTTGTGGCTATCTTCACGCCCGCCCTCGTCGCGCAAGAGCTGACGGCACCCGATATAAAATCGAACCGGCCCACTCCTCGAACGGCCGACGGGCACCCGGATCTCACCGGGTACTGGAAAGGTATCCGCGGCACAACTCCTGTTGGGAACATTGGGAAGGATCTTCCAGGCTTCAAACTGCCGCTGACGCCGGCTGGTGAAGCTGCATTGAAGCATAATCTGACCGCGACCATTGACCCGGAGAGCCTTTGCATCATTGGCGGCATTCCCCGACACAATGCCAGCGGGCTGCCGTTCGAGGTCCTGCAAGGAAATAGGAAAGTCATCTTCCTCTATTTGTACAACTACTTTCGGCTGATTCCCATGGATGCGGCTCGCAAGCATTCCGCCGACCCCGATCCGTCTTTCTTTGGAGAGGAGCTTGGTCATTGGGATGGCGACACATTGGTGGTCGATTCGGTGGGATTTAAAGACGAGAAAGTCTGGATCGATGAAAACGCCAATCCTCATAGCGATGCCTTGCACGTTGTCGAGCGTTGGACGCGGCCTGACGCAGATCACATCCACGTGGAAACGCTAATTGAAGATCCGAAGTTTTATACCAGGCCCTTCACTTATTCGCGAACCTGGGTGCTCGGACAACCCGACGAGGAGACTAAGGAGTTTTCCTGCAGCGAAAACAATGTCGACGTGGATCACCTTGGGTTCGGGCCTGGGCCCATTCGCCCCGACGGCACGCGCGGCTACGTCGATCCTGCGGCCGCTCCTTCCGCCCGATAAACGCGCTTCTCGAAAGCTGACCACTACGCGCGTCAGCCGTTGACATTTTTTGGCACCAGGCGTAGAGATAAGACTAGAAGTATTGCCGGCATTGCTCTGAGGAAAATTGACATGAAAGCAACGCTGAAAGATGGGCTCTTTCGTCTGGTTTTTGCCACATTGTTGGCGCCGATCGCGGTGATCGTGACCAGCAGCAGCTTAGGGGCACAAACACCCGCCAACGCTCCCCCACAGGTGACGTTTACCAAGGAAGTTGCGCCGATTCTTCAGCAGCATTGCCAGGAGTGCCATCGGCCGAATGCAATCGCCCCGATGTCATTATTGACGTATGAAGAGGTTCGGCCGTGGGCCAAAGCGATCAAAGAGAGGGTCAGCGCGCGGATGATGCCGCCATGGTTTATCGATCCAAACGTTGGCATCAACAAGTTCAAGAACTATGGCGGGCTCTCCGATGATGAGATTGCCACGCTTGTGAAATGGGTCGACGCGGGGGCGCCAAGAGGGAATCCTGCCGATATGCCGCCGCCGGCCAAATTCGATGACGACATATGGCACATCGGTGCGCCGGAACTTGTTGCGGCGATGCCGGAGGATCTTGTCGTCAAGGCCAACGGCCCTGACATGTGGAGGAACATCGTCGTTGATCCCGGCTTGACGGAAGATCGATATATCAAGGCTGTCGAAATCAAGCCGACCAAAGGCCGCAGGGTGATTCACCACATGGGCACGACTCTTATTTATCCTGACGGTGGTTCAGCGACGATGCAGTCGAAGAATGCCAATATTTTCGAGGACGGGTCCGGCCGCCTGATGCAGGCCGGCACCAAGGCGGTGTTTCAACTCCATATACATCCCTATCGAGAGGACACCACGACCAACGTCGAGATCGGCTTCAAGTTTTACCCGAAAGGATACGTGCCCAAGTACGTCGCGGTAACGGAGCTGATGGGCGACGATCATGAGCTCGACCTGCCCGCAAACACCGACAATGTTCGCTACGATAGCTATAAGATGTTGAGCAAACCCACGCGTATCCTCTCTTATGCTCCACACATGCACACTCGTGCCAAAGCACAGTGCCTGGAAGCGATCCTGCCGGAAAAATCCGAGCAACGCGATGGAAGCAAGGTGGAAACGCTAAACTGCATCAACCATTTCGACTTCAATTGGATGATGGTTTATGAGTACGCCGCGGATGCACAACCGCTCCTCCCGGCTGGCACCGTTCTGCATCTGGCTAGCTGGTATAACAATACTGCATCGAACAGGCTGAACAACGATCCGGATAACTGGATCGGATACGGCCAGCGCTCGATCGACGACATGGCCATGGCCTGGATGACCTTTTACAATCTTTCTGAAGAAGACTTCCAGCAGCAGGTCGCCGAACGGAAGGCAAAATCAAAACAGATCACAGACAACTTTTCTTCCAAAGTCACGCAGTGACGGCGCGAGGAAAGTTCATGATCACGGGTAAACGCTGGCTCCCGTTTTTGACGGGCGCGGTTTTTCTCCTGGTCTCACCGGTTTTCCTGAGGGCACAAGCTCCTTACGCCGGAGAGGTTAGGATTGCGCGTGGTCAAGACGTCACGCCCGCTTTTGAGGGCTGGATGCCCAACCCGGACGGGACATTCGGCATGTATTTCGGGTATATGAACCGGAATTATGAAGAGGAGCTCGATATCCCCATCGGCTCGGCCAACAACGTCGATCTTAGTGGTGATAGGGGCGGTGATAGGGGTCAGCCGACCCACTTTTATCCGCGCCGCCAGCGTATGGTGTTCTCCGTAGTTGTCCCGAAGGATTGGGGCTTGGACCAAAAGGTAGTCTGGACACTAACGATCCGCGGCAAAACGAATGTGGCAAAAGGATGGCTTCAGCCGGAGTGGCAAATCAATAAAGAAGTGATCATGCAGGAGGCGGGCGGCGGGACGGATCTTGAGAATCAACCGCCGGTCTTCATCAGCGGCTCCGGTCCACATACGGTCACACTTCCGAACACCGCCACGTTAACGGCCACCGCGCAGGACGATGGGCGCCCCAAACCTCGAATCGCACGCGATATCGAAGAAGTAGGTACGCCAGTTCCCTCAGGTCTCTCCGTCCATTGGGTCCACTACCGAGGGCCAGCCGGAGTAAGCTTCGAGCCGGGAACCGTCGCCAGGGGCTACCAAAAGCCCGTCACATGCACGACAACGGCGAGCTTCAAAGCGCCCGGTGTTTACGTGCTCCGCGCGATTGCCAGCGATGGGGCGCTGACCTCCTTTCACGATGTCACGGTCACCGTGAAATAGGTCCAACGCGCAGGGTTTCCAATCAGAAATTGATTAGCTTGGATCGATGCGGTATAGCCACTCTCGGTCCGCTCTGCCATTGACGCGCTGGAGTATTTCTTCCACGACGGTATGTGTCGGCGCGAGTGTGCAAACCGGATCGGTTGCCGCTGCGTCACCGGCGAGCAGGAAAGCCTGGCAGCGGCAACCGCCGAAGTCGCGTGTGCGGCGATCGCAGCTCCGGCAGGGTTCCGGCATCCAGCTTTCGTCGCGGAAGCGGTTGAACGCCGGCGAGTCCTCCCAAATCCAGCGCAACGGGCGCTCGCGGGCACTCGGGAAGTCAAGCCCAGGAATCACCATAGCGGCATGGCAGGGCAGCACGTGACCCGCGGGATCGATGAGCATCTGTTGATGTCCCCAGCCGTTCATGCAAGGCTTTGGGTACTTTGCATAATAGTCGGGCAGGACGAAATCGATGCGCAATTTACCCTTGAGCCGCTCCCGGGCGGTCTCCACGACCTCGACGGAATGCTCTAGCTGCTGCCGCGTGGGCAGCAACGCCTCACGGTTGCGCAGCGCCCAGCCGTAATACTGCACGTTCGCAATTTCCAGCCGTTGCGCTCCGGTTTGCTCGGCGAATGTGATCATCTCCTTCAGCCGATCAAGATTGCGCCGGTGAACGACCATATTTACCGTAAACGCGATGCGCCGCTGGCGAATCATCTGCGCGATGCGCAGTTTGAGCGCGTGGCTGCGCGTACCGGCGAATTCGTTTGCCGGCGCCTCCTGGTTATCCTGGAAGCTCAATTGGATGTGATCGAGACCGGCGCCGATGAGCTCGTCCAGCCGGCGTTCATCGAGGCCAACTCCGGAGGTGATCAAATTTAAATACAGTCGCGCTTCGCGGCCGGCGCGAACCAATTCCGTAAGATCGGATCGCGATAGCGGCTCGCCGCCCGTGAGGTGCAACTGCAGAACGCCCATCTCGCCGGCCTGCTGGAAGACCGAGGTCCAGTCGCCAGTGGGAAGTTCATCCGCGCGGCGCTGCATCTCGAGCGGGTTCGAGCAATAGACGCAATGCAGCGGGCAGCGATGGGTGATCTCGGCGATCAATGCCCGGGGCGTGTGCTTCATGCGTATTCGAGGACGCCTCTGTCGCGCAGACGCGCGAGAAGCGCCAGGGCCTCCGTTTCAATTCTAGCCTGTTGGGCGGAGGGGTAGGTCCGCTGCAGTTCCACGACGATTTCGCCTAACGTGCGCTCTCCGTCGCAAAGCTCCACGATGGTGCGCGCCGGTCCCTTCAGCCGCAGCGCGCCTTCGGGAATTAACAGCAAATCCTCCGGACCTCCGGCGGTGTTCAAGCGGCATCCGGGCGCGAGCCGCAGCGCACGATTGCGTTCCAGCGCGCTCATTTCCGCGCGCCTTCCGCTTCCGGATGGAATGCACCGGGAGGCGGCCAGCCCGGCGAAACGTATGCGAAATACAGGGCGTCGAGCTGCGCCCACAAAATATCGCATTTGGCGCGCAGCGCTCCGAGCGCGAGTTCCTGCTCCGCCTGCGTGCGCGCGTGTTTGATAACCCAGGCGAGGGCGAAGTGCGCGTCTTCCGGCGCCTGCGTAAGCCGCGCATCGAAATAGGCTAGCCCGCCGCTCAACCAGGGATAGTGCTGGCGCAGGCGATCGATGCGCAGCGCGATCAGATCGCGCGAGAATAACTCCGTGAGCGAAGACGCCACCGCTTCCAGGAAAGTGTGTTTGGAGACCAGATCCAAGTAGCCGTTCACCGCGTAATACACGGCTGGCAGAATTCCGCGTTGCGACGTGACTTGCTCCCGGTCGAGACCCGTGGCCTCGGCCAGAAGAATCCACTTTTCGATGCCGCCGGGATGAATCCCGTCGCCGTCATGATCGATGATACGCTTGCGCCAGGCGCGGCGAAAGGCCGCATCCTCGCTCCGCGAAACAATGATCGCGTCTTTCAGCGGAATAATGCTCTGGTAATAATAGCGGTTGAGCGCCCAGGCCTGAAGCTGGCCGCGAGTCAGCTTGCCTTCGTGCATCAAGAGGTGGAAAGGGTGACGGTGGTGGTATCGCTCCGGGCCGATGGCCAGCAAGCGCGCTTCCAGTTCAGCCGGCGCTACGCGCTGTTGACCCTGAACCGGCGTCACAGCGTCATCTCCATGCCATCCCGCGCCATTTCCCAGCCGGCTTCGCGAACCATGCGGTGTTCCATGCTCTGTTCGTCCAGAATCGGATTGGTATGGTTGATGTGAACGAAAATCTTGCGCGGCCGCTGCAGCGCTGCGAAGCATTCGAGACTGCCACCGGGTCCCGAGAGCGGCAGGTGGCCCATTTGTCGCGCCGTGCGGCTTACGCCCGGAATGCGCAACGGTTCGTCATCGCTCCAGAAGGTGCCGTCAAAAAGCACGACGTCGCAACTCTGCAATCTCTCGAGTAGGGCACCGGAGACGCAAGAGACCCCTGGCAGGAAGGCCAGCGTTCCTCCACCCGATTGGGGTGAGACTAAAAAACCGATCACGGCATCCGCCGGATTCAACTCCGCCGACCGGCGCGCGCTTACAAAACCCGGAAACGGACCCGGTAGCGGCAGCACTTCCAGGCGTGCGCCTCCAGCGTAGAAGGGCCGGTCCAGCAGGATATCCTGCCAACAGACCTGCCCGGGGAAGCGCGCGAGCACGCCAAACACACTATTGTCTTCGGTGAGAATTTTGCGAACCGAGGGAGTGGCGTGCACGCGAAACGAATGAAACTCGCGAAGAAGCAAGAGACCGAGGGCCTGATCCACTTCCGCGCCCGGCAGAATCACATCGCGAATCGGGGAGTCGCGCGTGCCGGCCCGCGCCCAAAGCTCGGGTGTGGCTTCAATTTGCACGCGCAGGTCCGGCGAGGCGTTGAGCAGGACCCAATGATCTGGGGCGGTACTGCATGCGAGTTGAGCCTGCGTGCGAGACGTACCAAGGATGGTGCCGTCCCGCACGCGGCGGCAGTTCACACACGAACAATTCCACTGTGGGAAGCCGCCGCCCGCGGCGCTGCCCAATATTTTTACCTGCATTTCCAGGGCAGTCAGGAGGAGGGCACTACAGCGGAGTGCCAGTCCCAGTGATTTCAGAAAACACGAACTCTATGTTCGCTAGATTGAGGATTAGAAATCGCCGTTGCTGTAAGAGTTGATTTCGCAGCTAAGGCAGATCTCCTCAACTTGCGGGGTTTCCCATTCCATAGGTCCACCTTCTCAGTAGCCAGTTGCTACCGGGCGCTATATTATCAGGGCACACGGTATGCATGCAAGCACGAAGGCGCCGGGAGAGCCTGCGATCTCCCAAGCGGATTCCGGCTCCAGCCTTCGCACCTTTCGAGCGCTCCAATATCGCGATTTTCGACTGCTCTGGACGGGATTGGCGGTCTCTGCCGTGGGCACGTGGATGCAAATTGTCGCACTCAGCTTGCTCGTCCTCGACATCACCCATGGCTCGGCAGTAGCACTAGGGACGCTTTCCTTGACGCAGGCCCTCTCTTTTCTCCTCTTTGCCGCGATCGGCGGAAGTGTTGCGGACCGTTTCGATAAGAGGCGCCTGCTGCTGGTAACGCAAAGTCTCATGATGGGATTTGCAGTCCTGCTCGGCATTCTGACGTTGACGGGACTAATCCGCTTCTGGGTAATTCTGTTGGTGGCTTTCACGAGCAGCTCTGCGCTGAGCTTTGACCAGCCCGCGCGGAATGCGCTGGTCACCTCGCTCGTGCCTAAAGAGCACTTGATGAACGCCGTTTCGCTGCAATCGGCGGTCTTTAATGGCGCGTCGATTTTGGGACCGGCGCTGGCGGGCTTGAGCCTGAGCAGGATCGGCTATTCCGGAAACTTCTTTTTGAACGCGGCGAGCTTTTTCGCGGTGCTCGCAGCACTGCTGCTTTTGCGCACACCCAAACCGCAGACCGTTCCCAGGCTCAGTGGAAGAATGCTCGATTCCGTGCGCGAGGCGCTCCGATACGTGCGCCACGATGCCGTGCTGCCTAGTGTTGTTCCAGCTTACGCAGCGCTGCTGTTTTTTGGTCCCTCGGCAGCGCTGGCGCTCCCCGTTTTTGCCAAAGAAGTTCTGCACGTTGGTCCGGCGCAACTCGGCGTGCTGTTTTCGGCCGTTGGAGCCGGCACGGTCGTGGGTGCATTGATCTTGGCTTCCCTAGCAGGTAGCGTCGACGACAGCCGGCTCTTCTTTGGGCCAATTCTGCTCTGGACGGTAGCGCTCGCCGTCTTTGGTTGGAGTGATAGCTTGCGCGTCTCCCTTCCCGCCCTGTTTGTCTTGGGAGCGGCGCAGAACGTGGCCGGCGCGACCACCGTCACCCTGCTTCAGATGCGCGTCCCACCCGAGATGCGAGGCCGCGCCATGAGCCTGAATACGCTGCTGATCATGTGCGTTCGGCCGCTGGGGGATTTTCCAGCCGGAGCGGTGATCGGCTGGTTGGGATTCCGCCCGGCAGTACTGCTCGGCGCCATGCTTGTAGGCGCAGTATCGTTGGCATTATTCATCGGCCGCTTGCCGGGAGCGCCAATTCACCGATAGTAGTTCGGTGGCGGTTGTGCAACTTGTCGGCAATTTATTCGACGATGGGCAAACTTCAACTGCGGCGAGATCTGACAACCAGGGTGGGAGGTGGCTCGGATTCGCCCGGCTTGTTATCGGTTACTGTAAACAACAACGTCGTCGCTCCGATGCGAAACTTAGAGAGATGTTTCAGGTCGCACCTTTGGATGCTCTTTTCGGACACAAAAGTTCCATTCGTAGTGCCCAGGTCAATTAAAGTGGCGGTCGAGCCGTGTACTTCAATGGCGCAGTGTTTTCGAGAGACCTCGGGATCGCGGAGCACGACATCCGCACCTGACCGGCCTATTATTGTTCGCGCCTTGCTCAAACGAAAGACCTGGCCCCTCGCTGGGCCTTCGATGACCGCAAGCGCCAGCGTTTGTTCTGGGGGAAGCTGTGGGACTTCAGGCGGAGCTTTGATGACAAAACTGGAATGGCACTGCTTGCATTGACCTTTTAACTTGGATGCTCCCGCGAACTCTTTCTCGTCTACGGGGTAGTTCGCGCCACAATGGGGACATTCAACAATCATGGCAGCTGACCACTCGATGCTAGCACGATGCGGGGGAAGCTTCCCATCGTGCACGAGAAGCATCATTAACTCACCGAACACACTGGATTCGCCCGCGCAATTGTTTGAGTTTGGGGGGTTCCTTAGAAATCGGAGGGAATAGCGCAGAGGAAGCGACAAAACTTTGTCGAGGCGTATGCCGCGCGGCTAGGGTACGGCCATCCTTAAAAAAGGAGTGCCTGCACGCCTAGGTCGTTTTCACCTCTTAGACTGTCGGTCTAAAATTGTGCCGGTCCATTAAGTATGGGAGAAGAGGAGGAGCTTCTATGAAGTTAAGGTTATCGGGTGTGGCCCTGCTTCTGTTGGGCATAGTTCTTGCCAGTGGCTGGCTCGCAAACAGAACCCGGAGTTTCGCCGATACTGGGCGGCGTTCATCGATCACAACATTTTCGACGGCTGATATCGGGCGCCAGGGCCATTTCTATGTCGGTGGTCATTACGTCGGCGAGCCTGGCAAGGAAACCATGGATGGCGCCATGTACGTGGAAGTATGGGTTCCGAAGAATATCCGGC
>WNGR01003020.1_pt1 | contig 45938 bp, 44 predicted proteins | sample 5407581 | NCBI WGS metagenome assembly WNGR01 (sample SAMN13153383, study PRJNA577476) | soil metagenome | isolation source: 80 cm soil or saprolite under Garry oak tree replicate 2 | place: USA:California | collected 2016-06-15 | reverse complement strand
CAGCGCGAGGAGGTCGCGCGGCGGTTCTTCGCCGCGGCCGACGGCGGCGACCTGGACGGGCTGCTGCGGGCGCTGGCCCCGGACGTGGTGTACTACGGTGACGGCGGCGGTAAGGCGCGGGCGGTCGCGGCGCCCCTGCACGGCCGGGACCGGGTCGCCCGCTTCCTCGCCGGGCTGTTCCGCCGGATCCGGAAGCTGGAGGCCAGCATCCAGATCGTGGAGGCCAACGGGCAGCCCGGCGCAGTCACCTACGATCGCGATGGGCACGTGGTGAACGTGTTCGCGCTGGACATCGCGGATGGCATGGTGCAGGCCATCCGCTGCGTGGTCAACCCGGACAAGCTGCGTCACCTCGGCCGGGTGTCGGAACTGGCCCGGAAGCCGCCGCCGGAAGCTCGTTAGCCCTTCATCCCCTGCCTTTGGGCCAGGAGCATCCGGGAACGGCTTACCGAAGCTAATCGCGTAGCGGGCGCGCTAGGCGTTTTATCCAGAATCCGGCTCCCGCGAGCCAGCGTGCCCATTCAATCTCGACGCTGTCACGGCGTTCGTCGACGACGATCTCGGGGCGAGGGTATGCGCGGCCATCCTCCAGCATTGCCCGACATCGAGGATGTCGCGCATTGGGTTGGCTGACGGCCGCCATCGACCGGGGACCGGTCAGGGGCACGATGGTGATCCGCCCCTACGGCTACCGGATCTGGGAGCTGCTGCAGGCCGACATCGACCGGCGGATCAAGGAGACCGGTCACGTCAACGCCTACTTCCCGCTGCTGATCCCGGAAAGCTACCTGCAGCGCGAGGCCGAGCACGTGGAGGGCTTCGCGCCCGAGCTCGCGGTCGTCACGCACGCGGGCGGCAAGGAACTTGACGAGCCGCTGATCATCCGCCCCACGTCCGAGACGGTCATCGGCGAGATGATGTCCAAGTGGATCAGCTCGCACCGGGACCTGCCGATGCTGCTCAACCAGTGGGCCAACATCGTCCGCTGGGAGCTGCGGCCGAGGATGCTGCTGCGCACCACCGAATTCCTCTGGCAGGAGGGGCACACCGCGCACGTCGATGGGGCCGACGCGATGCGGGAGACCATGCTCGCGCTCGACCTCTACACTCAGGTGTCCCGCGAGATCGCCGCCATGCCCGTGGTGTCGGGCGAGAAGACGGCGGGCGAGCGGTTCCCCGGCGCCCAGCGGACCTTCACCGTCGAGGGCATGATGCGCGACGGCCGGGCGCTGCAGTCGGGCACCTCGCATTACATGGGCACGAACTTCGCCAGGGCGTTCGACATCCAGTACGCCGCCGACAGCGGTGAGCTTGAGTACTGCCACACCACGTCGTGGGGCATGAGCTCCCGGATGGTGGGCGGCGTGATCATGACGCACGGGGACGACAAGGGCCTCGTGCTGCCGCCGCTGCTCGCTCCGTACCAGGTCGTGATCGTCCCGATCGGCCGCGACGACCAGGCTGAGCAGGTGCTCCCGCCGGCCACGGATTTGGCCGAACGGCTCCGCCGCGCAGGTATCAGAACGCACGTAGACAACCGGCCCCAGCTCTCTCCCGGCTTCAAGTTCAATGACTGGGAAATGCGCGGCGTGCCGATCCGGCTGGAGCTCGGCCCCCGGGATCTGGCCGACGGCTCCGCGCTGATGGCCACCCGGCTCGGCGAGGGCAAGGCGGCGGTCTCGCTCGACTCCGCCCCGGCCCGGCTGGAATTCGAGCTCGTGACGTTCCAGAGCATGCTGCTGCAGCGGGCGACTGAGTTCCGGGATTCCCATACCCGCACGGTGAACTCGTGGGAGGAGTTCACCGAGGCGGTCAGGACCGGCTGGGCGCTGGCGTTCCATTGCGGCCAGCCGGAGTGCGAGGACGACATCAAGGCCGAGACTTCGGCCACCCCGCGCTGCATTCCGTCCGAGGGCGCGCCAGAGGAAGGCCTGTGCGTTCGGTGCAATCTGCCATCCGCCTACGGGAAGCGGCTCATCTTCGGCCGGGCGTACTGACGGAGCCAGGTTGCCGCGGCGCCGGGGCGCGGCGGCTCGGCGAGCGTTCTCGGTGACCTTCTCCTGTCACTCGGCGTGATGCAACTGAAGGACGTAGCCCGAGGCTGACCTCGGACCAGCCACGTGCAGTTGGGTTGCTATCCCGGTAGTGGCGGCATCGCTATCGGCTCGTCCTGCGTGACGGCGAGGGCCATTTCGGGATCTATGAACACCTCGACGAGATGCTCGACGCTCTAACTGACCCGGTCCCGGCGGACTCGGCCAGCGCCATCTGACCCTAGCTCTGCGGGGGGCCGCTCCAGACATCCGCTACTTGGCGACCGAGCGTCGGTTCAGCCTGCTAACCACGAAGTGGGCGTGGGCGGAGCACCCGGATCTGCGCGGCGCGGTCATCCACGACGTGTGGCAGGATCTCACTGGTCGCGGCGGCCGGGGGTTAGTGTTCGCATGCCGGGCAGCACGTGGCCTGTGGTATCTCGGCCAGCCTCGCTGCGGTGATGGCGGTGCCGCACTGCTGGCACCAGCCGAAGCGCCCGGCGGCCAGCCGTGCGAGCGCGGCCTCGATCTCGGCGAGCGCGTGCCGCTCGGCGACCGCGCGGCGCACGGCCGCGGCCGCATGCCGCCGTGCCGCCTGGCGGGCGTCGCCGCCGCTGCCAGGGTCGGCGGCGGCCTGCCGGGCGTGGTGGCAGGCCAGGGAGAGTTCGGTGACCAGTTCCAGCTGTTGCTGCCACCGGGTGCCGGGCAGGGCACGCCATCGGGGCAGCGCCGCCGGGTGCAGGTGCCGTGCCTGGGCCGCCGGGCTGCGCCGTGCCGCCGCCGTCGGGAAGATGGCCAGATCAGCGGTCATCAGCGTTCCTTTCCTCGCGGCGCTTACGACTGCGGCCGGGCGCCGGATATACGTGTCCAGCAGATCGCTGTCTGCTGCACGCGGGCAGAAGCCGACTCTGGCAGACCGCTGTGAACGGGCCTGTGAGCACCGCCAGCCGCAACGAGCCCCGCAGAACACGCCGGCGTGACCTCGCGCCTGAACGCTCGTCCCGGCCCGGACGGGGCCAGCTGGATGCCAAGCCCGGGCCGCAACCTAGCGAGGTGCCACGCGGGCACGCGTGCGGGTTGTTACCGGCAGTCCGGCCGCGCTCGCAGATTGATGCCCAGCGCTGATGCGCGGGCGAACCCGAGGTGGCTGCGAGGACTCATCTATCCGGCGTTCGCGGCGGCTGCCGCGCCAGGCAGATGCTCGGCTGACACCACCCGAAGGATCATTACCTGCTTGATGCCGAGCATGCGGAATCCGGCCCGGTTCATAGGGCTGAACGAGGCCTCCACGAGCGGCTTGGCCTCTTGGCGGCTCATGAACTGGGGCTGCGTGACGTCGTAGTCCTCACCCTCGATCCGGATTGTGCCACCTCCGGCCGATCGCACATTCCGCGCCCAGTCGGACTGATTGCCGAACGTGAGCGCGATCACGACCATGTCACCGCTGCGCCTGGCACTGACCGGCGTCGTGTAAATGCGGCCCGAGCGGCGGCCGGTGTGCCGGATCTGCGCGGCCATGCGGAAGTGCCTTCGGCCGGCGAGCTTGACTATCAGAGGGTTGAGCACCTTCGTCATCGGCCGCATCACGATTTTGACAATCAGTGACGGCCCGACCGGCTCAAGCGCGTCGGCAGTGCCCTGGTGCACCCGTTCAGGCTGTGAGTTCATCTGATTGCTCCTTCACTTGGCCGCCTGGGTTGCGGCGGCACCGTTAAGGACGAGATGTGCCTGTGGATAGTGACGCCTGCCAGGCCGGCGAGCCCGGGCCCGAGCGGCCCTCTAGCCCAGAGCGGCGAGCTGTGAGCTGAGGAAGTCTAGTTTGCGAGGGTCGCCGACGACGTGGACTGCCTGGATGAGCTCGCCGCGCATGGTGAACACCAGCAAGCCCGCGAGTTCCCGGCGGATGAAGGCAAGCACGGCGGGCTGACCGGCGACCGGATGGGACACCAGGGTCGCGCCCTGGCCCCAGAAGCGCAGCAGGTTCCTGGCGACGTTCTCCGCGCCGACGACTACGTCGAACCTGGCGGCGGCCGGCCCGAGGTCGACATCCCCCCATGCATCCGGAGCCAGTACGTCGAGCAGGCCGCTGAGGTCGCCGTCTGAGCATGCGGCGATGAACTTCTCGGTGACCAGCCGATGCTCGGCGGAAGCGATGTCGAAGCGGGCGCTGCCCGGGCCTGCGGCTATCTTCTGCCTGGCCCGGCTGGCGAGCTGGCGGCAGGCTGGAGCACTGCGGCCCACTGTCTCGGCAACGACGTCGAACGGCATCTGGAAGATGTCGTGCAGCACGAAAACGACCCGCTCAGCCGGGCTGAGCTGCTGCAGCACGACGAGCAGTGCGAGCCGGACTCCGTCGTCGAACGTGACCCGGTCGGCTGGATCGGCCAGCCCTGACGGGGGCGGCACGACGAACTCGATCTCACTGGCGTCGTGGGCGCGCTCTCTGCGGGAGCGGGCAGACTTGATCTGGTCCAGGCAGAGGCGGCTGGTCACGACGATTAGCCAGCCGCGCTTGTCCTCGATCTCACCGAGCTTCGCGGCCATCAGGCGCGTAAACGCCTCCTGCACGATGTCCTCGGCCGCGCCGATGTCCCCGAGCATCCGGAATGCAAGATCAACGAGATACGGGCGGTGGTCCTGGTAGGCCTGGCTGATCTGCCCGCCATCCTGTTCACCGCGCATGCCGCGTCCTTCCTGAGATCGGCTCGCCGCGTGCCCGTTGCCGGCCGCTCCGCGCATGCCTGCCCGGCGCAGTTCCGCACATGTGGCTCCTATCAATGGACGACGCAGCCCTGCGTATTGTGACAACGCAGGGCCGCCCGGGGCCCTGTGTCACTTTCCCGCTTCGCATGTCGTCCTTGCCTTTGACATGCCGCAGTCCTCCCCGGGGCGTGGCATTCCGGCGATGAAGGGGGATTCATGACCCGCATACCGAGCCACAGCATCGAGGACGCCCCGCAGGCAGCGCGGTCCCTGCTGGCGGAAATGGTCCAGTTCTCGCCGACGGGACGGCTGCTCAATCTGCACGCCCAGATGGCACATGCGCCGGCCGTCCTCGAGGCCTATGTGTCGATCAGGAGGGCCACAGCCCGGCACGGCACGCTGGAGGGGCCCATCCGTTCCGCGCTAATGCTCGCGGCGGCGGTCCACGACGGCAGCGAGTACGCGCTGGCCATCATCTCGATGCTCGCGCTGCGGTCCGGCTGGCACCGGGACCAGGTGGAGGCGATTCTCGCGGGCAAGGACCTGGGCGAGGAGAAGACCGACGCGCTGATCGGCGTGGTGCGAGAGGCCGCGGCGAACTCGGGGCACGTCAGCGACCTTGCCTGGGCCCGGGCTGCCGGCAGCGGCTGGAGCGACGAGCAGCTTGCCGAGGCATTCGCCTACCTGGGCCTGACCGTGTTCACCTCCTACTTCCTCAACTACGCGGGGACTGAGCTGGACGTGCCCGCTGGTGCGCCCGGGTTCGGCCCGGGCGATGCCGGCCCGCCAGCAACCACCAGTGGTGCGGGGAGCTGACATGGAACTGGTCCAGAGCCGCATCGTGACCGACGACGTCGAGGGGCTGGCAGCGTTCTACGCCAGGCTGGTGGGGACCCCGGTAGCGCTCAACGAGTACTACGTGGAAGTGCCGGCAGGTGCGCTGCCGGTCGGCTTCTCCAAGCGCCGCTTCACCGAGTACGGGGAAGACCAGGCAGCGCGGCCTGAGGGTGAGCAGCCCCGGGACGAGATCATCCTCGACTTCATGGCCGGCGACGTGGACGTGGAGCACGAGCGCATCGCGGAGCTAGGCGTGGCGTGGGTCATGCTGCCGACCACCCAGCCCTGGGGGAACCGCTCGATGATCTTCAGGGATCCCAGAGGGAACCTCGTCAGCGTGTTCTCGCGTACCGATGGGGTTCCTGGCTAGCGCCGCCTGGCGTGCCAGCGGCGGTCCCGGGCCGCCGGTGCGTGACGCCGCATCCGGCTGCTGAGCCCTCGCTCCCGCCACCACCTACGCGCGACGCCGTGACTGCACCAGCCATGGCGCTAGCCCACAACGCCCTTCTCAAGGGAGGAACATCCAATGGCTGCTGATATCACCCAGGTCAAGCCGGCCAGAGCGCAGCCCGGCTCTGCCCCGGCCAGATCCCGGCACCTGGGGATCGCTCTCGTGGTGATCTCCATGGCCCAGCTGATGCTGGTGCTCGATGAACTGATAGTCAACACGGCCCTGCCGCACATCCAGCAGGCACTCCACTTCTCCGGCACCGGCCTGGAATGGGTGGTGACCGGATATGCCGTGACGTTCGGCGGGCTGTTGATGCTCGGCGGCCGAGCCGGCGACATTCTCGGCCGGCGGCGCATGTTCAGCGCCGGCATACTGTTCTTCACCCTCGCCTCGCTGCTCGGCGGCTTCGCCACCAGTTCATGGCTGCTGATCACCGCCCGCGTGCTGCAGGGCGTCGGCGCTGCCCTCGCCGCGCCCGCCGGCCTGTCGCTGATCGCCGTGACCTTCCCCGAGGGAAAGCTCCGCACCTGGGCGCTGGGCATCTATGCGGCGATGACCGGCCTGGGCGGCGGCGTCGGCCTGATCGCGGGCGGGCTCCTCACCACCTATGCGTCCTGGCGATGGGTGTTCTTCGTGAACGTGCCCTTCGGGCTGCTGCTCGCTTTCGGCGCCCGTTTCGCAATACCGGAGTCACAGCGCTATCCCCGGCGGTGGGACTTGCCCGGCGCAATCACGGGCACGGCAGGATTCGCGCTGCTCATCTACGGCCTCACCCGCGGCGCCACCGGGCCCGACGGCATCTCGCACTGGGCAGACAAGGGCACCATCCTCGCCCTGGCCGGCGCCGCCGCAGCAATAATCGCGTTCGTGGTCATCGAGGCACGATCCCGCCAGCCGCTGCTGCCCTTGCGGATCTTCGCCAGCCGGAACCGGACAGGCGTCTACCTGATCCTGCTCTGCCTAGCCTCGGCCTTCTTCGGCATGTTCTTCTTCCTCACGCTGTTCACGCAGGTCGTGTGGGGGTACAGCGCGCTGCGCGGCGGCCTTGCCTACCTGCCGTTCGTTGGCGCGTTCATTGTGGTGGCCGGCATCTGCTCCAAGCTGGTTCCGCGCTTCGGCGCACGCATACCCATGACCATCGGCGCCCTGCTCGCTCCTGTTGGAATGTTCTGGCTTTCCCGCGTCAGTGCGCACAGCCAGTACCTGACCGGAGTCGGCCTGCCGCTGATCGTCTTCGCCGCGGCCGCCGGGCTGATCTTTGTCCCGCTCACGATGACCCTGGTCGCCGGGATAGCCGATGAGCACTCGGGTGTCGCTTCCAGCATGTTCAACGCCGGCCAGCAGGTCGGCGGCGCTGTCGGCCTGGCCGTCATCGGCAGCGTGGCGTGGTCCGTGGTCAACAGGCATGTCAGGGACTCACTCAGTCATGTCGCGGTCGGCCGTAACATCGCCGGGCACGCCGCCGCCGGGCCGGGCAGCCCGGTCTACGATCACGCCCTATCCAGCGGGGTCACTACCGCGCTGACCATGGGCGTGGGAGCAACCGTGCTCGCGCTCATCGTCACGGTCATCGCGATCCGGGTACGTCGTGAAGACCTTCCGGACAGCCCGCTGGTGATGTAAGCGGGCCGAATCCCACCCCCACCACCAGCTGGCAACGCACAGTGGGCCCACAGGTGGCCAGTCGAGGAGCTTTGGGTGGCACCTCTGACTGCCTCATTGCCGCATGCTTTCTGGTTGAGCGATGTTCGGAGTCTGAGGCCGTCAGACGATGATCTGGTATGGGCAGTGAGCAGGACGGCCTGCGCGGGGAGACGCCCCTGGCTGACTTGTATCACCGCGCCCTGCCTCAGGTCTACGGATACCTCCTGCCGCGGTGCGGCAGCGCCGTACTGGCTGAGGATCTGACGGCGGAGACGTTTATGGCAGCTGTCGCAGCGGCCAAGCGGGATCGCCCGCCGGAGCTCACCGTTGCCTGGCTGGTAGGCGTCGCCCGTCACAAGCTGGTCGACCACTGGCGGCGGACGGACCGCGAGCGCCGCGGGCTCGGTGCGATCGCCAGTGGCGCCGAGCCGGTGGATGACCCTTGGGAGGCGCAGCTTGACATCGCGGCTGCCCACGCGGCTCTTGCCCGTCTTTCCGCCCACCAGCGCGCGGTGCTGACGCTGCGCTACCTGGACGGGCTGCCGGTGGCCGAGGTCGCCGAGGAGCTCGGCCGCAGCCTTCATGCCACCGAGACGCTCCTGGTCAGGGCCAGGGCGGCGCTTCGCCGCGTCTATCAAGAGGGGGAAGGGGAATGACGCCTGATCCTCTCGAGGCCCTGCGCCTGCCGATCATGCCGGTCGAGCCACGACCGGAGTTCACCGCCGGTTTGCTCCGCCGCCTCCGTGGCGAGCGGGACCCGGTAAGCGGGCGCGGTGCAACGGTCCGGTATTTCGTAGCCGACCTCGGCGCCGCGGTCGCCTTTTACTGTGATGAACTCGGCTTCGACGAGGAGCTGCGGCCTTCCCCGTCCTTCGCCATGCTCTATCACGGGGACCTGCGCCTCCTGCTCAGCGTGCCCGGCAGGGCGCACGCCCTGCCGGACGGGACGCTCCCCGACCCCGGCGGCTGGAACCGCATCGTGGTCGAGGTCCCCGACCTCGGGGCGGCCGTCGAGACACTTCGCGCCCGCGGCGTCCGGTTCCGCCACGAGATAGTCACCGGCGTAGGCGTGCGCCAGGCACTCCTGGAGGACCCGTCCGGCAACCCGGTCGAGCTGTTTGAGCCGCTCGCCGGCTACCACGAGCGTGCACCCCGGGCAGGCAATCAGCAGCCCGCTCCAGACCTCAGCACCGGAGAAAGAGAGGACCGCCGATGACTACCGTCAGCATCCGTTACATCGTCAATGACGTCGACGCCGCGATTGACTTCTACACCACGCACCTCCAATTCGAGCTGCGGATGCGTCCGAACGACCTGTTCGCGATGCTCGGACGCGGTGACCTCCGCCTGGTGCTCGTAAGGCCAGTCGGTCCAGACGGGCCCGCTGGGGGAGGTGCACCGATGCCCGACGGCAGGATGCAGGAGCCTGGCGGCTGGAATCGCTTCAGCATCGAGGTCGCCGATCTTGCTGCCGCTGTCGGGGAACTGCGAAGCAGCGGCGCCCGGTTCCGCAGCGACGTTGTCACCGGAGTTGGCGGCAGGCAGATCATCATCGAGGATCCCTCAGGCAACCCCATCGAGCTCTTCGAGCCGATCCTCCCTGAGGCCAAGCTCTCCCGGCCAACGACATCATCAGGCCAGCCGGGCCGGTGATCTCGCTTGCCTCCCGATCGATGGCGGTGCGACTCGGATATGTCTAGCCGGGGTAATCAATCTGGTGCGCCACGACTTCCCGCGGGGCCCTGATGATGAACCGGTCCGGCGTGATGCCGGATTGAGGACGTTTTAGCACTACCTGCGCGGCCTTGATGGTTTACCGAAGCGCGAGTGTGTTACCAGGGTTAAGACCGAGTACGGCTGGGGCGGTGGCGTGCCAGTGGGCAGGCTGTGTGTTGCGGCGGCTGATGGAGGGGCTGAGACTGAGATCATGGCGGGTTCCCCGGTATCGTCGCCGACTGGCGTGCGACTAGCCGAGCTTCTGGCAGTTCTGTCGCTGGGCGCGGACCTGGGAATGGGACAGCCGATGGAACACGCGATGAGGCAGTGCCTCATCGCGCTGCGCCTGGGGCATCGGCTCGGGCTGGAGCGGCACGAACGGGCGAGCCTGTACTACGTGTCGCTCATCGCGTGGGTCGGGTGCCACATCGACGCCTACGAGCAGGCCAAGTGGTTCGGTGACGATCTGGCACTCAAGGGCGACTTCCGGTTGCGTGACATGACGGGGATGGCACCGGTGGCCTTCATGGCGTCGCATCTGGGCGCAGGCAAACCGCTGCTGGAGCGCGCGCGGATGGGCGCCAAGTTCCTGGTCAACGGGCATCGTGAGGTTGATGACATGCTCGCCAACCACTGGTATGCCGCTGACGCCCTGGCCGAGCAGCTAGGCCTAGGCCCGGATGTCCGTGCCACGTTGTTCCAGACCTTCGAACGCTGGGACGGTAAAGGCGTGCCGAGCGGCACCAAGGGAGAGGAGATCCTGCCCGCGGCGCGGATCGTCAACCTCGCCGACGTCTTGGAGGTCTTTCACCGCACTGCGGGCGAGGACGGGGCAGTTGCGGTGGCGCGTGGACGCCGCGGGACACAATTCGCGCCGAACGTCGTCGACCTCGTGGTCACCGACGCTGGCACGCTGTTTACCGGACTGGACGGGGTGACCAGCTGGGAAGCGGTGATCGCGGCCGAGCCGGGTCTGGCCCGGCGGCTCACCGAGCACGAGCTCGACGCGGCGCTCGAGGCAATCGCGGACTTCATCGATGTCAAGTCGCCATTCACGCTCGGCCATTCCCGTGGTGTAGCCGACCTTGCCGCATGTGGCGCCAGCGAGCTGCAGCTCGGCGGCGACGCCGTGATACACGTGCGCCGCGCCGCGCTGGTACACGATATCGGCCGGCTCGGCGTGTCCAACGCGGTCTGGGACAAGGCAGGCGAGCTGAACGCAGGCGAAGTCGAGCGGGTTCGGCTGCACCCGTATCTGACCGAGCGCATGCTCGCGGCCTCGCCGGGCCTGGCGGCTCTGGGCGCAACGGCCGTCCAGCATCATGAGCGGCTCGACGGGTCGGGCTATCCGCGGGGCCTGAGCTCGCAGGCGCTGACTCCGTGCGGACGCGTCCTCGCCGCCGCCGACGCGTACCGGGCAAAGCTCGAACCGCGCCCGTACCGTCCCGCATTCGGCCCGGACGAGGCCGCAAGCTGGATGCGCGAGGAGGTGCGGGCCGGGCGCCTGGACGCCGACGCCGTCGACGGTGTGCTGCGGGGGGCAGGACACCCCTCGCGGCGGCGCAAGTCGCAACCGTCCGGACTGACCAGCCGCGAGGTCGAGGTGCTCCGGCTGCTGGCCCTTGGCCTGACCAACAAGGGAATCGCCGACGCCTTGGTCATCTCCCCGAAGACCGCCAGCCGCCACATCGAGCACATCTACGCCAAGATCGGCGTATCGAACCGCGCGCGCGCCAGCCTGTTCGCCGTGACACACGGCCTGATGGGCGAGCCGGCAAAGATGGGGTAAACGCCGGACGCGAGCGCACGAGCCGGCCCGGCATAGTCGACATCGCGCAGAAACCACGGCCCGAAGGAGCCCGCGATGTTTGTCACCGAGTTTCACGGCACCGAGACCGTCCAGCTGTCCGCCTCCGCGCCCGACGTCTTCGACCTGCTGGTCGACGTCGATCGGCTGCCGGAATGGAACGCCCATGTCCACCACGTCATCGAGCGGCCGGAGCGCCCGCTCGCCGCGGGCGTGGAGTGGGTGGTCCAGATGCGCGCCATGGGCGGCAGGTGGCCGAGCCGCGCCTGTGCGCTGACCGTCGACCGGGCTGCGCTGAGTTTCGAGCACCGATCCTGCAGCGACGACGGCAACCCGACATACGCTCTCTGGTCCTGGCGGGTCAGCCCCAGCGAGCACGGGTCGACGCTGACGGTGACCTGGGCCGTCTATCCCCGGTCCTTCTGGCGCAAGCTGCTCATCGCCCGCGCCCGGCGACCCTTCCTAGCCGAAGAGGTCAGAGCTTCCCTGGCCGGGATGGACACTTACCTGCGCGCCGATAGCGGCGCGCCGGCAAACTCGGCGAGTGCCGGGCCGGCTCCTTGACCGAGTTCGCCGCTGAGTGCGGCGATGACGTAGCCGCGCTCAGTCCGGGAGGAGAGGCTGGGGCCGAGAATGCCATGCGCGGCCAGGTACATCACAGGCCTCTGATCATGGGCGGGGACAGGCTGGAGCGGCGCACATCAATCCCGGATGCAGGCACTGTTAACACGCCTGGTTGCGGCCGGCTACTTGCGGTGGAAGGTTCGGCGCATCATCCGGCGAAGTGGCGCCATAGCCGCGCGGAATCTGTCGACTGCGGCAGGCCGCTGCACGCGCGCGGGCGCTGTGGCCTCGGATGGCATTGCCGGGGCGGTGCCGTTGGGGAATGGGCGCAGCCGGGTGGTGGTGGTGCTCGGATTGGATGCAGCTGGCTCGGGCATGGCGTTTCCTTTCGCAGGTTGGTTCAGGTGCCGAGACGTCACCGGTCACGCTGGGGGAGCGGCCGGCCGGGACGCGCCGGCGGAGGAGGGCTGCGGGCGCGGACGCTAACCGACGCCCATCAGGGCGGGCGTCAACTGACGGTGGGCCAGGGCCTGGCCCGGCAGCCTGCATCGGACACCGGCAGAGTCAGCCGGAGGCTTGGCATTCCGGGCGTCATCAGCACGGGCGATCACGATGACCAGGCCGATGCGCATGAAGCCCTCCGGTAACTCCGGGTAGCTAGCCGTCCTCGGCGGCTGACTCCCGGTGCCTGACCTCAAGTTACGCTGGAAAGACAAAACTAGCAATATAAAACTAGCAACTACTTTCCAGAACCTGCTAGCGTATTGAGGGTGGCGAGCTGGACGTTCCTGACCAACCACGCCCGGGTCTTGCTGTGTATCGCACATGATCCCGGGGCGCGCCTGCGCGACATCGCGGCCAGCCTGAACATCACGGAACGCAGCGCGTTCGGCATCGTCACCGACCTGGCCGACGCCGGCTACGTGGTCAAGCAGAAGGACGGCCGCCGCAACCGCTACCAGATCCAGGCCCATCTCCCGCTCCCAGAACCCACCAGCGAGGAACGCACGGTCGGCGAAATCCTTGCCCTCCTTGCCGGCACCAACACGACCGCGTGACTGGAGGGCCTGGCCGCCGCCGGGTAGCTGGGCGGGCCGGGGTGTACCCACGCCGCCAGCGCCGACTCATCCAAGTATTTCCGGGGCTGGCCGACGCTCTCACCGGGTGCTGGCGCTCAGATAGGGTATTTCGGCGCCGCACGAGCGGCTATGTCGGCGGCCCGAGGGCATGCGCCGCCTGGCGGGGCTACCAGCGGCCGCGGTGCACGACCTCGCCGAACGGCCGCCGTTTGGGGTTTTTGATGGGCACCAGCGGCCGGTCCGCCGGGTAGCCCAGCGAAATGAGCAGGGCCCAGTTACGGTCCTCGGGAAGGCCCAGCAGCTCGCGGGCGAGCTGGATGTCGGCGACGCCCGCGTGGCAGCTGCCGATGCCCAGATCGGCGGCCGCCAGCATCATGGCCATGATCGCCTGGCCCAGGTCGAGCTGGGCCCGGTGGAATTGGTTATCCGCAGCCGGGCCGACCACCACGATGGCCGCCGCTGACCCGGCCACGTGACCGGCTCCCTGCCAGACCTGGGCCAGCTCGCGGAGCTGCGCATGATCGGTGACCACGATGAAGTCCCATGGCTGCCAGTTCTGGGAGGACGGGGACCGGCGGCCGGCCTCGAGGATCTGGTCCAGGTCTGCCGGCGGAATCGGGCGGCCGGCAAACGACCGCACGTTGCGGCGTGAGGTAATCGCCTCCCAGGTCTGCATGATCCTCCCAACGCCCACCGCGCCGCGTTCATTCTCGCCGTCCCACCCCGCCTGATCCATCAGCTGTCAGGCGCCGACTGCCGGCGTGTCCGCGATCTTGGAGAAGAGTACCTGAGGCGGAATCCGCAGTCGCTGGCCCTTAACGCCTGCCGGGATCAGGCGGCCGCCATCTCGCTGCGCAAGGTGCGGGCTTCCCGCCGCGGGCGATGCAGAATGTCAGTTCGCCCCATCAGTTTGCTGGCCGGAGCACATGATGCCGAGCACCATTGCCTTCAGCCGAGAACTCACGTGCCCAGTGCACTGCGGGCGCGTTATCGCCAGTCATCATTATGCCCCAGCCATCGTAGCTTAGCGGGCCGGCAGCCTGCTTTGCTGAGAAGAAATTCCACGTTAAATATGAATTTCATCTCAGGATGCTGCTCCAGCCTGGTATAGCGGGCCAGAATTGCCTTGATGACCCGCGCTTGCCGGGTGGACGTGAATGTGACCGCGCCTGGCTCATAGGAAATACCTAGGAACGTCAAAAAGCTGCCAGAACTCCGCGAGTAATTCTGGCCCAACAGAAGTTGGCGGAATAGAGCCGACGCAGCCGGAGAAGAAAGGAAAGCCCATGTGGCTCTGGCTGAACATCCCGCTCGCGGTGCTCTTCGTGCTTGCTGTGTCCGGGATACCGCTGTGGATGGTGATCAGGCATCCCGACACGGCGCCGGATTTCAGCGATGCGCGTCGGCTCAACGAGGCGCACGCCAGGGCGGAAGCTGCCGCAGCGGCCGGCACCGGCCAGGAGGACGCCGCGGCGTGGAGCGAGCGCGTCGCCGCGGAACCGGAGAGCCTGCAGCTCGCGGGGAGCGGGCGAGATTCATCGCGAAACACCTGGATCAGGGGCTTGCGGTCCGCACCGACCTTGCTGCGCAGGGGCTGACGTGGAGCGCGATCACGTAGCGATCACCGTCCCGCCGCCGGGGAATGCATCGCCTGCCGGGTGGCGGGCCGGGCCGGATGTCCGTCACCATCGGCTGGCCGGCCAGCTGGGCCGATTCCTGGCGATCGGCGTGGCCAGCACTGCGGCCTATGTCCTGCTGTACCTGCTCCTCCGTGCCGTCATGTCCGCGGAGGCCGCGAACGCTATCAGCCTGCTGGCCACCGCTGTGGCTAACACCGCCGCCAACCGGCGCGTCACCTTCGGGATCATGGGCCGGATGCACGCCGCCCGTGACCACGTGCGCGGACTGATCGCGTTCGGCATCGGGCTCGGCCTCACCTCCGGGGCTCTGATCATGCTGCACGCGGCCGCGGCCCGGCCGGGCCGCGCGGCAGAGGTGATGGTGCTCGTCGCGGCCAATCTGGCCGCTACGATCGTCCGGTTCGGGCTCTACCGAAGCTGGGTCTTCCGCGGCCCCCGGGATGGCTCGCCAGACCGGTACGGCAACGCGCCGTACCGGGCAGGAAACCAGGATGCTGCCTCAGTCTGGTCCGCCGCTGGCCCGGGCGGTGACTCGCGATGAACGCCATCTCCACACAGCCCAGCCCGGCCAAGGGAGAGGTCGGCCCGGCCCGGGCACGTGGGCGCATGGCCTGGCTGCTGCGGGCCCGGCCGGACGACCCGGCGTGGGCCAGGCCCGCGTTGCTGGGCTTGCTCCTGGCCACTGCCTTGCTTTACATCGTCGGCCTGAGCCGCAGCGGCTGGGCCAATGAGTTCTACGCCGCCGCCGTCCAGGCCGGCACGAAGAGCTGGAAGGCGTTCCTTTTCGGCTCGCTGGATTCCAGCAGCTTCATCACCGTGGACAAGACCCCGGCCTTCCTGTGGGTCATGGAACTGTCCGCCCGCATCTTCGGCCTCAACTACTGGAGCCTGCTGGTACCGCAGGCCCTGGAAGGCGTCGCCACCGTCGGCGTGCTCTACACCACGGTCCGCCGCTGGTTCGGGGCCGCGGCCGCGATCATCGCCGGGACCGTGATGGCCCTTACGCCGGTTGCCACCCTCATGTTCCGCTTCGACAACCCCGACGCGCTGCTGGTCCTGGTCATGACGCTGGCCGCCTACGCCACCACCCGGGCCATCGAATCGGGCCGGACCCGCTGGCTCGCCCTGGCCGGGGCCCTGCTGGGCCTGGGTTACCTCACCAAGATGCTGCAGGCCTTCCTGGTCCTGCCAGCCTTCGCGCTGGCCTACCTGTGGGCGGGCAAGCCGGGTCTCGGCAAGCGCATCTGGCAGCTGCTGGTGGGCGGCGCCGCGCTGCTGGCCGCCGCGGGCTGGTGGGTTGCGATCGACCTGCTCACCCCGGCCGCCGACCGGCCCTATATCGGCGGGTCGACCAACAACAACATCCTTCAGCTCACATTCGGCTACAACGGCCTCAGCAGGATCACCGGCAGCCAGGGCGGGTTCGGGGCCGTCGGCTCGGCCGGGCGCAGGCTCGCCGAAAGCGCCGCCCGGCCCGGCGGGAGCGCGGCCGGGCCCGGCGGCGGATCCCCGTTCGGCGGGGCGGCGGGGATCTTCCGGCTGTTCCAGGCCGACATCGGCGGGCAGGTCAGCTGGCTGATCCCGGCCGCCCTGATCGCGCTGGTGATCATGCTGTGGGTGTCACGGCGGGCCGCGCGGACCGACCGTACCCGCGCCGCCGCCTTCGTGTGGGGTGGCTGGCTGCTGGTGACCGGGCTGGTACTCAGCTACATGTCCGGCATCAGCCACCCGTACTACACGGTCGCGCTCGCTCCCGCGATCGGAGCGCTGGTCGGCATCGGCGGGACCGGGCTCTGGCGCATCCGGCACACGTGGTTCGCCCGCGTCACCCTGGCCGCCGCCGTGGCGGTCACCGGCGCCTGGGCCTGGGTCCTGCTCGATCGCAGTCCGAGCTGGCTTCCCTGGCTCCGGGTCGTGATCGTCATCGCGGCCGCCGGCGCGGCCGGGCTGATCCTGGCCGGGCCCGCTGTGCGAGCCGCCACCGCCCGGGGCCGCACGGCCCTGGCGGCAGCCCCGCTGGCGCTGGCCCTGGTCGGCGGGCTGGCCGGCCCGCTGGCCTACAGCATCGACACTGCGGCTACCGCCCACAGCGGGTCGATCCCGTCCGCCGGCCCAACCGCCGCTTCCTCCGGCAGCCCGGGCGGCGGGGCAGCATCCGGCCGCGGCAGCTTCCCCGGAGGCACCGCCCAGGCAGGCCCCGGCCAGCAGGATGCCGGCCAGTCGGGCGCCGGCACGATCCCCGGCCTTCCGGGCCGCTCGTCGGGCGGCAGGACGGGCGGCTCGCCAGGCGGGAACGCTGGCAGCTTCCGCGGCACGACCGGCGTCAGCAGTGCTGTGACCAGGCTGCTCAAGGCCGGCGCGGCCGGCTATACCTGGGTCGCGGCCACGGTCGGCTCTACCAGCGCGGCCTCGCTGGAACTCAGCACCGGCGGCAACCCGGTCATGGCCATCGGCGGTTTCAGCGGCAGCGACCCAGCGCCGAGCCTCGCCGGGTTCAAGAAGCTCATCTCCGAGCACAAGATCCACTACTTCGTGAGCGGAGGGCTCGGCGGCCCGGCCGGCGGCTCCGGTGACTCGTCACAGATCACCTCATGGGTCAAGGCGCATTTCACGGCAAAGACCGTCGGCGGGATGACCGTCTACGACCTCACCGCCCCGAAGGCAGGCTCATGAACGTGCCTGGGGTCAACGACAGCTGGGGTCTGGCGGTCGGGGTCGGCCCGTGAGCCGACACCTGCGCGCGCCGGGGAGCAGGGGGAGCCTGCGGAAAGGGGAGCCGGGGGAGCCTGGTGAAAGGGGAGCCGGAAGCTGGGGGAGCCGGGGCGCCGTCCGCAACGGCTGCACCACCGAGGAGATCCAGGAAGTCCTCCTGCAGGCTGCCGCCTACTGCGGCGCCCCTGCCGCCCTTGAGTCCGTCCGCGTTGCCGAGCAAGTGCTCAGCGAGCTCCGCGATAACACGCCAGCCTGACATCCCGGCATCCTGACCCGTAACGGAATTCCCCGGCCTGGCGCCGCGGCCGGCGCCCATCGCGGCGGGAATGTAATCATGGGGGCCGGATTCCGGCAACCCGGGCCGACCGATACTTTGTATGATAGACATACAGGTAAGCGAAGCGCAGGCCGGGCCGTGAGGGGGCGGCAGCGGCATGCGGATCCTGCTCCCTGAACGGAACCTGGAGAGCCGATCGTGACCCCTTCCAGCGGAAGCGCCGGGTACGAGGTGCTCGCCGTCCGCTACGGGACCAGGGTGACCCGCAAGAGCGAGGTGTTCCTGCACTTCGACCTGTACGGTGAGCCGGACGCCGCACCGTGTTGATCGACTGCGGCTTCAACGAGCGGAGTGGCGCGCGGCGCGGGCGGACGATGCTGTGCCCACCGGTGACGGCGCTGCAGCGGCTGGGCATCGCGCCCGGCGATGTCGGCCTGCTGATCGCGACGCACGCGCACTATGACCACATCGGCAACCTGGCCTCGTTCCCGGCCGCTGAGATCATCGTGTCGGCGCGTGAGTACGACTTCTGGACCGGCCCGCTGGCGTCCAGGCCGCTCTTCGCGACCTCCGCGGAGCGTTCCGACATCGAGGTCCTGCGCCGGGCGCGGGACGACGGCCGGGTCCGTTTCGTCAGCGGGCGGCAGCCGGTCACGGACGGCCTCGAGGTCATCGAGGTCGGCGGCCATACGCCGGGCCAGCTGGTCGTGCTGGTCAGCACGGGCCAAGGGGAGGCGGTGCTCGCCTCGGATGCCCTGCACTACTACGAGGAGCTGCAACTCGACCGCCCGTTCAGGCATGTCGCGGACCTGCCCGCGATGTACGCCGGCTTCGAGGCGCTGCGGGCACTGGCCGCTGATGGCGCCCGCGAGCTGGTCGCCGGGCATGATCCGGACGTGATGCGGCGGTTCCCGGCGCTGGCCCAGGGCGCGGCCCGCGAGCTGGCCGGGCTCGCGGTGCGGATCGGCCCCAAACCTGCTGACGCCGGCCCGGCCGGCGCGGAACTGACCGGCGCCAAGGAGCGGTGATGGGCGGCCTGCGGGGCCTGGCCGCCCAACCTGACCTGATCGCGGCGGATTTCGGCCGGTACGGACGGGGGGCACGGATGTGAGCACGCAGCGAATTGGCTTCGTCGGCCTCGGGAACATGGGCGGCCGGATGACGCGCCGGCTCGTGGGTGCGGGCCATCCGGTGCTGGGCTTCGATCCAGTGCCAGGCCGCGCCGCGGCCGCCGGCGCGACCCCGGCCTCCTCCCTGGCCGAGGTGGCCGACGGCAGCGACTGCATCCTGCTGTCCCTGCCCGACAGCGCGGCCGTTGAGTCCGTGGTGAGCGGCGACGGCGGCCTGCTGGCGGCCGGCCGGGCCGCCCAGGTAGTGGTGGACCTGAGCACTGCCACGCCGAGCTCCACCATCAGGCTGCACGGCGAGCTCGCCGGGCGCGGGATCGAGTACCTGGATGCCGGCATCTCCGGCGGCGCGGCGGCCGCGGAAAAGGGCACGCTGACCATCATGGTCGGCGGCTCCGCGGCGGCGCTCGACTCGATCAGCTGGGTCTTCGGGCCGATCGCCGGCAAGGTGGTGCACATGGGCGGCAGCGGCGCCGGGCACACGACCAAGGTGCTGAACAACTTCCTCAACGCGGTCAGCCTGGCCGCCACCGCCGAGGTCATGCTCGCGGCGAAGCAGGCCGGGCTGGACCTCGCGCGGGTGCTCGAGGTGATCAACGCCAGCAGCGGGGTGAATTTCGCGACGCTGAACCGTTTCCCGCACATCATCCGCGGCGACTACCTCGAGGGCGGCCTGACCAGCGCGCTGATGACCAAGGACGTCGCGCTCTACGTGGACTGCGCCCGCGAGCTGGGTGTGCCGTCCCTGGCGGCCGCCGGGCCGCTGGCCGCCTTCGGCCTGGCCAACAGCCTCGGCTATCGCGATCAGATCAGCAACAGGGTGGTGGACGCGCTCGGCGACGTCGCCGGGGGCATCCGCCTGCACGATGGGAACTCTGGCCAGGCGGTGACTGAGTGATGGAGATCGTCAAGAGACACAAGGGCAGCGGGGCACCGTCCGAGCAGCGCACCGACACCTTTACCGGGCTGGTCTATGCGGACCAGGTGCTGGCGAGCGCCGACGGCACGAAGGTGGCCAGCGTCTTCTTCGCCCCGGCGGCCCGCACGTTCTGACACTGGCACGAGCGCGGCCAGCTGCTGCAGGTCATCTCCGGCCGCGGGCTGATCTGCGCCGAGAGCGGCCTCCCGGAGCAGCTCGACACCGGCGACATCGTCTGGGTGCCGCCCGGCGAGCGGCACTGGCACGGCGGCGGCCCGGAGACCCTGATGCTGCACATGGCGGTGTCGCTGGGCACCACGAACTGGCTCGGGCCCGTGTCCGAGGCTGATTACGGCGCCGGGCGGTGACCGCCTCCAGGATCGGGTTCGTCGGTCTCGGCAACATGGGCGAGCCGATGGTCCGCCGGCTCGCCCGGGCCGGGCACGCCGTCCGGGCCTACGACAAGTCGAAGCAGGCCGCCGGCCGGCTCGCGGGCGTCCCCGGCGTCACCGTCACCGAGACGCTGCACGGGGTTCTCGACCGTGCCGACGTGGTGATCCTCATGCTGCCGGACTCGGGTGTGGTGGAGGAAGTGCTGCTCAGCGACGGACTGCTGGAGCAGATGGCGCCGCCGGCACTGCTGGTCGACATGAGTTCATCCGAGCCGGCCCGGACCCGCGCGCTGGCCGAGCGGTCCGCGCAGCGGGGCGTGACGCTTCTGGACGCGCCCGTGTCCGCGGCCACCTCCGCTGACCCGCAAGGAGCCGGCTCGGCAATAGGGTGAAAGTGCCGCAGCTGCAGAAACAGCAGCACCTACGTGCCGTTCACACTATTGCTGCGGCGCGGGCGAGCCGGGGGGCGCGGTGCGGTGCGGCCGGGCGGGCGGACGAGACGCGGGGTCGGGCTGGCGTCAGCTGCCGTTCTGATCGGCCAGCGCCTGGAGAGCGACCCTCCCGGCCTCCTCGACGTGCCGGCTGCAGGCCCGGGCCGCGGCCTCGGCGTCGCCCGCGAGCACGGCATCGACGATGGCGCGCATTTCGGCGACGCTCTCTGCCGGCCGGCCTGGCACCGACATGGAGAGTGACCGCAGCACGCTCACTCTGGCGTGCAAGGTGGCCACCACCATGCGCAGGGCCTCATTGCCGCCGCCCTCGAACAGCACGTCATAGAAACTGTTCTTCGCGGCCAGGACCGGGGAGCCCTTCGCCACCAGCCGCTCGATCCGCCGCAGGGCCTGGACCAGCGCGTTGCGCTTGGCCTGGGTGGCGTTCTTGACGAACAGCCGGCCGGCCAGCCCCTCCAAGGCCGACCGCACCTCATAAATCTGCCTGGCCTCTTCCGCGCTCACGCTGGCCACGATCGTCCCCTTGTTGGGGATCGCGGTGACCAGGCCCTCGGCCGCCAGCTCCCGCAGTGCCTCGCGGATGCTGGTCCGGGAGACGCCGGTCAGCTCGACCAGCTCGCGCTCGATCAGCCGCTGCCCGGGAGCCAGCTGCCGCTCCATAATCGCCTGGCGGAGATTATCCAGAACCTGCGCGCGGACCGGTGCGGGCTTCCGCTCGACTCGCAACACGCTGGCGACGTCTACCACCCCTGCTCCCGAGCGGGTCACGCGAGTTGGACTGCCGCCATGGTACATCCCGGCAGGCTCGGCAGGTATTTATTGCCTGACCATCACACGAACAGACTTCCGGCGCGATCACCGCCGAGACGGAAGCGGACGGCGGGCCGGCGGACCAGCGCGCCAGCACAAGCCCAGGCCGCTGGGTTTTGTGGCTGGCCACAGTGCCAGCAATGCGGCCGGGCAGGTGCCCGGCCGCATTGTGCTGAGGCCTAACAAAGGAGCCGTCAGGCTTGGGTTCCGGCTCGAAGACATGGCCTGAGTTTGTCTGACAATCTGACACCGAGGTCGCAGCGTTCGGATTGCGAGGGATGCCATGCGGAGCGGTGACGCGGGATCTGGATGGCCGCGCCCCTTCCGTCCGCGGCTCGCCGCTCGTGTTCCGTATCTGCTGCACCATCTGCTCGCGGCCAATGTGTTCTACCGGAGGCTGGCCGCCGCGATCGAACGCCATCCGCGGGCTGAGCGCTGGTTCACCGCGGGGGAGAAGGCTGCGAAGGAGCGGTTGTTCGGCTGCCGGATGTGCGGCCAGTGCGCGCTGCCGGCCACCGGCTATGCCTGCCCGATGACATGCCCGAAGCAGCTGCGCAACGGGCCCTGCGGTGGGGTGTCACCGAGCGGCCAGTGTGAGGTCTACCCGGACCTGCGCTGCGTGTGGGTCGTCGCGTTCGAGCGGGCGGAGCAGGCCGGTCACGGCGGCGACCTCGACCTGCTGCAGCGTCCCGTTGACCACCGCGAGGCCGGGCGCAGCTCCTGGGTGAACTACTGGCAGGGCCGGGACGAGGGCCTGTGGACGGAAGCCGACCTGACCGGGCCTGGCCGGATGGGTGCTGGCCGGACAGGTGCTAGCCGGGCTGGCGCTGGCCGGGCGGGCGCCGATGATACGGGAGCCCGGCCCGCGCTGCGCCGGGAGCTGCCGGTGGTCCCGCGATGACCGGGCAGGCCAGCTCCGGGGGACGGCTCCGGGCCGCGCTCGCGGCGGGCCGGTTCGCGGTCACCGCCGAGGTGGCGCCCACGCGGGACGCCGGTGCGGATGCGATCACGGCCAAGGCAGAGCTCCTGCGGGGCTGGGTGGACGCGGCGAACGTGACCGACAACCAGGGCGCGAAAGTGCGGCTGTCCAGCCTCGCCGGGAGCGTGCTGCTGCAGCGCGCCGGGGTGGAGCCGGTCATGCAGCTGACCTGCCGTGACCGCAACCGGCTCGCGCTGCAGTCGGACCTGCTCGCGGCCGGGGCCCTGGGCATCCCGAGCGTGCTGCTGCTGACCGGGGACCATCCGAGCTTCGGCGACGACCCGGCGGCCAAGCCGGTGTTCGACCTGGACGGCGTCCAGCTGGCCTGGGCGGCGCGGACCATGCGTGACGACGGCATGCTCATGTCCGGCCAGCGGATCCCGACCCCGCCCGGCTGGCTCATCGGCACCGTGGAGAACCCTTTCGCGCCGCCCACAGCGCTGCGGGCCAGGCGGCTGGCCAAGAAGGTGGCGGCCGGCGCGGAGTTCGTGCAGACCCAGTACGTGTTCGACATCGAGCTCTTCGAACGCTGGATGTCCGATGTCCGCGCGCTCGGGCTCGTCGACCGGTGCAAGGTCATCGCCGGGGTCGGGCCGGTCCGGTCGCTGCGCGCGCTGGACTTCCTGCACAGCGGGGTCCCCGGGGTCTACGTGCCGGAGCACGTGGTGCGCCGGCTGCGCGGGGTCCCCGGCGACCGGGTCGCGGCCGAGGGCGTCGACCTGTGCGTCGAGACGATCCAGCGGCTGCGGGCCGTTCCCGGCGTAGCTGGCGTGCACGTGATGGCGTTCGGTTTTGAGCGTGGCGTCCCCGACATCATCCAGCGCGCCGGGCTCGGCCCCCGGGACGCCGCGGCACCGATCCCGGCAGGCCCGGCAGGCCCGGCGGGGCGGGCGGCGCGCGGTGCCGGCTCGCTGTCCGGCGCTTCGGCCCAGGAGGGCAGCAGTGATGTTGATTGACTTCCGGCCGCACACCAGGCTGAAGGGCAAGAGCCCGGTGGACCTGACCGCGTCGCTCACCCCGCTGCTGGAGGCGCTGGCCGAGGAGGCCGCCGACCTGAGCGGGATACGGGTGGTCTGCGACTGGCTGCAGTACCGGGAAAACTTCCGCGACATTGTCGACGTGCGGCCCATCCTGCCCGGCCCGGCCCACGCCGAAGGGCTGAACCAGCCGCCGGCCCCGGCGGGCGCTCCCGCCTATGACCTGGAAGTTGCAGTGGATGTCCGCCGCAGCGGTGGGGTGGCCCTCAAGGAGCTGACCACCGCCCGGCTCCGGGAGCCCTCTGCGGGACGGGTGTTCCTGGAAGACTGGGGCCCCGGCCGGGAGAGCTGCATCTGGGACTTCAACGCCCTGTACTGGTCCGCGCTCGAGCTGTGGGAAAAGGCCGCGGGACGAAGCTACGAGCAGGCACTGCCCGGCGGGGAAAGCGATGCGCGCAACCGCGGCGCGGCGCGTGATCTCATCACCGAGCTGTTCGCCATCTGGGACCAGCTGGCCGCGTCGGGGGCACGGCCGGAGGAACTGTACGTGGCCGAACTCGGCGTCGGCAACGGCAGCCAGGCCAAGGTGTTCCTCGATGAGTTCCGCGAGCTGGACCGGGCGCGTGGCAGCGGCTACTACCGGCGGCTGCACTACTTCATGTGTGACTACTCCCCTTATGTCCTGGACCTGGCCCGGGAGACCGTTGCTGAGCATGTCGGCCAGGTGAGCTCGGTGTCGCTCGACGCGGCCCGGCCCAGCACCTCGCTCGGTTTCCTGCGGGGCAAGGCCTTCCTGCTGTACATCTCCAATGTCTATGACAACCTGCCCACCGATGAGGTCGCGCAGCTCGGCGGGCGGGCCTACCACGTGCACACGAGGGCGTACTTCCCGCCGGACGGGGCGGTGGACCTCGCCGCCTCGGTGTCGGCGCGCCCCGAGGAACTGCCGGCGCTGGTGCGCAAGCTGCTGCGGCTCGGCCCGGCCCTGCTCCCCGATGCCGTGCCGGAGCAGGTCAGCGACGTCGGCGCGGCGGTCAGTTTCTGGCAGCGGGCCTGGTCCGAGCTTCGGCTGGAGGAACGTTACGTCCCGCTGGGCGGCCTGGACCTCTACCCGCTGGTTCCCTCGGTGAGCGGGGAAGTGCTGCGGCCGCTGCTGGAGTCCGGTGCTGACATCCGGATGCACGTGAACAACGGCGCACTGGCCAGTTTCACCGACAGCCTCCAGTTGCTGCACCCGTTCGGCAAGCTCGTCTGCCACGACCTGTTCGTGACCGGGACGCAGGGCTACCGGACCGGCTTCCGCGGCCCGGGCAAGTACGACGGCTCCGTGGTGAACTGGGTGAACGGGCCGCTGCTGGCGCACGTGGGCCGCCGCAGGGGCTTTGACGTGCATTACGCGCCGTTCCGCCACCGCAGCGGCGGGAACATCGTGACGATGACGGCCCAGGCGGGGGACTGAGATGGGCCGCGGATCTGTGCTGGCGCGCCTGCCGCTGCTGCCGACGACCGTGGTCGGCTCCTACCCGGTGCCGGAGTGGATGGAGCGGCTCAAGACCGACTACTTCCGAGGCCGGATGAGCCACGCCCAGCTGCAGGACGTGCACGAAATGGCGATCAAGGCTGCCCTGCGCGACCAGGAACTGGCCGGGATCGACATCGTGTCCGACGGCGAGCTGCGCCGGGACAACGACATCGACTACTTCCTGGCCCGGATGCCCGGCGTCGAGATCCCGGATATGGCGAAGGACTTCTACTTCGACTACTACGAGGCGAGGCTGAGCGCCCCGCTCCCGGAACCGGACGGCACGCCGCTCAGGCTGGCCGAGGACTTCGCCTTCACCGCGGCCCACACCTCCGCCCCGATCAAGTTCTCCTTCACGGGACCGTTCTCGCTGGCCCGGCGGGTGCGGGGGGACGCCTACCCCAGCCACCAGGACCTCGTGCTGGCCATCGCCCGGGTGCTCAACGCCGAGGCACGGGGGCTGGCCGAACGCGGCGCGGAGCTGCTGCAGATCGACGAGCCGTTCCTGGCCGGCTACCCGGAAGAGGCGAGCACCGCCATCGAGGCGGTCAACATCGTCACCGCGGACGTGGATGTCACCTGGGCGCTGCACGTCTGCTACGGCAACCGCTACGCGCGCCCGCTGTGGCAGGGCCACTACGACTTTCTGTTCCCGGCGGTGACCGGCGCCAACGTGGACCAGCTGGTGCTGGAGTTCGCCCGCAAGGGCTACGAGGACCTGCCGGTCATCGAGAAGTTCGGCTGGGCCCGCGACATCGGGCTTGGCGTTATCGACGTCAAGAGCAGCGCCGTCGAGACCCCCGGGCTCATCGCGGACCGCATCCGCAGCGCACTGGACCTGGTGCCCGCGGACCGGCTCGTGATCAACCCGGACTGCGGGCTGCGCAACCTGCCCGGCCCGGCGGCCAGGGCGAAGCTCGCGGCCATGGCCGAAGGCGCGGCCATTGTCCGCCAGGAACTGGGGCCCGAAGAACGGCATTCCCCGGTGACCCATTCAGTCAAGGAGCCTGACCATGAGCCAGCCGCCAGCCGGCGATTACCTGTTCACCTCGGAATCGGTGACCGAAGGGCACCCGGATAAGGTCGCTGACGCGATATCGGACGCCATCCTGGACGCGGCGCTGGCCAACGACCCGTTCTCCCGGGTCGCGTGCGAGACGCTGATCACCACCGGCATGGTCGTGGTCGCGGGCGAGATCACCACGCCGCAGCATCTCGACTACGCCCAGATCGTCCGCGACACCGTCACCAGGATCGGCTACGACAACGGGGAGTGCGGCTTCGACGGCCGTACCTGCGCGGTGCTGATCGCGCTGGACAGCCAGTCCCCGGACATCGCGCAGGGCGTCGACCAGGCCCATGAGCACCGGGACAAGCGGTCCGACGACGGGCGACCAGGGCATGATGTTCGGCTACGCCACCGACGAGACACCCGAGTTCATGCCGATGCCCATTGCGCTGGCGCACCGGCTGGCCCGGCGGCTGGCTGCGGTGCGGAAGGACGGCACCGTCGGTTATCTGCGGCCGGACGGCAAGACCCAGGTGTCTGTCCGGTACCGCGACAACGTGCCGGTCGGCGTCGAGCGGGTGCTCATCTCCGCCCAGCACGCCGCCGAGGTATCGAGTGACCAGATCCGCGAGGACCTCTGGAATCATGTGGTCACCGCGGAACTGCCCGCGGGGCTGTACGACCCGGCTGCCCTGCACGTCGGCCTGCTGGTCAACCCCACCGGCCGGTTTGTCATAGGCGGCCCGGTCGGCGATGCGGGGCTGACCGGCCGCAAGATCATCGTAGATACGTACGGCGGGTTCGCCCGGCACGGCGGCGGGGCCTTCTCCGGCAAGGACCCGTCCAAGGTGGACCGGTCGGCCGCCTACGCGGCCAGGTACGTGGCCAAGAACATCGTCGCCGCAGGTCTGGCCCAGCGCGCCGAGGTCCAGGTCGCGTACGCCATCGGTGTCGCCCGCCCGGTTTCGCTGCTGATCGATACGTTCGGCACGGAACGGGTGAGCCGGGACCTGCTCGGGAAGCTGGTCACCGAGCATTTCGACCTGCGCCCGGCGGCGTTCCGCGGCTATCTCGGGCTGCACGCCCCCATCTACTCGCCCACGTCGGCGTACGGCCACTTCGGCCGGACCGACATTGCCCTGCCCTGGGAGCGAACCGACCGGGCCGCCCAGCTGCGCGAAGCGGCCGGGATGCCCGCAGGCGACGCTCCGGCGCCGGTCTGATGAGTGTCCTCACCGAGCAGCCGGCGCCTGCCCCGGCCCCCGGTGGCGGCCCGGACACCGGCAGGCTGACCATGTCCTGCGTAGACGGCCCGGGCATCATCGCCAGCGTCACCTCCTTCCTGCACCGGCGTGGCGCCAACATCGTGCAGTCCGACCAGTACTCCACCGGGCCGACGGGCGGCCGGTTCTTCCTGCGCACGGAGTTCCACGTGCCGGGCCTGCGGGGCGAGCTGGCCAGCCTGGCACGCGGCTTCGCGGCCGCGGTCGCAGCTGATCTCCAGGCCCGGTTCCGGCTGCGCGACGCGTCGGTGCCGACCCGCGTCGCCCTGCTCGTCTCGCGTCACGACCACTGCCTGCTCGACCTGCTGTGGCGGACGCGCCGCGGCGAACTGCCGATCGAGATCGCCCTGGTGATCTCGAACCACCCCGACCTGGGCGCCGATGTGGCCGGGTTCGGCGTGCCTTTCGAGCACATCCCGGTGACGCCAGCGACCAAGCCGGGCGCCGAACGGCGCCAGCTCGACCTGCTGCGTGGCCAGGTCGACCTTGTGGTGCTGGCCCGCTACATGCAGATTCTCTCGGCGCGATTCCTGGACCAGGTCGGCGTGCCGGTCATCAACATCCATCACTCGTTCCTGCCGGCGTTCGCCGGGGCGGGACCGTATGAGCGCGCCAAGGAACGCGGCGTGAAGCTGATCGGCGCCACCGCGCACTACGCCACCGAGGATCTCGACGAGGGGCCGATCATCGAGCAGGACGTGGTTCGGGTGTCGCACCGGGACAGCGTCGACGAGCTGACCCGCCGCGGCGCCGACATCGAGCGCACCGTGCTGGCCCGGGCGGTGACCTGGCACTGCCAGGACCGCGTGCTCGTCAATGGCCACACCACCGTCGTCTTCTGACCTGAGCCTGCTGGCCAGGAGCCGGCGGCAGCCGCGCGTCACCGGTCTTGACCTGCTCGCGGCCTGGCACACTGATAACGTAATATTGTCGGACCATCATTCGATTCCGGTTCCTGGGTGAACGGTGCGCCCAAGCCCGCCGCTCTCCCAGGCCAGGGCGAAGGGCCGCGATTTCAGTCCGGCGAGAAAGGGGAGCGGGTGCGCACCAGCGATCAGGTCGCCGAGATGCTTGCCGCCTACGGGGTCAGTCATTTCTTCTTTGTCCCCGTCATCCTCCCGGAGACGCTGAAGAGGATGCCTGCCCGCGGCATCACTCCGGTCATGACCCATGGCGAGAAGGCGGCCGCCTACATGGCGGACGGGTACGCCCGCGTCACGCGCCGGGTGGGGGTGTGCGGCTCACAGGCGATCGGATCGACGAACCTGGCCGCCGGGCTTCGCGACGCCTACCTGGCCAGAGTGCCGCTGGTAGCGCTCTCCGGCGCACCGAACGCGCAGACCTCCTACCGCAATCTCTACCAGGACGTCGATGACCACGGAGCCTTCGAGGCCGTAACGAAGTGGAATGCGCTCGTGCCCGGCCCGGCACGTGTCCCCGACCTGCTGCGGCAGGCGTTCCGGTCGGCCAGCAGCGGGGTGCCCCGCCCGGTGCACCTGGGGCTCGCCGGGAGAACCGGGAATTCCGGCGACTCGCCGGCCGAAGGTGACGGGCGCGCCGAGCCGCGATACGGGACCGTGCCGAGCGACCGTCCCCTGGCCGATCCTGGCCTGGTGCACGAGGCCCTCCGCGTGCTGGCCGGGGCCCGGCGCCCGGTGCTGCTGGCCGGGAACGGCGTGGGGCGCTCCGGGGCCGAGCCGGAACTCCGCGACTTTGCCCGGGCCGTTTCGGTACCCGTGCTGTTGACCCTGAACGGCATTTCCGCGATCGACTACCACCACCCCCTGTATGGCGGGGTCGTCGGCGAGTACGGCGCAGATTTCGCCAACCAGATCCTGCTGGAATCGGACGTCATCCTGGTGGCGGGCTCGTCGCTGGGCAGCATGACGACCAGAATGTGGAGCCTTATCCCAGCCGGTGCCGCCGTCGTCCAGATAGACATCGACGGCGAGGAGATCGGCAGGAACTTCGAGTGCTCCGTCCCGCTCACCGGTGACGTGCGGTCAGTCCTGCGCCAGCTTCGCGACGCGGCATCGTTCACCGCGCCCGGCGAATGGCTGGCCCGGGTGCGGGAGCTGCGGACCGGATGGCGTCAGAAGCTGCAGGACAGCGAGTTCTCCGACACCCTGCCCATGCGGCCGGAGCGGCTCTTCACCCTGGTCTCGACCGAGCTGAGCGAGCGCGCCATCCTGGTCGGCGACACCGGGCACGTGGGCGCGTGGACGGCGCGGCATGTCCGGTTGCGCCCGGGCCAGACGATGATCCGGGCGGCGGGCTCACTGGGCTGGGGGCTGCCTGCGGCGATCGGCGCGAAGTGCGCATGCCCGGATCGTGAGGTGATCTGCGTGACCGGCGATGCCGGTTTCTACTACCACCTCGGCGAGCTGGAGACGGCGCGCCGCTACGGCGCCAACGTGCTCGTCGTGGTCAACAACAACCTTTCCATGAACCAGGAAGCCAGGTTCTGGGATGCCGGCGTCACCGACCAGGAGCGGTACTGGCGATTCCGGGATGCCGACTTCGGCCAGATCGCCCGGGGATTCGGCTGTCATGGCGCACGGGTCGACGACCCGCGGGACTTCGCGGCCGCGCTGGACAAGGCGCGCGGCTCGGGCCTGCCCGCTGTCATCGACGCGCGCACGGACATCGGCCTGGTGGCTCCGGCGAGCTTCGGCCCGGGCCTGTAGGCGGGCCAGATGGCGCCGGTGTCCATGTCGCGCGCGTCCGGGTAGCCGCGTACGCCATGTCCGGAGTCCTGGCCGCCCTGGCCGGGCTCCTGCTGACCGGCCTGATCCAGTCAGGTGACGGGACGGTCGGTCCCCCCTGCACGATCAGTGCCATCACTGAGAGGCTGGCCACATGGGTGAGGCTGACCAGACAGGTGAGGCTGGCGCCGCGCCAGGCATCCTGGCCGGTGTGCGCGTGCTCGACTTCGGCCACTACGTGGCCGGGCCGCTCACCGCCGTCATGCTCGCCGACCAGGGCGCGGATGTCATTCACGTGGACCGGCCCGGCTCGGAGCCGGGCGACGCGGATGCGTTCCTCAACCGCGGCAAGCGCCGGATCACCCTGGATCTCAAGGACCCGCCTGACGCGGCGGCCGCGGCCCGCCTGGCCGCTCGGGCGGACATCCTGATCGAGAACTTCCGGCCCGGGGTCATGTCCCGGCTGGGGCTTGGCTGGGACGAACTGCACGCTGCCGCGCCGCAGCTGATCTACTGCTCGCTGCCTGGCTTCGCGGCTGATGACCCGCGGGCCGCGCTGCCCGGCTGGGAAGGCGTGATCGCCGCAGCCACCGCGAATTGCTTCATCCGCTTCGGGCAGGCGCCCGAGGGCTGGGACATCACCCGGCCTACCTATACGGCGGTTCAGCAGGCGTCGAACTTCGCGGCCTTCCTGGCCGCCACCGCGGTGACCGGGGCACTGACCTTCCGGCACCGCACCGGGCAGGGGCAACTGGTGGAAGTGCCGCTGTTCCACGCGGTGTTCGAGCTCATCGGCAAGGCCGGGTCTTTCGTCGAGGCTGAGGGCTTGCCCGCGCCGCGGCCGCACCGCGGCAACGGGAGCGGCACTTTCGAGTGCGCCGACGGCCGGTACGTCCGTTTCGACCCGATCGGGAGCAGCGCGCGCTTCCTGCGCTGGCTGCTGGACGCGGCCGGTGAGCAGTCCTGGGCGGCCGAGGGCCTGACCGATGGATTGCAGCTGGCCAGGCACCCGGATCTGGAGCAGCGGTTGCTGGTGAAGCTCAGGGACATGTTCCGCACCCGGCCCGCCGAGGAATGGGGAGAGCTCGGCGGGGACGCGGGCGTCCCGCTCGCGTTCATTCGCACTAGCCAGGAGTGGCTGCATACCCCGCACGCTCAGCTGGCCAGGCACGTGGTGTCCGTGGACGACCCGCTGCTCGGGACCACCTGGATGCCCGGGCTGGCGGTGAAGGCCCCGGGCGCCGCGCAATGGGCCGCCCGGCCGCGGCGGCCGCTGGACGCGGACCGCCGTGAGGTGCTCGACGAGGGCACCTGGCCGCTTGCCGGACCGCACAGACCCGGGACCAGTCCCGGTATCACCGCTGCCTACCAAGGGCTCCGGGTCCTCGACCTGACCGAGATCCTGGCCGGGCCGAGCAGCGGGCGGATCCTCGGTGAGTACGGCGCGGAGGTCGTGAAGATCAACGCGCCGAACAGCTCGGTCACCGCGCACGGCGTGGTGAACCGGGGGAAGCGCAGCATCCTGCTCAACATCGAGTCCGAGCGCGGCCAGTCGGTCTTCTGGAAGCTGGCCGGGACTTCCGACGTGATCATCCAGAACTACCCGGAAGGCACGGCCAGCCGGTACGGCATCGGTTACGAGCACGTCCGGGCCCGTCGGCCAGACGCCGTGTACGTGTCGGTCACCTGCTACGGCGACGGCGGCCTATGGGGCAGCAGGCGCGGCTACGAGACCCAGGGCCAGTCGGTCACCGGGATGATGGAGCGCGCGGGCGGAGACCACGTCCCGGAGGTCCTGGGACCGTACAACGTGGTGGACTTCGGGTCCGGCGTCCTGGCGGCCTTCGCCGCCGCTCTGGGCCTGTACCACCGGGCCGTGACCGGCCAGGGCATCTGCGTCACCGCGTCCCTGGCGCAGACCGCCACCTATCACCAGGCCATCTTCACGCTGGACTACGAGGGGAAGCAGCACACCGAGCCACGCGGGCCCGAGGTGCTCGGCTGGGGCCCCTGCCAGCGGTACTACCAGGCGGCTGACGGCTGGTTCTTCCTGGGCATGACCGCCGGCCAGCTGAAGGAACTGCGGTCAGTCCCACAGCTGGGTGACGTGCCAGGCCTGGACGCCGGGAACGAGCAGCTGGCCGAACCGGGCCTCGAGGCCGCGTTCGCCCGCCGCAGCGCCGCCGAGTGGGTTGACGAGCTGCAGGCCCGGGGCATCGGCGCCCACCAGGTGCTGACCACCGAGCAAGTCATGACGGACCGGATCACCCGCAGCCTCGGGCTGAGCGTGACCCAGGTGTCGGAGGAAGTCGGCCGGATTGTCATGCCCGGCCTGACCGTCAGGCTGTCGGAGTCACCGCTCCGCCTGGGCCGGCCGGCCCGCCAGCCGGGCTCCGACGCCGACTCGGTGCTGACCGAGATCGGCATGGCAGGCGATATCGAGGAGCTGAGGCGCGGCTGGGCGCTGCGCACCACCGACCTGCCCGCCGGCTGGTGACAGCAGCCTTCTACCACGACTGTGACCGCCAGGTCGCGGCCGAGCGGTGGTCTGCCCCAAACCGGCCCTGATCGGCCCGAACGCTGGCTGCCGACAGCGATGATGGCCGCGAGTAACGCCCCCGGGGTGCCTGGCGCTTACCTGATATGGGGCCTCTTCCCCCTAAGGTCCCGGCCTGGCCCCCGCAGGCCGGGACCTTTCTGTGTTTGCCGGCGCGCAGCGCTGCAGCGGGACCTCCGGCTCCGGACGGGAAGCGTCACCTGTTGTTCAGGTCGCGGTCGACGAGGCGTGGCTTTCGCCGGACACCATGTGGGGCGGCGGCGGCGAGCGTCCGCGCCCGGCAGGAGGGACGTCATGCACATGAGGCTGATCCGGCGAGGCGTGCCCGTCGTCGCGAGCGTGGCGGTGGTACTAAGCGGGGCTGCTCTGGCCTCGGCCGCCACGGGACAGCCCAGCCGCGCCGGTGACGGTCCCTCCCGGGGCATCCGGCATGCGCTGCTGATCTCGGTGGACGGGCTGCACCAGCAGGATCTCGCGTGGTACGTGAAGGCGTATCCGGACTCGGTGCTGGCCGCCCTCGATCACCGGGGCCTGGAGTACAGCAACGCCGACACGCCCTTCCCGTCCGACTCGTTCCCCGGCATGGTCGGTCAGGTGACCGGCGGCGACCCGCGCGTGGGCGTTCCCGCCATCTTCGGGATGAACTTCCAGACCGTCTCCACCGCCGAGAAGCTGCCCGCCTCGGACGGGCTGACCGGAGGGTACCGGCCCGGCGGGGCGGTCCCCGGCCCGCTGCTGGTGCGCGCGCTCAACTACATCAACACTGAGGTCGGCGCGATGGTAGCCAGGATCCGGGCCCAGGGCCTGGCCGGCAGCACCGCCGTCATCATCTCCGCCAAGCACGGCCAGTCCCCGACCGACCCCGGCGACCTGGCCCGGGTCCCCGACGGGCCCATCATCAGCGCGATCAACGCAGCGTGGACGGCCGCGCACCCGGGTGCGGGCAGCCTCGTGGTCTTCTCAGTAGACGACGACGTGATGCTGCTGTGGCTGAGCGACCGCTCGCAGGCGGCCGCCGGCTTCGTGAAGAACTATCTGCTGGCGCACTCAGCGGCCGGGAACAACATCGGCGGAAGCCCGGTCACGGTCCCGGCGTCCGGGCTGAAGACGGTCTACGCGGGCGCTGCCGCTGCCTGCGAGACGGCCGCACTATCGGGGCTCCGGTCGAGACCACCCAGATCGCCCCGACCATCCTGGCCCTGCTCGGCCTGAACCCGGCCGAGCTGCAGGCCGTGCGGATAGAGCACACACAGGTCCTTCCCGGCCTGCGGGGGAGCGCTGGACACTGATCCTGAGACACCTCGCCAGGCATTCCGGGCCCGGTGCGGCCGGGGCCCGGGGAGCTGCCCGGCGGGCTGAAGCCGGACGCCAGACGCCGGCACCAGTCATGATGGTGTCGTGGGGGTACCGGTGCCCGATCTTTGTCGGCCGAGATGCGGAGCTCGGAGCGCTCCGGGCGCGCCTGGCCGACGCGCTCGACGGGCGCGGCGGCTTCGCGATGGTCCGCGGTGAGGCGGGCCTGGGGAAGTCACGGCTGTGCCGTGAGCTGATCGACGGCGTCCGGGGCCAGGGCATGCTGGTCACGGTCGGGCGGGCTGTCCCCTCGGGGGCGAGCGCGCCGTACCGCCCGCTCGCGGAGGCCGTGCTCCGGGCCGTGCGGGCCCGCGGGATGCCCGTGGACGAGCCGGAACTCGCGCCGTGGCTGCCGGCGCTCGAGACCATGGTGCCTCTTCCTGGCCTGAGGTCCCCCGGCCCCGGGTCCCCGGCTGAGTCGCCGGCGCTGCGGGGTGAGGCGATGCTGAGCCTGCTGCGCTGGCTCGGCTCCGATCGCGGCCTGCTGGTGGTGCTTGAGGACCTGCACTGGGCCGATCCCGACACGCTGGACGTGGTGGAGTATCTGGCCGATAACCTCAGCGACGAGGCAGTGTTCTGTGTCGGCACCCTGCGGGACGGGGTGCCGAGCCCGGCCGGCGAGCTCGCCGGCCGGCTCGGGATGCGCGGCAGCGCGCCGCTCATCGACCTCGTGGCGCTCGACGACGCGGCGGTGGACGCCATCGTCCGTGCCACCGCCCCGGACACCGCGGGCGACGACCTGCTACGGATCCGGCGCTTCGCGGAGGGTGTGCCGTTCCTGGTGGAGGAACTCCTCGGTGCGCCCGGTGTACCGCGGTCGTTCGCCGAGACCGTGCGCGCCCGCGTCGGGCTGCTCGAGCCGGCACAGGCCGATGTGCTCGTCACGGCCGCCCTGCTCGGCCGCAGCGTCGACTGGATGCTGCTGGATGCGGCCTCCGGCCATCCCGCGGAGGTCGTCGCGCAGGCCCTCGAGCTGGGCGTCGGGCACGGGCTGCTCGTCAACGAGGCCGGCGAGATCCGCTTCCGGCACGCCCTCACCCGCGATGCCCTGATGGCGAGCGTGCTGCCGCCCCGGCGCGCCGAGCTCGCGGCCCGCGCCCTGGCTGCGGTCGAGGCGGCCCACCCGGCGCTGCCAGGACCGTGGGCCGGTGTCGCCGCCGAGCTCGCGGTCCAGTCCGGAGCGGGCACCCGCGCCGGTGAATTGCTGGCCGCCGCCGGCGTCCGGGCCCTGGGGCAGGGCGCGCTGTCCACGGCGGCCGAGACGCTGGACCGGGCGGCCGGCCTGCTGACGGAAGGACCGGCCCGTGCCGTCGCGCGCGCCCGGCGGGTGGAGGTGCTCGCTCTCGCCGGGCGCGCCGACGAGGCGATGGCCGCCGGCGCGGCCGCGATCGGCGAGCTGACCGCCCTCGGTGAGCCGGCCCTGGTCGCCGACGTGCACCTGCACCTCGCGCAGGCCGCGATCGCCGCAGCCAGATGGCCGGTGGCGGCGGACCACGTCGCCCGGGCCCGGGCGCTTCTCGATGACGCCGCGGCAGGCGGCGGGCGCGCCCGCGCCGCGGTTCTCGAGGCCGAGGTGAGGTACGCGGCCGACGACGTCGAGGGTGCCGTCGGGCTGGCCGAAGCTGTCCTGGCGGACCCCGGCGCCACGGCGGAGGCGCGATGCCATGCGTGCGAGCTGCTCGGCCGCAGCGTGCGGCTGGGCGACCTGGCCCGGGCGCGGGCGGCCTTCGAGCGCGGCCTCGCCATCGCCGGCGCAGCAGGGCTGGCCGTGTGGCAGCTCCGCGCGCTGCACGAGCTGGCCACCATCGAACTGCTCGACGAAGCCGGCACCGGCCGCCTGCTCGAGGCCCGCCGCAGCGCGGAGGCGCTCGGCGCGCTGAGCACGGCGGCCACGCTCGACATCCAGCTGGCCGCGGTCTCGCACCTGCGCTTCGAGCTCGACGAGGGCGCCCGTTACGCCCGGCACGCGCTGGACCTGAGCGAGCGGCTCGGGCTTGACCGCGTCCGCGCCATGGCGCTGTGGTTCCTGGCCGAGAACCACGCGCTGCGCCGCGACCGCGGCGAGACCGAGCGGGTGCTCGCGCTGGCGCAGGCCGCGGCACCCGGCGACGCCGAGATCGACGGCATGGTGTGGGCCGGCGCCCGCGCCGTGACCGCGCTGCTCGACGATGACCGGGCGGGCGCGTTCGACGCGCTGGCGAGGGGGATGGCGATCCTGCCCAAGCAGCCTCAGTCACCGGGCCAGTACCGCGGCATGTGGCCGCTGCTGCTCGCCGCCGAGGGCGACCCGCGAGCCGACGGCGCGCTGGCTGAGGCCAGGGACCTCGGCATCGACGTGAACCGCATCAACCGCGGCCTGCTGGGCACCGCCGAGGCGATCCTGCGCGGCCGCCGCGGCGACCCCGCGGCGGCCGAGCTCGCGGGCACGGCCCGGGCTGACCTCGCCCGTTATCCCGTCTGGCGCGAGCTCGCCCTGCTCCTCTGCGGCGAGGCGGCCCGCCGCGATGGCTGGGGCGAGCCCGGCAGCTGGCTGGCCGACGCCGCCGGGGGATTTGAGCGGTACGGGCTCACGGCGCTCGCGGCACGGTGCCGGGCCGCTGTATCGCCGGGGCAGCGCTGGGCCGACCTCGGCATCACCGCCCGCGAGGCCGAGGTGCTCGGCCTGGTCGCCGACGGCCTCGCCAACAAGCAGATCGCAGTGCGGCTCTACCTGTCGGTCCGCACGGTGGAGAAGCACGTGGAGAGCCTCCTGCGCAAGACCGGATGCGCTTCCCGCACCCAGCTCGCTGCCCTGGTACGTAGCTGACCGCTGCACTACGTAGTCAAGATCACGGCTATTACGCAACTTCACCGATGTGCTCAACCGCCGCGCACGCCCATGATCGCCTCATCGACCCCACGAGGGGGTCGGCGGCTGGATGGGGCCGGCGGCACGAGGCAGGCCGACGGCGCGAAGGAGGCAGGTCATGGGTACAGCAGAAGTCCAAGGTGCGCTGTGGGGCGCGGCGGCACGGGACTGGTCGGACTTGAACGAGCCAAACTGCGTGGCGCTTTACGAGGCGGTCTTCGACGCTATCGGGGTCGACGGGTCCACGGAGCTGCTCGACGTCGGCTGCGGCTCGGGCCTGGCCCTGCAAACCGCGGCCAAGCGGGGCGCAACGGTCACCGGTTTCGACGCCTCGGCGGCGCTGCTTGAGATCGCCGCCGAGCGGGTGCCCGGTGCCGGCCTGCGCCAGGGCGACATCGAGTCGCTGCCCTACGGTAACGGCACGTTCAACGCTGTGACCTCGTTCAATGCCGTCCAGTACGCGGCCGACCCGGTCGCGGCGCTGCGCGAGCTCAAGCGCGTGACCCAGCCCGGCAGCCCGATCGCCGTGCTCTCCTGGGGCGATCCTGAGCGCTGCGAGACCCGTACGATCCTGGCTGCGATCGGCGGGCTCCTGCCGCCGCCACCGCCCGGCGCGGGCGGGCCGTTCGCGCTCGCAGCACCGGGCCAGCTCGAGGAGCTGCTCGCCCAGGCCGGCCTGACGGCAGCCGGCCACGGCGAGGTGCAGCAGCGCTTCTCGTTCCCCGACCTCGAGGTGGCCGTGCGCGCCCAGATGGCGAGCGGCCCGGCCCGCCTGGCGATCGAGCACGCGGGCGCCGGCGCCACGGCGGCCGCGATAACCGGGGCCTACGCGGCCAACGGCCAGGCCGACGGGAGCTACGTGCAGCGCAACGTGTTCCGCTACGTCGTCGGGAGGGCCTGAGCCATGGGCGGCGTGCTCATCGTCACCTGGCTCGGCGGCGGTGCCACCCAGCCCGCCCTGGGGCTCGGCCGCGAGCTCTCGGCCCGCGGCCACAGGGTTCGCGTCCTGGCCCCGGCCCGGTTCGCGGCGCGGATCGCGGCGGCCGGGTGCGAGCACGCCGCCCACCCGGCGGACGCCGAGTTCGACGCCGGTCACGGCCGCGCGATGGAGGACCAGTCGCCGTTCGTGGAGGCCACGTTCTTCGGCCCGTGGCTGCCCGGCGCCGTGGCCGGGCAGATCGCGGCGGACCGCCCCGACGTCGTGGTCGTGGACTGCCTGCTGCGGTCGGCCATATGCGAGGTCGAGGCGCACGGCATCCCGCTGGTCGTGCTGATGCACCTGGCGTACCGGTTCCACGCCGGCCTGGCCGGCGATCCCGATGCGCCGTGGGGCTGGCGCTGGCAGTACCGGCGGGTCAACGAGCGCCGCGCCGCGTCCGGGCTGCCGCTGCTCCCGTCCGGTCCCGAGCCGGTCAGCGTCACCCTGGCCCGCCGGGCCGAGTGCACGCTGGTGGTCCTGCCCCCCGCGTTCGACGGCTGGCCGGACCCGCCGGCCAGCGTGGTGCACGTCGGGCCGATCGCCGAGGAGGCCGTTCCCCCGCCCTGGGTGCCGCCGTGGCCGGGCGGCGACAACCGCCCGCTCGTGGTCGTCACCTTCGGGACGACCTATATGCACCAGGAGGGCATGCTGCGGCGGGTACTCGGCGCGCTCGACGGGCTCGGCACCCGGGTACTGGTGCTCACCGGGCTCGAGCTCGGCCCGTCCGAGGTGCCCGGAGGGCCTGGCGTGTGCGTCGAGTCATACGTCCCGCACGCCGCCGTGCTGCCGCAGGCCGCGGTCGTGGTCAGCCACGCCGGCATGGGGTCGCTCCTCGAGGCCTTCCGGGCCGGGGTGCCGAGCGTCTGCCTGCCTCCTGGCCGGGACCAGGCCGGCAACGCGGCCGCGGCCGCCGCACGGGGCGCCGCCATCGCCCTGGGGACCGGCGCCACGAGCGACCAGATCCGGGCGGCGATCACGACCGCGCTCACCTCACCGGGGCTGCGCAGCGGCGCCCGGCGCATGGCCAGCGAGCTCGCGGCCTGCGGCGGCGCGCCGGCCGCCGCCGAGGAGGTCGAGCAGGTGGCGCGGCGCGGCGCCGCCCCGGCCTCACGAGCCCAGCTGGCCGGGCAAGTCCGCCCGTGAGGTGACGCTGAGCTTGTGGAAGGCGTGGCGAAGGTGGGTTTCGACGGTGGCCTGGGTGATGAACAGGTGCTGGGCGATCTGCCGGTTGGACAGGCCGTCCGCGGCGAGCCTCGCGACCCGCCGCTCGGTGCTGGTGAGCGCGTCGGTCCCGGTCAGCGCCGTGCGCCGGGGCCGTGCGCCGGCCGCCAGCAGCTCCCGCCTGGCCCGGGCGGCCAGTGGCGCGGCACCGCTGCGCTGTGCGAGATCGAGAGCGCGGCGCAGCGGGGTCCTCGCCTGGTTGCGCCGTCCGGCCCGCCGTAGGTGGGCACCAAGATCAGCGAGCGCCAGCGCCAGTTCGTACCGGGCGGGAGTGGGTTCCAGCAGGCTGATCGCCTCGGCCAGCAACTCCTCGGCAGGCCCGCGAACGGCCGCGGCGTGGGCCCGGAGCGCCGCGCCGAGCGTGATGGGTGTGCCCACCTTGCGGGCGAGCGTGAGCTGGTCGCTGGTGAGGACCGCCGCCTCTTCCGCGCGGCCGATCGCGGTGTGCGAGGCAGGTGAGCGCCTCAATGCAGAAGGCGGCGGCCCAGGCGACCGCGAGCGGCGGGGAGGTCCTGAGCTTGAAATCCAGCGCCAGCATGCCATCGGCGGCGGCGTCCTCGAACTGCCCGAGCCGCCGCATGATCATCGAGCGCACGCAGCTGGCGTGGGCCACCATGCTCATCGAGCCCCGTTCGCGGGCCGCGGACAGCACGGCGTCACAGACCTGGCGGGCGGGGCCAAGCTCGTCGTTATAGATGAGCACGAGCAGGGCGTACACCGCGGTCAGGGAGTCGGGTGCGAGATCGCGGAAGCCAGTGGCCAGGACCGGGGCCAGGCGGGTCAGGGCGTCGCTGGCCGGCTGGCCGTCGGCGGTGGCCGTGAAGGCGTCGTAGACGCGCCATGTGCTCGACGCGGCCGGGTCGGCCAGGCGGCTCCGGGAATCCGGGACAGCCGGACGGCCTCGCGCAGGGTGGCCACCGCGGCCGGGCTGCGCTCGCCGGCGAGCGCGAGCCCCAGTTCCAGCAGCACCGCCGGTCTCGTCGCGGGATCGGGTGGCTCGTCGACGGCCCGGTTCAGGTACTCAGCGGCTGTCCCTGGGGCGCCGCGGCCATGGGCCGCCGTGGCCGCCGCGCGCAGCAATTCAGTTACCCGCGGGTGACCACCCGGTTCACTGCGCAGCAGGTGCAGCGCCACGCGTTCCGCGTCGGCACCGTCCCGTTCGAGCAGCAGGGCCGCTTCCGCGTGGGCCAGAGCGCGCTCGCCAGGTGGTATCGACTCGTAGATGGCCGTCCGCACGATGGGATGCGCGAACTCGAGCATCGAACCGGGCGCCAGCACGTCGGCCGCACGCAGGCGGTCAGCGAGCCGCGCCGCCTGGGGCAGGTCCTGGCCCGCGAGCACGGCGGCGTGCCGGAGCGGCGCAGGCCCGCCGAGCACCGCCAGGGCGCGGGTCAGCCGCACGGCATCCTCGCCCAGCTGGCCCACCCGGCGCAGCACGGCCTGGGCGACCGGCGGCGGCCCGAGGCTTTCCACCTGCCCCAGCAGGTCGCCGCTGCCCGTGGCGCGCAGCGCCGCGGCCAGCGATTCGAGCAGGAACGGGTTTCCGCCGGTGCTGGCGTGGCAGGCCTGGCTCAGTTGTGCGTCCGCGCGGTCGCCGATCCAGGCGCGCATCAGCGCGGCGGTCGCGTCGCTGCCGAGCGGGCCGAGCCGCAGCTGCGTGCACTCCGGGCAGGCCCGCAGCTCATCGAGCATGTCCGGCTCGTCAGGGCCATCGCGCACGGCCAGCAGCAGCGCCACTGGCAGGCCGTCGATGCGGGCGGCGAGGTGCGAGAGCCAGCGCAGCGACGGCGCGTCCGCCCAGTGCGCGTCGTCCACGGCGATCAGCAGCGGGCCGCGCGCGGCCAGGTTGGCGACCAGCCAGTACAGGCCGTGCGTGGTCGCGTAGGGAATGTCGTCTTCGACCGACCCCGCCCCGGCGGAGCCGAACACCCGGGCGGCCAGCCCCGCCGCCCCGTCCAGGAGCCCGTTCCACTCGCCGTCGCTGGCCGCCGCGCGGACCGGCTCGATCAGCTGGCGGACGATGCCGTAGGGGAAACCGCGCTCCAGGGCGAGGCCCCGGGCGGTGAGGATCCGCAGGCCCGCGCCGGGAGGGCGGGTGCAGGCCGCGCGCAGCAGCGTGGTCTTGCCGATCCCGGCGGGTCCCGTCACCAGCACGAACGCGCCGTGTCCGGCGTCTGCGGCCGCCGCGGCGGCGAATACCACCGCCAGCTCCCCGTCGCGGTCGAGGATCACCGGGTGACCGTCGCGCATTGCCCGCCCCCCAGATTGGTACCGGACGCCGCACGCTCAGCGTACGGCCGGGGCCAAGGAGCGGCAATTCTCAGGGTGCTCCGGCCAGAAGCTCAGGGCAGTGGCCTGGATGTGCCAGCCGTGCACGCCTGGCACCGTCGCATCTGCCGGGAGGGACCAGCTGCCCGGCTGCGGTCCTGAACCACCCGAAGGAGCCCGTCATCATGCCCGACTTGCCGCTGACCACTTCCTACTGGCCGGCCGACACCTCAGCACCAGTCCTCGAGACCACCATCGGCGGTGTGCTGCGCGCGGCCGCCGGGCGCGCCGGCGGCCAGCCCGCGCTGATCGCCGGTGACCCGGACCCGGCCCGCCGGCGGCAGTGGACCTATGCCGGGCTGCTCGCCGAGGCGGAGCGCGCCGCTCATGCGCTGCGCGCACGGTTCGGGCCCGGGGAGCGGGTCGCGGTATGGGCGGGCAACTGCCCCGAATGGGTGCTGCTGGAATTCGCCGCCGGGCTGGCCGGGGTGACGCTGGTGACGGTCAATCCGGCCTATCAGGGCGACGAACTGGCCCATGTGCTGGGGCACTCCGGCGCCCGCGGCGTGTTCCTCGCCGCCGGGCACCGCGGCCAGTCGCTGCCCGCGATCCTGGCCACCGTGCGCGGGCGCCTGCCCGAGCTGCGTGAGGTGATCCAGCTCAGCGCCTGGGACCGCTTCTGCGCCTCAGGTGACGGCGGGAGGCTGCCGGAGATAGATCCGGCCAGCCCCGCGCAGATCCTGTACACCTCCGGTACCACCGGCCGGCCGAAAGCCGCGGTGCTTACCCACCGCGGCCTGACCAACAACGCGCGCCTGGCCGCCGCCGCCCTCGGCCTGCGGCCCGCGGAAACCGCGGTGAACCCGATGCCGCTGTTCCACATCGCAGGCTGCGGGCTGCTGACCCTCGGCCTGGTGCAGACCACCGGCGTGCACGTGCTCATGCCGCATTTCGATCCCGCCTTGCAGCTCGAGCTCATCGAGACCCACCGCAGCGCACTGGTCGGCGGCGTGCCGACCATGCTGCGGGCCCTGCTCGGGCACCCCAGCCGTGCCCAGCGAGATCTGGCCTCGCTGCGCTATGCGATCAGCGGCGGTGCGACCGTCCCGGCCGAGCTCGTCCGGCAGGTGGAAGATGCGTTCGGTATTCCTTTCATGATCACTTTCGCGCAGACCGAGTCAAGCTGTTCCATCACCGCGACGCGGGCCGGCGACGCGGCCGCCGACCGCGCAGAAACCCTTGGCCGGCCGCTGCCGCAGACCGAAGTCAAGATCACCGATCTGCGCACCGGCGCGACCGCGGCCTGCGGGGCCACCGGCGAGATCTGCACCCGCGGCTACCTGGTCATGCAGGGCTACGACGGCGACCAGGAGGCCACCAGCGCGGCCATCGACGGCGACGGCTGGCTGCACACCGGCGACCTCGGCTCCATGGACGAGCGCGGCTACTGCCGCATCGCGGGCCGCACCAAAGAGGTGATCATCCGTGGTGGCGAGAACATCTATCCCCGCGAGATCGAGGCGGTCCTGCTGGGCCACCCCGGGGTGGCGGAGGCCGCCGTCGTGGGTGTCGCGGACCGGTTCTGGGGCGAGGAGGTAGGCGCCGTCATCTGCCCGGCCACGCCGGCGCCGCCTACCGTGGCCGAGCTCACCGGCCTGTGCCGCGGCCGGCTCGCCGACTACAAGATCCCCACCCGCTGGCTGTTCACCGACAGCTTCCCGCTCACCGCGACCGGCAAGATCCGCAAGGACGTGCTCAGCGCGCGGCTCGCCGACGCCCGGGCCGGCCAGGTGCAGGCGCGGGTGTAAGCCTGGCGGTCAGGCGCGGCGGCCGAACATGGCCAGCAGCCGGGTCTGCGCGTCGGCGCCGTCCGGGACCGGGGGCCGGTCCCCGATGGCGCCCGCGCCGCGGTAGCCGTCCTCCATGCCGGCGAACCAGGTCGCGCAGGTTTCGACGAGCTCGGGGTCGAGCCGCTCGTCCGCGCCGATGGCCCGGGCCAGGTCCCAGGCGTGGATCAGGTGATCCGCGAACAGCTGCATCGCGTACTCGTGACCAGGGAAATCGCCGAACGACAGGTGCACCGTGCGCTGCATCGCGCCGGGATCATCGGCGGCGCTCACCGCCGGGCCCGAAGCCTCGGCCCACGACCGCTTCGGGTCGGCCCCCAGGACGTCGCCGTCGAACCGGCCGCCGACCTCGCCGATGGTCGAGCCGGCGAACAGCGGAACGGCCCAGAGATCCTCCGCGACCACATGGCTCACAAGATCGCGGACGCACCATTCCGGGTCCGGCGTGGCTTCGTCCCAATGTGCGTCACTGATCTGCGCGACCCGGGCATCGAACTCCTCGACCGCCCCTCGCAGCATTGCCGGAACCTCCACGGCTGCCTACCCTGCACGGTTGCCTCGAGCCTGTCTGACCGCAGCATCCTGCACGGCGCCGGAGGCCGCAAGCTTGCCGCGCGGCCGCCAGCTCAGAGATGCCGCCGGACGGTTGCGCACCAGGCGCCGATCTCGGCGCGGCGCGCGGCGCCGAGTTTCGTAAGGATGTGCGTGACGTGCGCCGAGATTGTCTTGGGTGCCAGCACCAGACGCTCCGCGATCTGCCGGTTGGTGAGGCCCGCCGCGACAAGCTCGGCGACCTCGAATTCACGTGCGCTCAGCGGATACCAAGGGTCCGCTGAGCGCCCGCGATCGAACGACCGGCCGAGGTCCCCAGCGGCATTTACGATAACGGTGGCGCCGGCTGTGGCAGCGATCGTGCTGGCCTCATCCACGAGCCGGGCGGCCTCGCCGCGGCGCCGTGCCTTGACCGCGGCGGCCGCGAGATCCAGCCGGGCCCAGGTGCCTTCCCAGAACCGATGCCGCGCCCGCCACTGCACGCCGGCCGACTCCAGGGCCTCGCGCGCCGCGGATTCGTCCCCGCGCGGTCAGGCGCCCAGCGCTTGCCTCCAGGCGTTGGTGTCGTGGTAGTTCACGTTGCGCTCGGCCTTGCCGTTGCTGACGCCCGGACGGTGTCCTCGGCGAGCGCGATGGCGTTAGGGGCCGTGTCGCGAGCGCCGAGTACCGCGCCGGTGGCGTACAGGCCGTAGATGATCAGCAGGATCCGTTCGGCCACGCCGTGCGGATCCGGCCACCCGCCCGGCGCGGCAATGGCGTGGAGTTGCCGGCGCAGCGCGTCGAAGTGCGCGGCGGACACCTGGTGGGCCGGGTGGCCGGGGTCGCGGAACTCGCTGTGGGTGTTCAGGAACGGGCAGCCGTGGTAGTCAGCATCGCGGACCTGGCCGGCCACGGCGCGGACGACGGCGATGAGCTGGCTGGCCGGGTCCGGCCCCGCCTGCTCGATCGCGCCATCGATGATGCCTTCCCATTCCGTGCGGCACCGGTTCAGGTAGGCGACGACCAGGTCGTCCTTGCTGGCGAAATTCCGGTACAGCAGGCTCTTGCCGCACGTTCCTGGTGCGGGCCTTCGCGCCATCTCCAACCTCCCCGGTCACTATAGCGGACCGATCGGTCCACTCCATGCCGCGCTGTGGGTCCATGTCGCCGCTGCGGGTGGCGCCGCGACCGTGATGCGAGTTTGTTGCCGCGAGCCCTTGACCCCACGGGCACTCATCGCCGTATTATGGGACCGATCAGTCCCGGACCGATCGGTCCGTTTCCTCGACGGGAGACGCGATGAAGCCCCAGCACGCATCGACCGCCGCGACCCGGGTGTGATCGCCGGTGCGAGCCCTTGTCTTCGACCCCGGCGCACCGGCGGGCCTGCGCCTCGGTGACACCCAGGATCCCGTGCCCGGCCCGTCCCAGGCCCTGGTCCGCGTCGCGGCCACGTCCCTGAACTTCGCTGACGTCGCGTTCCTGCGCGATCGCCAGACACCGGGCGCCGTCCCGGGATTCGACGCCGCCGGCGTGATCGTCTCCGCGGCTGGTGACGGGTCAGGGCCGCCGGCGGGAGCGCGGGTAGTCACGTTCGGCTGGTCCGGCGGCTGGGCCGAGCTGCGGGCGGTGGAGACCACCGAACTCGCTGTCCTCCCGGACGGGGTGGACGTCGGCCTGGCGGCAGCGGTGCCGGTGGCCGGCGTGACGGCGCTGCGAGCCTTGCGCCGGCTCGGCTCACTCGTGGGTCGGCGGGTGCTCATCACCGGCGCGTCGGGCGGCGTCGGCAGGTTCGCCGTGCAGCTCGCGGCGAGAGCGGGCGCTCACGTCGTGGCCTCGGCCGGCAGCCCGCAGCGCGGCGAAGGGCTGGCCGCGCTCGGCGCCTCCGACGTTGTCACCGGTCTCGACGGTGTCACGCAGCCGGTGTACGCGGCACTGGACAACGTGGGCGGCCGCACCCTCAGCCAGGCCTACGCCCTGCTGGAGCCGGGCGGATGCGTGCAGAGTGTGGGGATGGCGTCCCTGGAGCCGACCTCGATCGACTTCGAGCAGGCCAGGCTTCGCGGCGGCGGCCGCATCGAGGCCTTCACCGTCGGCGATCACTTCGGCCCCGACCTGGCCTACCTCATCGCCCTGGTGGCCGCTGGCCAGCTCGACCCGCAGGTGGGCTGGCGTGGCCCATGGCAGCAGGCCGCCGACGCGGCGGCCGCGCTCATGGACCGGAAGGTCCGGGGAAAAGCCGTGCTGGAGGTGTCATCGTGACCGCCCTGGCGGGCCAGCGCGTCGTCGTGGTCGGCGGAACCAGCGGCATGGGGCTGGCCACCGTGCGGGCGGCCCTCGCGCAGGGCGCCGACGTGATCGCCGCCGGGCGGCGGCCGCTGGCCCGGCGCGAGCCCGCCGCAGGCGCGCGGCAGGAAATGGTCGACGTCACCGACGAGGAATCAGTCCGGGCCCTGTTCCAGAACGCGGGCGAGCTCGACCACCTCCTCGTGACCGCCTCACCCGGGAGCCCAGGCGCGTTCCTCGCGCAGGACCTGGCCGATGCGCGCAGCTACATGGACGGCAAGTTCTTCGGCAGCTGGACCTGCGCCCGCTTCGCGGCACCTCGCCTCCGGGCCCGCGGGTCCATCACCTTTGTCACCGGCGGAGCGGTTGTCCGGCCGCCAGCCCACGGTTCCATGATCGCGGCAGCCTTC
>WNGR01000429.1_pt1 | contig 45957 bp, 39 predicted proteins | sample 5407581 | NCBI WGS metagenome assembly WNGR01 (sample SAMN13153383, study PRJNA577476) | soil metagenome | isolation source: 80 cm soil or saprolite under Garry oak tree replicate 2 | place: USA:California | collected 2016-06-15 | reverse complement strand
GCCGGCGGCACGGATTACACCGAAGTTGTAATGACCGCGCTGATCCCGTTGAATATCGGCGGCAATGCGATACCGCCTGCGGGATTTGCAGTTTCCGGCACCGTGCTGGATCAGGTCGGAGCACCGGCAAAAGGGGTCAACGTATCGATCGCTTCTCTTACCCTGGGCGGCGCCGCGACCCAGACGGTACAGACGGACAGCAATGGGATCTACTCCTTTAAGAGCATTACCAACGGCAGTTATACCGTGACCCCGGCCCTGGCCGGCCACATCTTCGCGGCGCCGACGGCACAAGTAACTGTCAATGACCAGATTCCGTCGATACCTAACTTCACGATGAGTATTGCCACTTTTGATCCAAACAGCTACTCGATAAACGAAGCACTCGATTCGCTGCGGTCGATAGTCGGATCCAAGATACCCACACCGACCGAAAAGTTCCGCTTCGACGTAGCGCCGATTTTCAACGGCGTTCCGGCGCCGGACGGAGTGATAGACATCAGGGATTCACTCAACATACTCAGAATGGTGGTGGGATTGAATCCGATTTAACCCCTTTCAGGAGTTGCAGTTGCCGTACCCACAATAAAGGGCCTCGTAACGAAAACTCGGCGAGGCCCTTTTTGTGTGACATACATATTCCCGTAATTACAAATCAATGGAGGCGCCATGAGCGATACTTCTACTACTACTCCTACTACTACTGATGAGTCTACTACTCCTACTCCTACTGCTACTCCTATGACTGCAAAAGAAATAAGCGAAGCCTGGCTCGCGTTTGTTAATGATACGTTCATGATCGAGACCGGCTGCAGTCGTCTCGATGTCGAGGAAGAGATCAAACGCCTTGAAGGGCGCAATCAACTGGAGCTGCTCAGGGAACGCCATAGATTCGCTACCGACATGTTTATTACGGAGTTACTGGACTGTACACCGGAGAAGAGAAGCGAAATGTTCTCCATGACCGATTGCGGATCGCTGGCTCTGATTCAGGACAGAATTCAATGCGGAACCCGGCTCCTGATCGGGTTCGTGCAACAAGGAGTCAAGATTAAAATCGAGGGGGAGGAGGAGTTAGAGGAATACTTTAAACAGTTGATTCTTCAAAAACCGGTGTAATAATTCAAATACAACAAAGGGGCGGGCTGCATTTTCAAAGTGCAACCCGCCCCTTTTTATTCCTTTGCATCGAACCCCTCTAAATCTCCCTTTAGGCCCCAGAGGGTCCTTATCAGGGGAGACTTCAAGGCTTCCCCCCTGATAAGGGGGGACTGAGGGGGGTTAAATTTAGGTGTTACGCGGTACTAGTTATTTTTCGCCCCCTGATCTATCCAGGTCTTTATTAGGAGCAGGTCGCCTGCTGACAGAAAACCACCTAGCGCGCCAAGCGGCATTCGCTCCAGGAAGCTCAAGAGGCCGATTCCGCTCACTCTCTGATACAATAAGCTGTCGGCTGAATTACCGGGGATAACCAGTGTTCCGACAAGCAGCTTTCCGTTAATATCTGTCACCGCGGAAGGCCTGTTCACCAGATTATTGTAAGTACCGATATCCAACCGAAGAACATTGCCGGCAGACCCAGAACTGGTGTGGCAAACAACGCAGTGGCCGGTAAAAATAGGTTGGATTTGAGCCGCAAATGAAACTGTTGTGGTCGGCGGAGGTGTCGTAGGTGGAGGGGTAGTAGTTCCGCTATCACTACTTCCACAAGCCGACAACACTGTCGCCAGAGCAATACTGATGCAGCACTTCATGAAAGCTCTTCTCAATTTAATTTGGTACATGTGTAACCTCCTTTTTATTGACTCAACTAATGAGTCCTGGTTATCCCGTCACTTGCTTGCCGCGTACTCGGCAAGAATCATCTGCAATTTTTTTAAGTCGCCGGAAGAGTTCTCCACCTTGCCGGACAGGACGTCCCCGACGTTTATCTTCTGCTTGCCGTAGAAAATATCATTGGAGGCGGTATCGATCTGGACGGTGGTGGCGGCCACGGAGACATCGGCAAATTTACCGTGGCTGCGGATATAAGAATTTATTTCCGCATTTCTCTCCGCTTTGGTTGCGGCTTTCATGCCACTTCCCAATGTCCCCGGAACCACAGTAACAGTGGTATCCATGGTAAACTTCCCTTTGGTGATGGCGTCGATTCTCTTCATGTTCTTGAATACCAGGAGGATGTCCATCGGCTCCCCCACCATCTGCCAGCCCAAGGTGCCGCCGCTGAGAGTGATAAAAACTGGGTCGCTCCATTTACCGTCTGTCTCATGCACCAACAGAACCCCGCTCGCACTCCTCCCCCTCACCATGAAGTCATTCTTGCCGGCCCCGGGAATGATGATAATGCCACTGGCGTTTTTGAGCAGCTCCGGCGGAATTCTCTCTTTCTTTGCGGCGGTAAACTCCTTGATTACTCTTACCGCGTTGACGAGATTTTTAGGTTCGTCCTTCGCCATGGCGGAAGAAAGTGACACGCAGAACAACAACGCTGTAGTTACGGCGAAAACTACAGATCTAGGAATCTTCATAGTTTTGACTTCCTCAATGTTAAATTAGACGCCTGACCGGAATGAGATGCTTTTAAATAAGATTAGATATAAATGGTATTATACCCCACTGCAGGTATTACGCCAAATTATTTGCAAACGACAGGAGACCATTATAACCGTAACCTGCTGATTTAAAACGCAGGCGCGCCCCAATCAATTTTACCCGTTCATCACCGACAGCAAAAAATTGCGCATAAATCATCTTAGTGACAAAATATTTGCACCCTTCTGACTCCTGACAAAACTTGTGATCCTTGCGTCTCTGACGGTATCATAGATCCGCCGATTTAATTGGCATGTGTTTTGCTCAACAAACTATAGTTACAATTCAGGTGTAGATTTAGATGCAAGTTTTAAAAGCCGATAACCTGTAGTATATTTATAAATCTACCAAAACCGGTTACAGAAGAGTCTAAGATCGGGAGGACTATCATGGCTGTATCGTTTTGCTTGAAATCACAGGTCGTCAGGCGCCTGCTGGCTGTCGTCATGATCTGCAGCCTGCTGCCGGGCAGTTTTGCCTGGGGAGCGCTCCAGCCCCCTCTGGGCAAGACCACCAACCCGGTATTCGGCACTTCAGGAGGAACCGTTCCGGCAACTGTCCCTCCGAATCTTTCCCCGTATATCAAGGATGTCCCGGCCGCCATCCAGCTGGGCAAGGCGCTGTTCTGGGACATGCAGGCCGGCAGTGACGGCGTCACGGCTTGCGCCAGCTGCCACTACCGCGCCGGCGCGGACCCGGTTATCGGCTCGCTTCCGAACTTTGCTGCCAAAAGGGATACAAATCAGCTCCATCCGGGTCCTGACTTCATCTTCGGCAACAACTCCACGGTGATCAGGACACAAAAAATTGACCCGGTGACGTTGCTTCCTGTGGTTGACCCGGTGACTGGATTGCCTGTATCGATCTTGTTGCGGGCAACCGGTTTGCCGCAGTTTGCACCGAACTACACCCTTCAGCAAGGTGACTTTTCCCTGTTCCTGGTGAAGCCGCCAACTGCCCGGCTCGTTTTAGTAGATCCGGTGACCGGGCTCGCTCCATTAAATCCGTTAACCGCAATCACCACCGATCCGGTTACCAGCATTAGCGACACTAACGACGTCGTCGGTTCCCAGGGGGTTCGCCTGGCCGATTTTCTGGCCATCAACATCAATTCAGCGATTGACAGCGGGACTCCTCTTATCGACACGACATTCCACATCGGTACCCCTCCTAACATCAACTCTGCCAATAACACCAGACAGGTGACCGGGCGCAATGCCCCATCGGTGATCAACGCGGTTTTTAACTACAGTAACTTCTGGGACGGCCGGGCCAATAACATCTTCAACGGGGTAAGCCCGTTCGGTCCGTTGGACCAGGGCGCCCTCATCTGGGTTAACGATCCGGCGCTGGGGCTGGTGCAGCAGGCAATCGCCATCCCCAATTCCAGCCTGGCCTCCCAGGCAACCGGCCCCGCTTTGAGCAGCGTCGAGATGTCGTTTCGAGGACGCACCTTCCCGCAGCTCGGCAGGAAGATGCTCAGCCTTACGACTCCACTCGGACAGCAGAATGTAAGTCCAAATGACAGCGTATTAGGCGCACTGGCCATCACGTTGGCCCCGGCCAAGGGCCTCAACACCAATTACACCCAGATGATCCAGGCAGCCTTCCAGAACAATCTTACGTCAACCACCTTGACTACTCCGAGCGGATTTACCCAGATCGAAGCCAACTTTTCCCTCTTCTGGGGACTGGCAATCCAGCTCTACGAGGCAACCCTGGTTTCCGATCAGGCGCCCTTCGACCTCTTCCAGGCCGGTAATCAAAATACCCTTAGTGTCTTCGAACAGCGGGGCTTCACGGCCTTCGACGGCAAGTGCGCCCTCTGTCATTCCGGCTCCGAGTTCACATCTGCCGTGGTCGGGAGCAATAATTGTCCTGTCACTACCCTTCTCACCGACTGTAATCCCGTGGCGTTCACCAACAATTCCAGCCACAACCTGATCAAGCAGGAAGTGAATCCTACGACATTTGCCGTGAACCTGATTGACACCGGCTTTTTCAACATCGGCGTCAGGCCCACGGCGGATGACCCCGGCAGGGGGGGGAGCAAGCTCGGCTTCCCGCTCTCCTTCTCGAAGCTTGCCGTGCAGGCGTCCCAGACGGGGCTCCCCTTCGTGACCCCAAAATTGCCGCTCGGGTTTACGACAACCGACAAGGTTCAGGGATCCTTCAAGACCCCCGGCCTGCGCAACGTGGAGCTGACCGCGCCCTACTTCCATAACGGCGACGCCCTGACCTTGAGCCAGGTGGTGGAATTCTACAGCAGGGGGGGGAACTTCCCGGGCAACCCCGAACTGGCCGCCGCCATAAAGCCGCTCAATCTTAGAAATGACCCGACAGGCCGGTCAGAAATTGTGGCATTCCTCAACAAACTCACCGACGAGCGGGTCAGAAACGAGACTGCTCCCTTCGACCACCCGGAACTCAGGATACCTAACGGCGTTGATGCAATTGGCGCCGACCTTCCTCTGATCGTCCTGCCGGCCACGGGTGGCGCGCCGCCCCCTGTGCTTATTAATACACTGACCATTAACCCGATCATTTCGCCGACCAACCTGACCAGCCTGCCGCTGAGCGGCAAGATCTCTGCGCTGGAAATAGTGAATGGAATTCCCACGGTGGTGTTTGACAAGGCCACTGTAGCGGTTGACGTTACCAACATTACCATCCCGGCGGCGCCTGTCCACCTGCCGACGCTGGCTGCAACCGTAGGCGGGGCACTTCCTGATGACTGGAGCATTAACCTCACGGGGTTGACTCCCGGCAGCTATTCAATCACGGTCACCGCCACCAGCATCACAGGCGTGATCAAGACTCTACCCGTGGCGAACGTCCTGATAACCCCGGCCGCCACCATCACCGGCGCCCCGATCGGGGGCAAGACCAACCTGAACAGCGCCACCCTGACGATCGGGGGCGCCGGAGTGGTAACCTATCAATACAGCCTGGACGGAGCGGCCTTCAGCGCCGATACGCCTGTCGCGACTCCGATCTCCCTCAGCAGCCTTCCCGACGGATCGCACAGCGTAGCCGTGCTCGGCAAGGATGCGGGGGGTAATCAGCAGACCGTAGCCAACGCCACTACGGCCTCCTGGCTCGTCAAGGCCACCCCGCCGGTGCTGACCCTGAATGCGACAAGCTCTCCGACCGGCAGCAGCACGCAGACCATCAGCGGCACGATCGAACTGGGCCCATTTCCGGCGGTCACTGTGGATACCAGCGCCACGGTCAGCTGCTCAGCGCCAATTCCCGGCGGCGGCATCAGCACCTGGAGCTGCAATATTACCGGCCTTGCCCCAGGAATCAACAACGTCACGGTCGTTGCGGTTGACCTGGTCTCCAACATCTCCACGGTCAATGGCGCCATTACCCGGATACTTCCGGACGGAAACTTCAAGGGGACCGGAGTCACGGACATTTCCGACGCCCTCAAGGCGATGCGCATAGCGGTCGGCCTGGACCAGCCGACAATCACGGACATGCTGCATGGCGATGTCGCCCCTCTGGTGAACGGCCTGCCTACACAGGACAACAGGATCGATATTGCCGACGCGCTGCTGATTCTCAGAAAAATAGTAGGATTGGCAACGTTTTGAAAGTAGTATCGACGGGAGAATTTACCATGAAAAAGGAATTATACATGACGTCACGAACAACGCTGCGCCTGGTTGCGACCGTTCTGATCTGCACCTGGCTGCCGACAACCACTCTGGGAGCCGTTATACCACCGCCGGTACTGGTGCCGCTCAACCAGCTTCCGGTGCCGGAGCCGCCCAACCTGTTCCAGTTCGTCAAGGACAAGCAGGCCGCCATCAAGCTGGGCAAGGCATTCTTCTGGGATATGCAGACAGGCAGCGACGGAGTGCAGGCTTGTGGAAGCTGCCATTTCCACGCCGGCGTGGACAATCGCCTGAAAAACACCCTCAATCCGGGAACCCGGGGCGGCGATAACACCTTTCAGCCCAAGGGACCTAATGCCGTGGTCAAGGGACCGAACGACACCCTGGATAAAACGCCGGTAACCGGAGACTTTCCGTTCCACCTGCGCACTCCCCCCGACTTCCAGGCATCGCAGATCGTGCGTGATTCCAACGACGTCGTCGGTTCTCAGGGTGTCAAATTCACCAATTTTGCGGGCATCAACATCGACCCCGCCACAGACAGATCGGTCGACATCGGCACCCCTGTTTCCGATGCGGTCTTCCAGGTCGGCAGCGTCAACATGCGCCGGGTGACGGCGCGCAACACTCCGACCAATATCAACGCTGTTTTCAACTTCAACAATTTCTGGGATGGCCGCGCCCACTTCGAGTTCAACGGCGTGAACCCCTTCGGTCCGCTGGACCCCTCGGCCGGAGTCTGGTACGCCAGCGCCGGAACACTCGTGAAGCAGCCGGTGTCCATTCAATTTGCCAGCCTCGCCTCCCAGGCGACCGGACCACCGCTGGACGACACCGAAATGTCCTTCCACGGCCGCACCTTTCCGGAGGTGGGGCGCAAGCTGCTCAGCCTGACTCCGCTCGGCAAGCAGCTCGTCCACCCGAACGACAGCGTCCTCGGTCCCCTCTCGCGGGCGACGCTGTCCGGCGGAAAAATTATCGGCAACAACGGGCTCAGCTTCGCCAACCCGCTGACCGGCGCTACCGGTTACAAGGGAATGATTCAGGCAGCCTTCATGGACAACCTCTGGAACTCCAACCTGGCCGCCAGTTTGCCTACCGTCGGTTCCCCTTTAGGTGAACCGTTCAGCCAGATGGAGGCCAATTTCTCCCTCTTCTGGGGGCTGGCGATCCAGCTTTACGAGGCCACCCTGGTCTCTGATCAGACCCCCTATGACCGCTTCCTGGGAGGCGACAAGGCCGCCTTGACCCCCCAGCAGCAGGACGGTTTCACCCTCTTTTTCGGCGCTGCCGGCTGCAGCGCCTGCCATGCCAGCACCGAACTCACCAATGCATCGGTACGGGCCAGCGCGTTCCTCACCAACTCCGCCAATGCCGTGATCGAACAGATGGCCTTGGCGAGCGGGGCGGATATCATCTATGACAACGGCTTCAACAACACCTCGGTGCGGCCCACAACCGAAGACATCGGCCGGGGCGGCAACGCGCCGACAACCAACCCGCTGACCGGGCTGTTCTACCCGCTGTCGTTCTCCCTGCTGGCGGAGTTGCAGGCGGCCGGCAACCTGGGATTCAACCCGGCTCTGGGCCCACTGGGCACGCCGCTCACACCGATCCTGCCGGCCCAGCTACCCGCAAATTTTCCGGTGGCCAATAACGGCAACTTCAAGGTGCCCGGCCTGCGCAACGTGGAGCTGACCGCCCCTTATTTCCACAATGGCGGCCACATGACCCTGGATGATGTGGTTGACTTCTATACCCGGGGCGGAAACTTTCCGGTGGCGAATCGGGACAGCCTCGATGCCGCCATTATAGAACTCGGCGTGCTGCAGAATGCCCCGCTCAAGCAGGCCTCCCTCGTCGCCTTCCTGAATTCCATGACCGATGAGCGGGTCAGAAACGAGTCGGCCCCCTTTGACCATCCCGAAATCTTTGTACCTAACGGCGACCTGCCCGTCGGCACTACGGAATTTTTCCAGGTTAAAGCCACGGACGCCAACGGCGTTGCCGCCTCTTCAATAGCCATCACTCTCAATCCCGTTACCAGTCCCACCAACCAGTCCAGCCAGACCATCAGCGGCACGAATGATCCGGGGGCGACGGTTGCGATCAGCATCAACGGCGGCGCAGCTTTCCCGGCAGTAGTGAACTCCATCAACACCTGGAGCGCCACCCTGACCGGCCTGGTCGTGGGAACTAACAGCATCGCGGTCACCGCAACGGACGCGCTCGGCAACGCAACCACCGTTACGGGAAGCATTATTCTTGATATAACCATGCCGGCCCTGACCATCAATGCCGTCACCACACCCACCGCCGTTAACTCCCAGACTCTTTCCGGGACGGTGGAAGCCGGCATAAAACCGGTTATATCGGTCAGTTCGGGTGCGACAGCCGGCCCGGTTTCGGTTTCCAACGGCGCCTGGAGCGCCACCATCACCGGTCTTGCGGGCGGAGCCAACAGCATCACCGTGATCGCCACTGATCCGGCCGGCAATACAGCCGCCAAAACTGCCGTTGTAACTTATAGTATCGCCGATGGGAATTTCAAGGGTACCGGTGTCGTGGATATTTCCGACGCCCTCAGGGCGATGCGCATCGCTGCGGGCCTGCTTCCGGCGACGCCGCTGGATCTGTTGCATGGCGATGTCGCCCCGTTCGTGAACGGAGTACCGGTGCCTGACGGCACTATTAACATCGCCGATGCCCTGATGATCCTCAGGAAAGTGGCTGGTCTGGTCAGTTTTTGATACGGGGGTGATCGCTAAAATGCTCCCTGCAAAAATTTTGGCATGCAAGAATTTGCGTAATTTTTTTGTAACGCCTTGTTTTAGACACTTTTTATGGTATTACCTTAGCTACGGGGTGTAGCAATTCAGATTTCGAACAGATACATGATGCTGGCGGTTGATGCGCCGTAACGTTTTTAAAATAGACATGATTTTCAGGATTCGCTTGTGGTACGGTAATTGCTTTGCATTTGCTGGAATTGAAAGTTCTCGTGGTAGATCGGCTCCAATGTTTACTTTATGGGCTCACAACAACATATTTTAATACTTAAGAAAGTCACTTAACAAAGGAGGAAGATCATGAATGTGAGATATCTGTCCGGTTTGTTGTTATCCCTGTTTACATTGGTTGTTTTAGGTTGCGGTGGCGGTGGTGGAGGCGGAGGAGCATCGCCGGGTACGGGGTCCACCACGCTGTCCGGAGAAGTCTCGAAGGGACCGATTAGCGGCGGAGATGTAAAGATCTTTGCAATCAATGCGGACGGCACCTTACAGTCCACGCCCATACCGACCACGGACGGCAAACCGGTTACGACCGCAGCTCCGCTCGGCAGTTATACGGCGGTGATCAATTACTCGGGCCCGGTCAAGGTCGTGGTAACCGGCGGCAGTTATAAGGATGAGGCTACCGGCGCTACGGTTGACTTTACCGGTAAATCGTTAAGCGCTGTCGTCGCCAATGTTACCGGTTCCGTCAAGGTCTCGGTTACACCGTTTACCGAGATGGCAGTCCAAAAAGCGGGGGCCGCACTCACAACTGCCACAATCAAAGCGGCCAACACCGCGGTTGCCATCGCGATGGGACTTCAGGACGTTGATATCGTTGCCGCAACGCCGTCAACGACCCCGGCGTACATGTCCGAGCTGGCGATCTTCTCTCAAGCTCTGAAAAACACCGCAACCGATGTGGCTGCCCTTATTGTTAAGACGGCCACGGCTATAGATATCTCCACCGGCACCATTACTAGCTCGGACGTAAGCACCATATATACCACCGCGGCAACCAACGCCTTCTTCAACCTGTTAATCAACGTGCCCGGTGAAACTCCGGTGGTTATCGGATCCAGAGTCTCCGCGGTATCCATTTCCGCCGCCCAGAACCCGGTTGCGACCGGCAAAAGCGTTAAGATCAGTGCCGTCGTCAATATCGTCTCCGGCGGCCCCCCCGCAGACGGCACGGTAGTGACGTTTTCTGCATCAGCCGGAACTCTTTCCGCGGTCACCACTACGACCAACGGCGTTGCTACCGCAACGCTGAGCGGAATTAACACGCCGCAAACCGTTTCGGTAAGTGCTGTTGCCGGCGTCGTCAAGAGTCCTGTAATAAATATCAATTTTACCGATCCTCTTGCAACTTTTGTAATTACCGTGACAGATACTCCGGGCGCTCATTTCGTAAACAACGCGGTGCCTATTTCCGTCAACGTAGCAAATCTTGTGAACGTGGCGGTTGCAAACACGCCTATAACCTTTGCCGTAACCTCCGGCACCGGTAGCCTGTCAGCAGCCAGCACAACAACCGATGCGAACGGCAGCGCCGCAGCGACTCTGACCAGCGCCGTTGAAGGCACAGTAACCGTAACTATAACTGTCGGCCAGGCAACAGGCAGCCACACGATCACCTTCACCAACCCCAACAAGCCGGCCTCCATCGCCCTGACCCCCGATCGGACCGCAGGCCTTACCAACAATGTTGGCCCGGTGGTCCTGACCGCCAAGCTGCTTCCGGCAGATCTCGCGATCGGTGTGATTGCTGACGGCACCCCGGTGACTTTCACCATTGTCAGCGGCGCCGGCGGCGTTCTTTCATCGCCAACCGCTGTCACATCAGGAGGGGCTGCATCGGTCACCCTTAACAGCACAGCGGTCGGCACTATCGTTGTCACTGCTCAAGCCAACAGCTCTCCACTTCCTGTTATCTCCAATCCGGTCAGCGTGTCGTTTACCGGCCAGCCGACCAAGGTTACCGTCGTAGTACGCACGACCGGAACGCTTCCGACCGGCACAAGCATCGGTGGTCTCAAGGCAACGGTAACCGCCAACCCGTCGTCAGGGCTTACCATCGCAGCTGATCCCAACGGCGCTTCTTCCGACGTTTCTTTATCTGGCGTCGGCACCGGCTCGACTCTGGTAACGAACACGACTAACGTCTCCGCGGTTACGTTAGCCCTGGTCAACACCAGCGGCATCCAGGCCGGCGAATTTGCAACACTGGTCTACCACATTGCAATCGGTACATTCCCGACGGTAAATGACTTCAGCGTTAAGTTGAACGGCAATGTTATCGACACACAAAGCTCGAGTATCGGCGGAATTGACGTTGCGATCCAGAGTGTGACTATTCAGTAACGTAACAAAGCTATACTGAAATATAAAAGGGGAGCCTGATACGGCTCCCCTTTTATATTCCGTTTCACCACTGCGTTGTCCGGTTTGGTTTGTGCATCAAGGTTGTTAAGCCCTGTAAGAGGCTTCCGAATGTAGCCGGGGGATTCATCCCTCGGATGATATGCCATATTTCCCCACGTCACGTACGTGACGTGATGATGTTTTGCCGCAATGACCGGGGAATGAATTCCCCGTCTACCAGCGTTCTGTCCCTAGGGGACGTAAGCAAAAACCTAACCGAATACCGCTGATTTCACCATTGCAAATTTATTGGCATAAACAACAGCGGCGGCATCAGATACAAATGTTTTATATCAATAAGTTACGTAACACAGCGATCATTGTTCATTATTTCCTTTCACACCCCCATTCCAGAGTTTTTCCGTTTCATATCAATAACATACTTAAATTACAGGCATATTATTTTGATCAACCAGTTGGAACGCTCCTTGCTATACATTAAGCTTGACACGAAAAAACGCCTGGGTTGCATCAAAAAGTTTGTCCGCTTCCTTGCACAGTACAATATCAATGGTATTATTTATCGTAACTCAAGAGGAGGAGATTATGGGCGAAACTTGAACTTGAACGGTTATCAGCAGCTATCGATCATTGCAACATCAAAAGGAAAGGAGAAATTAATATGCGAAAGCTTACAAATGTACTGATTATTACCGTAGCGTTGACCGTGCAGTTTATGGCGGGGCAGGCGCTGGCCGCACTGGTCGCGTCGGGGCCGGTGAACTCGTCGGCTCCCGGCGCCCCGTTCCCGGCTAACAACCTGCCGTCCTTCTATCAGGACTCGAACGGCCTGTCCTTGCAGGGGTGTCTCGACAACAGCGGCGGTCTCGTCGGCAACTGCGTTCTGCCACTCATCGTGGAGGAAGACTACACCACCACCGACGTGAACGGCTTCCTCAAACCGATCGTCTATTGCGGCGGCCTCCCCCAGAACCTCCCCGCCGGCCCGCTCCCCGGACCGACGCTCGGCATTAACGGTTGTACCGTCAACTACCCGTCGGAAACCTTCTATTACTTCGCGGGCTCCGATCCGAAGGCTACCATCGATTTCGGCGCCGCCGGCGGCTCGATCAGACTCATCCTGATGGCCGTCGAGGGTGCCTATGTCACCAAGGATGGCCGTTTTCTGCAGCAGGCCCCTTTTGCCAGCGCCGCGGCGGTCGGCAACAGCCGGCCGGTGGATGGGATCCAGGGGGTGTTTCAGCGTTTCAAGATCCTCATGGATGCACCGGTGTCCGGAAATTACACTTTTACTCACCCTTGGGGTACAGAGGTCTTCAACTGCCCGGTTGGGCCGTGCAAGTTGATCCATGACATCCCGCTCGGCGCTCCACTGAACTTCCTGGTTAATCCCGATCCGGCCCTCGGCCAGGGCACTCTCGGCAGCATCGGGCCGTTCATGGTCAAGGCCAATGCGACTCTACCGGGAATCCCGGCAACCGCAGCCCCATTTAGCACCAATCTCGCCGGAAACCAGTTCATCGGCAACCCCCGCACCAACTCAAAGGGGATCGTTCCCGGAGTCTGCCCCACCTGTCCCAAGAATGCGGACGGCTATTCCTTCATGAGGATTGACGGACCGCCATTGGTGGCGGGAGGCGCGCCAATCACCACCGGTGATATCACGACTTTCGTCATCGGCGGGCAGACAATAGGTCTGCAAGTCTCCCCCGGCAACGCGATCGATCTCGGACGGGTCACGATCCAGACTCCACCCGTAGCCTCCGCCGTCAAGACGGTGACCATCACGAACCTGACCGGTAACACAATCCTGTTCCCTGCGCTTGTAACCGCCGGGACCAACCCGGCGGAGTTCGCCTTTGCGGCACCCGCACCTGCAACCGCCTGCAGTGGGGCAACCATCCTCAATAACGGCACCTGTACGATCGACGTGGCCTTCACCCCTGCCGTGGGTACGACCGCCGCACGCAGCGCCACCATCGCGGTTGCGCCGACCACGGTTCAGCCGCCCGTGACGGTGCCACCGACCCCCGTGATCCCGAATCCGGGAGCAATTACCATCAATCTGAGCGGCACCGCCCAGTATCCACTGACGGTGGCCGTAGCGACTACGGATACACTATCGGCTACCATAACCGCCAACAGTGGTAACGGTACGCTTACGAGTTCTTCTCCCGGGCAATCGTCCCTCATCTGCAGCAACGTTGCCGCGGTAGTCGGAGCCTTACCCACAGCCACGCCACCAGCCGTACCCTGCACCGCTTCCTTTGATGTAGGCTCCACCGTCACCCTGAAGCCAACCGCTACACTGTCCCCACTTTCCCTGTTTGACGGATTTACCGGACTATGCACAGGGATCGGCGCCTGTACCGTCGTCATGGACGCAGCAAAAGGAACTACGGCGGCCCCGGCGGTTACGGCTGACTTCGTAGAGTCACACGTAATAAACACCAGCGCCATCCCGGCCGCCGGCGGCGCCATTACGCCAACCCTGACAGTAAAACATGGGTCCACCCCGACAGTTATAATCACCCCGACCAACACGGCATCGCCCCGGGTTGCTTATAGACTCGGAACCGTGACCGATACCGCAGGTGTAGTTGCATTAGTTCCAGTCGGAACAGGCTCATTCAACTATCAACTGGCACCGGTCGATGGAGACCATACGGTTGTAGCGAACTTTGTTCAGCAGTTCAACCTTACCCCAACCGCACCGCTCGCCGCGGAAGGTACTATTAGTCCAGCTCTGCAAACCGTTGATTCCGGCGCAACAGCCCAGGATTACACGATCACTCCCGCTGCCGGTTATCGCATCACCACCCTGGTTAAAGACGGCGTTACGTCGATAGTCGCGCCAACGGCGGTACAGACGCAGACGGTTTCGTTCAATCCGGTAACAGCCGATCACAGCATAAGCGCAACTTTTATCAAGATCTGGAACGTCACCTCATCCGTCGCCGGGAGCGGCAGCGTGGATAATCTCGGGACCTTGATATTCGACGATGGAAAACCAGCCAGCTACACGTTTACCCCTTTATCGAACAAGTTCCAGGTAGGGAAGATCCTCGTCGATGGCGCGCCGCAGCTCTTTACGAAACCGGCGACAATCTCGGGAGCGGTAACTTTGTCCCTCCCGGCTGTAACCGCCAATAAGACCGTGAGCACCACCTTCGTTCCAAGCGGCGACCTGGACGGCAACGGCACGGTGGATATTGCCGACGCGCTTAAGGCCCTGAAGATTTTTGTCAGTCTCCAGACGGCCGACAGCACCGACCTTGCGGCCATGAAGATCGGAGGCCTTGAAACCGTGACTGTCGGTACAAAATCGTCATTGGTACCTCTTGCCGGCACCGGCGCTCCGGATCTCAATGACATAATTTTGATTCTCAAAAAAGCGGTTAAAGCAATTACCTGGTAATTACAAACATATAAAGGTGGTGACCTATGAAAGTTAAATCAATTATAAGTGCATTCGTATCCCTGGGCGTCATGACCCTCTTCGGCTGCGGCGGAGGGGGAGGTAGCAGTGCCCCGGCACCGGCGGCCGGCTCCATTACCATCGGAGGCGTGGCCGCCATGGGGCCGCTCAACGGCGCCGATGTCACGGTATTCGCGGTGGATAATATTACTCACCAGCTTAACCGAACTCCTATTGCAGCAGGGAAAACCGCCACGGACGGCTCCGGCAAATATTCCATCAATATCACCGCCCCAGTTCCAGCGGGCGCCGTGGTTATCGAAGTTTCCGGCGGCACCTACACCGATGAGGCGAGCGGCACTGCAAATGTCGCATTGTCGACACACAACATCAGGGCGATAGTATCCGCCGTTCACGACGGCGACAAGATTGCCGTGACTCCGTTTACCGAGATTGCCTACGATAAAGCCGAAGGTATCGGGACCGCAGGCAGTCTCATCACTTTCACCACGAGCAGTATCGACGATTCGAATTCGTCGATTTCCAAAACGTTCGGCATCGACAACATCATCACGACTCTCCCCTTCGATCCAACCAATGCTTCACTCGCAGCCACCGCCACCGCTGCCCAGAAGAAGTATTCCGGGGCACTGGGTTCATTTTCCCAGCTGTCGGTCAACAAGGTCCCGGCCGGAACCGTGACAACCGCTGCAACTTTGAACACGGCAACGACTAATCTTTTTAAAGATCTCGACGACCAGTTTTCTGCTACCGGCGGAATAAATCAGACTACACTTGATTCGTACAATACCGCTGCCGCTACTTTCAGCAGCAGCGCCAAGAACCAGACCGGCACAACAGTTTCACTAATCACCTTTTCGGCAGGCGTGCTTACCATAAGCACCGCGGGTGTATTGCCAGTGAGCAGCGTCGCCAACGTGATCAACGGTATCGACTTTACGTTGACCCTTCCGGCCGGGGTTACCGTGGCGGCGGATGTGACGGGTGCGTCGGCAGCCGGGGTCATCGAGCCATCGAGTGGCGCCGTGAGCAACAGCGTTGTAATTTCCAAATACGTCCCGGCCACCCCTGCCACAGCGAGCGCTCCGGCAACCCCCGGCACCGTGCATATCGTCATAACCAACGTCCAGCCCGGCTTTGGTGTTGGGGAATTCACGCACATCAATTTCCTGGGTTTCCCTACCGGGCTAAAGAAAGAGGATTTCAAGCTGGCCTTTAACGGCGACGGGGTCTTTGGCGGGGTCACCGGCGGGACCAGTACCGCCGCACTGACCGGTATTACACTTTTGGTTACCAATTTTGCAGGTCTCTAACGATACATCAATCAGAGAATAACGGGGAGCCGAGAGACTCCCCCGGAAGCAGAAAACCCCGCCTGAGAAGACGGGGTTTTCTGCTTCTGAGACCAATTCGACTTTATCAGAATTGCCGATGAGTCTAATACTGATACCCAAAGCTATACTTCTTTTTGCCATCCTGCGGGCCTGTCTACACAAGCAATTACTTTAACCAACAATCAGTTGCATGTGAATTTAACTACTGGTATTATACTATTGGTATAATACTAACAGTAAAACAGCCATAATAGACATTCAACATGAAGGGGAGGCCTTATGCGCGCAATCAGAAACCCGTTTTCCAAAACAGTAATTGGAGACGGGGAACCTCTCTGTAACCAAAAGAGCCTTCTTTCCGCGCTTATGCTGGAAGCGCATTCAGGCAACAACAACGTACTGCTGGCGCCACGAAGATGCGGAAAAACTTCGCTTGCAATGAGATTAGCCCGAGATTACCGCGCGGAAGGTGGATTGGCCACATTCTGCGATCTCAGCGCTGTTCCGTCAGCCGATGCTGCCGCTGACCGCATAGCTACCGCGCTTTATGCGTCTCTCAGCGTCAACGATAAGATCTTCAAAAAACTATCACGGCTTGTAACCGCGTTTGTCCCGGTTATCACAATGAACCCGGATGGATCTTTTTCAGTATCCGCTTCCGCATCCGGGCTCGCCAGGAGCGGCCTTGACAGGCTTGTTTCGGTAGTTGAGTCGCTAGACAGCGTATCTTTGCATGCCAAGACGCCGCTCCTTGTCATCTTCGATGAGTTTCAAGATCTTGCAATGCTTAACGACGGCGCTCAAATCGAGGCGGCATTGCGTTCAACAGTTCAGCATCACAAGGCATCATACTTGTTCATAGGCTCACGCAGGAAACTTTTGCGCGATATGTTTGAGTCGCCAAAGCGCGCGTTCTATCGTGGCGCCACCACACGAGATCTGCCATTGATAGAGCCGGATGAGTTTTCTACCCATTTGGTTGCGCTTGCCAGAGAATCGGGAGCTGTATGGCCGCGAGATATCACCGACAACATTGTTGCCGTTGCGGAATCTCATACATACAGCGTTACAGCCATTGCACACGCCCTGTATGAATCGACTGTTCCAAATTTACCAACGGCTGAAGATCTTGCTGGAGCCGTGAATACAGCTGTAGCCAGAGAAACGTCGCTATTCACATCAATATACGCTTCGCTTACGCCGCAATCGCGCACTCTAATCGAGGTTCTCGCAAAAGAACCGACAAGACAGCCAATGTCAGGTGAATACATTGCGCGCCATAGGCTTACCAACGCATCGACAATAAAAAAATCGTTGATTGCGCTTATAAACGGTGACCATATCACGAAGGACGAGAGCGGCCTTATATATCTCACGGACCCGCTACTGAAACGCTGGCTCAATGAGAGATGGGGCAAGCAACACATGATAAGCATGCCGTCGATCAAGTGAACATTTTTACAGGATCATCGACAACAAAATAGGCCCTGATTTCTCAGGGCCTATTTTGTAAATCCGGACTGTACCGGATGTTTAACTGGTGCGGTGGAATGGAATCGAACCATCACGGAGTTGCCCCCGCCAGCCCCTCAAGCTGGTGCGTCTACCAGTTCCGCCACCACCGCAAGCAGAGTACACAAACAACGTGTACGTCCATATGTCTGATAATTATAAAGCTATGTTTAGCTGGTCAACAAGGATGATTTTTCTAACACAGCCGTCAGGTTTTATCAAGTATAAATATTATTTTTTCTGTGCGGGTACTGCCGGTGCAACAGGTGCAGGAACCGAATCCACTTTATGGGGAGCCGGAACAGCTGCCGGCGCCTGAACTGGAGCCGCTTTACCTTTACCGGACATCATGGAGGAAGATGACGGTTGTCCGGAAATATAGGCCAGGGTCAATGACGTCAACATGAAGATAACGGCCGCGCTGGTTGTCAATTTACTCAGGAAGGTGGTCCCGCCGCCGGCCCCGAAAACAGACTGACTTCCGCTGCTGCCGAATGACGCCCCCATTTCGGCGCCTTTTCCGGATTGCAGCAAAACGACACCAATCAAAAACAGACTGACGAGTACATGTAAAATTGTAAGAGCAATTGTCATACCAGATCCCCTAGCAATGTTTTAAAGAGAAAATTTATAGCACAGCCATTTGCATACTGTAAAGTTCTAAATGAGGGAATCAGGTGTTGAAAGCCACTATTGCCGCAAAAGATCCTGCCTTGAGGCTCGCTCCGCCAACGAGCGCACCATCTATGTCGGGCTGGGCCATCAGGAGTTTGACGTTATCCGGTTTTACACTGCCGCCATAGAGGATGCGCAGCGCATCGGCGACCGACTGATCGAACATACGAGCAATCAATTGGCGGATGAAGGCGTGTACCTCTTGAGCCTGGGCGTCACTGGCGGTTTTACCGGTGCCGATTGCCCACACCGGCTCGTAGGCGATGACTACCTGAGTAAAGGAATCTGCGGCAAGCCCTCCCAGACCGCCCTGAATCTGCGTTTCAATGACTGAAAAGGTTTGATCTGATTCCCGTTCGGCCAGCGATTCTCCAACACATACGATGGCGGTCAACCCGGCGGCGATGGCGGCCCTGGTTTTCTTGTTGACGCTCAGGTCAGTCTCACCAAAATATTGACGCCGCTCTGAATGTCCAATGATTACGTGACTGCAGCCGGCGTCTTTCAGGAGCTTTGGCGCAACCTCACCGGTAAATGCCCCCTCTTCTTCCCAATAGCAGTCCTGAGCCGCCAGCTTGATAGTTGAGCCTGCAACAGCATCGCTGACACGGCTCAATGCCGTGAATACCGGTGCGACTACAATTTCCACACCATGACAGTTAGCCAGGAGCGGTTTAAGTTCATTTACCAGAGCGACAGATTCAGTGATCGTTTTAAAAAGTTTCCAGTTTCCAGCAATTACCGGTGTCCGCATCAGACCCCCTTTTAAATGGCACTTATATCAAGCGCATTAACGCCAGGCAGTGTTTTTCCTTCCAGCAGCTCAAGGAAGGCCCCGCCACCGGTTGAAATATAACTGACCCGGTTTTCCACTCCGGCCTTGCGTACGGCAGAATCGGTATCACCGCCGCCGATGATGGTTGTGGCAAAGCAATTGGCGACGGCCTCAGCCATTGCATACGTCCCCCGGCAGAAGGCATCCATCTCAAAAACACCCATCGGACCGTTCCAGATTACCGTCTTGGCATCACGCAGGGTTTCTGCAAACAGGGTTGTCGTTGCCGGCCCGATATCAAGGGCCATCCATCCTGCGGGAATTTCCTGGGCGGTGGTGATAAAGTTGGTTGCGTTGGCCTCAAAGGCGTTGGCAACAACGCAATCCACCGGCAGATAGAACATGACTCCCTTTTCACGCGCTGTTTCCATGATGGTGCGTGCGGTCGGAATCAGTTCATCCTCCACCAGCGACTTGCCGACGTTGTATCCCATCGCTTTCAGGAAGGTGAAGGCCATGCCGCCACCGATAACAACCTTGTCGACCTTGTTGATCAGCGTCTCCAGCACCTCCAGCTTGCCGGACACCTTGGCGCCGCCCAGTATCGCGACCAGCGGTCTGACCGGATTCTGCATCGCCTTGTCAAAAAAAGTCATTTCATTCCGCATCAGAAAACCGGCTGTTATAACCGGTATATGCTTCGTAATCGCTTCAACCGAGGCATGTGCCCGATGCGACACGGCAAAAGCATCATTGACGTAAATTTCGCAGCCATTGGCAAGCTTTACAGCAAAGTCGGAGTCGTTTTTCTCCTCACCGGGATAAAAACGAACATTTTCAAGCATGACCGCTTCACCCGGCTTCATGGCATTAACAATTTTATCCACATCAGGCCCGAAACAGTCAGGAGCCTGGGTAACCGGCTTGCCAAGCAACTCGGAGAGCCGCGCAGAGGCGGGTGTCATACTATATTTGGCTTTTTTCTCACCCTTGGGACGGCCGAGATGAGAAGCCAGGATGACTTTGGCGCCCTGCTCCAGGGCATATTTTATGGTTGGCACCGCCCCGACGATGCGGGTGTCCTCGGTGATTGCCCCCTTGTCATCCTGAGGCACGTTAAAATCTACCCGAATGAATACTTTTTTTCCCTTCAGATCCTTGATTTCATCGATGTAGCGAATCGGCACACCCCACCCCCTGTTTTTAAGAGTTAAAAAAAGGGGGAACGGATTCCCCCTTGATAGTTTAATGCATATTAAGTTATTTTTTTGATTTGATCAACTTGAGAAGATCCACGACCCGGCTGGAAAAACCGGTTTCATTGTCGTACCAGGAGAGAACCCGTACCATCGTGTCACAAATGACTTTGGTACATGTCGCATCAACGATCGAGGACAGTCGGTTACCATTGTAATCTACGGAAACCAGCAGCTCTTCCTCATAGCCGAGTATGCCTTTCAGAGGCCCTTCTGCAGCGGCTTTGAGTGCGGCATTAACCTGAGCGGTATCAGCCGGTTTGCTCAGGGTAAGCACGATGTCGGCAAGAGAGACATTGGGGGTCGGCACGCGGATGGAGAGGCCGTCCAGCTTCCCTTTTAATTCGGGCAGCACCAGGGATACCGCCTTGGCGGCACCGGTTGTGGTAGGAATAATCGACAGGGCGGCGGCACGGGCACGACGCAGGTCTTTATGGGGCAGATCGAGGATATTCTGGTCGTTAGTATATGAATGTACCGTTGTTACCAATCCCTTTTCAATGCCGAAAGCGTCATGAATGACCTTGGCAATCGGTGCCAGGCAGTTGGTCGTACAGGAAGCATTTGAAATGACAAAATGCTTCTGCGGATCATACAGATGATCATTGACCCCCATAACGATGGTAATATCTTCGTTGGTTGCCGGGGCGGTGATTATAACCCTTTTTGCCCCCGCTTGCAGGTGTGCAGCCGCTTTTTCCTTGACGGTGAAGCGGCCGGTAGATTCAATGACAACATCAATCTTTTCCTGCCCCCACGGCAACTCTGCAGGCTCCTTGACCGCATAAACCTTGATCGCCTTGCCGTTAATCACGAGCTGGCCATCGCGCGCTTCAACGCTGCCGTCAAATCGCCCATGCACCGAATCATATTTAAAAAGATGTGCCAGGGTAGCTGCGTCGGTGAGATCGTTAATCGCAACAAAGTCAAACGCATCGTCATTGCTTGCGGCTCTCAGCACCATTCTGCCGATCCTGCCGAATCCGTTGATTGCAACTCGTAGCGCCATCACGTCCTCCTCGATCACATGAGATCCTGCATTAACTTCGGTATACGTCAAAAACCTGTTAAATAATAGAGCATAATGACAAATCGTCAACCATATTTATTGGCGTGCGCTTGACACCTCACCCATTTAATTAGTAGTGTAAAAGAGATCCGGCCTCCTTGTCGGCGAAGTACCGGCAGCGGGTTGCCATCTTGGTCATAGTGCAATAAATAAAACAACAAACGGGGCAACTTTATCAAATGATCGTTTTTCCAAATGGCATACAGGCAGAGGCTGTTATTTTCGATTTTGACGGGGTTATTGTTGACACTGAGCCGCTTCATTATGCGGCCTTTCAGCGGGTATTAGAGCCTCTAGGGCTTCATTTTACCTGGGAGGACTATGTTGAAACCTATATCGGTTTCGATGACAGGGATGCATTCAGGCATGCCTTTTCCTTGAAAGGGACAATGCTCAGCCAGGACGAGTTACACAAATTGATTGAACAAAAAGCTGCGTTCTTTCAGGAGGTCATTCGTTCCGATGTCCCGGCGTATCCAGGTGTGCTGAATCTGATTTTCCACCTGAATGCGTGCAAAATTCCGCTGGCTATTTGCAGCGGTGCACTCAGGGAGGACATCGACCCTATCCTCGTCAGGCTCGGCATTGCAGACTGTTTTGATATTATCGTGACCGCCGATGATGTTGCCGCAAGCAAGCCGGACCCGGAATGCTACCAGCTTGCCTTCCAGCGCCTTCATTCTTCCCATCATCAAAGCTTCACCAAAGACGCAACGATGGCTATAGAAGACACCCCTGCCGGCATCATTGCAGCCAAAGCCGCCGGATTAATGGTTTGTGCCGTCACTAACAGCTATCCTGCGGCCAGACTCGATCAGGCGACATTTGTCACAGAGTCGCTTTCGAATCTGCTGTAGTTTGCCGAACGCCGACAGATTTGTTTGTTCGTTTGCGTCGTCCGTTTTTTGGATCATCATCTTCGCAACCTTGACCGAAGCCGCTATTTCTGCTATTAGATACATTTCTTTTCTGCTCCATATGATCATACTCCCCATCGGAGGTACATGGCGTGACATTTCAAGATCTTATTCTCTCCCTGCAGGGTTATTGGGCCAAACAGGGGTGCATCATCCAGCAGCCCTATGACACCGAAAAGGGTGCCGGTACCTTCAATCCGGCTACCTTCCTGCGCGTACTCGGCCCCGAACCGTGGAACGTAGCCTACGTCGAGCCATCGCGTCGTCCCACCGATGGCCGTTACGGCGAAAACCCCAACCGCCTCCAGCATTATTACCAGTTTCAGGTCATCATGAAGCCTTCACCGCTCAACATCCTCGACCTCTACCTTGATTCACTCCGCTCCTTCGGGCTTGACCCCGCAAAACACGATATCCGCTTTGTCGAAGACGACTGGGAATCGCCGACTCTGGGGGCCTGGGGACTGGGATGGGAGGTCTGGCTGGACGGAATGGAGATTACCCAGTTTACCTACTTCCAGCAGGCCGGCGGGATCGACCTGAAACCGATACCATCGGAGATTACCTATGGCTGTGAACGGATCGCCATGTATCTGCAAGGAGTAGACAACGTCTATGACCTGGAGTGGGTCAAGGGGATAAAATACGGCGATATCCACCATGAAAGCGAGGTCGAATTCTCGCGTCACAACTTCGAAGAGGCCGATGTGGACATGCTGTTGCAGCTCTTCACGATGTACGAGAAGGAGTGTCTGCGCCTGGTTGAGAAGGAGCTGGTGCTGCCTGCCTACGATTACGTCATGAAGTGTTCCCACACCTTCAACCTGCTTGATGCCCGCGGAGCTATTTCGGTCACCGAGCGCGCCTCCTACATCGGCCGTGTTCGCGGCGTGGCTCGCGTCTGTGCCGAGGGATACCTGAGGATGCGGGAACGCCTGGGCTTTCCACTGCTGAAAGGAGGTGTCGCCTGATGAGCAATAAAGAACTGTTTCTTGAAATAGGTTGTGAAGAAATTCCGGCCGGGTTTATACCACGCGCTATAGCGGAGATGGAGGCCATTGTCACCAAGGAGCTTGCCCTCGCTCGGCTCGCATTCGACGAGATAAAAACATTGGCGACTCCTCGCCGCCTGGTGCTGGTAGTGAAAGGTATTCCGTCAGTGCAACCGGACGCCGAGATCACCGCAACCGGCCCTTCGATCAAGGCAGCCTATGACGCGGACGGCAAACCGACCAAGGCTGCCGAAGGATTTGCTCGCGGGCAGGGAGTCGATGTTGCAGCCCTGAAGACCATTACTACCGACAAAGGTGAATACCTGTTCGTAACTAAACAGGAGGTCGGCCGCCCGACCTACGAACTGCTGACAGAACTGCTGCCGGCCTTGGTCGCGAACATCCCCTTCAAAAAATCGATGCGCTGGGGGGATGGAGATGTGCGGTTCGCCCGACCGGTTCACTGGATCGTGGCGCTGTTCGATGGCACGATTGTACCCTTCTCCTTCGGTACGATTGAGAGCGGCAAATTATCGCGCGGCCACCGTTTCATGGCCAACACCACCTTCCAGGTAAGTGATTTTGCCCACTACCTGGAAGAATGTGAGCGGCATTTTGTCATTCCTGATCCGGAAAAGCGCAAGGAGATTATCCGTCGCGAAACGCACCGCGTGGCCGTGGCTGCCGGCGGTCACCTGCTGCCCGATGAAGAGTTATTAGAGCAGGTAGCCTATCTGGTCGAATACCCAAGCGCCGTTCATGGCACCTTCTCCTCTGAATTTCTGAAGGTTCCCAAAGAAGTGCTGATTACCTCGATGCGCAGCCATCAGCGCTATTTTTCGATTGTTGATGCCAACGGCGCCTTGCTGCCCGGCTTTATCACCATCAACAACACCCTGACCGAAGACCCCTCGGTCGTCGTCAAAGGGAACGAGCGGGTACTGCGCGCCCGTTTATCCGATGCCCGCTTTTTCTTCGAAGAAGACCAAAAGATTCGCCTCGATGATCGGGTCGAATCGCTTAAAAAAGTCGTCTACCAACAGAAACTGGGGACATCATTTGAAAAAATGGAGCGCTTCCGGTCATTGGCGGAGGGGCTTGCCGATCAACTCAACCCCGTCGTCAAGTCGCAAACTTCGCGGGCCGCCTGGCTCTGCAAGGCCGATCTGGTTTCCGCCATGGTATGCGAGTTCCCCGAAGTGCAGGGGATCATGGGGCGTGAGTACGCCCTGCACGAAGGCGAAGCCGCCGATGTCGCCAACGCCATCGCCGAACATTACCTGCCGACTCAGGCGGGGGGAGATCTGCCAGTATCAGATGTTGGCGCCTTTGTATCGATCTCCGATAAACTGGATACTATCTGCGGCTGCTTCGGGGTCGGACTGATCCCGACCGGCGCCGCCGACCCGTATGCGCTGAGGCGCGCAACCATCGGCATCATCGCCATCATTCTTGACAAGGGGTATCGTCTGTCATTGCAGTCGCTGATAGACGGTTCCCTGAAGCTTCTGTCAGCTAAATTGACCCGCCCGAAAGAACAGGTAGCAAGCGATGTTTTGGATTTTTTCCGCGCCCGGTTTGTCAACCTGACTGGAAGCTCTTATGCCGCTGATGCAGTCGATGCCGCTATTGCTGCCGGATTCGATGACCTGGTGGATGTCCGGGATCGCATCGCCGCACTCGCGGAATTCAAAACCCACCCGGACTTCGAGCCGTTGACGGTGGCATTCAAACGAGTCGGCAATATCATCAAGAAAGGCGTTGACGCTCCGGTTGATCCATCACTCTTCGAGGATGATGCCGAACGCGCCTTGTATGAAGCGACCCAGACGGTAAAAAGTTCGGCTGACGGATTAATCGCGTCAGGTGCATGGCTGGATGCTCTAACGGAAATTGCATCACTGCGGGGACCGGTAGACCGCTTCTTCGACAAGGTCATGGTAATGGCCGAAGATCAGCGGGTGCAAACTAACCGCTTGGCCCTTCTGACCGCAATTGCCCGTCTGTTCGGTAAAATTGCCGATTTTTCAAGAATTGCGTAACTACTCAATCACCAGGAACGGTTTCAGATGATCGCTATTATTGACTACGGAATGGGCAACCTCCGCTCGGTACAAAAAGGATTTGAGAAGATCGGCAGCGAGGCGGTCATTACCGACGATCCGCAGGTCGTACTTCGCGCCGAAAGAGTGGTGTTGCCCGGTGTCGGTGCTTTTCGGGACTGCATGCACAACCTGGAACAGGGGGGCTTTGTAGAGCCGATCCTGAAGGTTATTGCCAGTGGAAGGCCGTTCCTGGGAATCTGTGTCGGCATGCAGCTGCTGTTCAGCGACAGCGTGGAATTCGGCCTGTACAACGGTCTGAATATTATTCCAGGCCATGTTCTTCGCTTTCCCGACCAGATGACGGTAGCGGGCGAGAAGTTGAAAGTGCCGCAGATGGGGTGGAATCAACTCTGTATTAAACGGCGCCCGCCGGCCTTTAACGGAATCAATGACGGCAGCAACGTCTACTTCGTGCACTCCTATTACGTCAAGCCGGATGACAGCAGTGTCATCGCCACAACAACCGACTACGGGTTCGAGTTCTGTTCGTCGATCTGGAAGGACAATGTTGTCGCCACCCAGTTTCACCCTGAAAAATCGCAGGCAATTGGCCTGCAGATCCTGAAAAATTTTGCGGAAATGTAGGGGCACCCCTTGTGGGCGCCCTGTCAGACGGGCAGGTCAAGACCTGCCCCTACAAGGATATATATGATCGTAATCCCGGCCATAGATTTGAAAGAAGGAAAATGCGTCCGCCTGGAGCAGGGGCTGATGGAAAAAGATACCGTTTTCAGCGACAACCCCGGCGCACAGGCGCTCGACTGGGAAAACCAGGGAGCCGAATTGTTGCATATCGTGGACCTCGATGGCGCCTTTGCCGGACAACCGAAGAACAGGGGAGCCATCGAAGCGATCCTGAAGACGATCACTATTCCGGCCCAACTGGGAGGGGGCATCCGCGACCTCGCCACAATCGAGGCATATCTGTCGCTGGGGCTTTCCCGGGTCATTATCGGCACCGCCGCCCAACGCAACCCTGAGCTGGTCCGCGAGGCCTGTGCAAAATTTCCTGGGCGGATTGTGGTCGGTATCGATGCAAAAAACGGCATGGTTGCCGTCCAGGGTTGGGCAGAGTTGACTGACGTCACTGCTGTCGATCTTGCCAAAAAGTTCGAGGGGTTTGGTGTCTCGGCTATTATCTATACCGATATCGCCCGTGACGGGATGCTGCAGGGGCCAAATCTTGAGGCAACCAGGGGGCTGGCCGAGTCCATCTCCATTCCGGTTATCGCCTCTGGCGGTGTCTCAACACTGAAGGATATCGAGAATCTGATGGCCATTGAATCTTCAGGAGTATCCGGCGTCATAACCGGCAAGGCGGTTTATACCGGGGCGATCAGACTGAACGAAGCGATCGCACTCACAAAGGGACGACTACAGAAATGCTGACTAAACGCATCATACCCTGTCTGGATGTGAAAGGGGGCCGTGTCGTCAAGGGTGTCCAGTTTCTTGAGCTGCGTGACGCCGGCGATCCGGTCGAAATTGCCGAGATGTACGATCACCAGGGCGCCGACGAGCTTACTTTTCTGGATATTACCGCTTCCAGTGACGCTCGCGATATCATTATTGATGTAGTTCGTCGCACTGCCGAGCGGGTATTCATGCCACTGACAGTTGGTGGCGGCATCCGCTCGGTTGAAGACATCCGTCGCCTGCTCAACGCAGGCGCAGATAAAACCTCTATCAATACTGCGGCGGTAGATCGTCCCGAATTTGTCCGCGAAGCCGCTGAACGCTTTGGATCACAATGCACGGTTGTGGCCATCGATGCGCGCCGGGTGCCGGGCGAAAAACGGTGGGAGGTATATACCCACGGCGGCCGCATACCGACCGGCCTTGACGTGGTCGAGTGGGCGGCAAGGATGGAAGCTTACGGCTCCGGCGAGATCCTCCTGACCAGTATGGATTGCGACGGCACCAAGGACGGCTATGATCTGGAACTGACCCGTGCCGTGGTTGACGCCGTTTCAATCCCGGTAATCGCTTCCGGTGGAGTGGGTAATCTGGAGCACCTCTACGATGGTTTTACGACCGGCGGAGCAAGTGCCTGCCTGGCCGCTTCGATCTTCCACTACCGGGAGTATACGATCGGAGAGGCGAAGGAATATCTCCGCGGCAGAGGGGTTGAGGTACGGTTATGACAAACGGAAATGATATCCTCCAGGCCGTCTATCAGGTCATACTCGACCGCAAGGCCAATCCAAGCGACAGCTCCTATACGGCTTCCCTGATGCGGGGCGGGATTGACAAGATTCTCAAAAAAGTCGGCGAGGAAGCAACGGAAGTGGTCATTGCCGCCAAAGGCGGCGTTCGTGACGAAATTGTTTATGAGACGGCCGATCTCGTCTTTCATCTGCTCGTTCTGCTCGGACATCAGAACATACCTCCTGAAGCGGTATACGACGAACTGCGGCGCAGGTTCGGTACATCAGGAATTGCAGAGAAGGCTTCAAGACAATTGAGCCCTGAACATTGACCCTTGTCGAACATTTGTTTATTGACAAAGTTGCGTGGTGTGCTATTGTACACAACTCTCAATTTTTCTATCGATGACAACATATTAATTTACCAGAATAATTAAAAGACGGGGGGTGATTTTACATGCCGGGAGTAAAAATAAAGGACAGTGAGCCGTTTGAAATGGCACTGAAAAAGTTCAAAAAACAGTGCGAGAAAGCGGGTATTCTTTCTGAAGTCCGTAAACGTGAGCATTTCGAAAAACCAAGCATCAAACGCAAGAAAAAGGCAATCGCCGCACGCAAGCGCGCCCTTAAGAAACAGCGTAAAATGATCGACTAGTATCCCGTAGTTGTCGGGGTCAGGAAAAGACTGCATGACACTGAAAGAACAACTTAACGATGCGATGAAAGCAGCCATGAAGGCGCGGGACAACCTGCGCCTTTCGGCTGTCCGCATGGTACGTGCGGCTATTTCAAATCGCGAGATTGACTCCCGTACGGAACTTGACGACCATGCAGTGGTTGAAGTCATCTCAACCATGGTTAAACAGCGCCGAGAATCCATTAGGATGTATCGGGAAGGTAACCGGCTTGATCTGGCTGAAAAAGAGGAATTGGAACTGGCTGTGCTGCTTGAGTTCCTGCCGGCCCAGTTGTGCCCTGATGAAATTGACTCGCTTGTCAGCCGGATTATTCTGGATCTGGAAGCGCATGGCATCAAGGATATGGGACGGGTAATGAAGGCGGTTGCCCCACTTACCGCAGGAAAGGCCGATGGCAAGGTTGTAAGCGATGCCGTCCGGAGACTGCTCGCCTGATCTGAAAGAATGTTCCGTAATTTTTCTTATACGGATTTTTGAACCCAGGATGAAATCAGGGCTTGGAATTTCACAGTCAAGGGGCTTTCATTAAGAAAAGCCCCTTCTTTGTAGATCGGTATTGTTGCCATAATGAACCTTATTGACATCATCATTTTAGCAGTTCTCTGCTTCTTCGCTCTAAAAGGCCTGGTTCGAGGTCTGGTCAATGAGGCTTCCTCCCTGGGTGGCCTTCTTATAGGCGGATGGCTGGCGTACCGATTTCACCCGCTGCTTGCAGCACCGATAAAAAGTGCACTTCATCTGCCTGCGCATCTGTCCTCGTTTCTTGCTTTTATCATCATACTGTTAATTACCGGAATCACTGCCCATATCATCGGTAATGTTATAACAGCTGCCATGCGACTCGTCATGCTGGGAAGCCTGAATCGGCTTGGCGGACTTCTTATTGGTTTTGCCGAGGGGGCGCTGTTGCTTTGCATGGTATTTAGCATTGCCGCCTCTGGATTCATGCCGGAGCAGGTCCGGAACAAAATTCGCACATCCGAGTCCGCCAACATGCTGGCTCAGACCGGGGATCGTTTTCTCTCGGAATGGCGTGGAACCAATGGCAGGAAGAAATGATACCTGAGGAGAAGGTACGCGAGGTTGCCGAGCGGCTTTCTATAGTTGAGGTTGTTTCGGATTATGTCTCTTTGCGCCGCGCTGGGGGCAACTTCCTCGGGCTTTGTCCGTTCCATGCCGAGAAAACTCCATCGTTCAACGTAAATCCGGCGCGTGAAATATTTCACTGTTTCGGATGCGGTGCGGGCGGCAATGCATTCTCATTTGTCATGAAGATTGAGGGGGTCAGCTTTCCCGAAGCGGTCAAACTGCTTGCCAGAAAAGCAGGAATTGAAATCGAAGAGCGACAGCTTACACCTTCGGAAAGAAAATCTCAGGATGAATACACCCAGTTTCTACGAATTAATGACCTGACGACATCCTACTACCGCTCGATTCTTCTGCACGGCCAGGAGGGGGAACCTGCCCGCCAGTACCTGTCCAATCGCTCGGTAGAGTCAGCAATTTCTGAGGCATACCGCCTTGGTTTTGCATCTGACCGGCGTGATGGCCTTGTAAAGCATCTGAAAAACAACGGTGTCGAGCTGGAAAGTGCGCTAAAACTCGGTATAATACGTAAATCAGATTCCGGTTGGTATGACCTTTTCCGCAATCGCCTGATCTTCCCGATACGGGATGCACGTGGTCAGGTAATCGCTTTTGCAGGACGGGTGCTGGATGCGGCACTGCCGAAATATATAAATTCACCCGAGTCGGCGCTCTATCACAAAAGCTCCGTGCTTTTCGGGCTGGACATGGCGCTGCCATCCATTAGGACCGGGAATTCAGTCATTATTGTCGAGGGTTACTTCGATCATCTCGCACTGTACCGGGCCGGAGTCCAGAATGTTGTCGCCACCTGCGGCACGGCTCTGACCGGTACTCATGCAGGGCTGATCAAGCGCCATTCCGAGCGGGTTTACACTCTGTTTGACAGCGATAACGCCGGGAAGAAAGCTACCATTCGTTCTATGGAACTTTTTCTTGAGCAGCGTATCCCGGCATATGTAATATCATTACCCGCCGGAGATGATCCTGACAGTTTCCTGGCCGCGCATACTAGTGAGGATTTTGCCGTTCTTCGTAACAAGGCACGTCCTGCATTTGAATATTTTGTACGCTCTCTTCTGGAGGAAACACCTCCCGATAGCGTTGACAGTAAAGTTCGGATAATCGATGACATTGTTCCCCGTTTCCGCAAGATAGCTGACTCGGTTGAACGAGATTTGTATGAGAAGGAAATTTGCAGGCTGCTGGGGATAACGACCCATGCATTTCGCAAACGCATGGGCGGGGGGAAATTGCCCCGTCAGGAAAGCCCGACAACAGGCCAGAGCGAATACATACAACCAGGCGACACCGTTCAGGATACCTTGCTAGCGTTATTGCTGAATTACCCCGATGCGCGAGCAGAAATTGCACGTGTCGGCCTTGAAACTGTTTTCAGGGATGATTACCTTGAGCTTGCACAACTGTTGCTTGACGCTCTGAGATGTTCGGACGACAGCCAGATATTGAGTCAACTGTCAGAATCGCTCAATAGAACTGAACTGAAAACGCTCTTTTCCCGAATATTGGTTTCAGATGGTTATCTGGCCGACATCGAGTGGCGCGCCGTCTTGGATCAGTGTACGCGGAGCCATGAAAAGAAACAGCTTGCATCGATTAAGGATATTGCCGCCCGTCTGGCCGTGCTGGACCCAAGCTGTGATGAATATGGACAGCTGCTGAAGCAGGCTGACAAACTACGCACACGGAAATCAAAACTGTAACCATAACTGCTGCTTTCTTGAGGTGAATACACATGGCAAAGAAAAACATGGATGACGTTAAACAGCTGATCGATATCGGCAAGGAAAAGGGATTCTTAACTTTTGACGAGGTTAATGACATCCTCCCGCCCGACATAGCCACAGATCAGATTGATGACGTGATGGGTATGTTTGGGGATATGGACATAGAAATAGTTGATTCAGCCCAGAAGATCAAGATTCCGAAAATGAAGAGTGATCTTGACGATGACGAAGAGGCGGAAGGTGAATCGGAAGAAGTGGAATTCGAGCCCGGTTCCATCGGGCGCACCAGTGATCCTGTCCGCATGTATCTGCGTGAAATGGGGTCTGTTTCTCTTCTCACCCGTGAGGGTGAAGTTGAAATTGCCAAAAGGATTGAAGACGGCGAGCGTGACGTTGCCGGAGTTATTCTCAACACACCGATCACGGTTAAGGAAGTCCTCTCCCTTGGTGAAAGGCTTCGAAAATTCCAGATGAATCCTTCAGAAGTCAGCAAGGAAGTCGAAGAAGAAGAGCTGGAGGAAGATGAAGAAGATGTTCAGAAGACCAGAATACTCGAAATCATCGATGCGATTGTAGCACAGGATCAATTACTGATCGAGATTACTGAATCAGCCGCAGCAGCCAAGTCGTCTGCAAAGAAAAAGGAGCTCGAAAAAAAGTTGCTGGAAGGAAAGGATCACCAAGCTGATCTTCTGAAATCGCTGAGGCTGAAGGATCGTCATACCAACAAGGTTGCTGAGCGCCTTAAGGAGCTTTCCGGCAAGGTTGACAAGCTGCAGGCCGAGTTATCCGATCTTGAAAAAATTATTCCGCTGGAAAAGCTGAAGGCACTTCTTGATAAACTGCAAAATGAAGATGAGAAATGCACGGCAGAGCTCAATAAGCTAAAATTGAACGAAGAAGAAACCGTGAATATGGAGAAGCGTCTTCGTATCGCTGCTCGTAAAATCCAGAAAGTAGAGCAGGAATCCGGCTTCAAGGCGCGTGACCTTGCCGCGGCGCTCAAGGCGATTGAAGAAGGGGAATGTAAGGCCCGCATTGCTAAAAGTGAACTTATTGAGGCAAATTTGCGACTCGTTGTGTCGATTGCAAAAAAATATACTAACCGCGGCCTTCAGTTTCTCGATCTCATCCAGGAGGGAAATATCGGCCTGATGAAGGCGGTCGATAAGTTTGAATATCAGCGCGGCTACAAGTTTTCAACTTATGCAACCTGGTGGATCCGTCAGGCCATTACCCGTGCCATCGCCGATCAGGCGCGTACAATTCGTATACCGGTCCATATGATCGAGACCATCAACAAGCTGATACGTACCAGCCGCCAATTGGTGCAGGAAAATGGCCGCGAGCCATCTCCTGAAGAGATTGCCGAACGCATGCAGCTGCCGCTTGACAAGGTGCGCAAGGTCCTGAAAATAGCCAAGGAGCCAATCTCACTTGAAACTCCAATCGGAGAAGAAGAAGATTCCCACCTCGGTGATTTCATTGAGGACAAAGGGGTCATATCGCCGATTGAAGCGGTCATTAAAAACAACCTCTCCGAAAGCACGGCCAAAGTGCTTGCTACACTGACGCCGCGTGAAGAAAAAGTTTTGAGAATGAGGTTTGGCATTGGTGAAAAAAGTGACCACACACTCGAAGAGGTTGGCCAGGATTTTGAGGTTACCCGTGAACGTATCCGTCAAATCGAGGCAAAAGCCTTGCGCAAATTACGGCACCCCAGCCGCAGTAAAAAATTGAAGAGTTTTGTAGACTGACCTTTATAAAGGGAGGCCCCTGGGGAAATATGATGCCACGGGGGCTTTTTTTTATGGGTTGCGCCGACATCCTTTCAAAACGACCCTCCGGATTCCACTTTCCTTGCCGTTTTCATTTCTGTGCCAATAACATTCAACTGAACAATTCAATATTTCCTCTCCGGTTTCCGACTGCAGTGGTTTTTTTCGCTTGTTGATTGCATCTTTGACATTCTCATGTAATATTAATTCAGATAGTACGTAGCACCAGGACATTTGAATGGATTTCTCATATAACGCGAATAAGGAGGCAACGATCATGACATTATTTCGGAGTTTTTTGACTGTGTTGGCTGTAGGTGTTCTTGTGACGGGGGCCGGTGTCGTACAGGCCGAAACCCTTCAGGATGCGGTCTCATTTATGCTGAAGTCAAATCCCGACGTAAGAGCGCAATCCTATAATCGTATGGCAAGGGAAAAAGAGGTGCGGCAGGCAAAGGCAGGCTATCTCCCCACTATTGACGTCTCCGTGTCAGCCGGTTTGGACCGGCAGCATGAACCGTTTTATGACACATTATGGCCTAACAGCTCAGCGGTAAGCGTCCGTCAGAATGTTTTCCGGTTTTTCGGGACTCAATCCGAGGTGGAGCGGCAGGAGGCTCGTGTCAGGTCGCAGGGGTACCTGTTGCATGGCACCGTGGAAAACAATGCTCTGCTGACAAGTAAATTATTCCTGAATGTGCTGCGTAATCAGGAATTATTTGATCTTGCACAGGAGAATCTGACAAACCACCGCAGAATTCTCGACCAAGTGAAGTTGAGAAGCGAGTCCGGAGTTGATCGAAGGGCGGATTTCGACCAGGTCATGGGGCGCGTAGCCCTGGCCCAGTCCAATGTGGTTTCCGCCCAAGCAAATCTGACGGACAGTAACTCGGATTACCAAGCTACGATTGGACATATGCCGGGGAACTTGGTAAAACCTGAACCTGTCGGTTCTGCGCTGCCGAAGTCGATGGAAGAGGCAGAACAATTGGCGGTGCAGAACAATCCGACTCTCATGTCTGCAAAAGCCGATGTGGAAGCGAGGGATGCACAGCATGCAACCGCCAAGAGCCTGTTTTATCCAAGTCTTGATGTTGCCCTCGATTACAAGTGGCGGAAAGACACCGATAACATCCCGGGGCGCAGGGAAGATTACCTGGCCATGGCGACAATCTCCTTCAATATTTTGAACGGGGGATTTAACAAGGCGCGCTTGGAGCAGACAACATACGAAATTTATGAGGCGCAGGAAATTTACGAGAGCACCAAACGACAGACGGTCCAGTCCATGCGTCTTTCATGGGAAGCCAGCAAGTCAGCCACCGAGAGGGTTGCGTTTCTTGAAGATTATGTCAAGGCCGCCGGTCAGACCGCTGACGCTTTTACTGCTCAGTGGAATATTGGCAGGCGGACCATGTTCGACCTTCTAGATACCCAGGCGGAATACATAAACGCCAAGGCCAGCCTCGCAAATGCAAGGTACGACAAAATGTATTCAGACTACAGAATATTGAACGGGATGTCGCAGTTGATACCATATCTGGGGCTGCAGTTGCCCGACCAGAGCCTTGTCGTAACGGCCAAAACGCCTTAACCAGCATTATTGTTTCTATATAACGTGCTTGCAAAGCCCTGGATCATCAGACTTTTGTTGACCATCCAGGGCTTTTTTTAATAGATACAAGGCACTATCTGCCGGGATCACTGTGGGCAACTATTTCATAATAATATCCTTAAGGTTCATTGCCGCGGTATGCGCAGGGTTGTTCATTGCAACCTCGGTCATGACTGCGGGAAATTTCAGCCTTGACAAGGAACTCCTCCAAAAGGCGGAGAAGAAATATGGAAGGGACGCACATAATCGTCTAACTGCATGGGAAGACCTCATTCGCCAGGACAGAAGCAGGACGGATAGGGAAAAACTTGAAAAGGTAAATCATTTTTTCAACAGCAGGATACGGTTCGCCAACGACATGGAGGTTTGGGGTGTCGAGGATTACTGGGCGACACCGATCGAGTTCCTCTGCAAAGCAGCAGGCGATTGCGAAGATTTTGCTATAGCCAAATATTTTACCCTCAAGGCTATGGGGGTGGATGATAAAAAACTGCGAATCACCTATGTCAAGGCAATCCAGTACAATATTCATCACATGGTCCTTACCTATTACAGCGAACCCGAGGCCGAACCGCTCGTGCTCGACAACCTGGTCGATTCCATCAGTCCAGCCTCGAAACGGACCGACCTGATGCCCATTTTCGGCTTCAATGGTTCAGGGCTCTGGATGGCGAAACAGAGGGGACAAGGCAAAATGGCAGGCAGCAGCAACCGGATCAAACTCTGGCAGGATCTCCTACAGAAGATGTCAGCAAACAAACTGTAACACTAAAAGGGTTACCAAATGACACTGTATCGACAGCTCATTATTTTCACCTTTATTCTTTTTCTGCTTCTCTTTGCCGGGACATGGTATGCAAAGCTCGAAAGCACCCGCTCGTTTCTGACATCACAACTGGAGTCACATGCCCAGGATACGGCGACCTCCCTCGCCTTATCCATTTCGCCACATGTCGCTGAAAAGGATATGACGACAGTTGAGGGCATGATAAATGCCGTGTTTGACCGTGGCTACTACCAGGCGATTACGTTTACCGACCCGCGGCAAAAAGTACTGATTGAGCATGTACTCGCCGTAAAAATCGAAGATGTCCCCGGCTGGTTTGTCCGATGGGTTCAGGTCGTGACTCCCGAGGCGACCTCGGATGTGATGGCCGGGTGGAATCAGGCCGGCACCATTCATGTAAAAAGTCATCCCGGCTACGCATATGCAACCCTATGGAAAGACGTGCTGAATACGACTGTCTGGTTTGCGGTCTGTGCTGTTTTTGTACTTGTTGCCGGTGGACTGGGACTGCAGATACTTCTCAAACCCCTGGTTGCTGTGGAAAGACAGGCTGATGCGCTATGCAGGAAGGATTACCAGACTCAGGTACCACTTCCATGGACAAAGGAATTCCGGCGTGTGGCCGAGGCGATGAACCGGATGACCAACAAAGTGAAAGAGATGTTTGAGGAGCAGGCAGCCCAGGCTGAAGGGCTTCAGGAACGAGCTTATCATGATCCGCTGACCGGCTTGGGTAATCGCCGTTACTTTGAAAGTCAGATAACAGGCAGAATTGATCAGCATGACATAAATGCAAAAGGGCTCATGCTGCTAGTCCGAATTTATGACCTTGAGACGCTCAACCAGCAGAGGGGATTTCAGGCCGGTGACGAACTGCTGAAGAGGGTCGCGCTCCTGTTGAAGGAAGCATCCGGTCAATATACGTATGCCGCCCTCGCCCGCCTTACCGGTGGCGACTTTGGAATTTTTGTTCCGAATGCTTCTCATTGGGATGGCGAGCATATAGCCACGGATATTACAAACAGACTGAGCCAGCTTGCCGCTGAACAGATCGCGGTGACGGATAATATCGGTCATCTGGGCGCAGCTATATACGACGGTGTGACCACGCTTGACCGGCTCCTTTCCGAGGCGGACCTGGCGCTCGGTTCAGCCATGCAGAAGGGAGCAAACAGCTGGAATATCCGGACTATTACGGAAGAAACCGGCAAAATGCCATTGGGGCAGCAGCAATGGAAGGACATCCTGGTAAAAGCGCTCCAGGAACGCAGAATCAGTCTTGATGCGCAACCTGTGGTCGAGAACACTCAGGCGCGGAACATCATACATATGGAGATATTCTCAAAGATTGTCCAAGAGGACGGCGAACTGCTGAATGCAGCCATATTCATGCCGCTGGCCGAACGCCTGAAGCTCGTATCCACCATAGACCGCATCGTGATTGAAGAGGTAATGAAGATTGATTTCAGTCGACTGGGTGTCAACCGGGTTGCCATAAACATATCACCCGCTTCGCTTGATGATGATTCGTTCAGCATATGGGTGCGCACATTCCTGAAGACCGTTTCCCCTGAGACACTTCATATTAATTTCGAATTCTCGGAGTTTGCCGCCGTCCAGCATCTGGCTCTAGTCAAGGAGTTCAGTGCTGCCGTACGGGAATGCGGGCATGGCATCGGACTTGACCACTATGGCCAGAGCTTCTCTAAACTCGGGTATCTGCAGTCTCTTCGCCCGGAGTATGTAAAGATTGACCGGGCCTACACAGGAGAGCTTAAGGACGGGGAGAGCGACAGCAGGTTCTATATCGCTTCGCTGTGCAGCGTTGCCCATAGCATCGATATAGCTGTCGTGGCGGAAGGAGTTGAATCCGAACAGCAGGAGCAGATCCTGAAAGAGCTGAATCTGGATGCTATGCAGGGATATTTAATTGGAAGGCCGCAACCGGTTGCAAAACGTGCGGAAGATGTATGACAGGAATTTCACCCGGTAACCGGAGACTGTGCCACCTTGATACGTCAGGCGGCCTCAGATTATATCGTGTACCAGCAGGTCCTGCGAAACGATCTTTTCCCGGAGCTGTTTTCTCTCCCGGATTCTCTGCTGGGCCTGTTCAGGAAGTTCCGTGAAATTAATGATGTTTTTTCGGACGAGTATATCGATCAAATCTTCTAGTATGCGGACAGTACCGAGGTCGGACATCGCCATCAACTGCTTCCATGAGTCGGCGGTGTTGAAGAACGCAAGAACCTCCTCGTCCATCATCGACTTCTGTTCCTGGGCCTCAGAGGTGGAGCTGTTGTGCAAGGCAATGATCCTGCCGTCTTCTCCCCGTTCTACGTAGAGCATATTATTCTCCTGTGTATGACTAATTTGAAATGTTTTATAAAAATCATAAAAAGTTCAACTGCTACAGGTTGCATCGAGTACCAGCATAATATACAATGTCGATTAATCAATAACAATATGATGGTTGCCAGAATTGGCCGCCAATTACAAGCTTCTTATTACATGAGGGAATGAGGGTTTCCAGTGCCAGAGACAAACACGACTGCCCCTGAAGCCGATTGGAACCTGGGCGAAGATACCGATCGATTTGACGACCCGCTCCTCGACTGCCTGATGCTGCTGGCCAAGCTCCATGGGCGTCCGGCATCCAGGGCGGGCCTGACAGCCGGATTGCCCCTAGTTAACAACCGGCTCACGGTAGAGCTTTTTTCGAGATCCGCAGAGCGGGCAGGACTGTCATCACGAATTGTGAAGAGACCGCTGGACAGGATTACGCAGCTTCAGCTTCCGGCGGTCGTGCTGCTCCATGACCGGGCGGCATGCATTCTTTCCGAACTGTCGGCGGAAGGCGACAAGTTCAGGTTACTCCTGCCGGAAACCGGTACGGGACAAAAAGTCCTCACGCTGGAGAGTCTGGAAAAGCTGTATACCGGATACGTCATATTCGTACGCCCGAAGTTCCGCTTTGAGAAGGGAGCCCACAAGGGGCTTAGCCCCGATTCGACCAGTAACTGGTTCTGGGGGACAATTTTTTCATCATGGCGGGTCTATCGGGATGTCCTACTGGCCTCTCTTCTGATCAACACCTTCGCCCTGGCCAGCTCGTTCTATATCCTCAACGTCTACGACCGGGTTATTCCCAACAGTGCCTTTGAAACGCTCTGGGTGCTTTCAATCGGCATTGCCGTAGTCTATCTGTTCAGTGTACTGATGCAGGGTTTGCGCGGTTATTTCGTGGACGAAGCGGGGAAAAAAGCCAATCTGAAAATTTCCTCTCTGCTGCTTCAGAAGGTATTGGGCCTGAGGCTTGAAGTCCGCCCACAATCCATAGGGTCCTTTTCAAATAATCTCAGAGAATTCGAGAGTATTCTCGAATTTATCACCTCATTCTCAATAACGGCTCTTATAGATATGCCCTTTGTCGCCCTGGGACTGTTCGTAATCTGGTACATCGGCGGTTACATTGTCATATTCTTCATTGCAGCGATACTGCTCATGCTGCTTTATTCGGCGTTCATTCAGGCGCCGCTTCAAAAGGCCGTGGAAAACACCTTTACCGCATCCGCTCAGAAAAATGCCATTCTGGTTGAGGGGCTGGCCGGCCTCGAAACCGTCAAGATGCTGGGCGCAGAATCACAAATTCAGCGATCGTGGGAAGAGGCTGTCAGCTACATCGCCACTTGGAGCGCACGATCCAGGTTTCTATCGTCTTCCGTCAGCGAGTTTTCCTATTTCGTCCAGAATCTGGTGGTCGTTGCCCTGGTCATTGCGGGGGTATATTCGATTTCCGAGGGACATCTTACACAGGGGGGGCTGGTTGCCCTGGTTATCCTGTCGAGGCAGGTTATTGCGCCCATAGCCCAGGTGGCGAATCTTGCCACCCGCTTCCATCGGGCAAAAGAGGCTCTCAAGACCCTGAACGACATCATGGAGCTCCCCGTAGAGCGGCCGGCAGGCAAGACATTCCTCCACAGGGCCAGGTTCCAGGGGAGCATCGGCGTAAAGAATCTAACATTTGCCTATCCCGGGCAGACGGTGAATGTACTTAACAACATTACCCTGCAGATTGCCGCCGGTGAGAAGGTCGGAATCGTCGGACCTATCGGGTCGGGAAAGACCACCCTGGGGAAACTGATGCTCGGTCTCTTCGAACCGAGCAGCGGCATGGTTACGATGGACGATACCGATATCAGGCAGATCGACCCTGCCGAGTTGCGGCATTTTATCGGATATGTTCCCCAGGACATTACGCTGTTCCGCGGAACGGTCCGGGATAATGTAACCATGGGGACCAACGATGTTGACGACTCTTCAATTATGCGTTCGGCCGAGATTGCCGGTGTGGATGAATTTATCAAGAAACAACCTCTCGGCTTTGACATGGAAGTGGGGGAATTCGGCAGGGGGCTATCGGGCGGCCAAAGACAGTGCATTGTCATGGCGCGGGCCCTGCTCCTCGACCCCCCGGTGCTCGTTCTCGACGAGCCAACGAGCAATATGGACAGCAGGACGGAACTGCGGCTGAGAAGCAACTTGTCCGACATCACAGAGGGGAAAACCATCATCCTGATTACGCATCGGGCCTCGCTGCTGGAGATGGTCGATCGCATTATCGTCATTGACAACGGAGCTATCGTTGCGGATGGTCCGAAAGCATCCGTTCTTGATGCGCTGCAAAGAGGGCATCTCAACATTTAAGCAGGAGAAGAGCACGTGCCAGAAACCGAGAAAAAAACAAAGAAGAACGGTCTGTTCCGCAGGATGCCGGCAGATGATGTGGATTACATCACGGACATCAGAACCTCGATCCTGATCCAGTCTCCCCGTGGCGGCAGGGCCATACTCTGGGCAGTCATACTCCTGGTTGTAATCTTCATCGCCTGGGCATCGGTTTCCGAGGTTGAGCAGGTCACCAGAGGTCAGGGTAAAGTCATCCCCGCAAGCCAGATTCAGGTTGTTCAGAACATGGAGGGCGGAATCCTTGCCGAACTGCATGTCAATGTTGGAGATAGTGTTAAAAAAGACCAAGTGCTGCTCAAGATCGATGAAACCCGGTTTGTGTCGTCGCTGGAGCAGAATCAGGCCAAGTCGGGATCTAACAGGGCCAAGGCTGCCCGTCTGCTGGCCGAGGCAAACGGCAGCCCGACATTCAACGCCCCTCCCGATACCCCCCCGGGCATTATTGCGAGCGAACGTGCTCTGTTCGAATCAAGGAAAGCGGAACTACGGCAGGGCATGGAGATAAAACAGTCGCAGATCGACCAGCGGCAGAACGAGCTGAAGGAATTGACTACCAGACTAAGGGAGTTAAGCAAAACATACGAGATGTATCAGAAGGAAATCAGACTGACCAAGCCACTGGTAAGCAAGGGCGCCGTTTCCGAGATGGAGGTTCTTCAGCTTGAACGCAAGGCAGGTGAAATGCAGGGGGACATCGAAACCATCAGGCAGTCTATTCCGCGAATCCAATCGAAGATTGAAGAGAGCCGGGCAGCCTTGAGTGAGCTCAGGCTCAATTTCGCCAACAAGGCAAAAGCCGAATACCACGAGGTTGCCTCTCAGCTTGGTGAGGACACCGCCTCATCACTGGCGCTCAAAGACCGGCTTAACCGGACCCTGGTAAGATCCCCTGTCGACGGCACGGTCAACCGTATCCTGGTTAATACCGTCGGTGGAGTAATCCAGCCGGGGATGAACCTTGTTGAGATTGTTCCCTCGGGAGGGTCTCTGCTCATCGAAACAAGGATCAAGCCGGCGGATATAGCCTTTCTGCGGCCAAACCAGAAGGCAATGGTAAAATTCAGCGCATATGATTACACCATCTATGGCGGTCTGGACGCCAAGCTTGAGCAGATAGGCGCCGACAGCATCACCGATGAAAAGAAAGAAAGCTACTATCTCGTGACGTTACGGACGGACAAAAATTACATCGGAAACAAGGAGAATCCACTGCCCATTATTCCGGGGATGGTCGCCACGGTTGACATCCTGACCGGCAAAAAAACGATATTATCATATCTGTTAAAACCGGTTCTAAAGGCAAAATACATGGCCTTGCGAGAAAGGTGATCTCATGCCGATACTATTGGGAAGCGCAAACAGCACCGTTCTTGATCGATGGCACACCCTGCTTGCCGAAGGAAACCAGCTGCAACAGGCCGGCACCGTGGGAGAGTTGAAGAACCGCGCCGCAACCGGTGTATTTGATCTGATCATGCTGCATCGCCCGATGATAGACAACACTATCTGCTCTGAAATCGGCAGGCTGGCCCCTTCCAGCAGACTCTTCCTTCTATCCGATCAGCCAGACCATGAAGAGGGACTTGCATTCCTCAAGCTGGGTATTGTCGGATACGCCAACACCTATATCTCTCCGGAACGCCTCGCCGAGGCGTTGCATGTCGTTGGATCAGGGGGAGTATGGCTGGGGCAGAAGGTTGTTCAGCAGCTTATTCTGGAGGCTTATCTTAATGGAAAAGGGATCGGGGGGAATGACCCGGATCAACGGTTTGCCGTTTTGAGTCCGATGGAGCACCGGGTAGCCGAATCGGTGGCCCGCGGCCGGACCAACCTTGAAATTGCCGCAGAGTTCGGCATTGTCGAACGAACCGTCAAGGCCCACCTTACTGCCATCTATGGCAAAATGCATGTTGGCAACCGGCTCAGTTTGGCATTGCTCATAACTCAGGGTGGGACCAGATAATCTTCGGGTCTCAAGCCGGATTGCAGTCAAGATAAATGTTAAAGCGCCCTTCCGGATTGTTCCGGAAGGGCGCTTTTCTTTTGACGTCAGCGGTCAGGATGCTAGTCGCAAACGAAATTGGCTACGATGCGACGGTTCATGGCCCGACCAGCCTTTGTCTTGTTGGTCGCTATCGGCTTGTCTTTTCCATAACCCTTGGAAGTGAGTCGCTCGGGAGCGATGCCGAAGTTTTTGATGATGAACTCCTTGACGCTGTTGGCGCGCCGTTCGGAAAGTGTCTGGTTGTATGCCCTCGTGTGAGTGCTGTCGGTATGGCCGGAAATCTCGCCGTGCGACGTGGGGAATTCCTTGAGGAAATCACCAACGGTCTTCAACTCGGCATGATACTGCGGCTTGATATTGTATTTGTCGCTGTCGAAATTAATCATGATAATGGCCGGCTTGTTGCAGAACCTCACTGCCGCGGGAGACGGTGGCGGCGGTATGGTTACGCCGACGGTTGCCGTACTCTTTACAGTGCCCCCCTCCCCTTTACAGGTCAGGGTATAGACTGTGTCGGTGTCAGGCGTAACAGGCGTGGAACCCTGCATCTGGACGGTACCAACAACGGGAAGTATCTCGCAGTCCGTAACATTCTGCGACGTCCAGGAGAGCGTCGAGTTCTGACCCTTAGTAATGGCGGCCGGCGAAGCCGACAGATTGGCAATAGGTGCCGGAGAAGCCGGAGGTGGAGGTGGCGGAGCTACAACCGGCTTGGCTTCCGCCGGGGGTGGAGGAGGAGGTTCGGCCAGCTTGCTGGCGGCGGGACCGCCAAAGGAGATATACACCCCTGTCATATATTCAAGCGCATGCTGGTCTTCTCTGCCGTAATAATACGTCAGACCCCGTAAATCGGTGCGCCAGGCCATGTCTTCGGTTACGAAGTATTTGAAACCCAGGCCGTAATCAATTACACCCTTTGTTTTTGATGTCTCAGGATACGGATTGTTACCTTTTAAATTCATGCCGGCATATCCTGCCGCCACATAAGGCACAAATTTATTATCGGGCCAGAAATGATAGAGCAACTCTCCACCGTAACGGTAAAAATCCAACGTCTTGCTTGATTGTGTGGATTTGGTCCTGGAATAATCGAACAGGGCCTCGATACCCAGTGCCTTGGTGAAGTTGTAGCCGGCGCGCGCGCCAAAGACCGGAGCTGTCTCCAGATGCTGTTTGCCCTCGTAGGTGATCCCGCCAACTACCGGCGAAACCGAGAAAGTATCTGCCTTGTTGCCGGCAGAGACAACCGCTGCTATAGCCAGGATTGAACCAATCAAAAGCAGTGTGATTGTTTTTTTCATTTATGCCCTCCTTTATGCGGATGATTAAAAACTAATTATCAAGCTGATAGTTACTCCCGCATTCATTTAAAATTATAAATAATTGGATTCTCACTCTACGCTCAACCAGCGCGGACGGTCTTGTTAAATTTAATATACCACCACATGCGTCAAATACAACCGAGTGTCAATAATTTTTTTAATTTTAGAGATTCAGGAGATCGTGAGTCAGGAGAGGATCAAGATGTGGATGGGTTACCGCAATGCCGTCCGGTCTAATACGCAACTGCCGCGAGAGGATTCTCTCGCGGCAGTTGCGTTTTTACAGGATAACGGTGGCAACCATCATGATATATGGTGAGTCCCGTCTTTCACATCCACCGTTCCCAGCAGATGGTCGAGATCCGGTGCAGCAGCGCTGGAGATGTTGTCGAAGGTGATGCTGCCAACTTCTGTATGCGCAGCATCAGAGATGTGCAGCTGCGCTTTGCCGCCATCGTTGGTTACAGACAGATTTGCTCTCGTTGCGTTCGCAACCAGATTACTGATGTCTACTGTGTCGTGCTCCAGTACCGGTGTGGTGGTATTGGTATAGTCCGTAATGTGGTCGTGTCCATGGGTGGCCATGAACGTATCCGCGCCAGTACCGCCATGCAAGATGTCGTTGCCGGAAGTACCAATCAGTGAATCAGGGCCGGTACTGCCGGTGATGGTGTATCCAGCTTCCGGATGAAGGCCCAGCAGCGTCACATTGAGAGTCTGCAACCCGGTATGGTCTCCGTCTCCGTCAACCGCCGAAATATTGAAGTGCAGTGTTTCATCCCCCGGCAGCAGCCGTTCTGAGTACGCAAAGCTGTCTACCTTGGCCTTGCCGTCATCAACGGTAAAGACGATCGAATGGAAATCGTTGAGTGGGTCAATCGACAGCACCCCGTTGGAAGAAAGCGTTGACGAGCCATGCTCACCGGTATCAGTGTTCCAGGACACGGTAAAAGAGCCTGCTCCTTCAACCTTGCCGTAGAACGTGAGTACGTCAACCGCAATCTGATGACCGGAAGAATCGTTTCCGAACGTAACCGAAAACTGGTCTCCCGGATCCGCATTACCGTTCCCAATGCCCAGACCGGAACTTGTCCCCTTAACTCCCTCGGTGCTCAGAGTAATCTTCCCGTCGTGGTTCGAGTCTACAGCGGAGAAGGTTACACCATCCAGCGTGAAGTCAGTAACCGCCTGGCCTCCGGTAGCGTTGACAAAGGTGGTCGGGGCGGTGGTTACTGTTGGTCTGGCATCAAGCAGATTAAAATCATATGTTCCGTCGGGCTTGATCGTAAGCTCGAAGAAACCGGAAGTGACTGAAGAGTCGAGAAGACTGGCACCCGCCGTTATTGTCGTTGACCCGTCGAGGTGATGAATCGGGTCGGAGTAGTTCAACCCCGGCAGAGAAGTCAGCGGAGCCAGATCAATCGATAGCTCGCCATCCGCGCCGAAGACGATATCGTGCGTGCCAACCAGTATACCGGCGGTAGTACTGCTTTCGTTGGCAATGACGGCATTGTCAATCTGCGTGAACAAAGGTGCGTCATCTACAATTGTCATCGTCAGGGTATTGTCTGACTGGGTAACACTCCCATTCGTTATGGAATACGTAATGGCATCGGTGGTTGAATCCCCGCTTACATGCGGTGCGTCGGTCAACGTATAAATAAAGGTTCCATCCTGATGTATTTCATACGTACCATACGAGGTAGTGCCGCTTGAAGCAACAGCCGTCCACCCGTCCTGCAGATGAAGAGTGCCGGTGGCTGTTTCATCCGGGGAAGTCGGGTTAGTTCCGGTAACGTTGCTTGGAGCAAGGTCATGGCCACTCTGGATCGTATCCATCGCAGATTCATTAACTGATGCCGTAGTATCAAATGGAGGTGTATTGGCATCCAGGATAGTCCCGATCGCATCGGCAGTGCCGACCGTGACCGCACCGTTTGCGTTGGCGGCGCTGACGATATGCGCCGTGAACGTCTCAGGACCTTCCTGCAACTGGTCCGTCAGGGTGTTGACGTTGAACGTGGCGCTCGTCTGACCAGCATGGATGACCACATCAAGGGTAGTGATTGTGGTGTGTGGTGTCATGGTCGCTCACTGTACTCTGGTGGATCGTGAAGGTTACCGGGTTGCCTTCCGTGGCGGAACCGCCCGTAATACCACCGTCAATCGAAATTACCGGCGGGGTATAGGCATCAACAATGGTGCCGATCGCATCGGCGGTGCCGACCGTGACCGCACCGTTTGCGTTGGCGGCGCTGACGATGTGCGCCGTAAAGGTCTCAGGACCTTCCTGCAGTTGATCCGTCAAGGTGCTGACGTCGAATGTGGCACTCGTCTGGCCGGCATGGACAACCACATCAAGGGTAGTGATCGGGGTGTAGTCGGCTCCCGGAGTAGCTGTGTCAAGAGGAGCACCCACTACCTGCACCGTGACCGTGGTGTCATGGTCGCTCACTGTACTCTGGTGGATCGTGAAGGTTACCGGGTTGCCTTCCGTGGCGGAACCGCCCGTAATACCACCGTCAATCGAAATTACCGGCGGGGTATAGGCATCAACAATGGTGCCGATCGCAT